>Ga0180438_10000279_pt1 | contig 105018 bp, 108 predicted proteins | sample SS_ome_12_FD_132455 | JGI IMG/M metagenome (GOLD analysis project Ga0180438, IMG submission 132455) | Hypersaline lake sediment archaeal communities from the Salton Sea, California, USA - SS_3_D_2 metaG | ecosystem: Environmental > Aquatic > Non-marine Saline and Alkaline > Hypersaline >... | reverse complement strand
GCTAATACTGAAAGTTGTAATCGTATCCTGTATGCTTTATTTGCTAAATACAATAAAAAATGGGAGGATCATCATTATGCAATCTTCTAATCAAATTTACACACAGTTATTGACAGTACCATACAGGTGGCCAGGTACTATGAATAATGGAATGTTTTTCTTCTATTGACACGATTGAAGAAGCCGTTATAATATCAACAGGTGATCTAACCATGGTCTGTTGTTGAAACCATATATTTGTAGAACTCGTTTGATTTACACGCAATAATATTCCAGGATATCACCTTAGGTCGATCAAAGGAGAAGAAATATGAAAACACTACTTATATTCCCGGAGTTTCCGGATACATTTTGGTCTTTCAAATATGCATTGAAGTTCATTTTCAAGAGGGCAACAAATCCACCGCTTGGACTGCTGACTGTTGCATCCTTACTTCCAGAGAAATGGGAGAAGAGACTAGTGGACATGAATGTGGACAAATTAAAGGATAAGGATTTAGAGTGGGCTGATCTTGTATTTGTCAGCGCGATCTCAATTCAAAGGAAATCCCTTCATAAAGTAATAGCACGCTGTCAGACAAAAAAGAAGAAGATTGTAGCCGGCGGGCCGCTCTTCACCAGTTGTTATGGCGATTATCAACACATCGATCATCTTGTGCTCAATGAAGCGGAGATTACCCTGCCGCGATTTCTGAAGGACTTGCGAAAAGGTAATCCCCGACACATATATTCATCGCGGAAATGGGCGGATATCAGAAAAACCCCGATCCCGGCATGGCACTTGCTTAAAATGAAGCGGTATGCATCAATGGGGATTCAATATTCACGCGGGTGTCCTTTCACCTGTGATTTCTGTGATATTCCCACGCTCTACGGGAACCGTCCTCGCATTAAAGATAAGAATCTGGTGATCGCCGAACTTGACTCCCTGTATGAAAGCGGTTGGCGCGGTACGGTTTTCTTTGTTGATGATAATTTTATCGGACACAAAAGCGATCTGAAGCAAAATATACTACCCGCAATTACGGAATGGATGAAGGCAAGGAAATATCCGTTCGCATTTATCACTCAGGGTTCGATCAATCTGTCCGATGACGAGGAACTTATGACCCTTATGTCCGAAGCAGGTTTTGATACGGTTTTCGTAGGAATTGAAACACCGGACAATATGAGTTTGGCCGAGTGCGGCAAGAAACAGAATAAGAATCGGGACCTTGTGGCATGTGTAAAGAAGATACAGCGACACGGGCTGCAGGTTCAAGGGGGGTTCATTGTTGGGTTTGATAGTGATACATTCACAATTTTTGAAAGGCAAATTCATTTCATTCAATCGAGCGGTATTGTGACAGCAATGGTCGGTCTGCTTAATGCGATACAGGGAACGGAATTGCACAGAAGACTGGAAAAAGAAAAACGGCTCCTTGAACAAACCACCGGGGACAACACTGACTGTTCACTCAATTTTGTTCCTAAAATGCACCAAACAACGTTGATTCAGGGTTATAAGAGGATAGTTAAGACGATCTATTCACCCAATTTCTTCTATGCTCGTGTAAAAAGATTTCTTCAACATTATCAGCCGCTTAAAGGGAAACCTTCCCATGTTCGGTTTCAGGATATAAAAGCTTTTATATTATCTCTGTTTGTGCTGGGCGTAAAAGAAAAGGAACGATTCCATTACTGGCGTCTTTTTCTCTGGAGTCTTTTTAACCGACCACGTCTCACGCCGCTGGCCATCACCTTTTCCATATACGGGTTTCATTTCAGGAAAAATTTCGAACAAATACTATAATACAATAATACATTAAAAAAACCAACGATTGAAAAAATTAATGCGGTTCACTGTATATAGGGCAGCAGTAAGACTTGACGGATTGATAATTGGATCCTGAAGAAAGAATGAAGGTTGCCCGGATGATGTGGAATTGTTTTGAACCGGCTTACTTGACAGATGAGTATATCTAAATATAATCATATAGTGAACAGAGAATTATTAGGTCTGCATGCTGAAATTTTAAATACATTAGCCCATCCGCTGCGATTGAAAATACTCGAAAAACTGCGCAAGGGAGCATGTTGCGTATGTAAGATCATCCCGTATGTCGGAGGTGAACAATCGAATGTGTCTCATCATTTGGCCATTTTACGCAAGGCTGGGATCGTACGCAGCGAAAAAAAGGGTCTTGAAGTCTGGTATGAGGTAACCGACGATCGGATCTTCAAGATCATCGATCTTGTAAGGGATTATATTGTCGGGGATCTGAGCAAAGCGCAGAAGATGCTCAGGACGATGGAGAATATTAAAACCTAGCGAGGAAGGGAAATGGTTACATCATGGATGGAAAATGCCGAGCAGGTAATCACGACAAATCCCTGGCTCGGGTTCGTCGTTGTGTTCATTGGAGGGTTGCTTACTGCATCAAATCCCTGTGTGCTTGCGATGATACCGCTGATGATCGGATTCGTCGGTGGTACAAAAGAGATCGTAGGATTCAAGAAATCATTTTTTTTCTCACTGCTATTTGTTCTCGGTTTATCAATCATGTTCGGAATCCTTGGTGTGGTAGCGGCAACAACAGGATCCTTGCTTGGAGATGTGGGTAATTTTTGGAAATATATTGTCGCCGCAGTGTGTATCATCATGGGGATACATTTACTCGAGTTTATCAAGATACCGATACCATCACTGCAAATGAAAAATGTAAAATTCAGCGGCATGGTCGGGGCATTTCTCATGGGCTTGCTTTTTGGTATCGTGTCCACCCCATGCGCAGTTCCAATTCTTGCCGTGATCCTGGTGTTGATCGCTGCTAAAGGAAGTTTGATCTATGGGGTCGGCCTGTTGCTCGCATATTCCCTTGGCCATTGTGCTTTGATACTGATCGCCGGGACATCGATGGGGGCAGCAAAAGGATTACTTGAATCGAAGCATTTTCAAAAAGCGAATGTAATACTTCGCAAGATCGCCGCGGTCCTGATAATCGGGGTCGGGGTATATTTCCTGATTAAATGATGGTGGAATTTCCAGAGCAGTGTGGGAGGTCGTATGAAGCTTTTTCATATTAAAATAGCATTCATATATATATTGATCCCGGTATGTATCTTTGCGATCAATGACAGTTTTGTACTTTCCGGTGAAGGCAAACTGCGTTTCCGCTATGTTGAAGCAGATCAAGACCAGGTCACCGGATCATACGGCGAAGAACTAAAACAGGGATTGGGGATGCGCCAGAGATTCGATCTTACCCTTGATTACTTTCTGACCGATTATCTGACAATTGGAGGGACGGTCCGCATCTCCAACGAGGAATTTGAGGGGATACTTCCTCCTCCTGATCTTATCTCGACACGTACGATCGCTGGATGGTGGTCGGCCAATCTTTTCAAACCTCCATTTGACATTACTTTTGGTGCGTATGATGCAAGTTTCACCCCGCTTACCCTTATGCGCTGGGATCAAAATGATAATCCCCTGGGCGCATCCGGATGTGGTTGTCAGATTGCAGTCGGCGGCTTTAGCGGGGAAAGCCTGGAAGAACTGGTGGAAGATTACCTGCTGGAGGGTGCACATGCACGGTACCAAAATAAGTTTGGGGATATTAGCATTCTATACGCACGACCCGAGGTAGATATTGAGACCGAATCATTTGCACGTCATATGTTCGGTGGCCACGTAAGGATCATTCTGCCATACACAAGGAACTTTTCCACATTGACGATCGGGATCACTGGTTTGCGGGTGATCGATGACACTCAGACCGTGAGTACGGCATTGTATGACCCCCTTCAAAGCGATGTATTCGGGGTGGATATCAACCTGCCTTTGCTATGGAATATAAATGGTGTGGCTGAGTATGCCAGAAGCATCCGTGATGATAATCTATTCAGTAATGTGGATATTATACATGAGGAAAACGGTTTTATCGCTGGTGTTAGTTTGAAAAGCGGTGACAGAATCGATCTCAATGCTCTCTATATTCAACTTGATCCGTATTTTTCGCCACTATATCGCGCGATCTCCTATGCTAAGAACCGACAGGGATTCCGCGGGTCCTTTACCATGCGCAAAATACCTGTGATGTCCCATCTCCTGGCCTTTTCTCTCTACGGGAAGGTATTACGCGAGATAAAGCCAACATGGAATGAAGCGATCACTGAGTGGCATAGTTCTTTGATCGATCATAATATCGGTAATGCCGCATTGAGTTATACCCTGCTCGAGCGGTGGAAAGCAGAGGGGAGTTATGAATTCAGGATGCAACAGCGTGACGATGATGTAATGACACTTGCTGATGAGGCACTCGATCTTGTAACCCATGTGATTTCGGGCGGGCTGACCTACGAATTTACATTTCAAACAAAGCTCGTGCTTAAGTATCAGTATATCAAGCATATCGACGGCACAGGACAGGATAGTTATCAGGCTCATATGCCAAGCGTGCAATTCAGTTTCAAGTTTTAAAAATAAGGAGAGGATGATGAAAAGAAGCTTTAAATATGTAGTAACAGCCCTGGTAGGTTTTGTTGTGATCACCGGGTGTGGAAATCAGCAGAATGAGATGACGACCGGGATGATAACCGGCATCATAAGTGATTCAACCGGTATGCCCCTGGATAGTGCACTTATTACTACTGATCCAGCCACAAGCAGTGTGTATTCTGATGACACCGGCGCATACCAGATACCAGATGTACAGCCGGGTGATTATACCGTAGGGGCAAGCAAAAGGACATATATACCGGGTTATACGGATGTTACGGTTATAGTTGGCGAAATTTCAACTGCGGATATATCCTTACTCCAGAGTATGCGATGTGTTCTCGCGGAAATGTTGACCACTGCATGTCACTGTGCAGATGATGCGCGTGATGAGATGTATACGATCAAAGCGACCCTCGGCGATCAGTGTGCCTACCTGGAATATCATGCATCGTGCGATCCGGGTATTGAGACATGGGATCCTTTTGTGACCGCAGAGAGTGAGGCCAGGCGGTTATTTTATGGAGCAGATACATTCATAATTGGAGAATGGGTGTATTTTGATGGAGCCACCATCCATTATACACCTGGTTCCTATCAGGAGACGATTGACTCCCTTTCAGGAGTATTCAGCCCGCTGGTGATAACGGTAACTGGCTCTTATTCCAGTGCAACCGGAACCGGCACTATCGATGTAGATATCACGGCAGTTGATTCAATTAAGTATAACGACCTTATGGTAGAGTTCGGTGTATATGACCGGGGACCGGTATTTTATGCACCGGATTCAATATGCGTAATTCCTTTTCATTATTTCCTCGTGGCCATGCCATCGAGCACAGCATTGAGCATCTCTTATGGACAAACCGTGAATATATCAAAACCATTTACCGTGCCGGATTCGATCGGCGGGAATGTTCCCCCCTTCTACTATGTGAACAAAACCAATATCGGCGTGTCAGTGTTCGTGCAGAGCTCAGGATCAAAACAAGTTTTACAGGCCGCGAATATAAATTTTTAGAAAGGAGTATTCAGTGTTTAAATTTACGGTAATTGTAGGTGCGATGATCATAGTGCAAAGTCTGCCTTCATATGGTAATGAGATCACAGTTCAAGGAGTAGAAATGATCGATGAAACCATTTATACCCTTGAAGCAGCGATCGTACATATCGACGCCCTGGACAGCGATCAAGCAGGCGTCTCAATTGAACAGGCAGAGGAATTCTGGAATACGTTTAAGGAACATCATGATTTTGTCTATGAAAACGAACTTACTCCATCTGAAGAGATCTGGTCATTGATATCCGTTATAACCTCGGCAATCGAAAATATAGTCTCAACATGTGGGGAGATAATTGATAAACAAGATACCCGGGAAGTACATACGGCTATTGAGGAACTGGGCAAGTTAAAAAATCTCTGTACTGTTCCTGTGCTGCTTGATTTTACCGGAGCTTTATGTAAATCCTGTAAAGTGATGAAGGATCGTTTGCAGACGGTTGCTAATGATGTTACCGGGAGCGCGCGTGTGGTGATCATCGATGTGAACAGCCAGAAAAAGTATTCAAAAGAATTCAAGGTAATGCTTATCCCGACCCTGGTATTTATTGATACAGAGGGAGAGGAAGTTGAGCGTCATGTAGGCGAAATGGAAGTACAGGCAGTGATCGCAGAACTCGTTAAGTTATCCGAATAGACGCTTCCTGCTTTTTTGTATGAAAAGATGATATCATGAAAGACAGAACGAAACTCATTACATTTATCGTTGCATTTCTTGTGTTGTATTTTGCACCGCTCAAAGGTGTTAATCTACAAAGAGCGATACTCGAGGCATTTTTCATGCTCCAGGAGTATGCGCGCGAACACGTGCTTTTTTGTTTAATCCCTGCCTTCTTCATTGCCGGTGCTATCAGTATTTTCATATCAAAGGACGCCGTCATCAAATACTTTGGCGCAAAGGCAAAAAAGGTGCTTGCCTATGGAGTTGCGTCTGTATCCGGAACGATCCTTGCAGTATGTTCATGTACGGTATTACCAATGTTCGCAGGAATTTACACCCGCGGGGCCGGGATCGGACCCGCAACCGCTTTTCTGTATGCGGGTCCTGCGATAAATATTCTGGCGATCATCCTGACCGCGCGTATTCTCGGATTTGAACTTGGGATCGCGCGGGCTATAAGCGCTGTCCTTTTTTCTATCATTATTGGTCTTGTAATGTCCGTATTCTTCCCGGATAAGAAAAAGGATGGGGATGATCTTATCCCAGGGCAGGATCAATCCGGTTCATCGCGGACATTGGGGCAAAACATCCTCTACTTTCTTGCTCTCATGTTCATTCTCATTTTCGCTGCGTGGGCAAGGCCCCGGGATCCGGTTGGATTTTATTATTTTGTGTACAACATCCACTGGTACCTGGCTGGCGCGTCACTTATCGGCCTGATCGTCATCCTTATCACCTGGTTTAAGAAGAATGAGATAAAGGAGTGGATCGAATCCACATGGTTTTTTACCAAGCAGATCCTGCCGCTATTGTTTATCGGGGTGCTTATTGCCGGTTTTTTACTCGGAAGACCAAATACGAATGCCGGTATTATACCCACCCGGTACGTCGAAATGCTGGTGGGAGGGAATTCTCTGTTTGCGAACTTTTTTGCATCAGTTGCTGGTGCATTTATGTATTTTGCTACCCTGACCGAAGTGCCGATCCTGCAGGGTCTGCTGGGCAGCGGCATGGGCAAAGGCCCGGCGCTCGCCCTACTTCTTGCTGGTCCGGCATTGAGTTTGCCTAATATGCTCGTGATCCGCAGTATCATGGGGACAACAAAGACCCTCGTGTTCATCTCATTGGTGGTCGCGTTATCGACCATCGTAGGATGGCTGTACGGGTTTTTATTCTCCTGATATAAAAATCACATTATGAAAAACAACGAAAACACCAGAGGGCTTGGAATTTGGGAACGATATCTAACCCTGTGGGTTTTTCTTTGTATAATTGTCGGTATCGCGACCGGGAGGATCTTCCCAAATCTCAATGTTATACTGAGCAAATTAGAAATAGCAAAAGTATCTATTCCCATTGCGATCTGCCTTTTCTGGATGATCTATCCAATTATGGTGCAGATTGATTTTCGAAGAGTGGGGATTGCCAGTAAGACACCAAAACCAATCGCTACCACATTAATAGCTAACTGGGTGATCAAACCTTTTACCATGGCGTTTTTTGCCTGGCTTTTTCTCAGTGTCGTGTTTAAGGCCTTCATCCCTGCGGAGACTGCCAGCGAATACAGGGCAGGAATGATACTCCTGGGTATTGCTCCTTGCACGGCAATGGTTCTTATGTGGAGTTATTTAGCAAAAGGGAATATGGCTCATACACTTATCATGTGCGCGGTCAATTCGTTATCCATGGTGATATTATATGCTCCTTTGGCTGGACTCTTGCTGGGCATCTCGGGCATTCCAATCCCCTGGGCAACGATTGCGCTGAGCGTTCTCATTTATATTTGTGTACCTCTGGGAGTCGGTTATTTGACCCGTAGTATAAGCATTCGAAAAAAGGGACTAGCCTGGTTCAACCACAGAGTTGTTGCACCCCTGAAGATCGTTTCCGTGATTGCCCTTTTGGTAACACTTATTCTCATTTTTTCGCTCCAGGGATATGTGATCGTGAGTTTGCCTGGAGCGATCGGAATGATAACAGCAGGTATTTTTGCTAATATCATTATGGTATTTGTTCTCACCTATATTGTCGCAAAGATAATTGGCATCGGTTATGAGGATGCTGCTCCCAGTGCGCTTATTGCCGGGAGCAACCACTTTGAGGTCGCTATTGCAGTTGCTACAACGTTGTTCGGTGTCAATTCAGGAGCAGCGCTTGCAACCGTTGTCGGGGTATTGACTGAAGTTCCGATAATGTTGTTTCTGGTCTGGTTATGTAAAAAGACCAGGTGGTTCTTTGGAACATAAAAAAGGAGAAATCATGGAGATTAGAGTTTTAGGTCCTGGATGTTCACGATGTGAGGAAGTCTTCAAGCGAACAGTCGATGTTCTTGCTGCGTTGGATATTGCCGCTGATCTGCAAAAAGTTACTGATCTTAAGAAGATCGCCGAATACGGGGTGTTCGCCACGCCTGGTCTGGTGATCAACGGAAAGGTCGTGAGTTCGGGCAAGATCCCCTCGAAGGATGAGATTTCTGCCTGGCTGCGCCAAGCAGACAGCAAGCAGTAAGCACTAAGCCGTAAGCCTAACCTAAATCACCACAGATGCAGGACGAAGAACACATTTAAACTATTATCATTAGGCGAATGCAGCCGGAAAGCAGGAAGCCGCAAGCAGACAGTGTAAACCGATAGACAGAACACGTTCTAAAAAACACTAAACCAACCGATAGTGTAAATTGTCTACTTAATAGATAAACAATAGGGTGATATAAAGTATCATGAAGGAGGAGATATTACAAAGAGAGTATGGGCTCTGCTGTTGCTTATTTTAAATGTGATGATCGCGCGGATAGATACCCGATTTAATGAGGAACTCTTCTTTCGGGTAAGCAAGAGCGATGTCGAACCGTTCAGCATGAACCTAATGGCGGCAGAGATTATCCTGAATAGCAACGTGAGAAGTTCAAAGCGGGATATACTATCGCTGGTATTTCAGGTATATGTGCTGGGGACAATGCGTGGATGGGCAAAAGCCATGCATCAAGGGAATGCATATATAATCGTTCCAACTGGTCTGGGGAAACCGAGTATAAAACTTGGACAACAGGTGATTCCTTTTGGTCTGCTAGCATGGTACGACACCCACGGGAAGGTATTCCAGAATCCATACTCCCTTGCGATCGGCGAGAGGATCGATGCAGGTATTACGGTGCAGGGGATCCTTGGACCGGTTGACTGGTGGTATATGATCTCGAACGGAAATGGTCCGAACGTTAAAGATCCCGATGATAATAAGGTACAGACTGCGAGATTTGCATTGGATCATAGTATTGGGCTGATTGATATGAGGGTGGGGTTTTCGATACTCAGGGGAGTATTACCGGAATTTACCCAAGACCCTCTGGCGATAATGATGGTCGAACCAGATTCTCTTATAATGAAAAACCGGGTATGCATTGATGGTGAGTTTACTTACACTTACTTTAATATCATATATGAGGTTATTTACGGTATTCAGGGTTCTCTGGTATCAATGTTTAATAATATGGAACAGGGAGCTATCGGTGGATATATCGAGGTACACGTGCCTCTTTCCTATAGCATAGAACTTAAGGGAATGTACTCCCGCTGGCAACCAAGGATCGATCAGCCGTTGTCACATAATGTATGGGGAGCTGGTGTGAGAATTGTACCCGAGACGTTCAGCATGATGACGCTTCAGGTTATGGGGCTAATCCGCGATGAACCGATGCGAAAGAGTAAAGGTGTCATCGCACAGGTGAATGTATCGTTATGAAATTATTGCTTATTATAATTACATCTTTATGTGTCTGGCGGTTTCCCGATCGCGATATTAAGGAAATTTATGACGCTGATTCATATGAGACGATATTCTATGATGTCTCTGAAAAGGACCAGGCAATTATTGAGGAAATACTCGGATATCCTTTAGATGTGGATGAAACACAGTTCAAGTTCTTCACAGTATTCAACGGGAGTGACACGGTCGGGACCGTAGCAACACATCTGGGAAAGGGGCAGTATGGTGCGATCGAGGTTGTTGTGGCAATGTTCTATGATAATGATCCCAATAAGATAAAGATCAAGGAAGTACGCATACAACGGGATCGTGAAAAAGACCGTGTTAATCTGCGAGGTGATGCGTTTCTCGGACAATTCAAAGGTAAGGGTATCGATGATCCTCTGACCGTACCTGATGATATTACTCCAGCTTCAGAACATAGTGAAAAATCATCCAAAGCAATTGCATTTGCGGTAAGAAAGTTAGTAGTTGTATACCATTACATGGTGAGTAAGTAGTGAGTCTTTTTCTTATTGCCTTGAGGAATTTCACGCGCCATAAGATCCGTACCGGTATTGCGGTTGTGAGTATAGGAGTTGCGGTCGCGGTATTGTTTACGATGCTGTCATTCAACCAGGGTTATGAAAATTCATTACGCAATCATATCCAGAAGATGGGCATTCATCTCATGGTCATTCCGATCGGTTGTCCATATGAAGCGGCATCTTTAATATTAAAGGGTGGGCAAATCGATAACTACCTGCCCTATTCGATAGTTAATGATGTGCAGCAGATTTCAGGCATTCAGATCGCTGCACCCGTGCTTATGCACGGAATTGTCAAGCCGGACGAAGGACGTACAGACATATATATGGGAGTTGATGAAAATATCGTCAAATTGAAGAACTGGTGGAGGATCAAAGGCGAATTTCTCAGGGAAGAACACGATGTTGTTCTGGGGTATGATGTATCACTTATCGAGCTTTCCAATGTTGGCGATCAAATATACCTTCCAGAACTCGATTTTACATTCAATGTTGTCGGCGTACTCGAAGCAACCGGGACTGAGGATGATGGATTCTTTTATATCCCGTTATCAACCTCACAACAGCTATTTGACAAGAAAGATCTACTGACCAGTGTTCAGATCCGACTTGATGATCCTTCACTGGCCTCGACAGTGACAAGGACCCTTGAGAAAATACCTCAGGTTGAAGTAATTACTATGTCTGAATTGCTCGGCACGATGCTTTCGCTGGTTGGATCAATGCAGACAATTGTGCTGTCTATCGTCATTATTGTACTCGTAATTGCCGGCTTTGGCGTATTGAACACTATCTTGATGTCTGTATTTGAAAGGATCAAGGAATTGGCGATTATGATCGCGACCGGTGCCGGACGTTTCCATGTCTTCGCACTTGTATGGATCGAGTCAATGATGCTTGCGTTGATAGGAGGCACTATGGGTCTTATTCTTGCCGCTGTCGCAGACCGTTTGCTGGAAGGGTTATTACGCAGGTTCATGCCCCTTGCTCCAGCCGGTGAAATTATTACTTTCCGAATCGATATTTTTCTGTTTTGCATACTGCTCACGCTTGTGATCGGATTAATTGCTGGAATATATCCAGCCTTAATTGCTGCGCGACAAAAACCTGTAAAAGTGTTGAGGGCGGTATGATCTGGTTTCGACTGGCGATCAAAAACATACTGCGCCGCAAAACGCGATCTCTGGTTACGCTATTAGGAATGACAGCTGCGATCACTGTTCTGTATAGCCTGCTCGAATTTCAACACAACTACCAGGCAAATATGCAGGAGGACATTGCCGGTCTCGGCGCTCAGATCATGGTCGTGCCAAAGGGCTGTCCATACGAAGCTGCGACCATTGCCTTACATGGTGGTAAGTGGCCGAGATATATCAAGGAAGACTATCTAACTAAAATCCGGGAGACGCCGGGGATTGATCAGGTTGCTGGCATTATCATGGATGCGATATTCGACCAGGAAAAAAGTCGGAACATGATCTATGTGGGGATTGATGCCGAATATCCTGAACTCCGGGCTAATTGGCAACTACAGGGGACATGGTTCACCGACGATAGTTCGATAATCGTTGGTTCAACCGTTGCTAAGGAAGAGAATTTAAGGGTCGGAGAGAAATATTTCTTAAAAGAAAAAAATCGTAAGTTCACGGTTAGCGGTATAATCGAGCGGACTAATACACAGGATGACGGATTTTATTTTTTACCGAGAAAAACGATGCAGCAGGTCTTTGATCTGGAAGATAAACTTGTAGTCATTCTGGTTAAAGTGACCGATGTCGGCGATGTTGATGATCTCACGATCGCCCTGCGCGAAAAGGAACGTGATCTTAATATTTTCCCTCTAACCGAACTTGTAGCAAACATCACGGGAATAATACAAAATACACGCGTTTTCATATTCGCAGTAGTGCTTGTGGCGGTCTTTACTGCCACGATGGGGATTCTTAATACAATTCTTATGACGGTTTTTGAACGTTTTAATGAAATAGGAATGATGAAAGCCCTGGGTGCATCCCGACTGGATATCTTTAAATTAATCTGGGCTGAAACAATAGTGCTAGCGGTCATCGGGGGAATTTCTGGAATAGCACTGGCTCTTATCGGGGCTCGTATTGTCAGTACATTCGTCAGTGCTGTGCTTCCTTATGCACCGAGCGGTGTGCTCATAGGGTTTTCACCAGGTTATATCATCCTGTCGCTTCTTTTCTCGATTGGGGTGGGATTGCTTGCGGGTTTCTACCCGGCTTATATGGCTTCGAGCGTGAAACCTATGGTGGCCATAAGGACAGAGTAAATGATCAGTGTCCGCAAAATAGTAAAAAAATTTAAAAGAGGAAGGGAAACAGTAACCGCACTCAAGGGGATTGACCTTGATATTACTCCGGGCGAATTCATCGTATTGCTTGGTCCTTCCGGGGCAGGGAAAACTACATTATTAAATATTATTGGCGGTATGGACATGCCTGATCACGGTTCATTGGAGATGAATGGGGAGTCTGTGCTGAATACAGATATGACAAAATACCGCCGGAATAATGTCGGTTTTATTTTTTCAGAATTCTATTTAATCCCTACGCTTTCCGCATATGAAAATGTTCTTCTCCCGCAACTCTGGATAGGTAAAAGCGATCCGATCTACATCCGTAAACTCTTTTCCTATGTAGAACTTGATCAGCGTCTTCACCATTTTCCAAAAGAACTATCCGGCGGAGAGATGCAGCGGGTAGCGATTGCCCGGTCATTGGTGAATCATCCGCAGATCGTGTTAGCGGATGAGCCAACCGCAAATCTCGACACCAGAACCAGGGATCTCATCGTCAACCTGTTTGCGCGCTTAACCGAGGAACAGAGTATAGCTATTTTACTCGCAACGCACGATCATTCCATTGCACAGAGCGGCGATCGAACCGTCCGTTTATCTGAAGGGAGGATCATTGCCTGATCGTGTAGTTGAAGTGCGGGATCTGTGGCGATCCTACAAGCGCGGATCAGAAATTATCCACGCATGTGCGGGTATCGATTTTGAGGTGTTCAGTAGAGAGATAGTCTCGATAACAGGACGATCTGGCTCAGGTAAAACGACATTATTGAACCTGATCGGGGGATTGGATACGCCAACTCAGGGCCAGGTCGTTATAAATGGTGTTGACATTGCCAATCTGCGTGAAAGGGATTTAGTGTCTTTCCGACGAGGTAAGATCGGCTTCGTGTTTCAAATGTTCTACCTGATTCCAACTCTCACGGTTCGGGAAAACGTGGAATTACCATTGATTTTTTCCAGAAACATGAGTGCGCAAAGAGTGAAGATAGCAATGGATCGCGTCGGGATAAGGGAGTATCAGCATATGCTTCCATCACAGCTTGATGGAGGGAGCATGCAAAAGGTCGCCATTGCCCGGGCAATAGTGAACCGCCCCGAGATTCTGATTGCCGATGAGCCGACCGGTCGCCTCGAAGCTATAGCACGCACAAATGTACTGGATATTTTCAGGAATTTACGAGCTGAAGGATTATCCGTCATCATTGCCACTCATGACCTTGCACTGGCTCAGGAAGCCGATCGACAGATCAATCTCTCAGATGGAAAGGTGGTTAAAAATAAGGAGATATCATGAAGATAACTATACTTATTGTTTTATTGATGACCGTTTTATTCATTATTACATGTGATCGGTCTGATATATATGGCCAACCTATTAAAGACGATCTGCAATTTCAGAATATCGCCTCAGTGCTATCAAACCCTGACCGCTATGTTGGATCGGAGGTCGGACTTAAAGGTAAGATAGTTCTTGAATGTGGTTCTGGATGCTGGTTCCAGTTGGATGATGGCACTGGACAGATACATGTGGAGCTAACACCGGGGAATTTTGCCATTCCTCAAAAGGTCGGAAAATCCGTAACTGTGATGGGTAAGGTTATGGAAGAAGATGGTCGTCTAGTTGTTCATGCTTCGGGTGTTTCATTCTAACGAAGTGCATATAAGACGCAATGTAAGAACAGTAAACAGTAGACCTTAAGCCGAGAGATTCATTGACAGACATATTTGAACGTTTATAATCTTTATACACAGGGAGGATGTATGAAGAAAATATTTATTGGTATAATTCTGTTACTATTCGTTGGAGTTGCTCATGCCACGATATGGTATGTACACCCGGATTCTGCGCTTGCATATGTGCAGGAGGGATTGGATTCCTGCTCTGCCGGCGATACGGTTCTGGCCGGTCCAGGTACGTATTATGAAAATATTTTCTGGCCAAATGTCCAGGGTATCTACCTGGCCAGCCAGTACGGATCCGATACGACCATTCTGGATGGCGCGGGTATGGATCGTATTATGACGATCGATGTAAGTATCGATACAAACACACATATTCACGGATTCATGTTCCAGTATGGTTACGGTGATGTCGGTGGGGCGATCTATTGTGAAGGATCATCGCCAGCGATCTCATATTGCCAGTTCACGATGAACGAAGCGCACGGCACCACGGGTGGCGGTGCGATCGCCTGTGTAAATCAGGCCCATCCGATTATCGCGCACTGCAATATCTATAATAACACGAGCACCACCTATCCAGGTGGCGGGATACTGGTGTATGACTACTCTTCACCGATCATTCATGCGAGTAATATTACGACCAATACCGGAGATCCTGGTGCGGGAATCTCGATCGCGTACGGATGTTTTCCAATCATTGACAGCTGCACGATCGCGGATAATTACGGTGATGGTATGTATTTTGGCGGAGGTGATGGACAGGTGCATTACTGTAATATCACCAATAATGCAGGATTCGGACTACGTAACGGTGATCCCAATTTTGATATTGAAGCACAGTATAACTGGTGGGGGCATGCAAGCGGTCCAGGAGGAGTCGGACCGGGCAGTGGCGATGAGGTGAGTAATTTTGTGACCTATTCTCCGTGGCTTTCGTCGCCGGTCACGAGTATAAGCGAACACAGATCAGAACAAATTAATGACCGGCAATTTGGTGCTACGATAGTCTACGGACCGATACAATTTCCCGCGGGAAGAAAATGCATTTTGTATGATATTTCAGGCCGTGAGGTCGATCCTCTACAAGCAGGACCAGGTGTTTTCTTTGTTGAAGTGGATGGTGCAGAGGTCTATAAGATTATCAAGTTAAAATAGCAATAGACCGTTAAGTCCGTTAGTAGCGTTAGTTTCGTTACTAACATTATAACGAGCTTTCGCCTTACGCTTTATAGTTTGTTTTAAATCTTAAACCTCAAATCTTAAATGAACACATAGCGCTTAGTGCATAGTGTTTAGCGTATCAGCACTACTGGTTGGGTGAATGTTTCACCGGCGATGTCGCTGCGCATCAGATACGTGCCATTGCTCAATCTTCGACCATTATCATCAGTTGCATCCCAGATCACTTTTTGTGAACCTTCTGAAAGTTGTTTGTTCAGCAATTTTTTTACCTGCTGGCCAGCTGTATTGTAAACCGTGACTATAACATGCTGGGTAGTGGCCAGTGAAAATGATAGGACTACTCTTCCACGGGATGGATTCGGCGCCAGGGTGATACTGTTCTCGATGAAATCATCGACAATTACTACATTCGTTTCCTTCACGCTCATGGTTTCGGTCAGGTAATTCATATAAAGTGCCATTAAATCAGTTTTTGTGTGGATACCGTTGCGTATGCCGCCGAACAGGATCGCGGAATGAATTGCCCGGTAGGAATCATCGTTGCCGCCATAATACACAGCCCGGCCTTTAGAATCCTGTGATTCAAAAAAGACCAGTCCATTGTCCTGACCGATAAAATCGACAAAGTTATCCGGGGAATCCTGGTATAAATAATCGAAACTGACATTCTCGAACAGGGTGCCCGGCACGCCGGTGAGATCGACTACGTTTCCCGGGATCATGGGTTCTCCATCGCCCAACCACGTGCACCCGAAATAGGGGTATAATTCCGTGAAACGGTTGTAAGGTCCGAAATCAGTTCCTTCTATATAAAGACCCTTTCCCTGATCGAGAAAAGCAGTCAATCGCGATCGCTCCGCCGGAGCGATCTCCTGAACATCCCCTCAACACCGGAAAAAACCGAGTGTAACAAAAATTACATCATAGGGACTGAGATCATAGGGCAGGTAAGTTTCAATATCATAGGTGTATCCGTTAGCAACAAGGGCATCCTCGATCCAGTAAGCGCAATCGATCGTATCGCCCCCAAGCTGGGGATCAATGAATTTATCACTGTCATCGTAAAGCCAGATAAGAGAATGAGCCGCCTGAGCTGCAAAAGGTACAAACAGCATTAAAATTAAAGAGATTCTGATGATCTTCATTATTCCTCCATTTATCCTTTAGACTATATAATTATAGGCAAAGTTTACCGTCGTGTAAAGGATTATCTGAATGAATTATACCACGTTTGTATCCGGTCCCGTTGTGGGCCAGGCGGAGATCTCTTAAGGTAGTTTTCCCACTCGGCAAGTGCTCGGGTAGTATCATTGATACTCAGAAAGGTAAGCCCGAGATTCGCGTGCACCTGATAGTATTCAGGGTAGTATTCTAAAGCACTGTACATATCATCGATCGCGCCATGCATATCCGCGTGCAAAGAACGGTAGATCCCGCGACGGTTATAGGCAGCAGCGAATTTCTTGGCTACAAATATTCTCCCTGGATGGATCAGTTTATCAACACGATAATCATCTGCGGGAGGTATATTTAGATCAAAGATCAATGACGGGACGGAATCTTTTTGATATTGATAATACAAACCATGATACTGGAGGTATAGATCATGCGATCTGCTGGGCCAATGTGCGTCATCATACATAAAATAGAATACCGGCTGGATGTCGATATTTGCCCGAACGATCTCATGCTGTACTGATAGACAGGTGAGTTTGTTTATCTCGCCGTGTTGTGACCGGGGAGAATTCATGAGCGCTTTTCCACAATCAGAGATCAGCCGTTTGATCGAAGCGGGAATGATCAGGTCAGGGTAGTGCTCGCTGATCTGTTCAATATACCAATCCATACGCAGGTAAAATTGAACAACAGGGATTACCTGTTTGGAGGACACCTGTACCCGGTTAAGTACGTCATAGTACACAAAATAATCATCACTGATAAAGATGCAGGTGTCGGGCAATGTAGAAACCATTGCTGTGCTTAGATCATCGAGTGACGTTTCACGTGAAAGATCGCATGCCTGATAATTGATCGCAGTACTTACAATGGGAAGTATAAACAGAAGCGGGTAAAATTTTTTCGGGAGTATCTTAACAATGGCGATACCAATAAATATGAACCAGATAGCATAGAATGGCAGATAATATCCTTGTTTATCCGGGATATGGTAAAGAAATGTATATACTAGAACGAGCGCAGAAATGCCTAAAAGCAAGATGCGGGAGCGTTTCTCACGACACTTGAAAAGACCATAGAAACCAAGGGGAAGAAGGATGAAGCACGAAAACCACCAGGATTTCAGGAATAGGAGAATGTCAGAAACAAAAGAGGGACGGGTAAGTGAGAACGCTCTATATAAAAAGGAACGACCTGACACATATGCCAGGAGCCTGCCGGCTGTTTCCGGATCGAAGAGATCGGGTACTGGATCTGCATGCGAGCGTATCGGGAAGTAAAGGTACAGGAACAGGGGGATCAGAGCAACAGGCAAAAATCGTATATTACGTGGACGCTGCACAATAAGATAGATGCAACACGGCACAATATAGAATATTGACGTGAGATGATTGGTTAAGGCAAGACCGGCAATAAAAAAGGCTGGAATAACACAGCGTGTATTTTTCTGCGCGTTGAGTATCAGGTATAATAGGCATGTGAACAGACATACATTGAGCGTATATACCTCGGCGACTACGGATTGTTGCCATACTTCACGTCCAGTGGCAAAGAACAGCACAAGCGCTAGACTGATAACCGGCGATTTTGTTATTTGGAGGATGATCAGATAAAGGAAAAAACCCGCGCAGATAGTGATAAGCCCGGGTAGGAGATTGAGCATGAACGGGGAACTGCTTAACAGATATAAGACACGACCAAGTAGTATAAAGAGGGGGTACCCTGTAGGATGGGGGATGCCCAGATTCCGGACCGCGACAAAGAACTCCGCACCATCTCCCCATGGTAAAGTGCGTGAGGCAGTAAGAATATAGAGTACCACAGGCAGCCCACATGCAACAGAGAATATCGTTTTCCGGTTCATCGATATACCAATTACTTCAATGTTGTTATAAGATTTTTTGTGTGTTTGATCCAGAGTTTTGCTTTCATTCCCTGGTATGCCTTCAATGCCTGGTTGAGGTAATCGAGTGCCTGCTTGGTGTCTTTCTGAGCGGCAAATACCTCGCCCAATGCAAAAAGACCGTGTGCGTATTGTTCTATCGCGTTACCTTCGATGGCGATCGAGACTGAACGCTTGATATTCCTAAGCCCTTCGTCAATGTCATTGGCAACGAGTGCCTGTGCTCTTCCCAGGTTTCTCATGCTGGACATCTCGTTATTCTTGACCCTTGATTCAACGGCATAATTCAGCGCCTTTTCAGCATACTCGATTGCTTTGGGGTCTTTTTTATGGATATATAGTTCGGCAAAGTCTGTAAAGATATCCGAGAGAATATGTATGTCTGATGAATCACTCAAACTCTCCTGTGTTTTAGTCAGATATTCTTCCGCCTTTTTCAGGTCATGTGTATCAAGATAGTAATCACCCAACCGATAAAAAGCATCAGCGATAAGAGCGGGATCACCGGTCTGTTCGGCCAGTTTCAGGCTTTTTTCATAGTACTCCAGTGCCTTATCGGCTTCTCCGTGGCACAGGTAAAAAGCACCGGTGAGCTGGTAAGAGGTAATGGTCGAGCGCACTTCATTGATGTTCTCGAATAGATCGATCGCTTTCAGGTAATAATCAAGTACTTTGTCGTGTTTTCCCAGGTATTTGTACATCAAGCCGATATTCATGAGTCCGATGCCTTCTCCTTTTTTATCCCCCAGTTTTTCGCGAATAGCAACGTTTTTGCGGGTGTGATCGATCGCTACCGGATGTTCGCCAAGGAACGAATAATAAGCACCAAGATTATTATAGCACATTGCCAGAACACGTTTGTTGCCGATCCGGTCAGCATACTCGATCGCCTGCTTAACGTATTCTATCGCAGCATTCATATTCCCCACTGCGCGGTGTATGGCTGCGACCAGGAGCAGGACAAAGGGCATGACCTTTATTTCATTCAGGTCTTCATATATAGCCTGGGCTTCCTTTACCAGGTCGAGTGCTTCAGTATTATTTCCCTGTCGCCAGAGGACATGTGCTTTTGCCCGGAGGCCTTCGGCTAATAACTTTCGGTTTTTTAGCTTTTTTGCTATTCCCAAGCCCTGGTTGGCAAGATCTGTCGCCCGCTTTCCTTCTGCTTTTGATTCAAGCAAAATATTTGATAGGGTATACAGGAGGGTAACGAGTCCGGGTGAATTTTTGTCCCCTAATACCCGCACGCCCTCTTCCATGACCTTGATGCTTTCATCCAACCTCCCGGTCTGTTCGAGTACTCGTGCCAGACGTTCGGTTAGACGCGCGCGGACTGAGCTGTCTTTGGTCAGTTCAAGGGCACGGGTAAAATGGTCATGTGCGCCCTGCATGCGTCCAATAAGGAGTTCGATGTCGGCTATCTTTTCCAGGATCTCGGTACGGACCCGGGCACTCTCAGCAGACGCAAGCGCCTGGTTGTAGAAATTGAGCGCTTCTTCATTGGCAAACAGGGCGACTGCTTCATCTCCTGCCTTGATCGAATACTGTAAGGATTTTTCGTTGTTTCCGGATTGATGATAGTGATGCGCAAGTGATGCGTAATATCCATCGATCTTCTCGGTGAATTTGTTCTCGATCGTTTCCGCGATCAGTTTATGATAAATGATCCGTTCGCTTTTCAACAAGCCTTTGTAGGCTACTTCCTGAAACATTGCATGACGGAATGCGAAGAACGGTTTGTTATCTTTCTTGATATTCACGAGGAATTCCGACGCAACAAGATCATCAATGTGCTGATAGATCTCACGGTCACTGACAACATGCTCGAGCAATTCCTGGGGGAATGACCGACCGATTATCGAAGCAATGCGCAACAGATACTTGGGTTCTTTCCCCAGACTATCAATACGCGAGGTCACAGCCGCATCTATTGAACCTGGTATCTGGATGGTGTCGCTCGTGATGTCCCGCTGTTTTAAAATCCCTGATTCAAGAATTCGACGGATGATCTCTTCAATAAAGAATGGATTACCACCGCTTTTGGCAATTATATAGGTTTTTAGCTGTTCCGGGATCTCCTGACCGATAAGGTTTTCGATAAGCTGAGCACTGTAATCATCTGAGAGGTTTTTTATCTCTATCTCGTGGAGATAATCCTTGTATTCCCGATTCAGTGTAGCAAGAAGTTTCTTGATCGGTACGATAATGCCCAAACGATAACAGAGGTATAATGTAAGCCGGTTCTGTTTGATAAGAGGCAGGAGAAAGTTGACCAGTTCAATGGTTGTTGTTTCAAGCCATTGAATATCATCGATGATCAAAAGGATTGGTTTATCTTTCGTGATGTTTTCAAACAATGATGTCACAGCCAGGAATGTCTGGAGCTGGAGCGCATGACTATCAAGGTGTTCTACCTTTTCCTGGTGCTGCGGTTCCAGGGTCATATTCATCATGCGGTATAGATAGGGGAGTACATCGCCTGCCTCTTTTTCGTCCGGGAAAAGCGTGCGCATCTTCTCCTTGACCATATCCTCGCGTGGATCAGCCGTTGAAATGTCACCGGACATGAAATAGTGTCGAAGACCGTCGGCAAAAGTTTTGAGCGGGATCGAGCTTTCGTAGGAAACGCCACGGCTTTCAATGAGCGCGATATCCGGTGCTGAAATGGTGATGAATTTCTTGAATTCAAAAAGCAAGCGGGATTTACCGACCCCGATCTCTCCTTTGATTATATGGATAGATGATTTCTCATTCGTTAGTTGTGTGTAACCCTGCTTTAATGATGAAAGTTCATCATCCCTGCCGATCAAATCAGAATGCACGGCACCGAGACCGAACTCGCTGCCCCATTTGCGTCCGATTACCTCATACGGTCGTACCTTTTCCACCTTCCCCTTTAATTGCATTGACTCGAGCGCCATAAAGTCGAATGCATGACGGGAACGATTATAAGTCTCAGGACCGACCAGGATCCCACTCGATGGGGCGACGTCTTTCAGACGCTGGGCAGTATTGACCGTATCACCCATAACCGTATATTCCATTTGCAGATCCGATCCAATCCTGCCGGCAATGACCTCACCAGTATTGACGCCTGAATGTATAGTGAGTTTCTTGAGGGCAGGATCAAGGTTCTCGTTTATCTCATTAAGCGCGCTTTGCATATCCAGGCAGGCGAGGATCGCCCGCTCCGGGTCATCTTCGTGCGTGACCGGGGCGCCGAATATCGCCATGATACAGTCACCAATGAACTTGTCGATAATGCCTTCATATCGGTACACCATAGCGCCGAGTTTCCGAAAACACTCGTTCATAAGCAAGGTTAATTCTTCCGGATCCAATCTTTCCGACATGGTCGTAAAACCGGAGATATCCGCAAAGACAACGGATACATCACGTCGCTCTTTCTGGACCGTATCTTTTGTCAGACTGATTTTTTTAAGCAGGGATTCGGGTATGTCTTTTTTTACAATATCCATGCGGTCCGAAGAAACGGATTGCAGCCTGGAACCGCATTCACCGCAGAATTTGTTCTTGGGTGGGTTTTCTGCACCACATTTTGGGCAGCGCATTAGTTATGATACACAAATTCTTGCCTTTGGCAAGAGATGGGGGTTATTCTATTTCCACCCGCGTTATCGTAATTATCGCCTTCAGGTTATTGATCACAAGATCGGCGGTTTTTTCACCGTCACCCGTACCTTTTTTCACTTCGATTGCCAGGGTTTCATTCTTGAGATAATCGAGATTGCTCTGGATGGCATGGTATAGTTTATCCTCACAGGTGTACATGATAGTGATCCGGTCTGTGAGATTGAAATCAGCCTCTTTTCGCATAAGCTGGATCTTGTGGATGAGTTCGCGTACGAGCCCTTCATTTTCCAGTTCCGGTGTGATTCGGGTATTGATCGCAACTCCGATATCTCCTTCTATCATTATGCTCCAGCCTTCTTTTTCAACCTTGTTGATCGCAACATCTTCCTTGGTGATCGTAAAGGTCTCATTTTCAATGGTGATATCGACGCTGCCGTTCTTGATTAGGGATTTCAGCGTATCGTCCTTCATTTCTTTAATATAATTCCCGACATTATTCGCTTCTTTTCCGAATTTTGGTCCCAATTTTTCGAAAAGCGGTGTTGCTCTGAAAACGTAGACTTTATCCAAGATTTTTGGATCGATACCGCTGGTTTGAGGAATTGTCTTTATATTCAACTCTTCCATAAGAATATGTTCACTTTCCGGCGGGAGCTTTTGAAGATTGGCAGGATATGTGTATATTAATTCGCTGAGGGATTGGCGAATTTTAATATTTACTTTGTTCCTGGCCGCCCTGCCAAGCGACACCAATTTCCTTAGTAATTCTGTGTCTTCATGTAGTGTCCTGTATGCAGCCAGGTCTTTATTCGATCCTGGAAAATCACACAGGTGGATGCTTGGGGGGGCGTTGGGATTCACCTTAACCACCAAATTCTGATATATTTCTTCTGTCCAGAACGGCACGATCGGAGCGATTACTTTTAGCAACTTAACAAGACATTCGTAGAGTACAAGATACGCGGTTTCTTTATCCTTATCGCTTTCAGATTTCCAGAATCGACGACGACTCCTTCTCACGTACCAGTTAGACAAATTGTCAAAAAATCTTTCCGCCTCTACGACAACCGATCTAAGGTCATAATTATCATAAAAAATTTCACTCTGCATTATCAGAAAATTGAGTTCAGCCAGTATCCATTTATCCAGTTTAGTAAGGGTTTTTTCATCAACAATCTTATCTGATGGATCGAAATCATCGATGTTCGCATAGGTAACAAAGAAGGAATATACGTTCCAGAGCGTGAGCAAGATGCGCTTGATCTCTTTTGCCGGACCATAGCCAAAATTAAGGTTCTGGATGGGATTGTGTTTAGCGAACATCCAGCGCATTACATCGACGCCGACTTTTTCGGCTGCTTCGTCCGACCAGATAGCATTTCCCTTGCTCTTATGCATCTCTTCGCCCTTTTCGTCGCGCAAGGAAGCATAGCCCTGCAAGACTCTGAAAGGATGTGTTCGTTCGAGCACCGTGCTCATTGTGAGAATTGCATAGAACCAGTTACGGAATTGCCCGGGCAGGGATTCAGAGATAAAATCAGCCGGGAACCACTCTTTCCAGTAGGTTTTGTCATAAGGATACCCATTATCGAGCGTGTACATGTCATCAGGCGGACGCATGGTTGAGAATGGCACGATACCAGCATCAAGCCAGGGATTGCCAACATCTGGAATGCGCGTAGCATGCATACCGCACTTTTCACATTTTACCTTGACCTCGTCGATCCATGGCTTATGAGGAGTATGACCTTGAAATTCTTCCCAGCCCTCGACTGCTTTTTCCTCCAGCTCGTCACGGGAACCGATCACCATAAAATGACCGCATTCGCATTTCCAGATCGGTAATGCAAGCCCCCAGAAGCGCTTTTTGGATATGCACCAGTCAGACATATTCCTGAGCCAGTCCAGTTCATGGGATTTTCCGTATGCAGGTATCCAGCGGTCCACTTTTTCAACGGATTGTGCGATCTCATGACGCAGCGTATCCATGGAAATGAACCACTCGTCAACGAGGCGGAAAATAAGTTCACTATTACAGCGCCAGCACACAGGATACCGGTGTGAGTAATCAGATACATGATAGAGTATTGCGCGTTTACGGAGATCTTCGATGATCGGTTCTGCGACTTCTTTGACATCCATTCCGGAAAGCCAGTCAAAGCCCTCATGATAGACTCCCAGTTCATCGAGCGGCGCGATCGTTGTAAGATCGAATTCTTTGCCAAGCGCAAAATCCTCTTTTCCGCAGCCAGGTGCTATATGCACGAGACCGGTGCCTTCACTTTCGCTTATCTCATTCCAGGGTATAACCTTATGTACGACATCATTCTGGACCGGCAGGTAATCGAATGGACCGTCATACGTGAGACCGAGCAATTCTTTTCCCGAAAATTCCTTTAATACCTTATGATCACCCCGGAGAACCGGGATAAGAGCCTTGGCCAGATAGTATATGTTCCCCTTGTGTTCTACTCTGACATAAGTAAGACCGGGATGTACCGCCACTGCAGTGTTCGATGTGAGGGTCCAGGGAGTGGTCGTCCAGACGAGTAAATACTCGTTCTTACGGTCACGGAGTTTGAACTGCACTATCACTGCTTTGTGAGTGAGTTGCTGATACCCCTCGGTTGCGATCTCCATATCACTTATCGCGGTACCGCAGCGTCCGCACCAGGGCATGACATCAACGCCTTCATATAAGAATCCGCGTTCGTGGCATTTTTTAAGAAAATGCCAGATCGTGTAGTTATTTATTGGGCTCATTGTATAGTATGAATGGCTCTTTTTCATCCAATCAGGATCATCCATAGGGGTTTCCCAGTTGCCCCAGTCCATCCACATGCCGATCCGGATCGACGATGCGGTCTGTACCATGCTGTATTTATGGACACGATCCTTGCACATCTGGACGAATTTGTCTATGCCGTATTTTTCGATATCTTTTTTGGATTTAAAACCGAGCTGTTTTTCGACTTCGACCTCGACCCAGAGACCCTGGCAATCATAACCATTCTGGTAACGCTGCTCGAATCCTTTCATAGTTTTATAGCGTTGGAACATATCTTTGTAACTGCGTCCCCAGGCATGGTGCACACCCATTGGATTGTTCGCGGTGATCGGTCCATCCTGGAATGACCATTTCTGTTTTCCTTTGTTCTTCACGAGATATTTTTCGACGATCTTTTGATCCTTCCAATGCTGGAGGATATTGTGTTCCATTGCTGGAAAATCAAGTTCTTTTGGCACGTCGTTAAATTTCATAGTATTCCCCCATTATATGGAAAATGCTACTAAAAGCAATGTATGATTTTCTGCTCGGTGGTGTTAAAAATATGTGATCTCCTGAGTGGATCAGCCACTCAGGCTGCGAATTTGGGATCGTATGCACCGGTCTTTATTAAGCATGGGTTATTATACAGGAGAGCAGGAGAATGTCAATACCGTTGAAAGCCAAATTATAAATACTAAACACTAAATCCAAACAAATACCAAATTTAAAATGATAATAGTATGAACTTTGAAATTTAGAAATTAGAATTTCGAATTCAGGATCTGTCCCTTATAAAAGAACAATCAGTATGTCGCTTTATATACCTGGTATCGCTCCGCTGTTTTCTTGAACCAGGCCTGGACACTGGCCGGTCTGACGATCCCGCCGTACAGCAGTGTGCGTTCTCCCTGATAGCGGGCAAAGAGCTTGAGACCTAAGCTGCAGTGGGCAAAGAATGTGCCCTGTTCATCGGTTGAATCAATAAAAACCGTGAGTCCGGACATTGAAGCATCAAGATCGTCAAATTCTGATACCAGGTTTTCAATTATACCACTGAAGGTCTGAAAGACCATGCCGTTACCATCCTGATATTCCGGCGATATATACAGGAGGGCTTCATGGATATTTTCCTGTTGCAGTGCATTTTTGAATGCCAGGATATCTTGTTTGAAGCGGCCTTTCTCTGTCGGTAGCAAGATCATGAGGATAAGGAACACTACAACCACTGAAACAATTATGATAATTATTCTTTTTACCATACGGATACTAATAATAGTATACCTAATGCGAAGAATAGCAAGGCGGTCAGTAATTTAACCGTGGCAATTCGCGCTTCAAGAAAACTCGCAACATTCTTCCTGCTGATCAGAACCGCAAGAACTGCGATGACAACCAGCGGTATAATGAACATGATGTTGTAGAGCACCAGGGCGAGGATTGGTTGCATTCCAAAGCCGGCTTTGGACACCATGAAAGTAATTGTGGGCAAGTAAACCTGTCCAGTACAACCGAATTCCAGGAATGACACAAGAAAACCTGCAATAAATGAACCAATGATGATCCCACCTGCTGCAGTCTGTTTCTTTATACTCTTATGGATGCGCTGTTTGATCCCGAGCGGCAGCTGCAGTATCATTTTATTGGTCTCGCCCCGGCGGGCAAGTATGAAGTCCCGCAGGCTTAATACCCCAAGGATCAATGCAAGGATACCAAAACCGATAAACAGGATTTTGGATATTATATCGACGCGAGAAAGGATCTTGAATAAATTGAATGCACCGACACCGATCCCCAGGTAGGCAATGAATACCGCACCAATGAATGATATCGCCATAAGAATGATATCTTTACGCCGCTTTCCGATAAACAGGAGATAACTTACAAAAAATACGATCGTGGCAAAGGCGCACGGGTTCACACCATCCAGGAGCCCGGCAAACATAATTCCAAAGATCGAGAATTTAGAAAAACGTTCGATTATGCTTTGTTCTGCAGAAGTGAGATCAATCGTATCGAGCATGGGGCTACCGGATATGTATACCAGGAAAAGCGAGTCAAGTGTTCTGAGCGAAATTTCTTCCTTTATAATATAGTTCTGATCTATGATAATTGTTGGTGCAATAAGTCTTTTATCTGTCGGTATTTTAGCATATTTAGCTACTGCTTCATAAAAGATCTTCGCTGAATCATCGGTGAGATCGTATGTGTGGATCTTCACTTGATCATAATGCTCTGTGATGTTTTTGATCAAAATATCGGTTCGGTCGCATTCGCGGCAACCTGTTTGCGTGAAATAATAAAGATGAATATCAATACTTAATATTTGTTTCACAGTATCAGACTGAGGTTTCGACGTGTCCGGAGGTTCCTTAACCGTATCCGGGGGTGGTGTTTTTGATCCGCTGTAGGTTTTGATGATACTCTCAAGACGTGCGCGTGTTTCATCGGGTCCAGAGAGCACAGAGTCACCCATAAAAATTATTGGCAGGTTCTCACCAATAGTGCCATAATCTTGCTCCATTTGTTCAAGCAACCGGAAATTATCCATGAAATTGATGTCATGTTTTCTAAAGGAAAAAGAGTATTTTTGCTGGTACACTGGAATATCGCTTAAAAGGATGTCCATACAGTGTCCGCAATCGGGCGTGTAGAAGAAATGGAGCGTAGGAGCAGCCTGAGTGATCAATAGCATTAGGGCTGAAGCGATATTCATTATTCAATTATATCATAGAATCAGGGTAATTCAAGGCAAATAAGGGGAATGACATAGAATTTCCCGCGAAGCGGGTTGTCATGGGTCGTGCAGGATTCGAACCTGCGGCCACCGGATTAAAAATCCGATGCTCTGCCAGCTGAGCTAACGACCCGCATTGCATTGATTATAGTCAATGTTGATGATAAGTCAATATCAGTTCCATGCATTGCGGATTGCGAAATGTGAATTGCGGAATTTAAAAGCATAGCAGATGGTTAGAATACTAAAATATCAGAAAAACCTGATTTGTTGATGTGCTGCAGTTGTTGACTAAGTTATTCTCCAATACATCGGCACTCTCATGCTCGAGTACACCCGATCCTTCGCCTTACGCCTTACGCAATAAGGTTTACTGGTTCCTACTTCTTAGTAAGTACTGTCTTATCCTTCGCATTACGCTCTACGCCCTACGCTTTACGGTTTACTGGTTCCTACTTCTTAGTAAGTACTGTCTTATCCTTCGCATTACGCTCTACGCCCTACGCTTTACGATCTTTTATGCTACCTACTTCTTATTTCTTAGTTCCTAGTAAGTACAGCTGAGTGTAGCGTCTAACGCTTAGCGAAGCAGCGAGTAGTGTTCTGAGCCTACGGTTCAGTCAGTCCCAGTTTTGAGTAGTATTTTTTATAAAATGACCGGTATGCGCCGGTCTGGGTATGCTTAAGCCATGTGGTATTGTTTTTATACCACAGAATGGTTTTTTTAATGCCGCTTTCAAATGAGGTTCGGGGCGTCCATCCGATGTGGCGTTTGATCTTGGTGAGCGATAAGGCATACCGCCGGTCATGACCGGGACGGTCCTTGACATACGTGATCAGCGAAGAAGGTTTGTGCAGGGCCTTTAGGATCTTATGTATGACAAAAGTATTCTGACGCTCGTTCTGTCCGCCCACATTGTATATTTCACCGATCCTGCCTTTATGCAGGACAAGGTCTATCGCTTCACAATTGTCCTCAACATAGATCCAATCCCGAACATTCTTACCATCTCCATACAAAGGTATTTTTTTATTATGCAGGGCGTTATAGATAACGAGCGGGACGAATTTCTCAGGGAACTGGTATGGTCCATAATTATTCGAGGACCGGGTGATAAGCGTGGGTAATCCGTAGGTCGTATTATATGCCAGGACCAGGGCATCTGCGGCTGCTTTGCTTGCTGAGTATGGGCTGGATGGTTCAAGCAGGTTCTTTTCCGTGAACTTGCCACGCAATATAGAACCGTAAACTTCATCGGTCGAGATATGCAAAAATCGCTTTACCGAGTATTCCAGGGATAGATTGAGCAGTATACTGACCCCGAGGATGTTTGTTTTTACGAACGCAGAGGGCGATGAGATACTGCGGTCAACATGACTTTCTGCGGCGAAATTGATTACTGCCTGAGGGTGGATTCGCTTGAATACTTTTTTCATCGTTGCGGAGTTGCAGATATCGGCTTTGATGAATCGGTATGTTCTCCGTTTTTCGAATCCCTTGAGGTTTTCGAGATTGCCTGCATAGGTAAGTTTGTCAATGTTAATGATCTGATATTTTGGATGTTTCCGTGTGATATATCTTATAAAATTTGAGCCAATAAACCCACAACCACCGGTTACCAATAACTTCATAAAATTCTAAATTCTAAACACGAAATCTTAAATAAACCACAAATTCAAAATCACAATGTCTGAAACTATGGAATTTAGATGCTAGAAATTGTTTCGAAATTAGGATTTCGGATTTAGAATTTACCAATTTATCCGTCTTTCCGCGACCAGTTGTAGGGAATGTCCGAGCCATGAGGAGGTTTGCGGTACTCGTCAGGAGTTTTGTAGTTGTAGCATTCGGTGACGATATTCACGATCATGGCTTCGTTATCGCTCATGCACTTGAATCCATGCCAGATGAGTTTTGGGATGTGGAGGAGGGTTCGATTGTGATCCCCGATAAAAAACTCATTAATCTTTCCTTTTGTCGGACTCTTTTTCCGGTCATCGTAAAGTACAATCTTAACCATTCCCTGTAAAACCGTCATGTTATCATCCTGTAATTTATGGTAGTGCCATGCCTTTACAACCCCCGGGTACGCGGTGGTGACATATACCTGACCGAATTTTTCAAACTGCTCATCATCGGCACGCAGGATCTCCATAAGTCGACCCCGTTCATCCGGGATAACCTTCAATGTTTTTAAGGATACACCATCGATCAATTCAATTTTCTTCATTTCGCGATCTCAATATAACTCTTGTCTCCAAGAATGAATTTATGAGTACGGGGCGATTGGTCAACGACATTGATTTCGGCATTTTTTCCTATGATCGAACGATCGATGCGTTTCTCCACATTTTTCAATATTGCACCTTCCATGATCACACTGCATTCGATCTCGGAATTCTCGATTACAGCATTATCCCCGATCGATGAGAATGGACCAATATACGATTGAATGATACGGGCATTCGCTCCGATGATAACTGGTCCCCGGATAACACTCTTTTTGATGATCGAGCCCTTACCAGTACCGATACGTCCATTCAGGGTGGAATCTTCGACAGTACCATGCCGCGACGGATCGATATCCTCGAGTACGAGCAGGTTTGCTTCGATGATATCGTCTGGTTTTCCAGTATCCTTCCACCAACCTTTGACCTTGTGAGATTCAACCTGGTAGTTATTGTCGAGCAGCCACTGGATGGCATCAGTGATTTCCAGTTCATTGCGCCAGGATGGTTTGATATGTTCGATCGCGGTATGGATATTGTGATCGAAAATGTATACCCCGACGAGCGCAAGGTTTGAAGGGGGATCTTTAGGCTTTTCTATGAGTTTTTGGATCGTTCCGTCAGAATTAACGACTGCCACACCGAATTCCTGGGGATTTTTTACTTCAGTAAGGAGAATAAGGCTATTGGGACGGTTGTCGCTGAAATTCTTTACGAAATCATCGACACCTTCACGCAAGAGATTATCCCCCAGGTACATCACAAACGAGTCGTTCCCGAGGAAGCTCCGCGACACCTTGATCGCGTGAGCCAGTCCAAGCGGCGCCTCCTGATGGATATACTGGATCGAGATCCCCCAGCGTGATCCGTCACCGACCGCATTCTGCACTTCTTCGGCAGTGTTCCCGACAACGATACCTAGTTCTTTTATCCCGGATTTTACCAGCGCCTCAATGCCGTAAAAGACGATCGGCTTATTTGCCACCGGGATGAGTTGTTTTGCGCCGGTATACGTCAGGGGGCGGAGACGGGTACCAAAACCACCTGCCAGTATCAAACCTTTCATCGTGTTGTCATTATAACGGGAAAGTTGGAGAAGTCAAGCAGACAGGAAAAGGTTAGCTACACAAGAGACTTAATATACGAAGCCAGGGCATCTTCCCATGATCGCATGGAGCGGTTAAAGAGGAACTTATAGGTATGAGAGGCAAGTGGCGTATAACGCGGCCGCGTAGCAGGTAAATTCAATTCTTCTGTTTTAATCGGATTGAGTGAGGTCTTGAAATGCATCAGATCCTGTGCTTTTATCGCGAAATCAAGCCAGGAACCACATTCCGTATTAACCACATGATAGATACCATAATTGTCTGATTTCACGATTTGAACGATTGCTTCAGCAAGATCCATTATATAGGTAAAGGAAGCGAATTGATCGCAGATGACATCGATTGAAGCGGGTTTTGTTTTTTCCTGGAGGAATTTCGAGATGAATGTTTTGGAACGGTCTCCGAACAGCCAGGATGTGCGCACAATATAATAGCGGTCGCATGCGTCCTTGATATAATGTTCCCCGAGCAGCTTGGTATGGCCATATTCGTTCACAGGATTGGGCCGGGCATATTCGTCATATGGGCCTTCCTGTGAGCCGTCGAATATGAAATTAGTGCTCAGGTATAGGATCCTTGCATTGATCCTGCGTGAAATCGTCGCCAGGCCCAGCGTACCGAGTGCATTAACGCGCATTGCCAGATCTTTGTTTTGTTCACACTCGTCAACATTACTGATCGCTGCGCAATGGATGACGGCATCCGGTCGATGGTTCTGGAGTATTTCATTGACCTTCTTGAAATCCGCAATATCCATCTGTTTGATATCTGTTGCGATGGTTTGAATGTTTTCACGATGCAATACATGCTGCAGAGTCATTCCTAACGCGCCATCTGCACCGGTAATAAGGATTTTCATCGATTTATTATAATATATTGTAGAGTTTTGTCAATTCATATATATATAGTTCTTGACATCAGGACCGATTCATAGATAATACAGAGGCTTTTAAAGGTTCAGGTTAGTTGATTGATAAATTCATTTAGATGAAAATATCTGACACGCATTGTGTCCGGAATTGAATATAATGTACATTGAGGAGGTGCATGATGGCAGGCAAAGATAAAACGGCTGATCTTGCGGGACCGGGTGTTAGCACCTATCCAGAAGTAGCAAAGATCCTGCCGAACGATTACAATCCTATCCTTCCGCCAAAGGAGCGGATGAAGGCGTTATTTGAAATAAAAAAATATATTGAAGAGAATCTATGTAACGAATTGAACCTGTTCATGGTTCAGGTTCCACTTATCGTTGATATACGAAGCGGCGTCAATGATATGCTCGACCGTGATGGTTCGCGAACACCGGTTGATTTCAAGTGCGGATTAGGACTTGAGACACCGATCCATGCTCAGATCGTACAGGCTGCAACTAAATGGAAGAGACCAGCCCTGAAACAGTTCGACTGCAAGGTCGGCGAAGGTATATGTACTGATATGCGCGCTGTGAGGAAAGACTATTTTCTCGATCATGATCACAGTTCCTATGTCGATCAATGGGATTGGGAACGCGTGATGACTGCAGATCAGCGGAACCTTGAATTTTTGAAAGATGTTGTAAAAAAGATATGGAAAGTCCTCCATGGCGCTGGAAAACATGTACAGGAGATGTTTCCGCAACTAAAAACTGACAAGTACCCTGATTTTCCTGAAGAACTAACATTCCTGCATGCAGAAGAGATCCTCGATATGTTCCCTGATCTACCGCGTAAGCAACGCGAGACCCAGATACTGCAAAAATATCCAGCCGTGTTCATTATCGGTGTTGGTTATGTGCTCAAGGATGGATACCCGCACGAAATGCGTGCAGCAGATTATGATGATTGGATCACACCCACGATAACAAAGAACGGCGAGCAATATTATGGATTGAACGGGGATATCCTGGTGTGGAATCCAGTGACAAAACGGCGCCATGAGCTTACTTCAATGGGCATCCGGGTCACCAAAGAAACACTCGTAAAACAGCTGGAACAGGCAAATCAGATGGAAAGCCTGGAACTGCCGTACCATAAAGCGATCATGAACAACGAAATCCCATTGAGCATCGGAGGAGGTATTGGACAGTCACGGACATACATGTATCTGCTCAGAGCGGCGCATTTGGGCGAGGTGAGTGTTACTGTGTGGCCAGATCAGCTGAAAGAGATCTGCGCCCCGCGCAATATACACGTCTTAGAATAGGGCTTTAGAGGGCTACAAGAAGGCAGCAGAGGGTACAAAGAAGGCAGAAGGCTTTTAGAGGGCTACAAGAAGGCAGCAGAGGGTACAAAGAAGGCAGAAGGCTTTTAGAGGGCTACAAGAAGGCAGCAGAGGGCTCAAGAGGGCTGTAAAGGCATTAATTTCTTCTTAAAGTTTATAGCCTATCTTCCTTAAAAATTCGTAGCGCCTGCTCCGGGCTTTTTCATCTTCGATCCCCTTTGAAGCCAGGCCATCGATCACTCCAATGACTCCTTTGCCCTGTTCGTCCTCAACCAGCAGGATCTCGACCGGATTTGCAGTCGCGCAAAAAATGCGGACCACTTCCGGGCAGGCTTTGATCCGATCGAGCACATTGATCGGGAAAGCATTCTTAAGGAATATGATGAAAAAATGTCCGGCACCGATCTTATTTGCATAATTTCTCGCAAGCTCGGTCATTTCCGGATCATTGCCTTCGTAACGGATCAGGCATTCCTGTGATGCTTCACAAAAAGCAATGCCAAATTTTATCTGTGAGTGAGCATTCACCAATGCTTCATAAAGGTCTTCTGCGCTTTTTATAAAATGACTGTGACCGCAGATCATATTGACCCCTTCGATCGGCTCAATTTTTATCTTTTTTATTTCCATGAGTTCTCCTCCATATTAATTACTGCATAACTTAATCTCATCCAGTCAGTAACCGATTTCCTTGAGGAATTTTTTATCTTTACGCCAGTTTTCTTTCACCTTGACCCAGAGTTCGAGAAAAACCGGTCTGCCGAGAAATGTTTCGATCTTTTGTCGTGCACGCTTTCCAACCTGTTTCAGAGCCTCGCCCTTGTTGCCGATGAGGATCCCTTTTTGGGTTTTTCGCTCGACATAGATGATCGCGCGGATGTAATCTTTGCCAATATCGTGTTCATCAAATTGATCGATCGCCACGCAGGTGGCGTAGGGGACTTCTTTTTTGTAATACTGAAATATCGTCTCCCGGATTATTTCTGCGACAAAAAAGCGTTCGGGATTGTCTGAAAGATCTTCTGCAGGATACAAAAATGGACCTTCAGGGAGATAATTAAATATACACGCTTTTAGGCGGTCGATACCATCTCCGTTACGAGCTGAGATCGGTATTATCTCCTTTATTGTATAAGCACGGAGGTGTTCGATCACAGCGAGGAGATCATTTTTTGGACGGAGATCGATCTTATTGATAGCACAAATGACCGGTCGTGCTTTGAACATGCGCATAAAATCAGGTAGGGTCGCGTCAGGATTGAACCATGGATCTAGGACCCAGACGATGATATCGGCATCTGCGAGTGAGCGTTTTATGTGCTCGACCATGGTATGTTGCAGTTCATACACCGGATCGATAATGCCTGGTGTATCAAGAAAGTAGCACTGGTATTCATCCTGGGTTAGAATGCCAAGAATACGCTGGCGTGTTGTCTGGGGTTTGGCTGTTACTATCGAGAGTCGGAATTGCATGAGCCGATTAAGAAGCGTCGACTTGCCAACATTGGGCTGTCCGATTATCGCAATGTATCCGGCCTTCATAGAGAAAAGGGGGTGCAAAGCACCCCCATGTAACATATTTCCTGGATCATTTTATCCGTTTCCAGCTTCCTTTTTCTTGCGTGTGCGTTTTGGCTTGGTTTCTTTGACCGGTTCTTCTTTTTTCTCCTCAGGTTGTTCAGGAGGTTTAACGTCATGGATCTCGTCGAATTTCTCTTCTTTTATCTCCAGGAGATTTTTATCATCTTTTTTCTTGACTAATACCGTAAATATCAAGGTATTGCCTGCCCAATAGATCGCTCCGCCGTAAGCCATTACGAACAAGATGATCAGGTAGTAAATGATCCCGAGAATGAATGATGAGATCGCGCCGGCCCAGCTCTCGTAAGCGGGCATATAATCCATCGGGAAAACCAGGTTGATCATGCCAATACTATCAAGGTATTCAACCACCATATTCTGGATTCCTTCAGGATACATCGGCGGTATAATGACTTTTACATAATAAGCGGCATTCATGAAGATGTTGTCCAGTTTTTCCAAGGGAACAACGATCGCGAGTACATCATGGCACAGGAAGATCGCTTTTGCGGCAAAGAAGCCCAGAATTCCCATACCAATAAGCATGATGACTTTCAGGATAATCTCGTAGGTGATGAACCGCCACGGTTGGTCATTGATAACAGAAAAGGATTCGAATAGAGTGTCGAATGTGTCATTACCAGTCGTTCCAACGATCGATGGTCCGATGATGAAGCAGACAAATGTAACGATAATCAGGTAAAGTATGAACATACTCACAGCGAATGCCGGGATCGCCATGACCGCGAAGAACAATTGTCCTAAATAGGGTATCCATGTAATGAGCGCGAGCACCACTCCCATCAAGATCAGCGTGATCATGAAAAGGATAAGAACAAGCGGTGCAAGGATAGTGGATTTTCCGCAACGCATCGTGAATTTTATTGCTTCTTTGATCTCGTAGAAATCATCGCCTTTTAGCTGTTCATACGTTATTTTTGAGACCGCAACACCAGTAAACAGGGTTATGCAGATCCACCAGAGGACACCGACAATATAAATAAGCCAGCTGAACCAGGGCCATTCAAAGGGGTACATCGGAAACAAGCGGAAAGTATCCCAAATTTCACCAATTTCAATGCCTGCGACAAGGTATGCAAGGTATGATAGTATGCCGTATCCGATGAATGCACAGATAAAACCGATAAATGTTACCCATATTTTCTTGGCGCTGAATCCAAGTCTGGCTGCTCGAAAGACGTCTTTGAAGTTGAAATGTAGATTAGTCACTGCGCCTCCTTTTATTTGTTGTATTATAATCATAATCATTTTATTGTCAATAGATTCTGGCTTTCAGAGGATTTCTGAATTCCCCCGGTTACATTGACAAATAAAGAAATTTCACTATAATTTTTCTTAGGAGACAATCTATGAATATTGGCTGGCAAGAGATACTTCTGATTCTGCTTATTGCATTATTACTTTTTGGTGCTAAAAAAATACCTGATCTAGCCCGCAGTCTGGGTAAAGGGATCAAGGAATTCAAAAAGGGCATGAAAGAAATTGAAAATCCTGTTGAAGACACGAAAACAGAAGAGAAAGAAGCCGAAAAGGAAAAAAAACAGTAGGCACGCAGAATTAGCGGGTCGTTTCAGCTCGGATTAAGAGGAGAGGTGTCCGAGCGGCCTAAGGAGCACGATTGGAAATCGTGTATCCCGAGAAATCGGGATCGTGGGTTCAAATCCCACCCTCTCCGTACGGCTGAAAACCGTTGATAACAGAGATGAAGGAAAGATGACAGAGATGTTAATTACAGTAAAGACATCGAGCAACGCTCATAGAAAGGAGATATATGTATTATAATGGAGGAAAAGTTTTTTTAGTATCATTTTTTGTCGCCCTCTTTACCTCGATTATTATTTGTTTGTTGTTTTTCTTCGTAATTAATCCCTCTTTAAAACCAGGTGGTGACATTATGATTCCTGATTTTGTGGGATCGACTACCGAACAAGCCCGGGTCATCGCTGAAACCAGGTCGCTGCTGCTGGTTGTTGGCGGTGAGGAGGAGAATGAAACAGTGGGACCAAACCTCATCTGCCGTCAGACACCTTTGCCAGGATCAGTGGTCCGTTCAAAATCAACAGTAACAGTATTTATTTCTCAGGGATCGAGCAGGCTCTCATTACCTGACCTGAGCGGGCAGGGACTTTCCGAGGTAACGGTTAGACTTGCCAATATGGGACTGAAAGTCGGAGAAGTGAAGACCGAAGAGCATGCCTCGATAGAAAAGGATAAGATAATCCGGACGATCCCGGCTGCAGGATCTCCTGTTAATAAAGATGATATCATTACTGTTGTATTGAGTCAGGGGATAGAAAAAACGCAGGTTCCCCGTTTGATCGGGAAATCGCTTTCCACGGCCAAGCGCATGATCGAAGAAAAAGGTTTCGCGGTTGGCAATGTATCCTGGGAGGTCAGTATTGACTATAACGTTGGTATTATTATGCGTCAAAATCCAGGAGCAGGTACTCAGGCAAAAAAGGGTAGTGCTATTAACCTCGTCGTAGCTACCGTACTTGAATGAAAAAGACCCTTGTATATATCGGGATCATCATGCTTTTCTTTATCATTGGTGTGGTGGTTGCGAATTTCATTATCATGCCTCTGGTCGTTCAAAGAGGAAAGGTTATATCCGTCCCGAATGTTGTACATATGACCATGGATAACGCGATCGCGGAACTCGGTAAACGCGATCTCGAGGGGATCGTTGTTGAACGGCGCTTTGATCCAATCGTGGAACAGGGCAGGATAATAATACAGGATCCCTTACCCGATACACGTGTTAAAAGCGGCAGGCTGGTGAATCTGACAGTCAGCCTTGGTCCTGAAACAATTCGGGTGCCTTTCTTGATCGGTATTGACGCGGACAAAGCTGAACTTATTATAAAACGGCTTGGTTTTATAATTGACGCGGTGGATTACCAGCATTCAGATACCGTATCGATGAATAAGGTCATTGCTACAATACCTGTGACCGAGACCGAGATGAGGAAAGGAGATGGTGTAACTCTCATCGTGAGTAAAGGTCCGATCTTAAAGATGCCAAATCTGGGCGGAATGACGATCGAACAGGCACAACCGATGCTCGATTCTATGGGACTTATGCTCGGTGAGGTAAAGGAAGTCGATGGCAGCGGCACCGCTGGGACGATACTAATACAGGATCCAGCCCCGGATCAGGTAGTCGAACGCGGTGATTCAATAACAATAATGATCATTAAGTGAAGGTCGCGCCCTCTATCATTGCCGCGGATTTTTCCCGGTATCAGGAAGAGCTGCAATACATAAAAAAAGCAGGAGCAGACCTCGTGCATCTTGATATCATGGATGGCGTGTTCGTGCCGAATCTAACATTTGGCCCAATGATCGTGGAAGCGATCAAGCAGGTTACCGACCTTACAATATGGTCTCATTTAATGATCGTACAACCTGAAAAATATCTCAAGGAATATATTGCTGCAGGATCGGATTGGATTTCATTTCATTTGGAAGCGACTGATCGTGTGGAACAGTGCTTGATGTATTGCAGGCAGCAGGGGATACAGACTGGATTGAGTATAAATCCGGGTACATCGTTCAAAAAAGTACAGAACTACATGCCAAAAATGGATGTTTTACTTATTATGACCGTTAATCCGGGATTCTATGGTCAGAAGTTCATGGAAGAGGTCGTACCAAAGATCGATGAAGCAAAACGATATATAGATAAGCATCATCTTGCTTGTGCGATCGCTGTGGATGGAGGAGTGAGTAAAGATAATGCGTGCAGGTTGAGTGCCGCCGGTGTTGAGATAGTCGTTGCCGGGGCAAGTGTTTTTCGTACACCGGACTATGCGCAGGCGATCAGGGAACTCAGATGTTCGAAGGTTTGATCGACCGTTTTTCCATAATCCGGCGAAAGTTGCTTGGATATGGACGCATTACCAGGACAGAAATTGATGCTATTCTGAAAGACATCCGTATCACTCTATTAGAAGCGGATGTGAATTATAAAGTAGTCAAAAACTTCATACAAACACTTGAAGAAAAATGTGCTAAACTAAAATTATCCAGCAGTCTAAAACCGGGAGACTTGATCATCAATACGGTTTATGAACAACTGGTAGCATTGCTCGGTCAAACCCCGCAGCCTTTATTATTCGCATCGAATAAAATGATGGTTATCAGTCTGGTGGGATTACAGGGAGTTGGGAAAACCACTACCGCAGCTAAACTGGCGAATAAATATAAAGGGAGGACTCCGATTATGGTCCCCGCCGACATAAAGAGACCGGCTGCATATGAGCAGTTAAAATCCCTGGGCGAGCGTGCCGGTATTACGGTATTCCAGCACCGATCTCATACTGCTCAAGACGTGGTAAAGCAGGCGATGAAATATGCTCGCGAGAACAGCCATGGTCTGGTGATCATTGATACGGCAGGCAGGCTCCATATCGATGAATCACTTGTCGAGGAACTCGTTGATATTCACCAGGCGGCAAAGCCGGACCACCGACTGCTCGTGGCGGATGGAATGAGTGGACAGGATGCGGTAAATCAAGCGATCGCCTTCAAGGAAAAAGTAGGTCTTGATGGAGCGATCCTCACAAAGATGGATGGTGATGCTCGGGGTGGTGCGGCACTTTCGATCCGCTGGGCAGCTGAGGTTCCGCTGTTCTTTATGGGTGTTGGTGAGGATATCCAGGGGATTGAAGAATTTCATCCGGACCGGGTTGCGCAGCGAATTCTAGGAATGGGAGATATCGCCGGTCTGGTGGAAAAAGTGCGCGACCTGGAAACTGATATCGACGAAAAGAAATTGCGCACCAAGATAGAAAAAGGTGAACTCAATTTTGTAGATTTCCTCGAGCAGATGAGAGCGATGCGGAAGCTCGGACCGTTGTCCAAGATCGCAGCTATGATCCCCGGAGTCAAGGAAGCGGATGTTGATGAGAAAGACCTGAAAAAGGCTGAAGCGATCATCAGTTCCATGACCATGGAGGAGCGTGTTCATCCTGACGTGATCGATGGTTCGCGTAAGCGGCGCATTGCTGCTGGAAGCGGTACATCGACGCAGGACATCAACCGGTTGCTCAAGCAATTCAAAATGGCGCGGAACATGCTGAAGCAAATGGGTCACCAGAGTAAAGGGAAAGGGAAATTGCCCTTTACTTCGTAAATTCTAAATACGAAATACTAAACTCTAAATAAATCACAAATATGAAATACCAAAGTTTCAAACATTGAAGAATTGTGATTTCGGATTTGTTTAGAGTTTACAAATTGGAATTTCGTATTTGATGAAGAAAGGGGAGCCTAGGCTCCCCTTTCTTCAAGTATTATGTGGATTAACTCGCCTGTTCTTCGTATTTTACCAGCCAGAAATAGTGACGAACTTTCCATGCTTCACTGAGCAGTGTGTAGTAACCATCGGCATTATTGTTGTTGGGATCGGGCACGGCAAAGAAAGTATATCGTACGAATGTTGTATTATTCCACTCGGCATAGCAGTCTTCCTCGGTGCCTGAACCATCATCAGCAAAGATGAAGTGTGCAGCCAAACCAATATTCGTAGAGGTGGTGATATCGATATCAGCCGCTTCTGTGGTCTTGCTGACGTCATAATCGAACTGATACCAGGTCGAAGTCCAGTTCCAACGCAGCATACCGAGAACTGAAAGGCTGTCAGCGATCGAGAACGTTGTATGAAAATAAATATCATTGCGAGTATTGCCGATGATCCATGTGTCGATACCGGTCCATACGAGCATTGAATCTTCCCAGACATCCGGTTCCGGCATCACGAGCCATATCAAAGTATCAACGAAAGTATCGATGCTGTCCATTGGGAATCTAAAGATGAATTCATAGTATAGTGTGTCACTCCAGTCAGGAAGGTCATATACAAATGGACCTGTCCAGCCCCATGGTACTTCGCATGGTCCGTCAGTCGTTGTGCCGTAGGCATCAACATTAGTCATCATTGCCATCATGTTGATACCGGTGACGAGTTGTTCAGCCTCACGCTGTTCGTCCTCGTCGATCTTGTCGCCGCAACCAGTCATTAGAGCGATAAAAACGAGAGCACTTCCAAGAACCAACATTCTTTTTAACATAATAACCTCCTTTTTCCTATAGATCATTATAGACTGTACAGCAGGATTGTCAAGGCTTATATCTGGCCCTTGACAATCCGAGGAAAAGGAGTATAATGATAATCATGAAACAGACAATAGATATATCAGCCCGAGGAGGAACATGCTAGTGTTCTGGATCGTTCCTTCAGGCTTGGTATTGATACAGGGGGTGAAGTCCACCTGAGTTAAGGTAATTTAGATTTTTACGCCGTGGGCTTCAACCCGCGGCGTTTTTATTTTATGGGCAGAATGTCTATAAAATGATTACTGAGATTAACAGAAAGATGACAACGATAAATAAATCTCCGTAATCTTTGTTCTTTATCTATGTAATCATGCGCCATAGGCGCAGGGAGGTATATGAAACCAGTTTCATGTAATGGCCTGAAAAAGGCGTTCAGGAAAAAGCAGACGGTCAAGGCTCTGGACAACGTGTCGTTCAACGTCGAAAACAATGAGGTTTTCGGCATTATCGGCCCGAATGGATCGGGTAAGAGTACACTTATTCGCGTATTATCGACCCTGCTCATACCGGACAAAGGCAGCGCTCACATTTTTGGACATGACGTTGTCAGGGCGTTCAGCCGGGTCCGACCATTGATCAACCGGGTGAGTGTTGATGCCGCGTTTTTCAAAGGTATTTCAGCCTGGGAAAACCTGCGGTATGCTGCCCGATTATACGGTCTTGGTGGCCGGGAAGCAAAGGAGAAAACACTCGGTATCCTCGGTCAATTGGGTTTCAGCGAGAAGCGGTTCTATGAGCCACTCGAGGACCTTTCACGCGGAATGCAGCAGAAAGTTGCGATCGCACGGGCATTTTTTACATCGCCGATGCTGTTGCTATTGGACGAACCAACCACTGGATTGGATCCTCGATCCAAAATAGATGTCCAGAAGTACGTAAAGCAGTCGGTCAAAAATAATGGTCTGACAGTTGTCCTGACGACGCACGATATGCGCGAAGCAGAGAACCTGTGTGATCGAGTTGCGATCATCAGCCGGGGAAAATTCGTTGCCCTTGGACGGCCTGATGAACTGATGAAAACGTTTAAGGAATCGACTCTCGAAGATGTATTTCTTGAATTAACCGGCCGGGAATGGCAGGAGGTTGAATATGAATCTTAAAGCCAATGCATATGGTTCAATCGCATTCGTTGAACGTAATTTTGCCCTTATCAAACGGTACATTGGGTGGGAGATCGTATTTTTAACCTATAATGTCGTGAATGCCCTGGCGATCGGTTTGATCGGTGTTACTATGGGGAAAGATAAAGTGCTTTACCTGATCGTGGGGGCCATGGTCTGGGGATTTCTGTCGATCCTTTTCCATGAAATATCGGAATCGATAGCCTGGGAACGCTGGGAAGGTACGATCGAATATACATTCATGGCGCCGATCAGCCGTTTTATACATTTGATCGGTAATTGCGTTCACGCGATCTCCTATGGTGTCGTACGCAGCAGTGTGATCCTTTTGATCGTCATCCTTTTCTTTGGCATATCGATCAATAGCGCTAACCTTATTGCGCTCTTTGTTATTTTGATCGTGTCGGGACTATCTTTTATCGGACTGGGACTGATCGCAGCGATACTCCCGCTTCTTTCCACGGAAAAGGGAGCTTATGCTACTCATATATTCGAGGCCGTATTACTCCTGATCTCTGGTGTGTACTATGAGATCGAAGTTCTGCCCATATGGATACGACCACTCAGTTATATGTCACCAGCGACCTATACTCTAAGGGCAATGCGCGCGGCACTTCTTGATGGAGCGAGTCTACAGGATTTGTTACCGACCATTGGATTGTTGCTGGGGATCGGGATCATCCTGATACCAGTTGGCATGCTCGTGTTCAAACAGGCTGAGTACTATGCGAAAAAGACCGGGAAACTGAAAAGGAGTGGATGACACGGCAGACGCTAGGCGCTAAACGCTACCAGCAATTACTCTATATCGTGGATTACGAAACGAAGGATGAAGCATACCAGTATATCAGGGTATCAGTATGAAGCAAATCGGATTATCAGAGTATCAGGAATTATCTGATCTTCTGGTTTATTGATATCCTGCCCCGTTACATAGTGATTATGTTCAATGTCTTAAAGAATAAAATGGTGTATAGACCCCGAAACCTTGAACAAATGAGAAATAACATTACATGTAACCGGGCCTGCATGCTGATGATCTTATCCGCTGATATACTACTAGCGTTGTATACGTACGATTTATCGGGCATGGGTCTGATAAATCAGACATATACAGATTAAAGGTTTTTCGGTTTCACAGCGTAGCATAAGGTAGCGTATAGCGTTTAGTGTTTAGCGATGTAGCGTTACGAACGTCCCCAGATCTTCTCGATGTGCGCGTCTGGTAGTCTGGGTGTGAGGAGGCTCAGCACGATCATGAGCAACGCGCCTACCGCAATGCCAGGGATGAATCCATGGATCCCGAATGGTTTGCCGATCGCCATCCATAACAGGGCGGTTAAACAGCCGCCGATCATCGATGCGATACAACCAATTCTGGTCGCTCGCTTCCAATAAAGACCGAAGAGGAGCGGCCAGAGCGTGGTTGATGCAATAACTGCCCATGCAAATGCGGTCAGGGTCAGAACAAGCGCAGGGGGTTTGAAAGCAATGATAAGGGATACTAGGCCTATCACGAGACTGCTGATCTTGCTGTATAGCAATACTCTTTTTTTCGGAATATTCAGTTTGAATCCCATGATCAAAGTATCATGCACCATGGAACTCGACAGGATAATAAGTACAGAAGCAAATGTTGACATACCAGCGGCTACTACTGCAGCCAGGACGATTGACGAACCCAAGGGTGACATTACGTTCTTGGCGAGTGTTGGTATGGCAAGATCCGGGTTTTTTAGCCCGGGATATAATGCACGGGCGATTGCGCCATTGAAATATGGCAGCAATGCCATGCACGTACCGATCGTGGCGATCACCGTGCCGATCCGCAATACTTTGAGATTCTTTATCGAGTAGAAACGCACTACGAGCTGGGGCATTCCCCATACCCCGAAACTGACGATGAGTGCGTAAGATAGCAGACCAGGCCAACCCCAAACACCCGGAGTGTTGATCAAGCCCGGGTCGATCGACTGCAGCGCCTGATTGGCCTGTGATACACCGCCGATCGCCTTGATCGAAAAAATCGTTAAGAGGATCAATCCAAGACCCATGACCCAGGCCTGGACAAAACTTGTCCATACAACCGCGAGGTAGCCACCGATCGTCACATAGAAAAGGATGATAATCCCAGCGATCAGGATAGCGTAGGTATAGGGAATATTCATAAGTACTTCGAAAATGTGACCCATACCTTTGAGGATGCTTACATTGTAAAATATCATGAAAATAATGATGATCAATGCAGGGAAAACAACGACAAAAGAAGATCTATATCGCTTGCCGAAAAATCCAGGTATAGTCATCGTATTCAATCGTTGTGTGAAACGACGGACACGCGGGCCGAGTACTATCCAGCATATTGTGCAACCGAGCAGCACATTGATCGCTCCTATCCATAACGTCGACATACCGAACATGTATCCGAATCCCCCGCCGCCAATAATGACCACCGAACTGAAATAAGCAGCAACGAACGATAATGCAGTTACCCAGGGACCTATTTGCCGGCCACCAATATAGAAATCTTCAATGTTTTTTGTACGACGGCCCATGATCAGTCCGATCAGGATCAGGAGTGCAAGGTATAATATAATAACCAATCCGTATATGAACGCCTCATTCATGCTCATCATCCTTTGGTTTATACAGAAAGATCGCCCATATGACACTGACGGCAATACAACCAACGGCCACTATCCAGGCAACAAATGTAAACCATGGAAAATCTAAGGGTCCCATATGCCTCCTATACGTCTTACGGACGCATGATAACAGAAATTAACACAAAGATCACAGCGATGCTACCATGAAGTAACCTACCTTACATAGATGACTTTTTTTGTATAAACGGAGTCTCCGAGTGACAGACAACAGTAATAAGCACCGTTGGGAACATGTCTTCCCTGATCGTCCAATCCATGCCATATTACCGAGTTGGGATTGCTGCGGTTAGTTGGATTGGTGTGCAGGGTTCTTACATGTTGTCCTGCACTGTTAAAAATTCGCAAATAAAATGTCCGGTTTACGGCGTACTGTTCTGGCAGGGTAAAAGATATCGTGACCGGGGCAGTTCCCGGATTCGGGTAGATAATATTGAATCCATGATTCTCTAAAGTCCGGTCACGATCGATAAGCACATCATAAAAACGCGGGGTCGTGTTTGGCTTGAGCACAACGAGTGTGGAGTTGGGTACTGCGATCCAGCACTGCTGCTGGTCATCGAGTGGCTCAGATGCAACCGCCCAGAACTGAGATCTTCCCAGAGGTGCGTAGAGATACAGGGTTAATGCATCAGCCGGGGAGCGCGCGAAGTTTACTGCGTAAAGATTTGTGCCATCGAACATGACGAAATTGCATTGTGCTGAGCCTACAGAAAATGCAGAATCGATCGCGGTTATCGCGATACGAATGCACTCCTCGATCGATTTACCCGAATTCATGTCGATTATTTCGAGGAGAAACAGAGCATACAGATCTGAATCAAGGTATTCAGGTGCATAATCGGGTGGATTTAGATCAAGGTACAGAGGATTGGTTTTTTTAATCAGGCTGAGCAGGATATCAGTATCCATGGTGCCGTTGTGAGCAAAGAACATGTGGAAAGTACGGTACGCAGAATAGCGCGAGAAAGGATGAGGATCAGGAATTCCTGACTGGGGACCGCTCGATGCATTCCGTATATGAGCAATTGCTCCTTGATGCGCCTGATCAATGACATGATCCTGTGCTCGACTGAAACGCGGATCAAGTAGCGCTTCAGGCTCGCCCCGTTCAACAACCGGCAGTGGTAAACCATTATCTGTTTCAACGTAATATGCGACTCCCCAGCCATCATCGTGGAAAGTGCCGAGGGCACGCAAAGAATCCAGGTGGTTATTGATAGTATTCCGGACCAACTGGTCTTTTTCCGCATATACGATCCCCCAGAACCGACAATTATGTGAATGGGCGATCCTGTCAACTGGAGTATCCATCAGAGTCAGGCAGAGCAGTAAAACCATGGCAAAGCAAGAAACAAAAAGAATAAAGGATCGCCGTTTCATAAAATCTCTTTCCTATTATAAAGGTTGGATCGTTCTTGTCAATCCGGGGTTTTAACAATGGTGTTGACCGGGGTTATTTTCCCTGATATTGACAATATTTTCTTTTTTTATATAATTTAAGATTATGGTGTGCTTTATTTTATTGATCGCTACTTTTTCGAGCAATATATATCTCCAGCCATATGACGCAGTTGAAGTGAAGATATGGCGTCAGGAAGACCTCAGTGGCTGGTATATGGTCGATGATGATACGACGGTAACAATACCACTTTTCGGCAAGTTTTCAATTCATGATATGAATATGGATTCTCTTTATGATTACATTTACACTGAGTTTCAAAAATACTACACCGATGTTCCTATCGATATAAATTTCTATTACCGGATAAATATATTTGGTGAGGTAAAGGTTCCCGGGGATTACTATGTCAGGAGTGAAGATAATCTTGCGAACCTCCTGGCACAGGCAGGAGGTCCTACGAACGAAGGGACGCTGAGTAGAATACGTATCATCAATATCGGCGAGGAGCGGCGGGTGAATTTCAAGGAAGCGATAAAGAATGCAGGGGACATGGACAAACTCGCTCTGAAACCCGGTGATATTGTGATCGTGCCGAGGGGATTTATGTCTGCATTTCAGGAATGGTCAGTGCTTTTTTCTCTGGGTACACTCATTCTACAAATCTATATTGCGGCGAGATAATCATGAAAACCGAGCCTAAACTACAAGATTATATCAGCGTTATCATCGAAAGGCGCTCACTTATCTTCATCTGTGCGATAGCCGCTACTGTTGTTGCTCTTGTTCTAAGTTTGGTCTTGCCAAAGGTGTTTGAAGCCAAAGTCAAGTTCAAGTTGGATCTATCTGAATCAAAACCCATGTTTTTTTCCGAGATATATATGCCAAAGCGTGTGGATCCAGTGGAGAGCCAGCTTGAGATCATTCGTAGCCGTACTCTTGCACGGTCCGTGGTAAATAAGTTGAATCTTAATTTTAGTGTACCAAAAGATGAGGAATGGCGTTTTGATTCTCTCCATGTAGGCGAGAATGCTGTTCCGGGGAAATATGCGATCAAGTTCACGGATTATACCTACACCGTAGCAGATAAAAAAGGTAGACAGCACGGCAAGGGAACAGTAGGAGAGATGTATGATCACGGGGATGTTCGCTTTCTGATAAAAGCCCGTCCGCTGGATAATCATTTAAAATTTACCCTGATTGATCTGGACAAGAGAGCTGAGGATTTGCAGGAAAGCGTCAGTTCGAGTCAGATAAAGAATACTTATCTGGTTCTTCTCCGGGCAAAATCGCACTCCCCGGAGCTTGCCGCCCGGATCGCAAATACATTGGCTCGTGAATACATGAATTATTCCTTGGCGACGATAAGGGAGGCAGCACGCGGTTCCAAGGAATTCATAGAAACTCAGATCGTGATCTTCGGGGAAGAACTCAGCAAGGCCGAAGAAGAATTGCGTCAGTATAAGGAAAAAGCAGGTATTTTCCTGCTTGATGAATCGGCCAAGGAGATAATTGCTGCATCGGCTGAGTTTGAAGTTGAAAGGGCCAGGGCGACCGTAGAATTGAAAGAGATCGAAGGTACGATACAAAATCTTGAAGAAGAATTAGCCGAAGACGAAGCGTCATACGGGGCATACAAGAAAATGGCATCGTACCCCAGTATTTCGAATAGCCCGCTCATTGTGTCGCTGAAAGAAAAACTGAAAAGTCTTGAGATCGAGCGGCAGGTTCTGCTCAAGGATGATGCTAAAAAAGTGGAGCTCGCGGATATCGAAAAACGAATTGCTGCGGCTGAGAACGAAATCCAGGAAGCAACAAAAAAGATATTTCTTGCTGGTCCGCCAGTCCAGGATCCGGTTCTTATGTCGATCCTTACCAATATTATAAATAGTGGGACACGGGCGATCGCAACTCAAAGCCGGATCGATGCGCTCGATCAGATAATCGATCGTCAGAGCAGGAAACTTAAAAGACTGCCAGAGGCCGAAGTCAATCTCGCTCAATTGACACGGCAAAAAATGGCAAATGAAGAGATATACACAATGCTCCTTGGAAAACTTGAAGAATCCAAGATCGCGGAGGCAATGCAGATCAGCGAGGCGCGTATCATCGATATTGCCACAATCCCCGATAAGCCGGTTCAGCCGAAACCAAAGCAATATACAATACTTGGTTTTATCCTGGGAGTATGTATTGGCTTGGGCGGTGCATTTTTGCTGGAAAATCTTGATACATCACTGAAAACATCAAAAGAAATAGAGGAAATGACTGGATTATCCGTTCTCGCGACGATCCCGCTGGTAAAGGACAATCATCGTCCCCGGGTGCCTACGATCGATGAGCCACATTCCCAGATCGCAGAAGCATACCGTATTCTACGCACCAACATTGCATTTGCCGCAACCGCAAAGCCGATAAAATCAGTTCTCATTACTTCAACCCTGCCTCAGGAAGGCAAGACCACAACCTGCATCAATCTTGGTATCACTCTTGCCCAGCAAGGACATAGAACGATTATTCTGGACTGTGATTTCAGACGGCCTATGATGCATCGTTATTTTAACCGGCTAGTAAAGGATAATCACCATGGTTTATCCGATGTTCTGCTCGATCAACTTGGACTGAAGGATTCAATCGTTAAAAGCAAAACTGAAAACTTGAGTTTTGTAACGAGCGGAACGATCCCGTCAAACCCGGCAGAACTTCTGGGGTCGATTAAAATGAGTGAATTAATGGGACAATTCAAGCAAGATTATGAATATGTAATTGTTGATGCGCCACCAGCGCTTGGTGTTGCAGACGCGCGCGTGCTGGGTAAGATCGCCGATGCGATCGTCGTCGTTGTTATGGCACGTAAGACGAATCGCGATGCGGTCCTGGAAGTCAAGGACGAGCTCGAACGGAGTGGAGAAAAGATCATCGGATTTGTCCTGAACGGCGTTGATCTTACCCGACATTATTATCGCCATCGTTACTACTATTATTATCCCCACAAGTGATCATAAACCAGGTTGTTTCTGTACGATCGATCTTTTGTAAGGATCGTGGTCCATGAAGAAACGTCGTGCAAAAAAAAGGAAACGAACACGGCTGATCATTCTTTTGATCATCATTGCTTTGCCCCTGATATATTTCGGACGACGCATGTATCGTTATATCAGCGCGGTTTATGAAGAACGCCGCCTGCGAAAGGGAATTCTCATTCTCCGGGCAGAGAACGAAGTGCTCGTCGACCGCATCAATCAATACCGCCGTGGCACCCTGCTTGAAACAAAAGCACGCGATGATCTGGGAATGATAAAGAATGGAGAAAAGATCTTTCTGGTGCCTAAAGAATGAATTACCGCATCGAAATCACACCTTTTCGTATTGAAATCTGCGCGAGTGAAACAAGCTATATTCATGGTGATATGGTAATCATCAAGAGTAAAGAGGGCATTGATATGGGAGTGGTCGTCGGTACGCATTCCCCGGATGAAGAACCCTATGGTGAGATCCTGCGTAGTATCAATCAAATGGATCTGGAAAAGCGTAAAGAACTCAAGGAATATGAAGAATTCTGTCTGATCGAACTCAGGTGCGCGGTCGAGGAATTCAAGTTCCCAATGAAACCGGTGTACGCGCATTGCCAGTTCGATGAGGAACGCGTGATATTCTATTTCACCGCCCAGAAACGGCTCGAATTCCGAAAACTGCACCGATTCATATCACAGAAGTTGAACCGACGGGTCGTGATCAAACAGATTGGAAGCCGTGACTATTCACGTTTGTTCGGCGGCGTGGGACCGTGCGGACGCAGTTTGTGCTGTACAACATTTCTATCAGAACTCAAGTCGATCTCCTTACGTATGGCAAGGGATCAAAAGCTTTATGTTTCACCAAGTAAGATATCGGGTATATGCGGAAGACTGCTCTGTTGCTTGAATTTTGAAGAGGATTTTTACACTGATTTTGCCCGTGATGATATGCATGAGATTGCCCACGATGACGAGGAAGAAGAACCGGCAGATGAATGATCCGACACGACGCCCACAGGTTGACGCAATTAACGCATTGATCGAGTTGATCTCAGCGCTTCGGGTCCAATGCCCCTGGGATAGCAAGCAAACACTCCGATCGCTCAAGAACAAGATCATTGAGGAATCATATGAATTGGTTGACGCGATCGAAAAGGACGATCCCGGCGCGATCAAGGAAGAGATCGGTGACGTGTTGTTCCTTGCTCTGTTCTTTGCCCGCATTTATCATGATGAAAAGGGTGTGGATCCGGCAACATTGATCAGCACGACAGTAAAGAAATACCGCGATAAGCATCCGCATGTTTTCAAAGATAGAGATCTTCCTGACCAGAACGCAGTCCTGCGGTACTGGCACGAGAACAAGGAAGATATGTTCTCGGGTTTGCCAATAACCCTTCCAGCATTACTTTCAGCAAAAACGATCCAGGAACGTGTTAGTAAGGTTGGATTTGACTGGGATTCCCATCAAGGCCCCTTGGAAAAAGTAAAGGAAGAGCTGGCTGAAATAGAAAGGGAAAAAGAAAAGGAAGCAGTGATCGAGGAATTTGGTGATCTGCTTTTTGCCTGTGTCAATCTTGCACGTCATCTAAGCGTTGATCCTGAGGATGCTCTCCGGGCCGCAAACAGTAAATTCATCGGACGGTTCCGGCGGGTGCAGGATGAGTTAAAAAAACGTGGCAGTAGTCTTGGCAAAGCGAGCCTGCAGGAAATGGATGCGATCTGGGATGAGATCAAACACCGGAAAGGATCCTGAGATCGATCACGCGCTGAAGCGCGAAATCAATGATCTTCAAGATGGCGCCGCTGAACTCAAGATAAGATTCTCTGAAGATCAACTTCAACGATTCCGGGAGTATCTGGTCTTATTACACGATTTTCAGGGAAGGGTCCATCTGCTCTCACGACAGGACAATATGCGTATTGCCAGGCGCCATATGCTTCCATCACTCATGGCAAGGGGGTTCCTGCACAGAACAAGGTTGTGTGATATTGGTTCGGGAGGGGGCTTCCCTGGTATCCCGCTTGCTATAATGGATCGGGATCGTAATATGGCACTTTTTGAGTCGATTGAGAAAAAAGCAGCAGTTTTGGAAAAGGTGAAGGATAAACTTGCACTTAATACTCTGGAGATAATCCATGGTCGGGCCGAATACTTTGAAGGTGATCGATTCGATACGATCCTGCTCCGTGCAGTCGGCACGATCAAGAAGAACCTGAAATTGATAGATAATCTACTCACCCATCGTGGTCGGGCGATTTTCTATAAGACCCATGAAGTGGAGCAGGAACTCAAGCAGGCACAACCTCTTATGGTACGGCTTGGTTTCCATGCGGATATACACAGGCTGTATACGCCGCTGGAGCAGAGACCTTTGGCGTTCGTGATACTGGAGAGAAAAGATCGTAAAAAGGTCTAAATTATTTTAATCTAAATATTGGAATTTGTCTACTTTTTGTCTTGACAGAAAGTAGATTCTCCCTATAATAACCCGTTATAAAGGAGGTTGTAATGGCCTACAAGATCAACGAAGAATGTACGGCATGCGGATTGTGTGAACCTGAGTGCCCGGTACAGGCAATTAGTGAAGGTGATCCTATTTATATAATTGATCCGGAAAAATGCATTGAGTGTGAAGGACACTTTGATGAAGTTCAGTGTGCCGCGGTATGCCCGGTTGATGCGGCGCAGCCAGATCCTGATCATCCCAAAAAGTAGTCCTTAAGAGGTAAAAAAAAAGGCGGTCATAGTGACCGCCTTTTTAATTCGGGTCCTGTTTTCAGGGACCCCGAAGACTTGGCGTTGTGAGTGTGAACTGCGCCTCAAGGAATGCGCCATCCGTATCCGTTGCCCGTACCGTAATATCGAAGGTTTCAATGTCACCTACACTGCCAATTACCGCCCCGTTTCCCTGATCAATATCCAGACCACTGGGTGCTTCAACGAGTTCATAGGTGATCTGGTCGCCATCCGGGTCCATGATCGGCAGTTTATAGAATACGCTATCCGGAGTACACTTGACCGAATCGATCTGGGTGGTGAATACCGGCGGTGCGTTCGCGATATGCAATTCGAATAAGAACGGTTCACTCGTGTTCACCCCGTCACTGACAAAGGCGGATACATGAATGACGTCATTTTTCTTTACATGATAGTTCTTCACCTGAAGGACATTCGTGGTGTCTGGAATCACTTCATCACCTACCACCCAGTGGACGAACAATGATACAGAATCATTATCTGGATCCTGGGCAAGGGCCGTAAGTACGACCTGTGGTGTCGTGACAAAGACCGATTCGGGCGTGAGCGAGACTGAAACGATTCGGGGGGCAAGGTTGCCTACTGTAACCTCGGATGAACGGACAGCTTTTCCGTAATCCTTACCATCGTAAGGGCGGACTTCAGCGAAGATCTTATCTCCTTTTTCCACTTCCCCATGGGAAAAAAGCATGCCCTCGCCGATCTGCTGGTTATTCAAGAACCACTTGATCTCATAGGTAATTGGATCGCCATCTTTATCTGAACTGGTGATCTGCGCTTTGATCTCGGATTGCGCAGTCGGATTAGCCGGAAGCAACGCTATCCGGTTGATAATGGGTGGTGTGTTTTTCGATGTGCCGTCTTGCCCATCGGTTTTACCATTACACGTTAATACAGCAAGACAAATGCAGATAAGTCCGGAAATTATAAGGATATGTTTCAATGTTTACCTCCAGTAATTAACTATAGATAAATTGAATATCTTGTCAATATAATAAACGTGCATTTATCCGGTTAAAACTGCATAAAAAAATCGATCAATGAACCGCTTTTGTTGAATATCCGATGTTGTTCTTTGTAAATAACCTCGGTGTTTCCTTCGTTGTCGACTTCGAGGGTGATCCGGTTCCGCTTGCATGAGATACAGATCGGGAAAATATAGGTCCATGTTTCGCGTGTTTGGCGATCAATGAAATATATGAAGTCCCACATTTTCCGGCTATGAGGGTTTCTCACATGGAGTCCGATAAACCGCATATCCGGTGAAAAGGTAAAATCAACCAACCGCTGCCATTGAGGTTTTTCGATCAAAACTTCAGTTTTATTTTCCTGGATGAACTCAAGAACCGGTTCGCCGAAAGTCCGGTCAGTGGAAGTGATCGCCACCCCGTCATCAAAAATCCTGGTCCGGTCAAAATCTATGCGTCGGTCATCAGAATACTCTCGTATCCAAAGACGTTTTTTCTGCGATGTATAGAGGGATACCGCGGTCGAGAGGCTGTCAATTGACGAATTACGGTATTCATCATAGAGGATGAAATAAACATTGTTATTTGCAACTTTTGCCTGCTGTGTGTGCACGATATAGCCGTCATTTGCGGGAGTTGAATCCTGCTCCATGATCCAGGTGTCAATGACCGCATTGTTCTTGATGAATTGCAGAGTGTCCGCTTTCTGAAAAACAGTGATCCCGGCGAACAGTGAAAAGTGAAGCGCAATGTTTACCGGGTTGCGCAGTGTTTTTTTTAACCACTTAATGATCGGATGTTTCATGGATTCCTCGGCGGGAACACACAGGGGGAAGGTTTTGCCTTCCCCCTGTGTATGATTATCTTGATCTCGTGCTTAATCGAAGTTCCGTTTAGCGAGTCGTCCATCAACGATTTCGTAGAACTGGTGGATTTTGATAACGCTTACAGATGTCCGCGATGGTGAACGAGCCTCGGTTCCTAAACCGCCAGTGGCGTTATTGAGAACGAGTGAAGCAGTGAAAGGATAGGAGATCGCGGTGCTGACCATGTTGCCATTTTCATCCACGTAGCTTGCGAATGCGAGATTGGGAACATATACTTTACCGTCATCCACGAGTAAAAGTGAATCACCCTGAGCACCTACAACCAGCCCGAGAGATATTTCCCGAACCTCGCCTTCAGAAAAGTCCTGGGCAATTAGCGGTAAGGTGACCAGAATTACGCAAAGTGTAAGTATTTTCATGCTGACCTCCTTTATCTACCCTTCCAGAGTATAACGCCTGATTTCGGCAGACCAGGGATACCGGTATTGGGCGAAACGATACCACCACCGGCCTGGATGAATACCTTGGTCTGGTCTGCGCTTACATAAAGACTTGGCTCAGATGGCATACCTCCTCCGAGATAAACCTTTTCCGGGTGCCGTTCTGAGAGGGAGTCAGGGATGAGGAAGGGGTTCGTGTAAGCGGTACCGGTACGGTAATACAAAGCCCAGAGATTACCTTCGCCACCGTATGAGCAGATATCACCGGTCGGAACAAAGGTGGTATACAAGACGGCTCCACCAAAGACCAGTGTTGTTGCGATGACACGCTCGCCTTCTTCGTCGAACTCCCGCCACCAGCCGCGATAAGCATCAACGGTGTCAATGAGCGCGGCGAAATCGGTGATTCCAGGTGCACCCCGTACTTCACCCGTGGTGTCTATCCAGACATTCGAGACGTCATATAATCCAGCGACGCTTGCTGGATGTGCAACATCATCACGGATACCAACATAGCGCTGGTAGGTCATGTCTGCTTCGTCAACGTCAGAAAAGAAACGGCCACTGCCAAAATAGATCCACAGGTGATTGTAATCGTCCGTGGCCACACTGCCTTCACCCGTGACTGGACGTTCCAGATCGAATACTTCGATCAGATTACTCCAGTTCGTTGGATCCTGATCATCATTGGTATCGATCCGGTATACTTTACCGCCGTAATCACCCGGCAGTGATCCATCTTCATGACAGGTGCCAAAGTAGACCCGGTCAACCGTGTAGTCGAGGCCCCAGTCAACTCCGAAGATATTGGTCATGAAAGAATTAGCCTCGGGAACGACCCATGAATTGAGCAAATTACCGGTAAGCAGGTCGATCACGTATACGTTTGCATTCTGGTTACTCTCGCCGCTGCATGTGGCTGGTCCTGATCCGAATATCAGGTACCACGTGCTGTCGACCTTCACGACCGAGGAGTAACATGTCGTCAGTTTCAATTCCGGCCGGGTGAATTCCCACATCGGTACTGGATTCAGAGGGTCAGTTACATCAAGGGCAAACAGCGCTGAGGTTCGCGTATCAATATCATTGGCAATAGGTAATCCGCCCAGCCTCATGCCGCCGATAAGCAGGGTGCCCCAGCCATTCGGGTGGACCCCATCATCAGCAAAGATCCGGGCATCCGTAACATATACCTTAAGATCATTGTAATAGACGTGGCAGTATTCGGGTTTTTGGAGCCATTTTAAGTGGGGCAAGAGGTTGTACGGAATGTATGACCAGAGTTCCTGACCAAGGTCATACCCGGCTGGAAGGTAGCGCATTGGTTCAAAGGGATTTCCATGCAGTATCTCGGGGATCCCGCCGTTAAAACAGTGCAGCATACCGTCGTTACCGCCGACATATACGACCTGTCTCCGGTCTCGATACAGTTCATGGTAGTCAAGATAGGTAAGGTCACCGTAAATAAAGTCGTAGCGTTCAATCGCACCCTGTACAATGACCGCGCTGGAATTTATGATGTCGCCGAGTTTCCATGTATTGATTCCGACCGTACGCGCTCTTAAGCCGGGATAGTCAGTACCCCGGACATACTGGATAGTCGTATCAGCATCCGCGTCGGTTGTTACGCCAAGGTAGGGACGCAGGGCAGCAGCGCTGCCCGGGATGAAACTCAGAATTTCAGAACCCAGGTTGACCATTCCGTCATCATTATAATCAACGAACGTGGTGATATTCCTTAAGCCCTGGTTGTGAGTGAAGAGCCAATCACCCCCGTCCCAGATCGGTTCCAGGTCCTCGATCTCGATCGTATCAACGATCACAAATTGAGCAGGATCCCCTGAACCGGCGATGTCATGTTTTCTTATGCAGATTACATTACCCTGTCCGGATCCTGCAGACGGATCGAATTCCATTGTGATAACATAATCGTTTTGCAGGTGGAGGAGCGCATCTTTCTGAGTGTCTTCGCGCAGCCAGCCATAAGAATCGAGCCAGAGGCTCTGGCACGTACCGATCCACGTCAATACGTCCCCGGTCGAAGGGAAGGTCCGGCGCGGATAGAACTGGGACTGAGCAGTTGCGCCGCCTGATTTTGAACCCTGGGACACGACACCGACGCCTGAGGATGAGGAGATCCGCTCGAGCATCTGCATGATCGCCTGCATGATCGCCTGCTCGAGTTCCTGACCGCTTTCGGCTTCGTAATAATTATCCGGGATACTATCCCCGTTCTCGTCCCATTCCTCCTGCAGATCAGGAATGTCGTTGCTGTTCTTATCCCTGAACCCTGCACACTTGGCTGCTTCGCGGAGCAGTGGCGAGCCTGACGTGCCAAATGCATATATGATGAAGCCGGTGATCTCCTGGTTGTCAGCGAGTTCCCGGTTTCCCCAGCCAGATCCTGTATCCGGTCTCATATCATTGACATGACCGTACAGGCAGACATCATCGAGCATCTGGTTCGCTCCGCCACCGTTCCAGTACGTACGCAGGTTGGTACAATTGGGCATGTCCGGATCATTGACCGGTATTTCATCATCCTGGGTTGCTTCACCGTCGGTGATCATGAGCACGAATGAACGGCGGCATGGTACCATATCATGCAAATGCTTATCATACCATGGATCGTGCAATGCACCGGGGTTCTCAGAGTAATCACCGTTAAAATAATAGGGATCAGCCTGACTGAAGTAATGGAGGATCTCAAAGTAGTTCTCCGCCAGCGGGGTCCAGGTGTCACAGACCATATCATTGATATGGTTGCGCAGGTCAACGATGTCCGGATCTCCGAGATAATCCCGGATATAACCGCCGCGGTCATCATTATAATGCCATAAGCCGAAGATCGGAGCATCATCGTCCCAGTGGTCATCACCGTCTTTATCACCGATCTGGTCGAGCACGCCGCCGTATTCGTCCGCGGGGATATCGACCGCCACCTTTTGGTCCATGGTCGCATTGATCGGGGGATTGGCGCCGAATCTAAATACTTCCACATAGGTTGCATTGGCTGAGTGGTACACATCGAACCGGTTGTAGTTGCTCGCATCACGGCGGTAGTATTTGGACCAGGAACTCCGGCCCTCGCTCTGGAGCCGGGCTGAGCCGCCCACGATATTCGCTTTGCCCCCGGTTAATACCTTTTTCGCGACATCAGCGCGGGACATGCACACCCAGTTGAGGATATTACCGGGCCATATTCCGGCCGGATCAGATTCAAAATGATTTGCCGCCCAGACATAATTACTTTCAGGCTTGAAATATCCGTACCAGTTCGTCGTATCGGTCATGTAGAGCGAGGTTCCGGAATAAGCCCGGTCGAACATACTGCCCGAGTTATCGAGGGAAATAAGGATGTTCGGGGGCACCACGGTAGTGACAAACGGTGGGGCACAGCAGTAGGGCGCCATGTCCTGGGCAAAAGCAATGCCCACAAGTATGATTGCAATAAGCATTATTTTTTTCATTATCTCCTCCTATTGCGCTAAAATGGTGTATCGCTGCAAAACTTCGAGCATTGCCTGCTCACCGCCAGCGCCAGTTGACTGCACACGGATGTAATACGTCCGGTAACTTCCGGTTGACGGCGTTGAACCTGGTCCGGAGATCGCACGGGCGAATTTCATCGCCGTACCGGACAATGTGATCGCGACCGATGAGGTGCGCTCCACATACAGGGAACACGCATAGTCGCCAACCGTGATCACTTCAGTCGTATCGATCAGCGCGAGGTTTTGATTAAGATATGAAGCACGTGCTTTTCCGATCTCGAGCGATGCGATCGCAGCTTCATACGCGGTTTCATACCGGGTTTGTCCTGCTGTGACCCGCAGTCCCCGGGTAATGAGGAAGATCCCGAGCGAACCGATGATCAAGATGATGATCATGGTGCCGAGCGCAACGAGCAAAGCGATACCTTTTCTCTCGTTACCGAACGCATTTGGAACTATGGATTTAAGGGATTTGTCTTTTATCATAATATCCTCCTATGGCTGCAAATTCGGCGGTGTGACAAGTCCAGTAAGAAAGAGGCGTTTTTGTTTCTGTTCGGCAGAAGTCAAGTTGTAGGTGTGGTTTTCTATAGTAAGGGTATTTATCGGGTAATTGTAATCGCTCATGGGCCGCGAAACCGTTACAAGAGTATAGCGGATCGCCCAATTCCTTCCCGATGCAATGGTATTTGGGGGCAGAAAATCCTGCCACGTATCAATGATCTCATCACCGTCCGTATCCGTGCCGTATGCAAGCTGCAGATCCTCGACATTATCGAGCAGGACTTCATTGCCGCGCATCAAGGTTTTATTCGCAACATCGACATAGACCATCAGGCCTGGATCATAGATAAGGGTATCGATCGTGATCACGACCATGCCCGCGATCGAGGAAAGTGACATATTCAGAGTTAAGTCAAGCGCCGGGATCGAATCGCCGGTCGGCCCGATGAAAGTATCCGGAGCAACTGAAACGATGGTCAGAACGCCCGGTGGATTCAGGATATTCCGGTCCCGGTCCAGCACGATGATCTGTTCCCCGCCGGCAAAGTTTAGCACGCTGTCCTCACCACCCCATGCCCGTACCAGGGCATTGACTCCGCTTACCTTATCAAGGAGCCACGACCATTTTGTCCGGGCCGCTTCAAAGCCAAGCCCGACCCCGCGCAGAATGATCGTATCCGGGTCGTTAACCGCCCCATCTAGATCAACGATCGCAGTATCGGTTTTTGGATATGCCAATCCAGCCGACGCGAGATCCCATTTCAGGAGCGTGAGCGCGACCTGGGCATCGGTTTGATGGATCGTTGTTTTCCGTACATTGGCGGATTTAACCGTTTGCAGATTGAGGATGGTGAATACTGCCGCGAGCAGGAACGAGAGGATAACGAGCGAGACCAGGACTTCGACCAGTGTCATTCCTTTTTTCATGATGCCTCCTTTATATCCTCTTGATAATATCAGTGTGGACATTATATTTGCTGCCAGGTCCCCATAGCACATAGATCCGCACTGTTTTCAAGCCATTTTCAGGTGTATTATCCGCGACATTCCAAACTACGTCGTAGCTGATCTTGGCTAAGGAATCACTGATAGTCTGCGAAAAGTCAGGGGCGGAAACAGAGTCAAGATCTGCATTATCTCCATCCCAATTACGGAGAAACGAATCAGCAGCAGGACGGGCATTTAGATCTTCGAACATGCGCGCCATTGTGGTCCGTGCATAGAGACGCTGGTTAATGACCGATGTCGTTCTTAAACCCATGACCGTCATCTGGCTGACCGCGAGAATACCGATGCTGAGGATCACAACTGCCACGAGGACTTCAACTAAGGTAAAACCTTTATTCATTTTCCACCTCCGTTATAGTTTGTTCCAGGTGCCGGCTTGGCTCCATACGTACACACGTATCATGCCTAAAGCCGTGATACCGACAGCATAATCATTCTTACCGTCGGTGATGTAAATCGCACCCCTTGACATTGAACCGCGCGCTTCAAACCAGCACGTGTCGCCGGTAAAGAAATCAAATGTCCCGACCAGACCATCCGGATCTTCGGGAATTCCAACCCCGGCAATGGTTACACCAAATCTCAGGTTGCCTCCGGTTGTCGACCCAAGATCACGCGTTTGCACCGAGCCATCAGGAAGGTATACATGATAGGACCTGTTGGACCCATCCTTGATTGCATAGTATGGTTGTCCTGATGCAAGTGCGCGTTCCCGGACGCTGCGGAGATCCTGACCGACCTCCTGAGCTCCGGCGCGGATGCGCGCCCGGCGCTGAATTGACGTGAAATTAGGCAGGGCAAAGAGCATGATTATCCCGATGAGAATGATGATAACCATGACTTCAACAAGCGTGAAACCGGGTGAAGAACCGCGGTATCTGTTCTGTATAAATCGTTTAGTCATTTTCACCTCCGATCATACATAGATATAATATGCAAGATATGTGCCCATAATATTATGAGAAGTCATGTAATTTCACGGTTTATATAATGAAAATAGAGATGATTATGGAAGAAATTCCCGACATTGGGTAAAAGTTTACACAAATGCCGTCAATCCCCTGATTCCGAAGTGTAGGACTCGATAAAATCGAATGGTAAGATCTTTTTTGTCTGGTGTTTAACGTTTCTCTTCATTGACACCGCATTAGGCTTGATTATAATTCCTCATGACTTTGATATTACTCACACTTATTTTGATGCCGCCGAATCCGTATACAGATATTGATGCGCCGGTGATACAGCCGCAATTTCCCGAGTTCATGGAACAACCCGAACCTCTGCTCGAGCCGCCGCTCGGAGAGCGCAAAGTCCTTGTGATCCTGATCGATTTTCCGGATAACCAGTGGAGCATTTCATCGAGTCAGTTTGATTCTTTGATATATGGGGAGAATCAGAATTCCATGCGTGACTATTATACTGAAGTTTCGCACGGGAAATTCACGATCAGTCAAAGCAGCGTGATCGCGCAGTGGGTCAGGGCAACGCGCGACTATTCATACTACATCGGTGATAGTTTTGGTATCTACCCGGGCAATTATCCAAACAATGTCCAGGGTATTGTTGTTGCCGCGTGCAGCCTTGCGGATCCAGTGGTAAATTTCTCTGATTTTGATGAGGACAGCGACGGCATGGTGGATGCGCTGTTTATCGTACATGCCGGTCCAGGAGCCGAAGAGACAGGGAATCCCAATTACGTATGGTCGCATAAATGGCAGCTATCTAATACCGGGAGCGGATGTCCAGGACCTTATCAGGCTGACGGCGTGGAGATCGATGTGTACTCAATGGAACCCGAGCGCTTTGAGACCTACTCTGGACGGATCACGGTGGGAGTTTTTGCCCATGAATTCGGGCATGTACTGGGTTTGCCAGACCTCTACGACCGGGATGGTTCGACCGTGGGGATAGGTCTTTTCGGGCTCATGGCAGCTGGATCATGGGGTAGACCGGATCAGGACAGCCTGCCCGGTTCAACCCCGACCCATTTCTGTGCCTGGGCAAAGTACCAGTTCGGGTGGCTTGATAATCTCGTCGAGGTTGCACGCTACGGCGTACCGCAGCGTGAGGATTTGCCGGTCCCGGCCGCCGTGTCAAATCCCCTTGCCGTACGCATGCTGGAAGATCCCAATGGCGCGGACTGGGAACAATACGAAGGCGGCATGGGTGAATACTTTTTGATCGAGAATCGTTATCAAACAGGTTTTGACCGGGGATTGCCGGGTAATGGACTGCTTATTCTTCATGTCGACGATTCACGCCAGCATAATGACAGCGAGGGACACCCTCTTGTCGGGATCATGCAGGCCGACGGTGATGAAAGTTTTTTATTGCCTGATCTGGGTGAAGATTCGGATCTCTGGAAGAATTCAACCTATGGATTCGGGGATACTTCGAAACCGAATAGTTTTGATTATGACGGTAACCCGACCGGAGTCTGGGTGTATGATATCGGTCCTGCAGGTTCCGTTATTACCGCGTCATTCTGGGTGACACCAGTTTTTCTGGGCAGGGTGTATTCGTACCCCAATCCATTCATCGCCCGTCAGGAGCCATCATGGGGAAGCAAAGTCATTATCACCTATGTGCCATCCGATACCATGGAACTTGGCCAGCAGTTCCCATCCTTTAAAGTTAGCGTATTCAATATCGCGGGTGAACTGGTGCGTATTCTTGATTCGGAGCCTGCTGAGGTGGATCCTTTTTCCCGGCGCGCATACTGGGATCTCAGGAACGAGCGCGGGCAGAACGCCGTGAGTGGTATGTACCTGTATATTATCGAAGTAGAAAAAACCGATGGAAATTTAGAGAGACAAAAGGGTCGTTTGACCATTATCCGGTGAAAGGTTCGTATCCCAGAAACATAACGATCGTTTCGATCGTATTCATTGCCTGCATTCTTTTCCTTGCCGTGGTCAATCTTTATGTCAGTATTCAATTCCGGAATGAATTCATCGCTTACGAAAAAAAATCTGTTGTTTCAATTGGCGCGCTCTGCAGTTTTTATCTCCGCACGATCGAGAACAACGAAGACTTATTTTTTCAATTAAAATATCTCAACCGGGCATTTGAATTCGAACACATGATGCTTTGCGATACAAGCGGGCGCAGGATATACGATTCGCGCTTTTTAAGACCTCAGTTCTTGCTATCGCAGAGCAAAGTAGATTTTTCCCGGGATTTCAAGAACCTGCCCGGACCATACGAACTGGTGCAGAAAAATACTACCTATCTGTACCGTCATGATGATCCGGAATTCTTTCTCTATCTTGTACATCCCTCATCATATCTATCTAGTTTCGATTTGTTATTCCGGTGGCATGTTTTCTATATCACCTTTTCCTTGATATTTGTTGGATTCCTCGGGATCTTTCTTATTCGCAATCTCTTTCTACCGATGCGTTATGTGACAAAACTTGCCCGTGATTTTGGGGTTGAGATGCAGAAAGAAGACTTCGTGTCAGAGACATTCAATGAGATGTTCAGGAAAATGAAAACACGTGAACAAACTCTGGTGGAGTTCTCAACCTATATCGCCCACGAGTTCCGTAATTCCATCGGCGCGATCTCCGGTCTTGCACGTCTGGTTGAAAAAGGGAAGAAAGACGCTTCGGAGATCGTTAAGGAATGCAAGACTATGGAACAGTTGATCACCCGGCTGCTTGAGTACTCCAAGCCGATCGAAATGATGCAGAGTACTTTTCAAGTGAGCGTATTATTCAAGGAATCGATCGAACGGTCGCGACCGCCGAAACGTGTCGTGATCGAAACGAAGATTGAACCGGAAGAACTGCAGTGCACGGGTGATTTTGAACTCCTTGTCATGGCGCTGGCAAATCTCCTGAAAAACAGTATTGAAGCTATAGATAAACAGGGGAATGTTGTTCTTAAAGCATTTACTGACAGCGATTTCCTTGTAATAAAAATAACTGACACCGGATTCGGGATGGGTCAAAAGGAATTGGATAAGATATTCATCCCATTTTACTCAGGCAAAGCCGATGGAATGGGTCTGGGATTGGCATATGTTAACCGTGTGCTTGAATTGCACAACGGCCGGATCCAGGCCGAGAGTACAACGGGCAAGGGCACGACATTCACGATACGGTTACCGGTAACATAAGAAGGCAGGAGAGGGCGAAGAGAAGGCGGAAAGAAGGCTCGATAGGACAAATTCGAATCACTAAATTCTAAACAAATCCTAAATTCCAAATACTAAATAAGAACACACCAGGATAATCAACATACAAGGAAGAAGGCGAAGAGAAGGCATAGAGGGCGGAGAGAGGGCGGAGAGAGGGCGAAGAGAAGGCGGAAAGAAGGCGAAGAGAAGGCTCGAGATGCTTGACCCTTTACGAAATACGATTATATTTATGATTGATCTGAAACTGATACTTTTATTTGATTTATGCAGCGGACCACTAAAAGGAGATGTGTTATGCAGGATTTCCTGAAAAGAGTTATCGATACGTTACACAATAAAAAAGTTGAATATGGTGATGTGCGCTACATTGAGCAGGAAATTGAACTTATTATGATAAAGAATGGTGTTCTCGAAGCGGTCAGTCATATGACCGATTCAGGTTTCGGAGTACGTTTATTAAAGGACTCTGCCTGGGGATTTTCATCCTCTAACATCACGACAAAGCGGGAAGCGGATAAAGTAACGAGAGATGCCCTGCGGATCGCCAAAGCATCGGCGAAAGTTAAGGCAGAAGGAGTCACTCTCGCCCCGATCAAGGTCCAGAAGGGGACTTACCGAACGAGCGTGAAGACCGATCCAATGAAGGTGTCGCTCGACACAAAGATAGATCTCCTTATGGAATGTGATTCGATCATGCGCGAAGACCCGAAGGTTAAGATCAGTACCGGATTCATCCGCTTTAAGCGCGTTAAGAATTTCTTTGCCTCAACCAAAGGTTCCTTGCTAAAACAGGAAATGTGTTTCTCCGGCGGGAGTCTTAAGGCATTTGCCATGGATAAAGGAGAATTGCAGACCAGGTCATACGGAAATTATCGTCAGGCAGGGTATGAATTCATAAATGAGCTCGGTCTTGTGTCGCATGCACCGAGGATTCGTGACGAAGCGGTCATGCTCCTTTCAGCCAAACCGTGTCCGTCAGGAAAAACCACCGTTCTCCTTGATGCCGAGCAAATGGTCCTGCAAACCCATGAATCCTGTGGACATCCCACTGAACTTGATCGGGTATTGGGTACTGAAGCATCCTATGCGGGCACCAGTTTCATGACCATAGATTTGTTAAGAAAACTGAAATACGGTTCGGATATCGTGAGTATCGTTGCGGATGCAACCACACCAGGCGGCCTAGGCACTTTTGGCTGGGACGATGAGGGTGTTCCGGCCAAGAAAGTATATTTGATCAAAAACGGTCAGTTTGTCGGATACCTGAGTTCCCGGGAAACCGCACCGGTGATCAAATCTACCTCGAGCGGTGCAATGCGCGCGGATGGTTGGAACCGTATACCATTGATCCGGATGACTAACATCAACCTCGTGCCGGGTACCTGGAGCCTTGAAGGCATGATCGCAGACACCGGTAAGGGCGTATACATGACCACGAATAAATCCTGGTCGATCGATGATAAGCGGCTCAATTTTCAGTTCGGCTGCGAACTGGCCCGGCAGATAAAGAACGGAAAACTTGGTGAAGTTTATAAGAATCCGACGTATACCGGGATCACCCCTCAATTCTGGAACAACTGCGATGCACTGGGCAATAAAAAAGAATGGATATTATGGGGTGTGCCGAATTGCGGTAAGGGAGAACCCGGGCAAACCGCATTTGTCGGACACGGAACCGTTCCTGCACGGTTCAGGAAAGTGCAGATCGGGATTGCAAAATGAGCTTTAAAATCAGGAATTTACGATGAAGACGATCAGAATCATAAAGGAATTTCGCTGCAAGATACTGTTGCTGATTATACCTCTGGCGCTACTGGTAAGCTGTGCTTACTTTAATACATTCTATAATGCACAATATTATTTCCGCGAAGCGAGAAAGAGGGTAACAAACGACACGCTTAAAATCGATACTGAGGAATTCAGTAAGACGATCGAAAAAACAACATCGATAATCGTTAAATATCCACATTCGAGGTATGTTGATAATGCTCTCTATATGATGGGTGTTAGTTATTATTATAAAGGAGATTATCCTCGCGCACTCGAGAAGCTCGATTATGTACTGTATAATTATACCGATTCCAAGTACTATGATGATGCTCTGTACTACCGGGGTCTTGCATACTACAAACAACAAAAGTACGGAAAGGCAGTGATCGATCTTAAAGAAGCACAGCAGTTCAAAAAGTATCGCACTAAGGCAATGCTGATACTTTGTTATACTTATTACGCAATTGAGAACTACGCTGAATTAACGATAGTGGCCAAACAGATGATACAGCAACACCTGAGAAAAGAAGAGCGTCGCTGGATCCTCAGTATCCTCGGGGATGCACAGTTCAAGCAGGAAAGATACGAAGAAGCCCTGGAAACCTACGATAAATTGCTGGTTCTCACGAGGATGCTGGATGATAAACGATCACTAAAATTGAAGATCGCGGAAACCTATCTTGAAATGGGTGAATTCGAAAAGTGCCGTGACTTCCTCGAAGGTGAGTATGATCCGGAATTCAGAAACATTTTTGCTGACCTCCATGTGGAGCTTGATGATACAGTAAAGGCCAAGGAAGTTTACCTCGAGGTAGCGGTAAGTGGATTTTCAGAAGTGGCAGCACAGGCTTTTTACAAATTAGCGGATCTATACCGGTACCAGGACAGTCTGGATATGGCGATCGCTTTTTACGATTCGTCTGTATCACGTTCCTCGATTGGTGAATATGGAACGCGGGCGAGGAAAATGACCGAGGTTTTACGGCGGATCAAACTGCTGTCGGAACAAACTGACGATCTTGATGAAGCGCAATTCATGATGGCTGAGACCTATTACGTGGATTTCAATGATCCCCTTCGTGCCTCAGAGGAATATAGATCAGTGTACACGCTTTATCCGGATAGCGATTGGGCGCCAAAAGCCCTGTATGCGCGTTTCTGGATCAATCACACGGTCATTGGGAATGACAGTATTGCACGGGATTGTGCTGCCCGGTTGAACCAGAATTATCCGCTAAGTGAATATGCATTGAGTGCATCTAAGATCCTTGGACTCAAGCGGGACGATAAAGAAGACGAAGAGGAAATTGAAATTCCGGAAAATCAAAATGAGCAGTTTCAGCCATAAAGCAATAATTCAGGATAATACCTGGTATGCTCCGGACATATTCTGTCTGAAGGTGAAATTACCGGGGATCGAACCATTGCCCGGACAGTTTTTTCAGGTGAGGGTGAGTGAGGAACTCGATCCCTTCCTGAATCGTCCGATAAGTGTCGCGCGTTACGAGCGTAGCGTGCTCCACCTGATCGTGCGTGTTGTGGGACGTGGTACCACATTACTAAGCAGAAAAAAACCCGGTGAGGAGATAGTATTACTTGGGCCATTCGGTAATGGTATACAACCTGCGCGGATTAAGAGTGTCATCATTGCCGGCGGTATCGGTGTAGCACCGTTACTCCACGTTGCCCAGCATTTAAGAACAAGCAAGGTACCTTTCATGTTCCTTTACGGAGCACGGCATAAGCGCGATCTGATCCTGACCAGTGAGATACGGCATATGAGCGATCAATGTGCGATCGTGGCTGAAGAAGGATACAAGAAACACCGGACAGTATTGCAGGAACTTTCTGCAAGGTCATTTGATGGATTTGGTCGCGCATATGCTTGCGGTCCGCGGAATATGCTTGTTGCTTTGCAGCGTATTCGGCTTCCAATGCCGGTGTATGCTTTTTGTGAGGATTTTCTCGGTTGCGGCTGCGGGCTCTGCCTGGGATGTGCGATCCGATATAAGGGCGAGTATAAACGCATATGTGAAGACGGTCCGGTTTTTGAATTGAGCGAGATCGATTTTAATGGTTAAAATTTTTAATATTTCATTCAGGAACAGGGTGTTCACCGCTTCAGGTGTATTCGGTTTTGGCTTGAAGTACCGACGGATATCCAATGCAGTCGGGGCAGTGATCACAAAGGGTATCACTCTCAAACCACGCCAGGGGAATCCACCGCCCCGGATATTCGAAACACCCGGTGGATTGATCAACTGGGTGGGTCTGGAGAATCCCGGGGTCGATGTTTTTAGCAAGCAGATCATTCCTGAACTCAAGAAATTGAAGACCCGGATCATTGCCAATGTCGCAGGATTCAAGGTTGATGAATATGTGCAAATTGTCGAGCGGATCGGTGATCGGGTCGATGCTTTTGAGCTGAATGTATCGTGTCCGAATGTTAAGGAGGGCGGGGCAGCATTCGGTCAGGATCCAGATGTTGTTGGAAGGGTGGTTACAAAGGTGCGGAAAAGAACGAAACGTCCGATCATCGTTAAACTAACACCCAATTTCTGCGATCCGTTGAATATTGCCCGTGTATGTGCGGATAATGGAGCAGACGGTATATCCCTTATCAATACGCTCTACGGTATCGCATTCGATGTGTCTACTGGTAAACCTTTGATCAAGGGTGGACTTTCCGGCCCGGCGATCAAACCGTTCGCGCTGTACTGTGTGAATCGGATACGGGATATTGGCGTACCGATCATTGGCATGGGCGGTATCATGACGGGCAAAAATGCATATGAATTCCTGTTGGCCGGAGCATCAGCGGTTGCGATCGGAAGTGCTATGCTGCGTGATCCCTGGGCACCGATACGGATCGTGAAAGAACTTAAAAAATTTATGAGAAGGGGTGAGAAGGCAGGAGATGGCAGAAGAAGGCTCAAGAAGATATAGGGGGACTCAAGAAGGTAAAAAGCCGCGTGGACACGAGAAAATGATCGTCTGGCAGAATATGGATAATCTGGATATCATGGTGCAGAAAATTCTCAAAAAAATACCACGTTATGAAATGAAGATGAGATCGCAGATTGATAATGCTTCTGATTCTGTGGGTGCAAATTTTGTTGAAGGATACTATAGTGGCTCTATCCGTGAATATATGAGATTTTTACGGTACAGCAAACGATCTCTAGGTGAATTACGAGAACGAGTGCGACGTGTTAAACGAAAAGGATATGTTGTCAATGGCCTGTATGATGAATTTGACGACTGTGCGATAAAAACAATGTATCTTATCGACCGGTTGATGAAATCTTTACATGCAAAATGCGGTGATTTATTATAATTCTAAAAGCCTTCTGTTATTCTTCTAAAGCCCTATCTCGCCTTCTTGTAGCCATCTTATAGCCTTCTGAAAGGAGGTAAAATGACTGACAAAATTATCGTGTCACTGGATCTGAACGATCTTGCTAAGATCAAAAGTATCGTGAAGGATCTCGACGGACTGGTGCAGTATTATAAGATCGGGCCGATCCCGTTCATCTATTTTGGATTGGATCTGATCCGGTTTTTAAAAGACAATGGATCAAAGGTCATGCTCGACATGAAATACCATGACATTCCCAATACCGTAGCACGGGCCTGCGAGGGTGCGATGGAACTCGGGGTTGATCTGATCACCCTGCACACAAGCGGGGGATTCACAATGCTTGAGGAAGCGGTAAAAGCGACCCTAATGGTATCTGATATCAAGAGCGTGCCACGTCCAAAACTGCTTGGTGTTACTGTTCTGACAAGCATCGATGAGGCTTATTTCCGGGATCTTTTCGGGAATATCGAGCGGTCCCTGGAAGATCAGGTTCTATCCCTTGTCCAGCTTGCCCGGAGTGCAGGGATGGATGGTGTGGTCGCTTCTCCTCATGAGGTTCAGATGATACGCAAAACATGCGGGAAAGAATTGCTGATCGTGACCCCGGGGATCAGACCTGAATATCTGCTCGTGGAGTCGGATGACCAGGCGCGGGTCATGACTCCGAAGGACGCGATAAAAGCAGGTGTCGATCAAATGGTGATCGGCAGACCGATCGTAAAGGCTCCATCCCCCAGGGAAGCTGCAGAAAAGATAATAAAGGAGATCGAAGATGGACTTAGAGAAACTACTTAAGGACTTGAATGTACTACAGGATGGACACTTTATCTTGAATTCAGGCTTGCACAGTCAATATTACTTTCAGAAATTCCGCATTCTTGAAAATACCGAGGTAACCACTTTGCTATGTAAAATGATCGCTGATCATTTCAAAGATAGCGGGATCGAGTGGGTGATCGGCCCAACCACCGGTGGTATCGTGATCGCATTCGAGGTGGCCCGCCAGATGGATCTTCACACCGGTATCGCTGAGGAGTATAAAGGCGAACGAACAATCAGGCGCGGCTACGACATTAAAGGTAAAAAAGTACTGGTCGTGGATGATGTTATGACAACCGGTAAATCCCTTGTGGAAACGATCGATGCGGTCAAGAAAAAAGATGCGTATGTTGCTGGAGTGGGTGTATTGATCGACCGGAGTGTGGATAAGATGCCCTTTGAATACTTCGCGACCTATGCCAAGGTCGTTGAGAATTTCAAAGTGGAGGAATGCCCCTTATGCAAGTCCAGCGTACCGCTGAGTAAACTCGGGGGCCTGTAAATACCCACCCTTCTTAATCTGTTGTTTGTAGGGTCCTGGACCCTATCTCTCATATTTATCCCGCTCATCGCGAGCCAGTATACGGATAATCTATTTATTGTCTCCCTGGTGCTTGCCTTATACAATTCAATCATGCTGTTCTCGTCGACCGTATTCGGTCGGTTGGGAGATACGCTCGGGCGGAAAAGGATCGTTATCATTGGATTCGCGGTATCGGGTGTCGTATTCTACGGGCATACAATGATCAGAGATCTTGGAACTCTGTTCGTTTTCCGCGGATTGGCTGGGCTGGGTGCAGGCATGGTTCCTGGCCCCCTTGCCGCACTCGTAGGCAGTGGATCGATCGGTGTGTTCACAGCGTTTGGATCATTTGGATTCATGCTCGCCAGTATATTCGCCGGTATTTTAAAGGAAGACTCGCTCGTATTCACGGCATCAGCCCTAATGTGTGCCGTGGGATTTGGGCTTTCTTTTTTTGTCAAAGAGAAGGTACGACGGATCCAGGTACCTCTTTTCCCGATAGCCGTCATACGAAAAAACATCCATGTGTACATGCCATATCTGCTTCGCCATAGTGCGGCGACTGCGATCTGGGCGATCTTTCCCATATACCTGACAATGCTGGGTGTCAATAAGTTCATGATGGGCATGCTTTATGCGATAAATCCTCTCATGCAATTCACCTTTATGCTGGTCCTGCGGAATGTCCGTGGTTCGAAGCTGATCATGATTGGATTGATCACATCAGCAATGACTTTCTTTGGGTATGCTATCTCTCCTCACTGGGGTTTTTTGTTTTTTCTTCAGGCGCTGCTCGGGTTCTCGTGGGCTAACCTCTATCTTGGCTCGATGAAGGAATTGCTTGAGAATAATGAGGAGCGTTCGACTGCAACTGGATTGCTCAATTCGATCTTCGGATTATCAGGGATCATCGGTCCCTTGATCGGGGGATTGATGACGTTACTGGGGCTGCGTACGATGTTGTTTTTTTCCACGTGCCTTACGGTCGTGGCGATTATAGTTTCCAGAATCCAAATGAAACAAGCGCGATAAACGCGATCCCTGCGATTATCGCTCCGACCCATCCAAGCAAACAGAGACATGTAACGATTACACCGGCAATAAAGACACCAAGAGCGATCACAAAAAATGATTTCTTGAAATCCAATCCAAAAAGGAATGCAATTAATGCACCTGTCCAGGCGCCTGTTCCAGGCAGCGGGATCGCCACGAACAGCAAGAGTCCGATTTCCTCATACCGTTCGATCATTGCAGAACTCTTTTTCCGGGTACGCTCGAAAAGCCAGTTGAAGAATTTCCCGATCGGTTTAATGCGTGAGAGAAGGGCAACAACAGGTTTTAATAATAACAGGATAAAAGGAACCGGTACAAGATTGCCAATATAGGCGATTAAAAAGGCTTTTACCCAGGGGATATGATAGAGATTGATCGCCAGTGGTAGGGCACCGCGCAGTTCTACGATCGGAAGCATCGATGTAATGAATACTGCCAGTTCGGGCGTGAATCCATGGGCAACCAGGTCTTGTGGGGTCATACTATACCCTTCCTGCGTCTCACGATCCAATCAACTGCAAGCAGGATAAGAACGAAAAGGTAGCCTATTGGATTATTAAGATCAAGGTGTATCACATGGTACTGGGAAGCTACATTGGGTATTGTAAATGAAACCAGACTGTCGATTGGATATGAAACACCGCCGGTGCGGTGCGCGATCGTCTCGAGAAATGTTTGATTCAAGGTCTGTATATTTTCCAGACTACCTTCTCTCACCTGAAGCGAGATTGGATTGCTTGTGAGCGGTTCATTATCAAGGATGCCTGATGCATTCAGGGTGATATCCCCTGCCCGGTCAGCGATGAATGACGAGTGGTAGATGCCTTGGTGAACCTCAAAAAAGGGAATTGTGCGATCAGCGAATTTTGCGGAAAAATCTCCTCCACCCGCCTGACGAAAATCATGGTCATAACTTTTAAGGGTAAGATCGACACGTTCACCGACCATAAATGTCCGATGCGAAGAGGATAGTACAAGTCGTTTGTTCCGTCCTACCGGCGCGACAAAACGAATTATATCCGGTAAAAGACAGGAAAGGATATCCTGTTGAAACATGCCTGTTTGCATAAAATGCCAGGTGCCGATATTCAAGCAATTGATCTGGAACACTGTCCCCTGTCCAAACCGCTGGTAGGCAATAACAGGAATACTGTTGACTGAAGCTAAGGTCACAGCATTCTCTTTTGTGCCAAGTACCCGGTGGATAAAGAAGAACGGCGGATACTTTTTCCCCGGGCTAAGGCATGAGAATCCTTCGGTGATCATGATCGGCACAGTTATTTCCATAACTGCCTCCGAGATCATGATGGGAAGCATTGACTGCCATTGCGGCGTAATTTGCTGGACGGTTCCCACACAAAGCAAACCAAGACCCGATCTCACTGCATCTTCGATCTGTGACCATGGAAGAGTGGCGCCTGAGATATTATCAACGATCAACACATTGATCGTATCAAGGAGAGGTAGTGTCCGCGATTGCCTGTCATAAGGATCAATGTACTGCCCGGATTGTGTACGGATAATAGGGGTAATATCAAGACGGGGATTTTGCTCCAGCGCTCGCATGATGAACTTTGTGTTCAAAGACATGTGGTCCGTGTAGTATAATACCTGTATCTTACGGTCGATCAACGTGAGCGAGTACCGCTGTCTATTATTCATTTTGTATGATTCTCCGGGTGATGGCAGGATAGAAACGGTGAATGATGTATCCGCGCCCTGGGTGATGACGGTACGGAAACCAATGGTGTGCTTTGCCTTTGTATCACTGAGTTGGAATGAATTCTGCAGGGTCTTTTTCGAACGATCGAATACAAGTTTTACGGTAGCATTGCCCTTTTTATACCCATGTGATTGGACAACCACTGAGATATCAATTGAATCGCCCATATATACATAGTCGGGATACAGTGTTTCGACCAATCGAACGTCGCTTGATTCTTCTTTTCCGATCCCGAATGTATGGACGGACAAAGGGTATTCTGTTAACTGGGAAGGAGATGTCCCCTGATGATTGTGGTTTCCATCGGAGATAAGCAGGATTACTACAGGATTAAATGATCTGACGGCTTCAAGAGGACTGATGATATCGGTGTACATGCCAAAATCAGTAATGCTGTCACTTGATATTACGAGGTCCTTTTCGGTGAAATACATGGATTTATGGTCAAACTCAAGTGCATCAAGATAGCCCTGGATACTATCCATATGCCCCTCCATGCTCTTTGATGCATCGATCAAGATCAATGGGGAGGTCTGGTGTGTGGGTGTTTTAAGAGGCAGGGAAAATCCAGTGATGATCAGGTAGAGTACGATGACAGCGGTACCGCGAAAAACCGCAGCGAAGATCGTTTTCCGGTATAACAACAGTACGCCAATAAGTATCGCGCTGCTAACGAATAATGCTATCAATCGTTTTCTCGCTGGGAGAGAGCAGAATAGTATTCACGCTGTCGAACCACACGATTCCTGAACCATAAAAACCACTGGTGAGAGCTTCGATTGTGTAGGCTTCCTGATCGCGCACATCAAAACTGAACGATCCGTTACGAACGAACGCAATACCCTGTTGTTCTTTCTTACTTAAAACCACGACACCTTCAGATACAAGAGTATCGTTAACCCGCACTTCACCCTTCAAAATATACGGTTCGTATGCAGTATCCGGTGTAATGCTGGTAATAAAAGGCGGCAAATGATTTCCGCTTACATCAGATGGTTTCCCTGCAATATACAGATAGTAGGTGACCCCGTATTCAAGGGAATCAACTGTATCGCGCGCAAAAATGCGACATGTACGTAGATCCTGCCATGCATGTTCCATGGTGATATCAGGGATAACAGAATATTCCAATTCGGTCGTATCCATTGATTCAGAGAAACGGAGGATGAACTCACGTGTACTCATCCCGCGTGAATATTTTACCAGATAAGGTGTTACGGTATCCGGAAGGACCGTACCGTCGAACTTCGATGAGATGATCCCGATGTTTTGAGCAGTGTCATAGACCGAACCAGTAACGCGATAGGTGATCAGGGCCTGGGGTTCGGTCAGGCACATTATCTCCGCCGCACTTAAGGACGGATAGAGTGTGATGATTTCGAGGGTATCAGAGTCAGAGTGAAAAGTGATATTTTTTACAGACAGACTGATTGTGTCGAGTTCTTCCGAGAACGACAACTGGACCTGGCGATTATTGAGCGCCTTGACCTGCATTAACTTAGGTTTCATCCGGTCTTTGAACAGAGGAGCTGCCTTATGAGCACACGCTGCCGCCAGGATCAGAATGCATGTCAGAAAACAAATGTAATTACGCATGGATTATTGTATTGCGGGCATGCTAAATGTCAACAATAATACTCAAAATTTCAAATCTGAAATACTGAATCCCAATGAAATGAATAACAATAATTTAATTTTTCGTGAGCATTTTCTGTAATATTTGTTTGCTCCGATTATCAGGTTGCTTTTCTAGAATTGATAATGAGAGGATTTTGTAGGTGTTTAATAAGAGCGGATCATTGCGTAGTGCTTCTAGATGTATTTTTACTGTATGAGTGTCACCCCGCTGGAGTGGTCCACTCAATGATCTGTATATACCCTGACCTTCTATGTTGGATAAAGTACCTTTTATTAGGGGTAAGACAGCTTTATGCAGGTCATCTGAAGACATATTTGCTTGTTCCATCAGTTTATGGATGTCAAAGAGAAGTGCATTAAAAAAATTGGAGGCGAACACACCAACCAGATGACAATAGACTTTTTGTTTTTTTGAGATAAATCTGATCGAAAATGAACGTCCCCGGAAGATCTTCTTCGCGGCGTTACGGGCTTTGATATTACCTTCAATGAACAATTGATAGTGTTTGCGCTTTGGCGGTATGATCAATCTTGGGAATGTAGCAAAGGGATGCACTGCAGCACGGAAAACCTGTCTTTCTCTGGGGAAAAGAGTTGAAGGAAGAGCGCCGCTGAAATGGAACAGGTACATGTTATTATGCAACATGGGTTCAATTGTTTCATAAGCATTAACGATTGCGTTGTCCGGTGTTGCGATAAAGATCGCGGTACTTTTTTTACATAATATTTCAAGAGGAACTCGCGGTGAAAGTCCAAGTATCTTTGCGGTTTTTTGGATTCTGTACTTGTTTGTATCGTAAACGCCGACGATTTTATTATATTTACGCAGCAGGTAACACATTGTTATGCCAACACGACCGCAACCGACAAGACCGATATTCATGGATAATTATAGCACAACAAACAAGGCACTTCAAGTGAATTAACGATAAATCAAACCTTTACAACTATTGGACATCTGTCATTCAATCTGCAATCTTAAATCCCCGTGCGGTTATGTTTTTTCGGGATAGGCTCCCATCTCAAATAGAATTATGTTTACTGCTTTTTCGCATTACGCTCTACGCCTTACGCATTGCACTTATACTGCAATTGTTGTCATGCTCTGAGGGATATCCGTCTTGATGTGAAGTGAATTGACAAGACGGTTTTGCAGCGCTAATGCTTCTTCGATATCACCGTGGATGAGGTAGACTTTTTTCAATTTACCGGTCTGCGTTTTATTAACATAATCTGCAAGAGCGTTTCCGTCCGCGTGTGCAGAAAGTCCTCCCATAAAGAAGACCTTGGCACGGACCTTGAATTCATCATTAAAAATATGTACTTTATGAGCACCATCCAGGATCCGGCGTCCAAGGGTACCTCGCGCCTGGAAACCGGTGATCACGATCATATTATTACCGTGCTCGATCCCGTGTATCAAATGATGCACGACTCTACCGCCCTCGCACATTCCAGATGCCGACATGATGACCATGGGACCAGCCTGATGGTTAAGCGCTTTTGAAGCATCTGAATCCCGGGTATAATGCAAGCCCTTGAAATTGAACGGGTCACCTTCACTGAATATCTTAAAGGTTTCGGTATCAAAACACTCTGGATGTTTTCTGAACACGTCGGTGACATTTGTTGCCAGCGGGCTGTCAACATATACCGGTACATCAGTGAGTGTGCCGTCATCATATAATTGTTTCAGCATCGTGATAAGTATCTGGGTGCGCTCAACCGCAAAGGCGGGCACGATGATCTTGCTCTTTTTTTGTTTTCCCTCGACGATTATCTGACGGAATTCATCGATCATACCGTCAAAAGTTTTATGATCCCGTCCACCATAGGTTGACTCGAGGATCAAACATTCGATATCTTTGAGAATGGTTGGATCTTTAATGATCGGCATATTGGCTCTTCCAAGATCCCCACTGAACAGGACACGCGTTTGATCAGTTTCGAGAAGAATGATCGATGAGCCCAGGATATGACCGGCATCGTACAGTGTTACTTTTAGACCCGGGATGGGTTGAAATGTTTCTTTATAATTCCTCCCGGAAAAAAGGTGCAGTGTCCTTTCCGCGTCCCCGGCTGTGTACAGAGGTTCTTTCTCCGGGAGTCCTTTTTCCCGGAGTTTCTTGTTCAAATATTTGTAATCGTATTCCTGAATCTTCGCGGAATCAAGAAGAAGAAGCGACGCAATATCTTTGGTCGCCGGAGTACAATAGATCGAACCATTGAATCCACGCTTCACAAGATTCGGTAAATTCCCTGAATGGTCGATATGGGCATGTGAGAGAACGACTGCTTTGATGTCCCTGGGTTTGAACGGGAACGTTTTGTTGATCCGTTCGGCTTCCTCCCGGTGACCCTGGTACATGCCGCATTCGAGAAGGATTTTTTGACCTTTATATTCAACGAGGTGGAGCGAACCTGTAACCGTTCTCGCTGCACCGATAAAAGTGATATCCACTGTCTACAGTATAGCGATTTCAGGCGAGCAGTCAACCGACCGCACTTAAGACCGCCCTTAAAAAGTTGAAATAACCCGATTTATTTAAATTTTTTAGTCTGGATGAAAAAGTTTAATTGCAGATTACAGAATTTTTTTATCTTATACTCTTTTTGTTTCGAAATTCGCAATTCGTCCCGTTTTTTTCAGTAATTGTTTTCATGTATGAAACGGGATCCCGATCCCTTGCACTATATTACAATATATGATCGGGAAAATCCGAATTTACTGTTATTGCGTCTAGCGTGTAGTGAATTAGTGATTGGTTCCTAGTTCTTGGTTCCTGGTAGGTGGTGTCTTACTGTCCGTACCGCTGGTTTATCATTTCAATGAACTGCTCTTGCTCCTCGGGGGAGAGTTCGTAGATCTCCTCGTAGGGATCATATTCATAGTAACCAGGAGCATTTTCATCCTGTGTTGTTTGTCCCGGTTTAGGACGGATGAAGGCGTAATATCCAAGCGTGATGGCGAAGAGAACTGATGCGGCGATCGGTAATACGATATGGTATGGAAAGGCTCTTTCCGGTGTTTCGTGCTCTAATCGTTCGTGCATGTTAACAACGAAACCTTCCCAGTAGGTTTCCTGGAAATGGCAGGTGCACGTCTCTGTTTCTTGGATCGAACACGTTTTGATACATTCGGCGATCAATTGAAATTCGCTATTGCACAGCGGACATTCCTGGAGATGTCGTTGAATCAGAATTTCATCTGCAGGCGAGAGCTCCCCCAGCACGAGATCGATGATCTGTTCCTGAATATCAAAGCAGTTCATACTTTACCTTTTAAATAGTTGCGCAGGTTCTTAACCGCTAAATGATGATTTACCTTGACCGTGCTGACGGGTTTTTTGAGGATCTCGCTGACCTCCTGATATGAGAGATCCTCGAGGGTGCGGAGGGTGAAAACAGCTTTCTGTACTTCGGGCAGTTTTGTTACAGCAGCCTGGATCTTTTCACGGAAACGCTTGCCTTGGAGGATCTGTACAGGATCGTCCTGGCCTTTACTGGTAATTTCTTCGAAGAGTTCTTCAGTTGGTTTCTGTTTTTTGATGTAGTTGAGGCAGTTGTTCACCGCAATGCGATACAGCCAGGTCGAGAATTTGGACCGGCCCTTGAATTTATTTATTTTGCGGTATGCCTTTAAGAACGTTTCTTGTGCCATATCCCTCGCATCATCATAATTCCGCAACATTTTATAACATAAGTCATGGATCTTAATCTGGTGTCTTCTGACCAATTCATCATATGGTGCCAATTCACCTGCTTTAACGAGTTTAACCAGTTCATGATCTTGTAGTTCCCGATATTTAGACAAGTGCTCGGTCAAACCGTTTACCCCGTGTAATATTCCCTTTTTTTGTGATTTCGGCATGTTTGAAGTGGTCGTTTGCTTATTGGATGATTGGCTCATATGCGATCACGCCTATTACACAGGGTTACCCTGTTAGATCTCCCCATGATCTTATGTTTACTCCGTGAAATCTCCCTTTTTTCTTCTTTGTCATTGGTTTGCGATTGGGGATCGTAGATTTCTCTGATGATCGGTCCATAGGGCCTCAGAAAACAATCATTTTTCTGTATCCCGCTGTAATTTCTTCATTATAAAGTGGTTCAGTTTTGTCCTGACCCCAGGCAGCGATTGTCTATGCCTGTGAGCAATACGTTCCAGATCCTTGTATTCAATAGTGAAATTCATTTCATCCTCTATCCAGGCGATCTTGACCCGCACCTTACCCAGGGGCGTTGAAACCTGTTTAATAGTTCTACGTAATTTCCAACGTTTTGTTTCATACATACGTAATCCGAGAGTCGTAGTATGCCGAAGCAGGATATCCCTGATCATATTCTGATTCTCCTGACAGATCGTTGTGATCAGGACACCAGGGCGTGTTTTTTTCATGATCGTTGGTGTGATCATGACCTCGAGCGCTCCTGCACGGTAGAGTCTGTCCGTAACCTCACCATAATCCTGCGGATTCATATCATCGATATTGGTTTCAAAAACCGTGCAAACATCAGTTGGATATCCTTCCTGCGACCCGACGAATATCCGCATACAGTTCGGGCGGTCCTTAAGATTCATGGTCCCCATACCCAGTCCAATTCGATCGATCTTTGATAGGGTGAATGAGTCAGAGAATGAGGCGATCGTGCTTATGATCGCGGCGCCAGTTGGGGTGGTGAGTTCAGCCGGGATCGGAAGGAAGTCCACTGGCGAACCTTTTAAAAGGTGTGAGGTCGCGAAATTGAATGCCGGCATTTTACCTTCGACGGTCTGGATAAAGCCTTTTCCTGCTTTTAATGGACGGGAAATGATCTTGTCGACGGCCAGGTGTTCGATCGCGATGAGCGCACCACAAATATCAAGCAATGTGTCAGCGTCGGCCAGTTCGTGAAGGTGCAGGTGCTTTGCACGGTGGACACGGCGCTCGATTTCGAATATCCGTTCGATGATCTGGATCGCTTGTTGTTTAACCTTTTGCGAGAGAGAACTTTTCTTGATCAGTGGGAGAAAACGTTTTTCACCGATCGCACGGGTTGTGTTGAACATGATATGCTGTCCGCTCACGCCGTGCCTGGTTACACGGCGAACCTTCATGGCAAAACCCGGTATGAACGAGAGACGGTCAACAAGGAATTTCCGCGGAACACCACAATCAATAAGCGCGGCTAGTATCATATCTCCGCTCGTACCCGGGATGGGATCAAATATTATGACTTTCATGAACGGTTGATCATGGCAGCAACATACCCGGCCCCGAATCCATTGTCGATATTGACCACGGCAACACCGGGTGCGCAGGAATTAAGCATTGTTAACAATGGAGTGATCCCTTTAAGACTGAGACCGTATCCGATACTAGTCGGGACTGCGATGATCGGTTTCGCAAAGAGTCCGCCGACAACAGAAGCAAGGACACCATCCATACCTGCAACAACGATGATTACGCGCGCTTTGCTTATATCTTTTCTTACTGAAAGTAATCTGTGCAATCCTGCTACACCGACATCGTAAAAACGGTCAACTTTACATCCCATGATGTGAGCGGTGATAGCTGCTTCTTCCGCGACCGGGATATCAGCTGTACCACCGGTCAGGACCGCTACCAGTCCCTGGGGTGGCGTGGTTTTACCGATATAAAAGATACGCGCTTCCTTATGATAAATCCCCTTACGGAACTTACGTTTGAGTGTGCGTGCAAGCATAGGTTTGACCCGGGTGAGCATTACTTTTTTATGAAAATGGTGGATACGCCCGGTGATGTTAAGGATTTGCTTGGTCGTTTTTCCTTCCGAATAAATCACTTCAGGAAAACCTTTGCGTTTTTCTCGATGAAGATCGAGTTTTGCATAGCCCAAGTCATCGTATGGATCGATAAACACTCGTTCTTTTTTCATGATATATCGTTCAATTGATCAGAAAACTTCAGCTGAAAACATGAGAACCTCAGCATCCTGTGATTTATAGGCATCTGATGGGAGTCCTGCTTTATTGCAGGTCTGCTCGAGAAATTCTTCCACGGTCCAGCCATAGTCAGTTGCTACCTGCGGCAGGAGCAATCCCCGGTTATAACCTTTGCTGATGATCAATCCGTCGCGTCCGATCTTGATCAGGGAAAAATCAGTGATGCGTTCCGGTGGTGTGAGGATCGAGATTTCAATTTCCAGATCATCAAGTTCCTTTTCCGCCACCCTTTTAAACCTGGGATCGTCCAGTGCCGCGGCGATCGCCATTTGCTGGCATGATTTATACAGAGGTTGATCTCCGATTATGCGACCGATACACCCGCGGAGGTTGCCGTGCTTATTGAGGGTAACGAACACACCATATGGTTCCGTGAGTTTTCCGACCAGGTTTTTGAACTCGGGTTGTTCTTCGTTTTTTACTGCCGCTTCGATCGAACGTCGCGCGATATCCTTTAATTGTGCTTTTTCCTCATCTGAAAAACCGAGATTCACGCCAATGTCAGTTGCTGTTTCGGTATAGAATACAGCAGCAAGGTAACCAACGACCCCGCGTGAGTAATCCCCGGAAATAGTACCACTTGTGGCATACTGGATAGGTTTGGAAGTTTTCGCTCCCAGGGCTTTTGCGGTCATCATAACGGTTATGATGGGACCGCCACCGCATGCCTCACAACTGTCGGTTCGCAGCCGGTTGAATAACTCCTGCGGATCGTAAGTGGCGATTGATTCAATGACCCGCTTGTCCAATTCCTCGGCCTTTTCTTGATCGTGGAAATGTGACAGATCGGTACTGGCAACGAATAGAACCCGCTTGCCTTTACAGGCGTTGATCAGGGCTTTGCTTAGCATTTGACAGGTTTCCATGTCTTGAGTGCCCATAACGATCTCGACAAGACCGAAATTTTTCTGCACGACCTGAAGAAAGGGGATCTGGATCTCAACCGAATGCTCCTGGCTGTGAGCATTAGGATCGTATTTTATTCGCTTATCCTGGTTGATTATACGATGAGCAAGATCAAGATCGAACTCCACAATTCCAAGAGGCGTTGTTCTCCCGTTCATTGTATCGACCGAAGCCCCGGAAAAACCATGGTAGTGACTGGGACCAATCACGACGATATCGTCGAACTTCAAACCTTCTATTGTTTTGTAAGAAAACGCCGCTACCGGACCTGAAAAAACGTAGCCGGCATGCGGTGACACCAGGCCAACAACATCACCGTGGACCGGTACGTTCACATCCTGTAAAAAGGTCTTGATCTGGTCCCGTAATTCCTTTTCCTTCCCAGGATACCATGTGCCTGCATGCGGTGATGTACGGTATTCTTTGCTTTCACAATTATGCACCATTATGATCGCTCCTATGATTAACAATTTACTTAGAAATGACATAAGGAAACTGCGGTGATACTTTTTGATACTCACGGCTCGAGCTGGGTAGGCTTTGGTGGAAGCAAGATACGTGCACAAAGTGCTGCCAGCAAGGCTTTACCAACATCGAAAGGTATAAAGGGCAGGACCGCCATGAGCAATGTTTGTCTGAATCCTGTTTTCATGAAAATTGCGAAGTTTATGGCACCGAAAAGATAGATAATCCCAACTGCACTGATCATTGAGAAGATCAACACAAGTGACTTTTGGATTCGACAGTTACGGATCAGGTGCCCGATGAAAAATGCCGCGGGAATGAATCCGATCAGGTATCCTGAAGTCGGACCCAGCGGCAGGCCGGTCGTAGCATTCGTGAACCAGGGAATACCAGCGTATCCAAGAAGTAGATAAAGGGACATGCTCATACCTCCATAAAACGAACCCAGCAGCACGCCCGCAAGCAGCACCGTGAATACCTGTCCTGTTATCGGGACGGGTGTGAACCACAAAGGTATCCGTACCTGTGCTGCGATTCCAGTGACAGATGCCATAACCAGAACAAAACCAGTTTTAACCACCCATGATGTGTTTTTAAACCAATCAAAGTATGCGATTTTTATGATCTGCAGTCTTTGCTGTGCATTTACGAAATTCACGAAACCTCCTTCTTTCAATGCTAACGCATAAAATTGTATCCTTATTCTTCATTAAGTCAAGATTGAAACAGAGAAAACGTTTAGCTGGTTGTGGTTATTAAATTCGTGATCAATATTCTAATTTTAGATTTGGAAATCAGGATCAAGGGGAGGAAGATGGGTCTTATTGACAGGGCAGGCGTTCTTGGATACGATTTGCTGTGCTGCTACGAGACATCGCTTCACTGGTAGGCGGAAAGTGCTATGGTGGAAAAACATTTAATGTGAGTGAAATTCAGCCGCCTGAAGATGCAACATCCCATGATCTTACCTTTTTGTTCAACCCACAACAGAAGACAGGGGCAGGAGCGGTTATCGCAAAACAAAGGATCACGAAGAAACCGTGTATCGTAGTCAGTGATGCAAAGCAGGCGCTATATGCATTATTAAAACACATGAATGAACAGCGTTCTGAGTGGGGTTTATCTTCTCAGACAGATATTGCATCTACCGTACAGCTCCCGTCTCACTGTTGTGTGGAATCGTTTGTCGTTATCAAGCAGGGAGTTGTGATCGGACAGGGCGCGGTTATTGGAGCACACAGTTACATCGGAGAGGGAGTTACTATTGGTTCTAATGTTACAATTGCGCCGCATGTCAGTATTTTACCCGGAACAGTTATAAAGAACCATGTAGCGATCGGTTGTAATACGGTCATCGGGAAACAGGGATTCGGTTTCATCAAAAGAAAGAGGTTTCACCGGATACCCCATATCGGCGGGGTAGTCGTGGAACCGTTCGTTGAGATCGGGGGAAGCGTGACGATCGATCGGGCAACGATCGGGAAAACGATGATCGGGAGAGGAACCAAGATCGACAACCTGGTTCATATCGGTCATAACGTTATTATCGGGAGGAATTGTATTATCATGGGTCAGGTGGGGATCGCCGGATCTGCAAATATCGGCGATAATGTGACCCTGTGCGGGCAGGTAGGAGTGAGCGATCATGTAAATATCGGTGATAATGTCATTGTTTACGCAAAATCGGCGGTATTCAAGTCGATACCAGCCCGGCGCATTTATTCAGGTATACCCGCTCGCGAGCACCATGCGGTTTTAAGGGCGCTCGGGCGTTTATACCGGGGAACATGAGACACATTCTCCAGGGGCCATGTTTGCATGGGGAGTATGCCCGATGTGAGATCACGGATAGTGATCATTTCGAACTGTACTGGCAGTCAAAAAAGCCTGCCCGGATAAGCATAAAGGTGATTCCGGAGAATATCAGTGTGCAGGATCATCTGGTGTCGATTCGAGGTAACGGAGCCTATTTGCATGTTGTCGAGCATCTTTTTTCCGCCCTCTATGGGATGGATATTTTTGGGATCCGGGTGGAAGTTTGGGGACCTGCGTTACCCATTTTTGACGGTTCAAGTGGCGCATATGCAGAGGTACTAGAGCACTGCACATGCGTGCCATTCGAACGGGTGAAACTGGATAGACCGGTGATGGTCAGCGAGCGAGAGTCCTTTATTCAGTATGAACCATCAATTGACGATGCCCTGTTGATTTCCATGGGTTTGACCCATGAATACATTGGTTCACAACATTATTCACTCTCATTGGACCATACCGCCTATCGTCAGGAGATCGCTCCAGCCCGTACGTTCGTGTATACGGATGAAACTGATCCACGTTTGCGTAAACTGCCTCCGTATGGGATCGGCATCACAGAAAAGCGGTTATACTCGGCTGAACCATTGCGATATCTGGATGAGCCAGTTCGGCATAAGATACTCGATCTGCTCGGCGATATGTTCATTCTGCAGAAAAGACTGTGCGGTACGATACGCGCTTTCAATACCTTTCATGAACTGAACCATAGATTCATTACCCGTGTTATGGAAATACTATAAAGCAATGATAACGAATAATGTGCGGGAATTGACGATTGGATCGATCCTGCTCGGGATCATCCTTTCCCTGCTCATGTGCGCGGCAAATACGTATCTCGGGCTATTCGCTGGAATGACCGTGTCCGCAAGTATCCCGGCCGCGGTCATCTCCATGGGATTATTGCGCGGTCTTTTCCGGCGCGGAACGATCCATGAGAATAATATCGTCCAGACTATCGCCTCGGCCGGTGAATCACTTGCCGCCGGTATTATCTTCACGATACCAGCGCTTGTTATTGCGAACGTATGGAACAGTTTTGATTACCTGACCACTACATTGGTTGCCCTGCTTGGTGGTATACTTGGGATATTACTCATGATCCCGCTCCGGCGAGCATTGATCGTTGAGGAAAAGGAACTCATTTTCCCTGAGGGTGTTGCATGCAGCGAGGTGTTAAAAGCCGGTGAAACCGGAGGTAGTGGTATGCTGTGTGTGTTCATCGGTGTTTTAATGGGAGTGGTATTCAAATTCTTGGTAAAGGGCATTTCATTCATAAAGGGAACAGTAGAAGGTGCTTTTCGTATCGGTAATTCCGCTTTGTATGGTGGTATTGACCTGTCAGTTGCACTTCTGGGAGTAGGGTATATCGTCGGTTTCAATATCGCAATGCTGGTCTGTATTGGCGGCATGATCAGCTGGATTGTTGGTATCCCCATATACATGATCTTGAATGGAGCAGGCGAAGGACCGATACTCGATTCTTTCTGGTCAATATGGAGTTCTCAAATACGGTTCATGGGTGTTGGTGCAATGGTCGTCGGAGGGATATGGTCGATCGTAAAAGTGCGACGCTGTCTGATACGCGGTGTGCAGGATATCACCAGTAGTTACCGGGCAACGACGATGAAAGTATCTGAACGCACTGACCAGGATATGCCGATCAAGTATATTTCCTTCGGTATGCTTACCGTCGCGATCCTGGTATATCTGTTGTACAGTTTTCTCACTGGATCAGCCGTCATCGGTATTGTTGCCTGTTGTGCTATGATCGTTACGGCGTTCTTCTTTGTGGCGGTTTCAAGCTACATTGTCGGACTTGTTGGGAGCTCGAACAATCCGGTATCAGGAATGGTGATCGTAACGGTCATTTTTTCGTCGATCCTGTTGCTTCTATTCCGAATGGCGGGTACTCAGGGATTGATCGCGGCATTACTCATTGCCGGGGTCGTATCTTGTGCGGCGTGCACTGCTGCTGATGTATCACAGGATCTAAAAACAGGACATATTATCGGTGCAACACCAAAAAAGCAGCAATATGCACAGATAATCGGTGTTGCCTCAGCTGCTTTTATCATTGCCCCGATCCTGGTTTTGCTCCACAAAGCATATGGGATCGGTACAGGTGAACCCGGGTCCCTGAATGCACCGCAGGCGTCACTTTTCGCCAGTATTGTGAGTTCGATGTTCACCGGGAAGGCATTACCCTGGACCCTGATCATTATCGGTGCAGGTATTGGCGTTGCTTTGATCGCGATAGATGAGATATTACACCGGCGGGGATCGAAATTTCGGATGCATGTTATGCCGGTCGCGGTTGGAATCTATTTACCATTATCCCTTTCAGTGCCGATCGTGATCGGTGGCATACTATCTGCCGTTATCAAGTCAATTATCCGGCAAAATGCCTTGAAAATGGATGCGATGCATCGCGGCGTCCTTTTCAGTTCGGGCTTGATCGCAGGGGAAGCGATCACCGGGATCGGCATTGCCCTTTTTATCGTGATCGGTTTAAAATTGCCGTGGACCATATGCGAGAGCGACCTATTATCGCTGATTGTTTATGTGCTTATCATCCTCATGTTCGGGTATTATGTCACCAGGTGCAAGTCGCAGCAATGATGTAATCATAGCCGGGAGGTGGAGCGCTGTATTATGATCCCGATGATGATCAGGACCAGGCCGATTACCGTCGAAACGAGTATTTTTTCACCAAGCACGAGGTGAATTACCACAAGCGCCAGGAAAGGTACAAGGTATATCAGATTACTGATCTGAGCGGTTGATTTGGAAAGGCGTAAAGCCTTGAGCCACAGTACGAAAGTAAGTCCCATTTCGAACAATCCGACATAGATACCCCCGATGAATCCAGGAAAAGCGGGGATAGCCTGTCCGGATAACAGCACGGTAAGAGAGATATAGATTGTCCCGAACAGGAAACCAGAAAAGAGTTTGACAGTTGCGTCGCGTTTGTCTTTTACACTGAAAAGCCAGTACAGTGACCAGATCCAGGCGCTTCCCAGGGCGAGCAAAACACCAGGGATGTTCTGGAATTGCATTCCGGTCAGATCTCCATGACTTGATATCACGACCACACCGGCAAAACTGATGATGAGGGCAAAGAGACTGATAAGTTTGATCTTTTGTTTAAGGATAATTATCGACAGAAGCGGCAGAACGATCGCCCAGGTTTGGTTAAGGGCTTGAGCTTCCTGGGCCCGGAGCAGGTCATACGCCTTGAACAGAACGATATAATACAAAAAGGGATTTAGCAGTCCGAGGACGCAGGATCGTATAAGATCACGTGGTGTTTGAGTGGTAAAGAGATGCCACTTGTGTTGTCTGAGGAGAAGGCAAAAGAGAAAAATGGTCGAGCATAATGACGATATGAAAAGAAGCTGGATGGGTTGCATGTAACGAAGTGAGAGTTTGAATGCTGATGATACAGTCGACCAGATTGCGACCACCACTAAGGCATAAAGGTATGATTTCCTTTGGTCGGTCATGATGGAACCATATATGGGAAAGGAAGGAACATTGCGGATCGCGAAACGCGGATTGCGGATTTCAACATTTCTTATTGCTCGGTCTTTAGTTTCGAAATTCGCGATCCTAAATCCGAAATATCAGAAAGCATCTTCAATATATTCATACCTGATCTTGCCCCTGATATCTTTGCTGATCGCGAGGACATCGAAGTGCATTTCACTGTCGATTGGTAAATGCCGGCGTTGTATCCATAACATGGCGGTTCTTTTGATCCTGTGCTGTTTTTTTCTGATCACTGATTCCTGGGGGAGACCATAGTCGCGCGTGCGCCGATACTTCACTTCGACGAAACGAAGGGACCGGTTTCTTCGCGTGATTATATCGATTTCTCCGAATCGCCAGCGGAAGTTTTGCTCGATGATCTTGTGTCCATTCTTTTCAAGGTATGCCTTTGCGAGTTTCTCGCCATGTGTGCCGATCGATCGTGTTTTCACGTGAGATGAAAAGATCTTCGGTGGATATTGCACGGGCCAAATTTCTGGATCTGCTCACGGTGAAATTTCGTGGGATAACCTTTGTGCCGGTCGAAACCGTATACAGGATACTGTTCGTGATATTTACACATGATGCGATCCCGCTTGACCTTTGCCAGGATCGAGGCTGCAGCAATGCAGATACTGAATGTATCACCCTTTATAAGAGAGATTTGCCTGAAAGCAAGATCATCAAGAGTAATCGCATCGATCAGGACGAGTTCGGGGATTGTATGCAGATCTGTAACTGCAATGGTCATGGCTTTCTTGGTTGCATTAAGGATGTTGATGTCATCGATCACCCTGTGATCCACGATGCCGAACGCATACTTTACTGCAGTATTGGTGATATGGTCGAACAGTTGTTCGCGCTTGCGGGCGGGAATTTTTTTTGAATCGTCGATCTCAGGATGATAAAAATTGCGGGGGAGAAGAACTGCCGATGCAACGACTGGTCCGGCTAAAGGACCTCGTCCTGCTTCATCGACACCGACAATGAAATTATACTTTTTCCACAGGTTCTTGTCCAGCAGAGCCTTCACGAGATGATTCCTCAGGCTTTTCTTCCGCTTTCTTTTCCTTTTCCGGTTCTTTTGTTTTTTCTGTAACCGGAGTCGGTTCTTTTGCGGTCTCTTGCTGTTCTTCTTTTTGGGCAATAGTTGGTTCAGCCGTCTCGATCTTCTCGGACTTAGAAGGCCGTCCAGTTGATTCCTTTATATTCATCTTTCTGCCGCGCCGTTGCCTGAGATACGAAAGCTTTGCCCGGCGTACTTTACCTTTTTTCTTTATCTCGATCTTTGTGATCACGGGAGAATGGAGAGGAAAGATTTTTTCGATCCCTATACCCGCAGTTATCTTCCGTACTGTAAAGGTTCTGTGTATATTACTTCCTTTGATCCTGATGACTACACCCTGAAACGGTGTGATGCGTTCCTTGTCTCCCTCAATGATCTTGGAGTAGACTTTCACCAGGTCGCCAGGTCTTATATCAGGAATTTTAACCATTGATTACCTCCAAAAGGATATCAAGATCTTGTAAGCTGAATGTTTCCAAGGGCATTATATCCGGTCGCTTTTCGAGCGTGTGAAGCAGAGACATTTTTCGACGAAAACGTGCAATAGCCGCGTGATTGCCGGTTCGGAGTACTTCTGGTACAATTTTGTGACGGTATGCCTGTGGACGCGTATACCGTGGTGGATCCAGAAGCGTATCAACGAAAGAATCGGATTCTGCTGAATCCCGGTTACCGAGGGTGCCGGGTAGCAGTCGGGCAATGGATTCAATGAGCGCAAAAGCCGCTACTTCGCCGCCCGAAAGGATATAGTCCCCGATTGAGAGTTCCATGGGCTTGCATAGGTCAGAGACCCTTTCATCGATTCCTTTGTATCTTCCACAAACAATGATGATATGTTTTTCTTTGCTCAACTTTCGGGCGATCTTCTGGGTGTATGGAATTCCCTTGGGTGTCAGCTGGATCAAGTGGCTTTGTTTCTTGGTTAGTTTTCGTATTGAGCGTATCAGGGGTTCGGGTTTCATGATCATACCGGCACCGCCGCCGAACTGATAATCATCCACTTTTCCATCCGGGGTAAAAGACCGCGGATTCGTGATATCTACAGTGATAATACCTTTTTCCTGAGCAATGCGTACGATACCGCATTTCAAAGGATTTGTAAAAAAATCCGGGAAGATTGAGATGATGTCGAACTTCATTTACCCTGTCAATTAATGGTTACAGCAAGTATTTAATCTTTTGACTGTAACGATTGTCTGCGTCTACTTCACGCTTAATAAGAAATGTGTTGTTTGACGGGGTAGACACAGAGCACTCAGAAACTACAACTGAAGAAAAAGGCAAGAGATGTCAGATGTCATTATTCAATGATCTCGATTACCGTGCGCTTTCCTTGCTTCATCGCTGCAGCGGTAATGATCGTTCTGATCGCTTTTGCTGTTCTTCCTTCTTTTCCGATTACCTTTCCAAGATCGCCTTCACCAACACGGAGTTCATAGATAATGCTTTTTTCACCAGCGATTTCCTTAACATCCACTTTATCAGGATTGTCAACCAGTGCTTTTACGATGTATTGTATGAGCTCTTTCATGGTGTACCTCCTTGTTTAGCGATTAATTTAGCCACGGTATTGGTAGGTTGAGCGCCTTTCGAAATCCAATACTCAATGCGATCCCGATTCAGGGATAATTCTTTGCTTCTGGGATCGTAATGGCCCACTTTCTCTATGTAATTTCCATCTCTTGCCTTTCTCGAATCCGTGACCACTATTCTGTAGAATGGAACTTTTTTACGTCCCATCTTAGTTAATTGTATTCTAACCATAGCTTATCATTATATATACATCTCTCTGCGTGTCAAGACCAAGAATGGGAGAAAAAGATTCCAGTGGAGCAGAACAGCAACCAAAATCCCCCTCGATCCCCCTTTGATAAAGGGGGAGAAAAGGGGGATTACAAAAAAGATCCAGGGTATCGAGCCGGAGTGTTCTTTGAAAGGAGGTGATCCAGCCGCACGTTCCCGTACGGCTACCTTGTTACGACTTAGCCCCAGTCATCCACCCTACCTTAGGCCCTCTAAAGAGAGACTTTAGGTATTGTGAACTTCCATGGCTTGACGGGCGGTGTGTACAAGACCCGAGAACGTATTCACCGCAGCATGCTGATCTGCGATTACTAGCGATTCCGCCTTCATGAGGGCGAATTGCAGCCCTCAATCCGAACCATGCCTATCTTTGAAGGATTTGCTCCACCTTGCGGTATTGCTTCCCGCTGTAATAGGCACTGTAGGACGTGTGTAGCCCTGGACATAAAGACCATGATGACTTGACATCATCCCCACCTTCCTCCACATTATCTGCGGCAGTCCCCTTAGAGTGCCTTCAACCGAAGTCAAACTGGCAACTAAGGGAAGGGGTTGCGCTCGTTGCAGGACTTAACCTAACACCTCACGGCACGAGCTGACGACAGCCATGCAGCACCTGTGCTAGCTTTCCACCAGAGGTGGAATCCATCACCTTTCGGTTCAGTACTACTAGCATGTCAAGCCCAGGTAAGGTTCTTCGCGTTGCCTCGAATTAAACCACATCCTCCACCGCTTGTGCGGGTCCCCGTCAATTCCTTTGAGTTTCACCCTTGCGAGCATACTCCCCAGGCGGTACACTTAACAGGTTACCTACGGCACGCATCTATGACACATGCCAAGTGTACATCGTTTACGGCTGGGACTACCGGGGTATCTAATCCCGTTCGCTCCCCCAGCTTTCGTGTTTCAGTGTCAGGATCGGCCAATCGTAACCCGAAGATTATAATTAACCGACTCTGCATAAGCAGAACATACCAGAGAGCCGCCTTCGCCATCGGCATTCCTCGCGATATCCACGCATTCTACCGCTACACCGCGAGTTCCACTCTCCCCTCATGTCCTCGATCCCGATAGTTTCAGATGCAGTTCAACAGTTAAGCTGTTGGATTTCACACCTGACCCATCAGGACACCTACACACCCTTTACGCCCAGTGATTCCGGACAACGCTTGCCTCCTCCGTATTACCGCGGCTGCTGGCACGGAGTTAGCCGAGGCTTCCTCGAGGGGTACCGTCATTATCGTTCCCCTCAACAGAGGTTTACATTCCGAAGAACGTCATCCCTCACGCGGCGTCGCTGCGTCAAGCTTGCGCTCATTGCGCAAATTTCTAGACTGCTGCCTCCCGTAGGAGTTGGGACCGTGTCGCAGTTCCCATGTGGGGGATCATGCTCTCACACCCCCTAGCCGTCATCGCCTTGGTGAGCCGTTACCTCACCAACAAACTGATAGCCCAAAGGACCATCTCAGAGTGACCGAAGCCTTTCCTCCATTAACTTATGTCAAAGGAGAATATGGGGAATTAGCGCCGATTTCTCGGAGTTATGCCCCTCTCTAAGGTAGGTTCCCTTTGTATTACTCACCCGTTCGCCACTCGCCAGCACCGCCCGAAAGCGGTCTGCTGCCGTTCGACTTGCATGTCTAAGACACGCCGCCAGCGTTAGTCCTGAGCCAGGATCAAACCCTCCAGAAGTAACTTCGTTACTTCGATTACGGAGATGAACAAAAAGATGGCAGAGATATAATCTCTGTAATCTTTCCACTATCTCTGTAATCATGGACTCAATACCCTGGACAAATAATAAATGGGTTGGCTTGCATGTATTGGTTTTCAAAGATCAAAAAATTGAAGCATCAATATTATAATCAAAAACTGAAACCTGTCAAGAGGGAACTTGATGACTGTAGAACTTGCCGATATCCTACACGGTTGTTCCTGACCGACAGTTTTTCTCGACCACAGCATCCGGGGTGATAATGCAGTGTTTACCGATCCTCAGATTCTTTTTTATTCGAGCCCTTTTACCGATGATCGTGATCCCCTGGGTCATGTGCTTGGGGTATCGCCGGTTTCGGGCAGGCGATCCTTCCCCGATAGAAGTGGCCTGTTCAATACAGGCATTCTTATCAATAATGCATTTATCGATCCGGCAATTGTCAGCGATATGCGCATCATGGAATATGATCGAATTGATGATACGTGCTCCGCGGGCAATATGTACACCCGGGCTGAGAATGGAATTTTCCACACTACCTTTGATCACACACCCCTTGCTGATGAGCGAATTGACAATATGTGCTTGTTTGTCAATGTATGCTGATGGACTGTCACCGATTTTGCCTTTCACATGATTATTGGTTTTAACGTTCCATGTTCGCAATTTCAGTCCTGATCCGGGAACAATGATATCCATATTCGCACGCCAGTATGCGTCAAGTGTGCCGACATCCCGCCAGTAACCATCGAAGACATAACCGAATACCTGTTTTCTGCGGATCAGAATGGGAATAATGTCACGGGCAAAATCTGTTCCCTTCCGTTTAGCTGTCCTGAGCAGGGCTTTTTTCAAAACACTGGCATTGAACACGTATACACCCATTGATGCGAGGTTATTTTCAGGCACCGGGGGTTTTTCTATCCAACTCCTTATCCGGTTTCGCCTTCCAATTGTAGCAAGACCGAATTGATGTGCCTGGTCGAGCGGGACCCGGACAAGACAGACCGTGACATCCGCATTGTTTGCATGGTGTTGTGCGATCACAGATTGATAATCCATGTTGTAGATATGATCACCCGATACGATCAGGACGGTGCTCGGTGCATAATCCTCGAGAAAATCGATGTTCTGATAAACCGCGTCGGATGTTCCTTTGTACCAGTCCGAACCTGCTTCTCCGGTTTTTGGTGGAAGGATCTCGACTAAACGAGTACGACCGAAAAGGTCCCATGGCCGACCATGATCGATATGTTCCATAAGGGATAATGGTTTGTACTGGGTCAATACACCGACGACTTCAATACCGCAATTAGCGATATTACTCAGGGTAAAATCGATGATTCGAAAGGTGCCGGCAAAAACGATCGCAGGTTTTGCCCGGTGGCGCGCGAGAATATTGAGGCGTGAACCCACCCCACCGGCAAGAAGCAGGGCAACGATATTTTTTGTCATCGCAGCGTTTCTCCGGCTTTTATCATTGGATCTGATATGCGAACACCGGGGTATACTACAGTATTTGCCCCGATCGATGTATTGTGCGGGACCTGAACAGTACGACCAATAACCGAGATCCCCGACGCCAGGAGTCCCTTGAATTTCCGGGAGGGCACCTGCTCACCATCATGTCCGATGGACACATCATCACCAATGACCGCGTCCTTATCGCAAATAACCTTTTGGAGTTTCGAGTTTTTTCCGATACAAGTGTCGTGAAAGATAATACAATCGAGCAGTTGTCCACCGGGTGCGACATGTACTCCTGGTGAGAGGATAGAATTAATTACGGAACCTTCTATGATACATCCATCACTGATCACCGAATTCCTGGCTAGCCCGTTGATATACGCTGGTAACCGGTCTTTCTTCTTTGAACGCTCTATAAGATTCGTCCGGATCTGCCAGTCCACGATATTTATCTTCTCTTCCAGCAGATCCATGTTTGTACGGTAATAGGAATCGATCGTTCGTGCATATGCCCAGTATCCACGATATTGATAAGCGGCGACCGAAGAGTGCTTTACAATATAGGGAAGAATATCTTTGCCGAACTCGTGAGACGATTCCCCGGCGTTCGTTTTAAGTATTTCGAGAAGAAAACTTCTTTTGAATGCATATAATGTCATTGAGATCATTTTCGAAGGCGGGGTATCGGGTTTTTCAATATATCCGACCAGACGATCATGTTCAATGATCCCGTAGCCGAAACGCTTGCTCTGGACCTTTTGCGGTGTGAAACATACTGTTGCATCTGCCTTATGATCAATATGGAATTGTAGCAAAGGGCGATAATCCATACGATATACATGATCTGCCGAAGCGATCAAGACATGATCTGCCTGACATTCTTCGATAAAAGCAATATTCTGGTAAACCGCATCAGCAGTACCTCTGTACCAGTCAGCGCGATGCAGACCACGATATGGAGGAAGAATACGGATTTCCCGCTGGCGACCAACATAATCCCAGTGTTCCCCGGTATCGATATGGCTGACAAGATCATGAGGACGGTACTGGGAGAGGATACCGACCTTCTCGATACCTGCGTGCATGAGATTGCTTAATACGAAATCAATGATACGATAGATTCCAAAAACCGGGAGGGCGGATTTTGCTCGCCGCTCAGTTAGACAGAGTAATTCTTCAACGTGACCACCGGCAAGAACAAGCGCGAGCACGTTAGTCATGAAGTGATTATAAAAGGATTGTGGGAACTGTCAATGATACTGATCTTCTGGTATCCTGATACGCTTCTGTTTGGAATTTGGAACATTCGAAATTTGTTTAGTATTCAGGATTTCGGATTTAGAAATTGGGCTAGCTATCCGATCGTTTCTTTCGCGATGATCTCCTTGTGCATAGCCGGAGTACCACCGATGACATTGACAACCTGGGCATCCCGGAAGAATCGTTCAACCGGATAATCTCTTATGTAACCGTAACCACCGAATATCTGTATCGCCTGATTCGTTGTTTCTATTGCAGTCTGTCCTGCTAAATGCTTTGCCATTGCTGCAGCCCGATGGAAATTCTTCCCGGTGTCATACAACATAGCGGCTTCGTAGACAAGCTGACGGCTTGCTTCGATGTGGGTTGCCATGTACGCGACCTTTTCTCTGACCATGCCGAAGTTAATGATCGGCTGATTGAACTGGATCCGTTCTTTACCGTATTTGATCGCTTCATCAAGTGCACCCTGAGCAATACCGACGAGGATCGCGGCGAAACATATGATCGCACAATCGTGCGTATCATTGAGAACTGTAATGCCTTTTTCGGGTGAACCGATCAGACTATCAGACCCAATGGTGGTATCGCGGTACACGATGCGCCGTATTCCAGCTGATTTGAGACCAAGCGAAGCGTTTGTGTCCTCGCGTTCGAGTGCGGATCCTCCATCGACCACACATGCGAGAATGTTACTGTCAGTCCCGGAGATAGGGACGAATGCGGTGAACGGTCCATCCGATACTGCATTGAATACAAGCGGATTTGCTCCAGTGATAACATAGTTTTCACCATTGCTCGCCGCTTTTGCCTCATTCGTTCCGATACAGGCAAAACCTCCAACGACCTCGCCGGTTACCGCGGGGGGCAGATATTTTTTTTTGAGTTCTTCTGAACCATGTTTGAATATCGGATAAATGAAAAATGCATTATGGGTCGCTACGATAGATGCTGTGGAGGCACACACTTTGCTCATCTCTTCAAGAGAAACCACAAAACCGATAAGATCAAGGCCAGCGCCATCATACGTTTCAGGTACCAGAGCGCCGAGTATTCCCATATCCGCAAGTTTCTGGATATTATCGGTGGGAAAGGAACAGGTTTTTTCGAATTCATCAACCTTGTCGAGAATAACCTGTTGGGTGAATTTTTTCAATTCACTCTTCAACATAACACATTCTTGATTCAGGTTCATGATGAAACCTCCTTGTTCTTTGCTCTGCTGCTCGCTTCTTTGGTTAATTCGAGTGCAATGACAGTACGCTGTATTTCATTGGTCCCCTCGTATATCTGGGTGATTTTAGCGTCTCGTAACCGTTTTTCAATGTAATTCTCACGCAGAACACCGTATGGCCCCATGAGTTTGATCGCCTCGAGCGCTACTTTCATCGCGACGTCGGATGGGTATACCTTTGAGAATGATGATTTTTTTGAACAACCCTTTACTCCGGCATCGATCATACGGGCGGTTGCATAGGTTAGTGCACGTGCTGCTTCCACCTCGACTGCCATGTCGGCGATTATTCTCTGTACATACTGATCTTCAAGAAGGCTGTGTTGATAGGCAAAATCAAGTGTGTCTTCAAACGCTCCCTGGGCGATACCAAGTGCGATCGCGCCAACACCTGGACGTGCCCGGTCAAAGTTACGCATTGTATAGATGAATCCAAGACCTTCTTTACCCATGAGATTCTCTTTTGGGACCTTGCAGTTTTCAAAAACCAATTCAGTTGTTACTGAAGCTCTGATACCGAGTTTATTTTCTTCTTTGCCATAGGAGAGTCCGGGATAGTCCTTTTCTACGATAAAAGCAGATATACCACGCGCGCCGCGAGACTTATCAGTTGAAGCGAGTACAGTAAAAACGTCCGAAACACAGGAGTTGGAGATGAATTGTTTGACACCATTCAATATATAAAAATCTCCCTGTTTTTGCGCCGTGGTCTGGATATTTGCTGCATCGCTTCCTGCCTGTGCCTCGGTAAGACCAAAAGCACATAGTTTCTCACCGGTTGCGATCGATGGCAAGTATTTTTTCTTTTGCTCTTCGCTGGCAAAGAATGATATTGGACCGCTCCCAAGTGCACCAACTGCATAGGCCGTTGCCGCACCACCACAAACACGGGCAACCTCTTCCACCGCAATGCACATATCCATTATCCGGGCACCGGTACCGCCATATTCAGCCGGTATGAATATCTTTAACATACCCTGTTTTCCCATCTCTTTAACGAGATCCATAGGAAACTCGCCTTTAATATCGAATTCATCGCGGACAGGGCGCACTAGTGTCTCTGCGATCGTTCTCGCTTTGTTTTTAAGTTCCTTTTCTGCATCAGTTAAAAAATATTCCATCAAACCTCCTTATAAGATAGGATAGCATCAGAATATACGTCTTAGTGTATGAATTTTATACACACTGTCAAGGTAACACAAAGGGGCAAGTGTAAAATCCTTCCTAATAATATGGCGATAATATTCTTGACATCCATATCAATGTGTATATCATTATTCGATATGTTCCTGATTTTCTTGATACTTGTGAAGGGGATTAGTGTCAATGCATATGACACTCCAAATGACGATGGGTCAAGCGTGACCGTATCCTGGGAAAGTGATATTCCGTACTCATCGATCCTGATCCTGCGAAGCGAACAGAAGGATGGAGTTTTTGAACCGATCTGTGAGGCGCGGGTAGGAAGAAATGATTACCAGGACACCTTGATCGTGAGGGGGACGTTCTATTATTATCAGATCAAAGCAATGACCGATGAAGGTGAGATCATATCGGCCATTACCGGTCCGACCGTTGCTTCAGTGCAGGTATTCAATACAGGCCGCCTGAACATTTTTGTCGCGATCATCATTCTGTTCGCGGCGATACTCTTTTATATCAGCCGTGCAAAACGCGAAAAGTTATTCATCCGGAAGATCCCGGCATTAGCCGCGATGGATGAGGCGATCGGAAGAGCGACTGAAATGGGTAAGCCGGTGCTTTATGTTCCCGGCATCATGGATATCGACGATCCGCAGACGATCGCATCAATGAGTATTCTGGCAAAGGTTGCTGAGAAAACCGCTGCCTACGGAACAACACTGTATGTACCAACAGCACGGGCAATGGCCATGAGTATGGCCCAGCAGGTGGTCAAAGAGGCGGCAACAAAAGTGGGCCGTCCTGACTGGTATATCGCCGACAATATCCGTTACCTGACGGACGATCAATTCGGTTATGTTTCGGGTGTCGATGGAATTATGTTGCGGGAAAAACCAGCAACGAATTTTTATCTCGGGGTATTCTATGCCGAATCATTGATCCTGGCGGAAACAGGACATTCCACCGGCGCGATACAGATCGCGGGGACTGCAATGCCTGACCAGCTTCCGTTCTTTGTCGCGGCGTGTGACTACACCCTTCTCGGTGAGGAATTGTATGCAGCAAGCGCTTATCTCTCTCAGGAGCCTGTGCAACTAGGATCACTAAAAGGGCAGGATCTTGGAAAACTGATATTCATTTTCGTTATCCTCGCCGGAGTTATCGCCGGCATCGTTGGTTTTCAAGGTTTCTATAATCTGTTCATATCGGTGCACTGATGAAAAGAACATTGCCTTTGACCATTGTTCTCGGGTGCGGTATTTTCATGCTGATCGCTTTTTTTGTTCCCGTGCGATGGTTCCAGGATGCCTCGCAAACCCTGCAAACGTGGTATCTCGGAGTGATCGCCTTTTTTGTTTTCATCGGAATTTTCAACCTGGTTCGGATCAATGTTCTTAAGATCCAGCATAAAAGACGTGACTGGCAGTTCAGCATATTTCTTTTAATCTTTCTTGCCGGGATGCTTCTGGCTGGCTTTATCGGAGGACCGGACGGCACAGTTTTTCTTTATCTGTTTCAGCACTTTCAGATCCCATTAAGCGCGACGATGTTTTCTCTTCTGGCATTTTTTGTTGCTTCTGCTGCATTCCGAGCCTTTCGTGCACGTAATCCGGAAGCAACCCTCCTGTTGATCGCTGCGGTTCTCGTGATGATCGGAAGGGTACCGATCGGAGTCTGGATCTGGAAGGGATTTCCCAGTCTGGTTGAATGGATCATGAGTGTCCCTAACACGGCGGCAAAGCGCGGCATTATATTCGGTATCGATCTTGGTTTGATCTCAATGGCCTTGCGTGTTATTCTTGGCATCGAGCGAAGTTACATGGGAGGGAAAGATTGATGACTGATTGTCGATCCCGTATAATACCTAAAAGGGTCAGGGAGCAGGGGTAGATGCATTTTTTCGATCGTATCGCGAAGATTGATCGGCGTATCATTTTTTTATTGATCGGACTGGCAGTGATCATTCCTTTGATCGCACCACTGGGTTTGCCGGTGGATATCACCGCTCCAGTCAAAAGCGTTTACGACAGGATCGAAGCCATGCCAGAGGGTTCGATAGTCGTTGTTTCAATAGACTATGATCCGGGCAGTGAAGCGGAACTGTACCCTGCGACACTCGCGTTTCTCGATCATTGTTTTCGGAAGAACCATAAGGTGTATATGATGGGTCTGTGGGCACCAGGCATTACACTGGGGAATATTGCTTTTCAGGAAATCGCCCCGAAATATAATAAGGAATACGGCATTGACTACATAAATGTAGGTTATAAACCGGGTGGTGCGGTGATGCTTCTTACCCTCGGACGCAATGTGGCCGATGTTGTTGCGACTGATTATCAGGGTTTACCGATCGATTCTTTCCCCCTGGGCCGGATGGTCAAGAATTCACGGGACATGGATCTTGTTATGACCTTCTCAGCCGGTGATCCGGGGATTCTACACTGGATCATTTATTTCAATGCACGTTTTGGCACGCCCATTGCTGGTGCAACAACCGCGATCTCTGCACCCCGTCAATATCCGTACCTGAGTTCTGGACAGTTACTCGGACTATTAGGGGGATTAAAGGGTGCGGCAGAATATGAAACTCTCGTCGGCAGGGTAGACCGGGCAACTGCGGGGATGGACTCTCAGTCGATCGCCCACGTTGTAATCGTATTGTTTATAATAATGGGCAATATCATACTTGTCTGGGAACACAGGCGGAAGAAATAATGTTGACGACGATCGGGATTTGGATCGCTGCTTTTCTTACACTGTCGATATATTCTTTCCTTTATAAGGACAATCCTTTTTACAAGGCTGCTGAGCATATTTTTGTCGGTGTTTCGGCAGGATATTGGACTGTTTATTTGTGGTTCAATTATGCTCTGCCCAATTTGTTTTTACCGTTGTTCCGGGACGGCAATCTATGGTATATAATACCGGTCGTGGTTGGCTTTATGATGTTCGCCCCGCTGATACCAAAAGTCAGCTGGTTAGTAAGGATCCCGCTGACCTTCACAATGGGTATTTCTATGTCGTTATTCATTCTTCAGATCGTACAGGGAGATCTGCTGCCACAATTGCAGGCGACTTTTCTCCCATTGACCGGCATCCCCCCGTTCCAGGTTTTTTCCAATATATTGATCATTCTCGGGGTGATATTCACCCTGATCTATTTTTACTTTTCTAAACCACATAAAGGTGCTCTTGGTGTGGCAGCAAAGATCGGAATATGGTTCATGATGGTATCGTTCGGTGCGCATTTCGGTTATACAGTAATGGCGCGCATATCCCTTCTTATCGGTAGGGTATTTTTTCTCCTCCATGACTGGCTGAGGATCATCTGATGTTCGGGTTTGAGATCAATCTAAAAGAATTTACGATCGGAGATATTCTGCAGTTTCTCACCCACATCAAGAAAACCGGCGTACTCAAGGTTGAAGGCAGCATATCCGGGGAAGTGTATGTTAAAGATGGATTAGTCATTCATGCTTCGGACGGAGTGGAAAAAGGCCTGGAAGCATTGTTGAATTTTTCGTTTATGGAACTGGAAAAAGGACGGTTTGAGATCGGCGCCGATGCACCGGAGAGGACAATATCAGATAATCTCGGGAAACTGACTGAGAGCATTGAGAAACGGCGTATTGAGTATGAAGAAATACGCCAGAAATTGCCTTCAATGAATACGGTATTGGCTAAATCGACACGGGATCTGGAATCCGCGGTCGCTTTGCGGCGGACCGACTGGCAAATACTTGCCCTGATCGATGGCAAGCGATCGCTCGATAAAGTGATATCCGAATCAAAGATCGGAGGTTATGAAGCAACCAAGACGATCACCTGGTTAAAGGATAAAGGATTGATCTATGATCCTGATGAAGCCGTCCGGGTGATGGAAAAACTGGCCACTTTTCTGCGAATTGTTTTCAAGGATTTCGGCAATAACGGGCTGGAATTTTTGAAACGGTGGGGAGAAGCCGATGCCAAGAACCGGCGTATTGTGGATTCGGTGGACGTGAACGAGGAAACCTTCAGCATAGAGCCTTTAGCCGAGCTGCCGGCAAACGAGATCTTTGAAGGGATCAAAGGTTTAAGAACGTTCATCGAGAAGGAAGGTATCAAACTCTACGGAAAGGTTTTGTTCAGAAAGAAATGGCAATCGTTTGCTAAAAAAGTAGAAGGTATGTAGGAATAAAAAAGATTATGGAAGCTCTGGATAAAGTTCCGGGAATTATTGGTTATGCTCTGATAAAAGAAGAGGACGGTTCGATCGAAGAGGTCAAGGGTTCATCGACAGTTGCACTCGGTGATCTGACCGCATTCTTTTCATCGGCAAGTGAAGTGATACGGGATAGTCTGGAGATTGGAAAGATCCAGACTATTGCTCTTTGTTACGGATCACGACAGCTTGTTATTTTTCCGTTTGAAGAAAAATATCTGGGCGTTGAAGTCGAACGTGACATCGAACCTGCAGCAATTATCGAGAAGATACAAGCATCCCTAACCAAGGAAGAAAAACCTGAGATTGAACTTCCCCGCAGTATCAGTTCTAAGATACTGCAGATCAACTATCTCGTTGCGGAATTCGGCGGGGACGAACAGCGAGAGCATTGGCTAGAACTCTTGAATCAGGGTATTAGTATCCTGGGTGGAGATATTATTCCGTTTATCGGCGTGATCGATAATGAATTAGCATTTAAAGATCAACCTCCGGAGGACAAGGAAGATGATTTTGTACAGGGATTGCGTTCGATCATTGATTTTCTGGTGAAAAAGGCGGTTGAAGAGATGGGATCATCCCAGGCGCGTGCAAAGGTTCAGGCGGTGATCGAGAGGATGAAATAATATGGACCGGAAGATCTTAAATACATTCGAAGAAAAAGGTCTGCCCTGTCCGTTTATCGCATCGAAAAAAGGCGATGTTGAGATCGCGCAAAGCGGTGCTGCACTGGCGAAACAGGTATCCCAGATGGCAACGGTGATATTCGAGACTATCGGTGCGGTTGGTGATATCAAGGTCGATCAGTTTGAAATGAGCGGCGCTGACAAGAAACTCGTTATCGCATTTATGGATGATCGACTTGTTGGCGCTATCTTCCCGAAAACTGAAGACCATGATCTTAAAAAGATGTTAAAACTTATGGAGGAATTACAGGCACAGGCTTCTGGAGTCGTAAAACCTGTTGAACCCGTTGGTGAACAACCTGAGGAAATCGTTGAAGAAAAACAAGTTGAGGAAGCGGTTCCGGCGGTTGAGAAAGAAGTCGAGGAAAAGATTGTTGAAGAACCAGAGCCCGAGGAAGAACCGGAAGTGGAGGTTGAGGAAAAGATTAAAGAACCCCCGGTGGAAGAAACCAGGGTCAAACTCGGGTCAGATGTGCTTGATACAATGAAATCCACCATGAATAATTATCTCGGTGATTTTACCGAGCGTATCTTCAAGAACCAGGTTAAGGCACAGAGAATAAATATCGATGAGCTCGTTGATGAAGATGCGCGTCGGTTGATCTTTGCTCTTGGAAAGGCTGCAGGTATGATAATTGGTCCATCCAAGGGTCGTGAAATGACGAATAAATTATTGGAACTGCTTAAATGATAAATTCTAAACATGAAAATCGAATATTCCAAATTCCAGACAAAAGCGTATCAGGATACCAGAATATCAATAGGAAGACATCAGGATCCTTCGGAATCTTCTGATGCGCGCTTTGTCAGAATTGTTCAGTATTTCGATATCAGGATTTAGTATCTGTTTTATTGGGGAGGAGTTATGATTCATTATTTTCTTGTTATGGCACCGTTCGGGATCGATCCAGGTACGTACCAATCCCTTGCCGTTATACCCAATTACCTGCTTGTTCTTGGTGCGGTGTTGTTATGGTTAGCATTCATTGTACTGGGGATTATTGCCCGGCGGTATGAGATCGTCCTGGGCGAAAAGACCAACTGGCAATTCATAGTATTTGCGCCAACGGGAATTTTATTTTTTGCTCTGATCCAGCTCTACTTCTGCGGGTTGGAGGGGAAAATGATGTTACCAAAGGATGGCATGAACTACCTCGCATACGGACTGTTTCTTATTTCCGGTATTCTTTCGCTGTTTGCCAATTTACGTTTCTATAGTGTTACCAAAGGAGGTTAGATATGAGACCGGATATCCCCGCTGAAATACTTTTTATCATCGCGATTATACTGACGATCATATCATTGATCGTTTATGGTCTAATTTTAAAGCGTTTGCTCGTGTTGATAAAGAAGAAGGGTATATGGGTATTTCTGATCATGGCAAGCATATTTTTAATCGTTCTTGCAGTCGTTCATATCTACCGTATGCTTTTCTACTTTCCGCTTTTAGGAACTGCTGGACCCGCAGACCTGTTCGAACTTATTGTAGGGTCCCTGAGTCTTGCAAGGATCGAAAGTATTTTGCTGTTAGTATCCGGGATCTTTGCGCTACTCGGAGGAATTCTCTATTACTCTGCCAGTTCAAAGTAGTGTTAAGGGCAATTGATACGGAAACTGGTTGAGCAATATGCGTGAACTTGACATTGTTTTCCGTATATATATAATATATGCCACTAAGAAAGGAGGACCTCTATGATACGGGAATTTCAGCTTGGTGCTGAAGGTGGCGGTGGATTTGTTATGTGGTTTTTGCTGGTGTGTGCAGTGCTTGGTATTGGTTTGATCCTTGAAAGGCTTTATAGTCTATATATCCGTGCGCGGTTGAATCCGCGTAGTTTCCTGGAGAAACTTACTTCAACTATCGACTCCCAGGGTATCGATGCTGGTATATCACTCTGCGATCAAACAGCAGCGCCGGTTGCGAAGATCCTTAGATCCGTGTTGGAAAAGGCCCATCAAGGCAAGGATGCTATGGAAGAGATGGTCACGAGGAGTGCTGCGATCGAGTTAGCGTTTCTTGATCGGGGCATGGCTTTACTCGGTGGGTTAACGACCGTTGCACCCTTTCTTGGATTCTTGGGAACAGTTATGGGTATGATAACCGCATTCGCCTCGATCGCACGCGCCGGTGAAGTGGAACCTACGATCGTCGCCAGTGGTATTTCAACCGCATTGATCACGACAAAGTGGGGTCTTATTATTGCTACGCCATTGGCAATCATCCGGATCCTGCTCAGCGGGAAGGTAGATGGTTATACCAGGGATATGGAAGAGGCTGCAAGCAGTCTTATCGATTATTTGATTGAACAGTATCCAAAGAGGAAAAAGTAATGTTGCTGCGGGAGAAGAAAGACCAAGAATCTGAGATCCCGACTGCGTCAATGGGTGATGTAGCGTTTTTAATCTTGATCTTCTTTCTCACGACGACAGTATTCACTAAAGACAAGGGCTTGAAAATGCTTTTGCCTGAAAAAACGTCGACTGAAGAAAGGGTGGTTGTCGTTAAAGAGAACATTGTGACGATCGCGATCAATCCTTCGGGCGAAGCGAATGTAAAGGCGGTCGGATACAATGAATTCCTGTCTCGTGGTGAGTTCAGCAAGATCACCGAGATCGTTGAAGAAAAACTACTCGAACGCGATACCCTGCTTGTTGTATCATTACGGACCAGCAAGGAGGCACCATACAGCAGTATGGTGGAAGCCCTTGATCAGATCAAGCTGGCAAGAGTCACCAGTGAAGATGGTCGCGAGCTCAGAGCAAATAAAATAAGTCTTATACCAACAAGTGAGGAATAAATGAGAAAAAGTATCATTCGGAGAGCGGACAAAAAAACAGACATTCCAACCGCATCAACCGCGGATATCGCATTTCTTCTCATTCTATTCTTTATGGTGACCACAGTATTTCGTGCAACCACATTGCCCATAGATTATACACTTCCTAAGGCCGAGTCGACTGAACGAATACTTATGAGACGGAATGTGACCTATATCTTTGTTGATGTGAATAGCAAGGTGTATATGGACGATAATCTCATTCGCGAAGATATGGTTGCGTCGCGGATCACTCCCAAAGTATGGGAAAACCCGGATCTCATTACTATCCTCAATGTGGATGAATCGGTGAATTACGGGACGGTCGATGTAATTCTCGATCAACTCAAGGAAGCCAAGGCTTTTAGAATAACGTTCGCAACTGAGAGGAAAACATGAAACGGGATCATAAGCAACTCTATGGAGTCTATTTGCGGACCGGAATCTTCGCCAGTCTAGTTTTCTTTATTCTGGCATTTTCATTCGTGCCGTATGAGGAGCCGGAGCCATATCAGTTAAGGAAGGAGATCGTGACGATGGTGGAGGAGATATCGTCGCAGATGGACAAGTATGAGGAGCCGCCGCCGATGGAGCGTCCG
>Ga0180438_10000278_pt1 | contig 105136 bp, 147 predicted proteins | sample SS_ome_12_FD_132455 | JGI IMG/M metagenome (GOLD analysis project Ga0180438, IMG submission 132455) | Hypersaline lake sediment archaeal communities from the Salton Sea, California, USA - SS_3_D_2 metaG | ecosystem: Environmental > Aquatic > Non-marine Saline and Alkaline > Hypersaline >... | reverse complement strand
TGGTTTTCGAGGCAAGAAGGTTCCGAAGAGGCCGGCCACATGGCTCAAAGGCGATAGTCGCCTATTGAGCAAGCTCATGAAGATATTCGACGAATTCATCATGGATGGCATTCGACCAGCAGCTCAGCAACGGGCGCCACGCAGAGGCGTCATCGGCATCAACCTAATGGGAACATAAAATGGGCAGAAGGTTCGCGATACTTGAAAACATGGTAGATTCTCTCAAGCTGATCAAGAAGGATGATGAAGTCCAGAAGTTCGGCGGCGAGGGAACTCACCAGTATTCTCATACGCCAGGGGAAGTGAGCTTAGACTTTGACGAGTGGGCTCACGTCCGTTACTTTCCCGCCATTTTCGTCAATAGCCAAGCACAGTCGTTCGAGGGAAATCCTGGGAGATATTACAAATCTACTTGGGATATACTCGTTACAATTTACGTCAAGAATAACGAGGATCTTGAAGAGATTCTTTCTGATGTAATCGACGACGTGGTGGTAGCGCTACACCAAGATGTGAAGCGCGGGGGCAACGCAGTTGCTACCTATCTTTCAAGAGCAGAGATCGAGTCAAGATTTCGGCCATACGGTATGGCCGAACTTACGTTCACCGTTACGTATCACTTTGGCGTTTGAGAGAAGAGGTGAGGAATGCCCGGTATCCCCGATATCGCACTCGGCGCTGACGAACTACTGTACGTCACCGAGGAGACCACATTCGGAGTGTGGGCTCGGCCGGTTGCTGGCGATGCCGTCAGAGTGCGCGAGATCGGTTTCACGCGTTCCCAGGAGCGTGTGACCCGAGACGACAAACTGGCGACACGATCGCACACCGAGCGCATCACTCGCAAGAAGTCCGTGGAGTGGAACGTCACAGCGTATCTCGTGCCCTCTGGCATCGATCCGTCCGTCACAGCCACTCCTCCAGACGCTGGCGTGCTTCTCAAGGCTCTCTTCGGAGCCGAGACAGTCAATGCCGGCGTGGATGTTCAGTACACGCTCGTGCGCAATCAGAACATCTCGTTGACTCTGCACAGGATCTGCGATCACTTTGCGGAGTCTCTCACAGGTTGCGTACCCAACGAGGCGACGATCTCCTGGTCCGGGACAGACGAGCCGACCCTCGAACTCACGGGCTTTGGCAAGGAATGGGTCATCACCGCATCGCACATCACGGGCGAGGCGGCGACCATCACCGGCACAACGCTCAAGATCCCGAGGGCCGATGACGTCTGTGATGTCAACTCCGTTGTGGCTTTCATCAGCGGTGGCACGCAGTACGACAACAGCGGCAATGGCTACCACATTTCCGCAGTGACAGCCGGTGGCTGGCCAAGCCCCGTCATCAACTCCGGTGTCAACGACCAAATCGATTTCGACGAGGGCTCGGGCACGCTCAGTGCCATCCTGACCGCCGATACCTACGTCTCGTTCACGCAATTGGCCAACGAGATCAAGACGAGGATGGAACTGGTCGGCAGTGACACCTATACTGTGACCTGGGACGCCGACACGGAGAAGATCACGATCTCGTCGGACGGCACTTCGCTGGACATCGATTGGGCCACGGGCACCAATACAGCAGGTCCGACTCTTGGTTTCACCGCAGACGACACAGGTGCCCTGAGCTACACAGCCGACGAGTCTTTGACAACGGGTGAGATCACCACGGACGAGAGCGGTGGCTGGGAAGCTGCTTTCGTAAGCGGTGCCGAGATTATCCCGTTCTTCCCGGCCCCGACCGTCCAGGGTTCCCCAGAGAACTCGATCCTCGGTGGTGTGCAGATCGACGGATCACTCGATCTCAACACGACAGAGGGAAGCATCGAATACAACGGGAACATGGAAGCTCGGAACGACATCTTCGGAGAAGAGTCGGCCATCGGTTTCTCGGTTTCCGGTCGCCGCGAGGTCAGTGCGACCATGACGGCATACCTCCAAGAGCAGTACGCCAGGGAGGTCAAGGACTTCAATCGTTTTCAGAACCAGCACAACGTGGTGGTCACATTCGGCTCGACAGCCGGGCAGATCATGGAAGTGCATCTGCCCGAGTTCGAGTTCGACAACGTGCCTTTCACAGTGCCCGAACAGGAAGAAGCCACGGTCGACTTCACAGGCATGGCTCTCGACACGAGCGGTCCCCCGTTCGAGAACGAGATCTACATCGTTTTCAAGTAGACCGGGGCGGATTTGGATATCACCGGATCTACGTGGTAGCGCTACCACGAGACGAAGGGAGTACCAATGAAATTCACGACGCACAAGGCAGCCAGTGGTCAGGATTGGACCGTGTATGTTCCCGACTTTGCGAACAATCGAAGTCTCCCGCCCGAGGAGATGGTTTCGTGCGAGGTCCATTTCCTGAACTACAAGGACGCGCAGAAGTACCGCCGCAACTACACGGTCAAGGGCAAGAGTCTCCGCAAGGGTCTCAAGTTCGATATGGCCGAGGCCGCCGACAAGATCTTCTGCGAGAACGTTCGCAACTTCAAGAACGTCGAGATCAACGACAGGGTGATCACCGATCCAGAGGACATCCTCAAGCTCGCCGAGGGAGATCTCGTCGACATGATCGAGGACATCAACGAAGCGATCGAGGACTCCTCGCACCTGCAAGAGGGTGATATAAAAAACTTCGTTGCATAGTCTTCTTTCACTTGAACCACGATTCCAAGAAATGGGATTGTGACGAGTGTACAGAGGACCAGAAAAGGAGGAGGAACTGTGAAGGAGATCCAGAACGGACGGACTTCCAGTTCCTTTTCCACAACGGAGATCCGAAGACCCTCATTCATCAATGTCCACGATCTTTCATTGACCCGGAGATGGAGTGGTATTTCGATCAGTTCACCCTCGGGCAGTTGCTTGAAATGCCACCTTACTCAGTCGGCTTTATGGATATGCCTAATAAGATGGTAGAGGCTTTTGCTTCTATTAACGAGGCTATTCGCTGGGATGCTAAGAGGCGTGAAGAAAAAGAAAAGCGCAAAGCCAAGAAAGAGCAGGCTGAGTTAACAGCGATGAAACGAAGATTGGGGCATAAGCGTGGCCGCCACCGAAGAAGTTAGAAGAAGATATACGCTCCAGTTCAGGGTGCTTAATGCAGCCGAGGGAGATCTCAAAAAGATCGTTTCGGCCTTTGGGCGTAACTTCGGTGCAATCGGCCGCCTCGTTGGTTCAGTGGTGATGGGTATTGGCGGTGCGTTTGCCGGTTTGTTGCACCCGGTCCTGGCCATCGTCAATACCATCGCCAACGTCTTCAAGGCAGTGACGCAAGCCTTCCGCATGGCCTGGGCGGCGGTATCCAAACTGATTGAGATAGTCAAGCAAGCCATCCAGATAGGAAAGGCTTGGCAAGACTCAATCACACTTGTCTCAGTGGCAACAGGAAAAGGCGCGGAAGTCTTCGAGGAGTTGTCGCTAAAGGTAGCCGCGCTTGGCATTGGCGCACGGCAAGCCGCCAAGGGCTTCGAGGTTCTCGTGCGCGCCGGTCTTACTGGAACACAAGCTGTTGAGGTCTTTACGGACCTGGCATTGTTCTCTCGTGCTATTGGCGTCGAGATGAGGAGAACATCTCAGATCCTCGTTGGTGCCATGGCAGCTTTCAGAAAGAAGGCCAGTGACGCGGCAGATGTTCTCAAAGTATTCTCGTTTGCAATCTTGCGAACGCGTTTCAACTTCGAGACGTTCAGTACAGCATTCGCTTTCGGTGGCGCAGCCGCCGCAGGTTTTGGTCAGGATCTCACTGAGACAGTTGCGATCATGACCAAGTTCTTTGACATGGGCCTCCGTGCTTCTACGGTTGGTACAACGATGAGAAACATGCTCACTCGTCTGGCCAAGCCTACCCGCGAAGCCCAGATTGCGCTTGCTCAGTACGGCATTGCGATTGAGAATGTAAATCCAGCAACGAACAAGCTGAAAGACATTCTCAAAACACTCATCCCGCTTCAGGGAGATCTCGCAGCGGCTACGACTTTGTTCGGTCGCCGCACGGCTGGTTTCATTGTCAACCTTCTCAAGGAACTCACTAAGAATGGGAAGGCAATCGAGGATGTCATCGAAGACATCAATAAATCCGGCGATCTCATTACAGAGGCGATGCAGAAGAGGCTTCAGACTCTATCTGGACAGATGGATCGCTTTGGTGCTCTTTGGGAGAACTTTCGCGTAGATGTTTTCAGAGCGGTTGAACCTATTGCTCGCGCGATTGTGCAAACTCTCGGAGATGCCTTGTCAGAACTGAGAGATAACTTCAGAGCGGCGGCACCATTCATTACAATTTTTCTTAGCGCTATGAAGAGTATCGGAGATGATCTGATCTTCAGGCACATCCGAGACTTCCTAGATTTCTTTGGCAAGATAATGGACGCTGCCACGCGCGGTGCTTTTAATTTCAATGCGCAGATGAAAAGCCAGACAACGATCCTTGGAAAGTTGACAGTGCCTCTCAAGGCTGCGGCTACACTTGTTGCTCAACTGGCGCTTGGTTGGAGATTGGCGACAGCGGCTGGTAAGGCCATGAGTAAACAGGGGTTCATTCTTTCAATGATCATGGGCAATGCCGAAGATCGCGCATTGGCCATGGCCGATGCGGTTGGTGATGAAAAAGGTCTGACACTTCAAATCACAAATTTCTTAGCTTCTCTTGCTGGATTGAAGGTACGTATAAACGAGTCGTTCGATACTGGACAGATTGAACGATTGCGTAAAGAAGCTAAAGAGATGATTGAGCAGATGAATGCCAGCGGCGCTGGCATCAAAAATAACATGGACAAGGCGAACATAGCCATGGTCAAGTTGACCAAAACGGCCGGTACATTGCTCATAGATCTCAAGAAGGCGTCTTCCGAAGGGTTTGGTTCCTTTATTAAAAAGGTAAACGAGATTCGACAGAAGTTCGGCCCTGCCCTCGCAGGCATGTTCAGAGAAGCGGGCGAAGCGTTTGCTCGTGGAGAAAACATTAGCAAGATGATGCAGGCCATTAGAGACAAGATGGCTCAGGAAGAGAGTGTCCTCGGGATCTTCTTCGGACAAGGGCCGGGCGAGAGGAATAAGATCATACGCGATGCTGTAAGGCTTGGCGATGATGTTGTTGAACGTGTTGGTAAGACTTTGATCAATCGACCGAGTGTTCTTGTTGGTGCGCTCATCGGAAGTAAAAGGATCACGCCAGCGCAGAGAAATCAAGTTGAACAGCTTGTCGGTCGCGTTCTTGATCCGTTCCTCCGGGCCGTGAAAGAAAGTGAAGAAGAGTATCTTGCGTCTCCAGCCGAGGCCATTCAAGACGCACTGCCTCAACTCAAGGACGCTTTGCAGACTGTCATTCCAGAAGTCGATACACTGCTCAAGAGTTTCACCAAGATGGATACAGCATCGCAACAAGTCTTCGAGACATGGAGAAAGTTCAATAGCCAGATTGCGCTCGAACTCATCGATCATCTCGATGCACAGCGCAAGGCTTTGAAGCCAGATGAATGGCTCAGGTACGCGCGCAATTTGAAACTTGCTGGTGGCGAAGTAGTGAAGGCCGAGGCAGCAATCAAGAAGCTCTCGGATGTGATGCGCGACAGGTACACTAAGGAACTCAGCAATGCTGTGAGTGAACTGAAGAAGCAGCCTGTTGAACTTCGCAACGTGACTAAGACGATTAACGAGAAAGCGGCGGCAGTGCTCAAGGCTGAACAAGCCTGGAAGTCTCTGGATCAGGGGTTGCGCACAGAGGTCTTGGCAACGTTCCGCGAGTTGACGGCTAAGATGACAGCCACTGAAATCAAGCTCTATTCGCAAGAGTTGGTTCAGGCAGCACAGGCCGAGAAGGAATGGGCCAAGGCTATGTCAAGCCGGCAGGCTGAGATTGACAAGGCCGCTGGTCAGTTCAAAACCACGTTCAAAAATCTCTACGGTCCTCTTTATGCGCAGCTTATTACAGATAAGCAACTCATGGATATGAAGGAGCACCAGGCGTGGATAGAGGATCTTACAGAAAAGGAAAGGCTCTGGAACGAGTACGTAACCGAGAGTAAAGCTCTATACAGTGACTGGCTCTACAGTATGAGCGCAGAGATGCGCCTTGCTACGAATGCCATGTTCGGGGGACTCAAGAGAGCTATCTCGGCTGTAGCTAGAGCATTCGTGGATAGTTCATTCGATCTCAAGAAGAGTCTACGTCAAATCGCCAAGGACGTTCTCGCGATGCTTTTGGAGATCATTATCCAGGCCACGATTGTCAAAGCCTTGTTCAAAGGGATATTCGGGGCATCGCGCGGAGCCGACATCTTCTTCGGTGTCTTTGGATTCCAGCGAGGGACAGCCCTGCGAGGGGCAGCAGGAAGCACTGACACGGTGCCAGCGCTTCTCACGCCAGGAGAGATCGTACTCGATAAGAACGCGTCTGATGCGTTCCGTGAGATGATAGGTGGCGGTGGCCGCCCGGTTGGCAATACCAACATCTTCGAGATCCATGCGATGGACGGTGCCAGTGTCAAACGCGTGGTCAACAAGGAAGTCGTGCCGCTTCTCAATCGCCAGCTAAGAACGAACACCGGCATAGCGCCAGATGTGCGCATGCGATCTGCGAAGACATTGTATAAGAAGGGAATTCGCTAATGGGCATCGGCTACATCATCGATACTCCAGGCATAGCCCAGGGCGAAAATTACATAGGGCTTGCTACATTCACTGGTACGAATTTTTCAGCAGCCAACGCACTCAAGCTCTACAATCAGAGACAGTCTTCAATCGGGCAAGCGTCTGCCAAGACTGGCATCGTATTGAGCTATGACCTCGCTGCTGCTCGCGATGTGCAGATGTTTGCCATGCTGGGGCATGGGTTTTCCTCTGGGGCTACTCTCACACTTCAGGGAGACGATGATCCAGCCTTCGGTTCTCCCGGCGTGAACCTTTCTCTCACCTGGAATGAACACCAGATCGTAGTGTATTGGAGTGCAGCACAGACGTACAGATACTGGCGCTTGCTCGCATCTGACTCTGGGAATGCAAACCTTCCGTGGATTGGCGAACTCATCCTCGGCGAACCTGTCTTTTTCACGCACCCTTGTGCCTGGGATCTTGGAGAAACTTTCCTCTTTAATAATGCAGTCCATGACAGCGATTATGGAGTCTCGTGGCGCTTCAAGAAAACTGAGCAACGCGCCTATACAAACCTGAACTTCTCGCAGCGGCCGGATGCAGAGGTCGCAGAGCTTACCGACCTGATCAAAGTGACAGACGGATCTCTCATTCCGCTCATCATGTTTCTTGATGAGACCGAGCCGAACGAATCAATTTACGGACACTTGCAGGATGAGTTTACGCGGCAGTTTCACTTTCTTGAATGGAACAACTTCATGGGTCTTCAGCTTGTCGAACAACCGAGAGCCAACATGATCAAGGTGGCGAGCTTCTAATGGCCACTAAGCTACTCGACGGTTTCAGATACGCAGACCAGTACAGCGCCATAAATGGCGATACGTCTGGTCTCGTCATCGTTACCACGCCAACCGTCGATGGCAATGGATCATTGAGCTTCCAGCGTAGCGCTACCACGGAAGACTCGGCAGGCGTGAAGAAAGCCTTCACGCCATACCTGGATGTCTCTAAGTACGCCAATCTCAAAGTCTACGCCTACATTGAAGCGGCTGACTTGGCAGATATTGAGTATTTCGATATCATCGCTAACAGCGGTGGCCTGGAGCCTTACAAAGCCTATGAGGCTCAATATGAGGCGGCTGTTCTGCCGACTTCATTTCCGACGTATCCGTTCACGCGGGTGGCCAACGGGACATACACGGAGAACATCAACAGTGGCGTTCTCGAACTGACTACGGGCTCTGGCCTCTTCTCCGATCAGGTCTACTACACCAGGGACATGTCGGTCGACTGGCTTACACCATCGAGCGACAAGTGGCTCTATGTCAAGCATCGTTGCAAGATGCCTGTTGGAGCGCCTACGACTAGCGGTGCATCGTTTGCCATGATCGAGGCAAACTATCGTGGCAAGCTCGTTGATCTTGAGCTTGGCGACGGCTTGATCCGTTGGAACTCTGGTGCCGGCAGTTATGGAGTCGACACGACAACCGACTTCATCGACATAGAGATTTTCATCCATGAAACAACAGGCGATTTCATTCTCCTTGTGGATGGTGCAGTGGCCACCACTGGAACCGCAATCACTTCCGCCACAAGCTGGCTCCGGTTCGGAATTCAGTATCACAATCCTGGGTTCGCAGGGATGGCTGAGTGGGAGCATGTTCGTTGGGCAAGGCTAGACGACGCCGCTTCTTTCGCTGTCTATAGAATACCGAAGGCTGACTTTGTAGATGTCAACGGGGACGCGTTTGTTGGTGATGCCTGGGCGATGCTCGGGTTTTCTCCTCGTCTCCCGACGTTCCAGATAGGTACACCGGATCTCGAAGAGGTTGCTGAGTACGGCTACCGCATGATCTTTCCGGCACACACAGCCACTCCTACGATCAAGCTGGACTCTTTGGAAGCTGAGACTCCAATCCTCTATTATGAGGAACCCGTAGTCACTGGAACATGGGAAATTGACAACGAGATCATCGAGCCTTTCACAGGAACCGTAATAGACAGCCTGAATGATCCTGGCGCGTGGACAGGTTCGGGCGGCGCTGGGACACTCGCGCTCGATGGCGCCTACACTCTGGTAGGCGGGAGCGCTTTGCTTGTTCCTAAGACGGCAGGATTTGACGCTGCGCTGATCAGTCGAGCGATCGATAGTCAGAACTTCGGCGATTACGATTTCGTTCAGCCGGAGTTCTACATTGAGGCGTCAGAAGTCAGTAAACTTCGTGGCATCTTCCTCTACTTGTGCAACGATGTCTCGAACTATGCCACGTACTACTTCGGAAACAACATCTTCGATACGTTCGAGGCAATCACGCCATGGACACCGGACGTGAACGCTTCGGTGGCTCTGGACACCGTACATGTAATAGAAGGAAGCAAGTCGGTCAAGCTGACCAACGACTCTGCCGGCCCGGCTGTTTATACTGGCGCGTCGAGAACGTATGATCCGTTTGCGCTTTATGCGCCACTCTTCTATACGTTCTATCTTACGACGGCAGAGGCAGCGAATCTAACGAATTTCAAGATCACCTTTACCGATGGCGGTGGAACTACATATTGGGAGTTCAGTTCTTTCTCGGCGGGGTGGAACCGTTTTGAAATCAACTCTACCAATTTCACTGGCCAGACCGGGACTCCAACGCTCACAAACATCACGCAAGTTGACATTGAGATCAAGACTTCTACAACTGGCATCTCGATATACCTCGATAACTCGCGTTTCAGCATTCCCTGGAACGATATCCAGGAAGGATGGAACAGAGGCTTCTTCAAAGTCAAAGATCCAGCGTACACACTTGGCACGGTTGACTATACGGCCATTGATCTAGTCTACCTCAAGTATGTGACTTTCCAGGAAGAGGCAATTTCAACATTCAGGTGGGACAGTCTCTCTCGCTTCAGCAATCTCGTGATTGACAATGCAGTCAAGGTCTTCCTTGACTATTCAGATTTCGTAGACAGCCCTAGCAGCCTCAAGTTTGATAAGCTGTTCGGGGAACTCTATGGTGGAGCGTTTCGCGATTATGCAGTGACGAGAGACTATAACGTATTCGACAAGCTCGCCGCACGCTTCAAGATTAGCCAGGATGACGTTGACCGAGTTGACAAGTTCCAAGTAATCCTGGACGAGACGAACAAGTATGAGAAGTTCAGGGCGTTCACGCAATGGACCAAACGCTATGATGGATCATACTTGCCAGCGTTTGTGTATGGCACCCTCATGGAGGACTTTGAGACAATAGGTGACTTCACTCCAGGTGCCGACACGGCTCTCTCAGCAAACACAACGCAGTTCACAGAAGGCACACAATCTGTCAAGGCTGATTACTCGGGCGCTGGTGGTGAAGCTCTAACTGAGAAGAACTACACATCCGGTCTTGACTTCACAGGACAGACCGCTGTTGATTTCTATATCCCAGCCGGGATGATAGGCAACATCAACTCGGTTAGCGTTCGTCTGTGGGAAGGCAGCGACTACAGCCAATACGATTATCAGCTTTCGTTTATCGGAGGCTGGCAGACATTGAGTTTCAACCCGAACTTGCCAGATTACGAGAGCGCCTCTGGACTGACGCGTGAAAGCGTGACAAAGGTTACTTGGCTTTACGATGCTACCACGGTTGTCACCGGATTTTCGTGGGATAATATGCGAATGTCCGATTGGGCATTGGTGTTTCCGTAGGAGGTTGAGATGGCATTCTGGTTTGTGACATACAACGGTCACAATGGAGAAATTCATTCCTGCGAAGCCAGGGATGGGGCTTTCGACGAAGAGACCCTCACGAGAGAGTTTGATACCAGCGGGCCGCCAAACTGGACGCCATCGTACATACCTCTTGAGATTGACGAGACGACGTACAACACGGTATCGGCCAATCCAGAGGGGTACAAGGTCGATTTCGGAGATACCGAAACTCTTCCATCGGTAGTCCCCGTATAGGAGGTTAGAGAATGGCAATTTGCTACTTGGATGGCGTTACGGGTGACGATGCCAACGATGGTTCCAGTTTCGTTTTGGCCAAGAAGACTTACGCGGCTGCGTTGACAGTTGTTGCCGGCGCAGATCCGCAGATCATCGTTCTGGTGAGAGGCTACTTCAGAGAAGGTAACTTCGGCGCTCCCAACATTCAGAACGGAAAGTTCCAGCATAACATCTGTCTCGGTCAGGTCATCTTTGATGGCGAGGGAACGAAAACCAAGTTTTCCGATTACGCAACTCAGGATGGCGTGATTTGGACCGGAGCCATTTTCAAAGACTACACGACAGACTATTTCGTGTGGTCAAACAACCTCGGCGGCGTCGGTCACATGTGGTTCGATTGTTCGTTCATCAATAACCTCGGAGGAAGCCCGGACGTTTACAGCTATCCGTGGACTCTCGCGAAGTTCTACAACTGCACGTTCATCGACATCAACTTCCAGTCCAACATAACGATCATGTCGTCGATCATGGATGCGAACTGCACGGGCGGAAACCCGATCGTCGCATACAACGCATCTGCCACGGCCAGTTGGCGAGGCACGGGTGGCTGGGACATCGCTACCTATCCGCCTCCATTCACGGATGCTGGCAATGGCGACTATTCGTTCGATTCCGGCCACGCCCAATTCACGCGATACAGGACATTGGGAATGGATGGTAGCCAGTGTGGCGCGTCCTTCCTTGGCGGGGTGTTCTACCATGAACAAGGTCCGGGCATTGGCCTTGATGACCATGTGCTTGGCACATGGGCCAACGATCAGTCCTACTACGATGACTCTTTCGATCCCGTTACTGTCTCGTCAGGCGTGAACGACAAGATCGACTTCACAGATGACGACGGTACATTCGCTGCTACGGTGGCAGCGGCTTCCTATACGGATGGTGCCACGCTTGCGACGGCCATCCAGACAGCGCTGAATGCTACGGCATCGACTCAGACATACACCTGTACGTTCTCGTCAAGTCTGATGCGCTATACGATCGCCAACACAACTGGCGCACTCCTGAGCCTTCTTTGGAATTCTGGCGCGAACAAGCTGATCACTATCGGCGGCGATATCGGCTTTGACACTACAGCCGATGACACCGGAGCCTTGAACTATCAATCGGACAACGCAGTCACGGTCGACTCCCTCAACGGGTACACAAGAGTTGTTGTTGTTGGCAGCACATTCGAGATGGACATGGGTCTTGAACCGGCTGCTACTTCTGCACGAGTGCTCGGCCCTGTAAGTGACTACGGAAGGGCCATCGTTCCGAAAGGTCTGTTCTGGGCGGCGGCCGAGAGCAGCACGGATGTGGTTGACAATTCGCAGGCCACGTCAACGAGAGAAATCGAAGTGCGTGGACACTCGGCCGTCTTCAATAACACAGACGCGGGAGGTACTACAGACATCGACTGGACGATGGTTGCGCGTGGCACGAACATGAGCTTCCTCGCGAAGCAGTGGTGGAACATGAGAGCGGTTCTTAGAAACAACGGGACACCCTAATGGCTAATCCTGTTTTCAAAGGTCTAGGTTTCAATAACGGAGCCCCTACGTCGCCCCAGGTCATTTTCAGGGGGTTGGGCTTCAACAACTCTTATAAGATTCCTTTTCCTTTGAAATTCGATGGTCTTGGTTTCAACAACGCTTACAAGGTTCCGTTTCCTGTAGCCTACAGAGGCTCACATTTCGAGTCTGAGGAACTTCCACCGTTTGAGCCGAACCACTGGCGCATTCTCTACAACGATGTTCATCAAGTCGATCTTGACAATGCAGATCAGTCGTATTTCGAGCACAGTTCTTGGTCGAGCATGAGCACGATCTGGTTCCAGCTTGAGATACTTGCTGAAGGCTTCACAACTCCGAGAGCGTTCTTTGAATTCGTGACAAAGCAAAGACGCTATACCTTCAAGGTTTCGGCTACACAACTGGTCATACCTGGACCTTCTGATACAACGATTACTCAGAATTTCTCTGCGGCAATTGTTCCTATAAAGGTAAGGGTTGATGGAGCAGACGGTAGCCTTACCGTATGGGTTGATGAAGAAGAAGTTCACACGGGTTTCCGCCCCAACGTTCTCGATTTCGATGGCAATCGTCTGGCATACGGAAAACTCGACACAACCCCGGTGACAGGTGGCACGATCGCTTTCGATTACGTTCGAGAGTATTATGATCTCAACGATGTGTCTGCGCCGTGGGACAACACCTACGAAGCCAATTTTGACCCGGATGACATGCGAGCCGATCCAGCATGGGTAGTTACAAACTCTTCATTATTTACTACCTCTGGTGGAGTGCTCACGATCGACGGAAACCAAGCCGGTATCTATTACATGGAGATGGATACCAGTATCCGTGGTCATTGGGATGCTGACTCCGTTGGTGTCATAGAAATGGAGTCTCAACTTGCGGCCAACGCCGGGCTCTACAAGTGGGGCATGGAGTTCCGCGTAGGCACCCAGCACGTACTCCTTTTCATGGGATATAACGGGACTACCGAAGTCATCCAGACCCGCAGTTCTCTCGGCGGTGCTGTAACAGAGTATGTTACTCCCGTCAGCGACAGCTACCACGTGTGGCGCTTCATCTGCGATTACTTGCACGACAAGTTCACGGTTGAGAAGGATGGCGATGAGCTATTCTCCATTCCATTCTACACGGATAGCAATAGTGGAGAAGTCATAAGGATCGGGTGCCCGGTCGGTGGTAGCGCTACGCCGGGGAAGAATTGGAATATCAAGAACGTTCGATGGATGAAAGTTACCCCGATCTACAGCGTTTACGACTCGGCTATTTCCATTGAGCCAGGATGGAACAAGATGTCGTTCGATCCTGACTATCCAGATTTGGAAGTCAACAATCCAACACGCACAGCGATCGGGCGCGTTGGCTGGCGTGTTTGTACGAACTCCGTTCTCGATGTGCTCGTTGATCCGGCAGTCGACCAGTTCGGCACCGACGAGACAGAGCATATTGCCAAGATCGACACATATCTCAACGACGGAACACTGGAATTCGAGCCTCGCGTAATTTCCTATGGAGATATCAGTAAGGCTCTCAGCGGTCGGGTTGGTAGTTACGAGCTTGCAGACTTTGAAGTCAAGATCGAAAACGTTACCGGGTGGGGATCAAAGGTCTTCACGGATCACAACATCTCGTTGATCAATACACCATACGAGGTGAACTACGGACTCAAGGACGAGTTCTGGGAAGATTTCCACACCTTGTTCCGTGGTGTTGTTTCTGACATTCAGTTTGATGGCTTCACGATGGGTCTCAAGTTTACTGATCCAATGCCTCGTTACTTCAATCGCTTGCCGAACCAGTATGTTACATCTGATTCTTTCCCGAGCGTTGCAGATGATTTCGCTGGTTCCGTAGCAGCAATTATCGCGGGCACCGTAGAAACCGATACCGGCGCTCTCAAGGTGACGCCGGTTGATTGGGCTGTTGAAATCACCGATGGTTCTGGTAGTAAGCCGCAGAATGATAAGATCGATTTCAAGTACAAGCCATTCGGCGGTAGCTTGACGACATACGCTGTTACTCTGACAAGCGGTGTCTACACAGATCCTGCGGCGCTCGCCGCCGAAGTCGAAACCAGAATGAACGCGGCGATGGGTTCTCCTCCTGGCGATCCTGGTTTTGATGTCACTTTTGATACAACAGAACGCAAGTTGCAGATCGAGGTCATCAAGGGTGGAGAGCTTACGCTGCAATGGTCAGAAGGTGCAAACGCCAGCATCAACGCTGCCGATGCTCTTGGTTTTGACAAAGATCAAGACAAGTCAGGTTCCAAGAAGGTCAAGTCAGACCGCAAGTATTGGAACAAGTTCGTTGTCGCAAGGCACTGGTGCAAAGAAGATTCCAATGCCAAGCTCTGGATCGAAGAAGATTATATTGGAGACAAGGATAGCCAGCAAGTCAATTTCACATTTGACCATGTAACGGCTGACAGTCTCAAGTGGACTCTGGTTCACACGCCATACAAGACGGTTGGCGATAGTGAGGCCAGGGTCAATATCTCTGGCGTGACTGATGATGAGTCCCCGAGCGGTACGCTCGTCACCGATCCTGTCGACTTCCTTGAGATCGTGCTTTCCAGGTTTGTCGAGTTGCCAGACAGTCTCTTAGACAATGACTCGTTTGTCACAGCCAAAGTCTTTACTGTTCGCAATAGCTATCAAGTCGCTGGCGCCGTGACACAAGACGTTGAGTGGACCACGTTCATCGAAGAGTATTGCTACAACTTCCGCATGGATGTGTGGCTAAAGAACAACGGCAAGATTGCTTGTGGGTTCTTTGAAACAACAGTCAATGATCCTGATGCTCGGCATATCACAGACATCGTTGACATCTTGGATGGGTCTTACAAGTATAGCACTGAGTTCACAAGCATCATCAATAAGATAAGGTACGAATTCAAGAGGGATTACGTCACAGACACGTACCTTCTTTCGAGTTTTGAAGATGATCAGTCATCGATACAGAGGACGAAGCAGGTTTATGAATGGCCAGAGGGCACGCTGCAACTTAACTGGATACGTGACATTGTTACAGCACAGCGTGTCGTAGCTGCTACGATCAATCTCTTTTCCGAGGCCAATCCAATCGTCACGATGGAGATCCCTTTTACAGGGCAGTTCGAGCCTGTGGATCTAACGGACAAGTTGAACATTACGACTGCACAGGGTCCGTTCTATGATGCAGCTACTAATATTCGTGGATATACTAATCGTTTACATCGAGTTATCGAGGTAGCGGTTGATATTAACGATTACAAGATGGACATCAAGCTCCAGGACATGTTTAGGCTTTCGTATAACTGTTTCTTTCTCGGAGATGACACCTGGGATACGGACGAGCTTGACTGGCTCACTGCCAGCGAGGAGAATCAGCAGACTTACGGATACCTCTGTGATGAAACAAGTGGCCAATTCTCAAATGGCGATCCTGGAAAGAGACTTTGTTAAGGAGATAGCCGATGGGCGCTGTCGGAAGCGATGCAATTTTTGTTGATGGGACAGAGTTTGTTCTGAATCAGCTTTTCGGCTATCAGAGCGCAGAGGCTGGGCGCGAGCGGGGCATTCGCCTGCGCGACGGTTTCGAGTATCAGCACGCATGGGATGATACTTCAACAGATGACCCTGGCGGCGGCTGGTCGCATGATTGGCCCCTTGGTGCTCATGTGGGGACGATCGGCTGGCCAGCAGATCCTTCGCAGACACAGTTCTACGGTGATGGCGCTGGTATCACTAACATTGGTTCCAATGGTGGTCTCAAAGATCTCTCGCAGTCATTTTCTAGTGCCCAACAGTGTCTTAGCGCAACTGAATATCCACTTGCTCCGGGAAACCAGATAAGTCCGTTTCGAGCGATTATTCTGGCAACTTGGTATGACGCCACTGGTATCACTCCTGGAGTCTGGTATGCCAATACCGCAGTGCCGGGTGGTAGCCGTGTTGCTTATGATTTAACAGCAGCGTCGGGGGGACCATGGCCCACCATTGGAGACATGCCAGTACAAACTTGTATTTGGCTTTCTGGCGATTTCACGTTGCATCTTCACTTTATGGTTGTTGCCAAGAATACGAATGGGTTTCAATGGGGCTCTGGCGATTCCATGCTCATTCGTCCCTTGTTCATCGGCCAGAATGGAACTACTTACTCATATCCATCGGATGATATCTCCATCACTACGGGGAACAATTTCCCAGACAGAGTTCAAACTTGGCACTGGCACTGCCATTGGGTTGGAAATATCACTTCCATGCCAGCTCAATTCTACTCAATCTTGTGGCAGATACAGGGCTCATGGATAGACTTCTTTAGCGGTGGTGGCGGTCCAGTTTGGGTTCAATTCTACTGCATGTCCAGAGGGCAGGTTTCCAACATAAACAGTTATGCGCCATCGGCAGGAGGGGCGCTTTTGAACAAAGCACAGCTTGGCGTTGGGGCATACTCGACTTTCAATGGTCTCGGTCAGACGTACCAATGTCAGGGCATCGACTCCTTCAACATGTTTCCGATTTTCGCTACCTAGTGGTAGCGCTACCATACGAGAGGAAAACCTATGCCTCGACCGGAACTCGATAGTGACAGGTCACATCTTCTCAAGATCTATATCGGAAACGAGAAGAAGTACAAATTCGTCCTACGTGACGAGAACAACGATCCGATACCGCTCACCGTGAGTGATATCTTGTATCTCGCAGTCAAGAAGAATCCCAAAACAGAAGATGACGCCGATGCCATTTTCAAAAAGACGATCGCACTCACTGGCCAGCCGCCGGCTGATCTCTCAAACGGCATTGTCCGTTTTACAATTACGCCAGCAGAGTCAGGAGCCATCACGGTAGTTGGCAGGTTCCGCTGGGATTGCATGGTGTGGAGATCCGCAGGTTCTTCCATTAAGAACGTGCCCGATCCGGCGGGCCATGTCGTTATCGCATATCCAGTACGTCGATCCACGACCTAGAGCCACGGGCTAGAGAGGAGGTCGCCCCAAATGGTGGTCTCGGTAGATTTCGGAGCGTTTGAAGGTGGGGCGCCTGTCTGGCGTGACGTTTCTGCTTTGACAGAACTCGTTACCAGGCAGCGGTATCAGACCCCGGAAAAATTTATCGAGACGAGTCTGGCCGTTTACTTCAACGGTCAAGTCCTAGACCGAGAGTCCGACAATGGCTTTACGGTCATCGATGATGAAACGTTTGAGTTGAAAACAGCGATCCCGGCAGGACGCGTATTTACACTCTTCGTCAGCTACGCCGAACTATAAGATAGAAAGGAAGAGAGATGGGCCAGAAATCCCTTCTCGACCAGGATCTACAAATCCGAGCGTCGACCACCTACGATGACGCTATCGCGAGTGCCCAGACTGTTGGTGTTGCCGAGGGACAGACGAACTTGCTCGGCGACCTCAACGTGATGCGCACTCTTCTCAAGCTACAGATGGGCGTGACCAACTGGTATGACGCACCCGACCAAACGCTGGCCGACATCTATGGCAGGTTCTTCATCAACCTGCTTCAGCAGTCGGGCTTCATCGATGTGGCCAGTGGTACGGGCGGATCGACAAACGCCTTCGATACTGCGATCAAGACCATCACCAATCACAATAGCGGTGGAGGTAACAGCACGACAGAGGGTGTCGTCGTAGACACCACAAAGGTGCATCGCCTGTCGATCCGTAACCACGATACGCAGGACGCCATCGATGATGGATCTGGCAATGAAGTCTACGGTCGTCTGTCGTGGTCTGGCACCGAGTACATCATCACATGGTACTCGATGGTGTCGGGCACGGAGACCGCTTACAGCTTCACGTCTTCGGTCGATATCGATCTCGCCTGTGTTCTCGTGTCGCGCGAGTACCAGGATCTGGAATGGGATCGCTTCATCGACCCGTCATTCCACGACATGGCCGGTTTCACCGGGTCCATCTCCGACGACAACGTTGTTGTCGATGGCATGCTCTACCTGTACAACGGTCTGACAACTCAGGCTCAGGTCAACGCGCAGGGTGACAAGCTCGGCCACGGCGACACCGCAGCCGAGGGCGCTCACCTCGTCAAGATCAACGACTCGGCCACGGGTGGCGGCTCCAACGGCTACTTCACCGGGGATGACGTGCAGGACGCTTTCACGGAACTGAAGACGCAGATCGGCGGCACGACGTCGACGACCTACAACTTCACCGAGAACAACGTCCTGACCGACAACGACTACATCTACCCCGCGCTGGAGAAGCTCGATCTCAAGTGGGGAGATCTCGCGAGTGTGGCCACGGGCGAGGGCGCCAGCCTCGTCGGTGTCGAAGACACAGGCGGGTATTTCACGGGCACCGACGTCGAGGCTGTTCTCCAGGAGATCGGTCAGGAACTCGACGATCAGGGAGTCCAGAAGTACCAGCATACGGAAACCAGCGTCATCACGGGTGGCACCCCATGGACCCTCCCCGGCTCGCTCCAGTACACCCCGGACTCCGGTGGTCACGCCCAGAACATGGACGTGTACCTGGAAGGCCAGTTGCAGCACGGCGGTATCCTCACGGACACCACGACCGACTACCAGGAAGCCGCAACGGGTGCTCTGCGCACGCAGATCACTTGGAACAAGACCATCCCGGCCAACCGCAATTTCACGTTCATGGTTCGCAAGTAGTCTGAATGGCCTCCCCCTGGAGTCAGGGGGAGGCCCCTACTCCTAGAAAGGCTTGGATACTATGCCTGACAAGCAAGATACCAAAGCCCCCGAGTCTCTCGACGACATCAAAACGGAAGTCTTCAACAAGGTGACTGGCCCGAGAGGGGCACACGCTGTTCTCGAAGCCGCGAAGCAGAAGAAGAAACGTCTCCTGGATGAGAAGGAGAGACTGAAGCAGAGAGGGGCCTTCATCGAGGGCCAGCTTGCATCGACAGATGAAATCATCGCCACTCTGGAGTTGATGATCAAGGAGTGTGGCCTCAGCAATGTGGTCACGTTTGCCACCGGAACGGTCGGAGAGCCGATCGCAAAAGAAGAAACCGTTGTCGCCGACGAGGAGATGGAGAAGCACAGGGCCGCCGGGCGATGCCTCTACGTCCACTTCGTTCAGGTGAAGGGCGGCAGGAAGAGGAAGTTCTGCAATCGCAAGGGCTCCAAGAAATACGGGGGCTACTGCAAGATGCACTGGGATCGAGTGAACGGTGGGAAAGAAAACTGAGATTCTCGGTCAGCAGGCAGATGGGGAATTTCTCCTAGAAGAGGAGTTCCCCATCTCGAAGACCGTGACTCCAGATCACGGTGATGCTCCGGTCTACAATGAAGTCACCGGGAAGTACGAGCCTGCCCCGGTGGCTGGTGGTCACGCACGCCTTCATGAGATCGAGAGTCCTCTCGATCACAATGTCCAGGGAACCTTGTTGGATCGCCAAACGATCCAGTACAACCTCGCTGATGAGAAATGGGAATTCACTGATTTCCCAGACGCGAATGCCACTCTTTTACCTGGCGTGACGATGTTAGGCACTGTGCTGAACTATCCTAAATCAGCATCTTTCGGTGCAGCTTCCGATATTCAGTATGTCCGTGTTTTCTTGGTTGAGGATGCGGAATACGACTCGTTCGTTGTCTTTGTCACGAATCGAGTTGCCTCTGTCGATATCCGTTTGGGCATCTATTCCCAGACTGATCCGAGTGATATTGATTTAGATCCCAATTCTAAGGTTGCAGAAACAAATGTGCGAACGATCCTCGCGGCAGATGAGGGCACATTTGTCGAGGTAGCTCTAACATCAAGCTACACTGTCCCAACAAGCGGCTACTATTGGTTCGCTATGATCTACGACGGAACCCCAAACTCAGTGTCATTTGCTACGAGTGAGACTTTCCCTGCCGACTATCTTCCAAGAAGAGAAGAGAGCGGTTCTGGAGATACGCTTCCTGCAACAGCGTCCGGTCTTACTAATCCAGCAAGCGCGGTCATTCTCGTGGCAGCTAAGAAAGCGGTGACGTAATGCCCGTTATTCCTTGCGATCTTATGGAGCAAGAGTTCAGAGAGCACAAGCTAGGCATGCTCATCGACGGGGTTTCCTTCGAGCAGGAAGCTAATCTCTGGAGTAACACTCCTCTGCAAATTGCACAAGATTTGCACATCCAAGAAGCGTGGATCGAGTGGGAGAGTTGCAAGATAGGAGATTACGGTTTCATTGTGGCCATTCATCCTGAAGGAGAAACCAATCTCAAGGCAAGTGCGTCTCAGGGCGCAACCTCTGTGAATGTTGGCGCGGCCTATGCGCCATATTACAATCCGGCGAATGGAAAGCGCTCCATAGAATTCTGGAACGCTGCCGAAACCGAGCTTCTCGAAGTTCGTACCGTTACTGGTATCTCAAGCCCGAATGTGAACTTCACACCTGGGCTTGCTGCCGCTCGCGATACGACGGTAAAGGTCAAGCCGGTTTACGGTCGCTACGGTCCAATTCGCGGATCGAATGGAAACCTCGGCGGTTACAGGATGATCGCTTCGGGGGTAGCCCATATCGAGAATCCATTCTCGATTTCAGCGAGGCTTCCTTCTGGTTTCATCATTGGCGTTCGTGTGAAGACTGTTAGCACCTCTGGCACTCGACAGTTTGCCATCAACTTCTTATTCAGATCACCAGAAGATGAATAAACGTGCTGGCGACATAGTGCTGTTCAAGGTGAAAGCCAAGCACCTCTGGAAGAGTCCTCTTTCGTTTTTAATAGGACTCTTTCAGGGAAGTCGCTGTACGCATACTGCCATTTTGTCAGAGCCGTCTAATAGCGTAGTTGTAGAAGCGTGGTGGCCCCTCTGCCGCGCTCATGCTATCGACTACGATCTCTACGAGATTGCTTTCATTCGACCTAAACTCATCACTGAAGGTGAGCAGATCTCGGCTGCAATGACAGCCCGACGCATGATCGGGACTAAATGTGCTTATGATGAGCCGGCCTTAATTGGCTTGGCCAAGTTCTTCCTGATCGAGCGCTTTCTTGGCATCCCGATACGTAAGGCGTTCTATAATACAGACAGTCCAGACAAGTATTTCTGCTCCGAACTCGTGGCGGTTTGCTATATGATGGCTGGCTTCTCACTTGCGAGTCTCCTCGGCTTCAAGGACTATTCGCAGATCACCCCGTCCGACTTCGAGCGACAGATCGACAAGTTTACGATTATAGAAAGAACCGAAGGCTGGTAAGCCAATGGCCGAGACGCACATCAAATTCGTCAACGACACCGTTACTCTCGGCGTCATGATGACGCGCAGGGGCACTCCGGTCACTGGCGAAACCCCCACAGTCGAGATGCGCAGAATGAGCGATGGCCGTTATTGGGATTGGAACACGCTCGTCTGGAGCACATCACCGACTGGTACAAAAGAGGCAACCCTCGTTGAGAAAACCTGGCTTGGTGGTTTCTATACAAAGACTTGGGATCATGGAACTACCGATCCTGATGCTCAGGGTGAATACACAGCCATCTATCGCAACGTCGGCGCTCCCAATGATTTCACCTCAATCGAGATCTTCTACTTCAGGTTTGACTGGAGCGAGGGAGCCGGTGTTATCGCTGATCAGGTTTGGGAAGAGGCCCTCGCTGACCATCTCGGTACAGCCGGCAGTGCGGCCGAGCAGCTTGCCATCGTCCGTGGCATGTGTCAGCAGAACTACATTCTTGACAACACAGTCCACAACTCCCTCGGGCTTCTCCTTGAGGGACGTATTAGAATTTTCGACACCGCTGCAAACGTGCCTGCTACTGGCGGCGGTAGCGAAACAACCGGGCTCATCGCAACTTACAACATCGAAACAACACCTGAGTCCGGTGATCAGGATCTCGTAGACACCTATAGGGTGGTGAAAGCATAGTGTCGATTTGCCTTGCAACAAAAGGCGTCATCTGCGGTAGGAAGGAAAGGTATCTTACCTACTTTGAGGAGCCGCTTAACCTTACCGTGGTCGAGGAAGAAACCGTCGACCTTGAGGTCGTTGCCGAGGAAGAGATCGATATTGCTATTACAGAAGAGGAAGAGATCGATCTTCAAGTTACAGAGGAAGAAACGATAGAGCTTACTATCGATGAAGAGGAAGAGATTATTCTAATCGTTACCTGCTATGAAGACTGATGGTAGCGCTACAACGGGAGTAGATTATGGCGAACAAGACCGCGCTAGTAGGAACGAACCGGGTCAATAGTTCTGGCGATCCAGCAGTTCAGAACTGGAACACGGGGGATACTCTCACTGACCCTGATGGCAATGTCATCCAGACAGGGGCTAATGCGCCATCTCCTTCTGACGCGACTCCTCAACAGGTTGGCACTGGCACTGGTCAGCCTGGAACAAGCAACGACTACTCGCGAGCCGACCATGTTCACCAGACGAACGCGCAGCCCGGCACTGCTACTCCACAAGACGTGGGCTTGACAGGTGTTGTCGGGACAGCTACAGCTTATGCCCGCGAAGATCACGTTCACGGTGGCGCTGTCGTAGGCACTGCGGGCTATCTGGAACAGGCAGCTACGGCAGCGGTGGCCACTTACACGGTGAACAACTACTCTGTCGGTGCTGATAACTTGCTCGTGTTCGTGAATGGCGCCTACGTGCCGAAGGATCAGTATACCGAGGACAATCCAACGCAGATCACTTTCACAACCTATCCTGGTCTTCCTTTTGTTGGTAGCGAAAAGATTGTCACATTCGTACCCAAGGGTGGTCTGGGATTGACAAATCAGCTTTGGGAAAAACAAGTTGCTGGAGCAAGTCAAGCAGTCTTCAATCTGGCGGGTTCTTACGATGTCGGCACTCACAGTCTTCTCGTGTTTGTCGATGGGACTCTCAATCTCGTAGGCGCCAGCGAGGACTACCAAGAGACGGGTACGCAGCAAGTCACGTTCAACACTCCTCTTTCTGGTGGAGAAGAAGTCCTCTTTCTCGTTCCGCGAGGATCTACAACCGAGAACTCTGGAGCGTACAGCGCTGGAACCCCCGGCGACTGGAATGGTGCTCCGACAACGATCGGCGATGCGCTTGATAGGCTCGCCGCAGAGCTTTCGAGACTCATCGGATATCCGATTCCGTAAGGAGATGGCATGGCAAACGTAATAGCGATGACTGGCAAGCCAAGCATCAACGCATCCAACGACCCTGAGCTTCGTAACTGGAACACAGGGGATACGCTGGTCACTCCTGATGGAAACGTGATCATGGTCGGTACTCCATCGAGCGCCGAATTGGCAATTCCAGATGGGGATGCCACGCCAGATATCAGTGGTGGCGAGAACTTCAAGACTGTGAATACAGTTTTGACGACGATCACGAACTTCATCAATGGTGTCGCCGGAACCAGAATTCGCGTTAGAATCACAGACACAAATACCATCATCTCCGGTACGCTCACAAAGACGGGACGGACGATCGTATGTCTCGTCGGCGACGTCTTTGAGTGGGTTTATGATGGTGCTAGTTGGATTCAGGTCGGTGGCAATGTAGGCATGGGTGCCTACATTCGGTATCAGACTCCTATTGATGTTACTGCCGGCACCTGGATTGGCAATACTGTTATCGTTTACACAACGATTCCAATGGCTTCTTGGCTTCCTCGTCTTGGAGTGGATATGGTGCATGTGTCTTGCAAGGTGAATGCGTCGGCCGGCACACCTACTCTTTTAGCGAGAGCCGTTGGCGATACGGATAATACCCTGGCCCGCGTTGTAGCCAATTACACTACGGGTTTCTTTGGAGGCGAAGACTTCTTTGTCAAGCTGAATGATGCTGGCAATTTCGAGGCTAGATGGTGGACGGCTTTCACACCGGCTGGCTGGAACAACCTATATCTTGAAGGCATCACACTCTAGGAGGACGACATGGCAAATATTCCTGCGCTTGCGGGCTATCAAACAGCTAACGGAGAAGCTGCTCCTGCCAAGTTCGGCGGCAGTGATGTCCTTACAGATCCTAACGGGAATGTCCTCCTGACCGCTGTCGGTGGTGCTGGTTCTATCGTGCCATTCGATACTCCAGTCATTGTCATGGCATATAACAACACGCTCTATAGTGGAGCTACAACTGGCTCTCCATGGAACTACTCTAGCCAACACGCATTCAATGGTGTGATCGATCTTAGTGGCTTGACACCGGCAATTCCTTCTGGCGCTAAAGCTGTGATTCTGGTAACACTGGCCAATCTGTACAATACAGTGGGGGGTGCAGCGCGAGTCATTAACATGTACGCTGCCAAGCTGCATGCTTCTCTCCCAACCGCAGCGCAATACGTCATGAGTAGCGCATACCATGTCGGTGGCGTTGCCGCTGGTGCTGAAGGAGTAGAATACGATGCCAATCCGGGTTACGGTATTGTGAATTTCAATGGTGACAGGACCGTGGCTATAGCCGCCTATTCTAACAACAGTCCAAACAATGCGTACTGGTACTGGAACGTAGCCGGGTACACGATCTAGGAGTGAACATGCTACCAGTTTTCAAATTGATTTATGATGAGTCAACATATGAAATCGTCGACTCGGTGCCGGCGCAACCCGACAATCCTCCGTCAACTCTTGTCGACAAACCCGATGGCTTTACCTGGGACGAGCGCACTCTCTGGAAATACGACCCTACAGAAGAAGAAGTCGTCCAGAAAACCGGCCAGGAGTATGACGATGCTCTCGCGTTAATCAAAGCGAAGATCGCCTCTGATCTCGCCTTGGAGTATACCCGCAAGAACCTCGAAGACATTTTCACGGTCATGGGCTCGATGGAGGCTATGCTCGACTGCACAAATCAGATCGTGCAGAAAGTCATGAATGAGGATACGATCACACAGGCTGAGAAGGACGCCTTCAATCTTCTCGTAAATACTTGTTCGTCCAAGTTCAAGCTAACGCTGACCAACGTTACACAAGCCATCGCCGATGGTATGAAGGCGAAGAAAGAAAAGGCCCGTGACACCGAGACAGACATGAAGAACGATCCTAGGTGGCCGTATTCATAGAGTGTAGCGCTACAACGAGGGGGTATTAAATGGGAAGGGATGGGGCAGTGGCCGATCAGATTAGAATTCTGGTCGTCGATAATGACGAAACATCTATCCAGTCTCTTCGAGACATGCTTGGTGAATATGATTTCGAGGTCGAGGACGTTCGGGATTCTCGCAAAGTCCTAGATCATCTTCGACAAACCAATGACTATTCTCTTCTCATTCTTGACATCAACATGCCTCACAAGGATGGCGTGACGCTGGCGTCTCAGGTCAGAAATACTCTTCACTACGACACGCCTATCTTGTTCGTATCGGCTGATATCAGCAAGACCAACCTATCGCGCATTCGTAGAATGAGTCTCGGTGGCCACACCGTAGAGTTTCTGAAGAAGGGTAGCTTCAATTCAGAGATCCTCTTCAACGTAGCTATGGCCTTGATCAAGGAACGCATCTCCACAAACAACGTTTCTGAGATCAAAGGACGCGTTTCCAAGATGCAGAAATCCCAGGATGAGATCAAAGAAACAATATCTGATTTCATCCTGAAGCTGGAAGACAAGCCACTCGTGTCCATTGATCATTGCAAGGCTCAATCCGAGGAACTTGTGAAGTCCCTTCGCAAGGAGGTCATTGGCATCACCCTCGGGGAAGCTAGTAAGAAACTAGATGAGGCACTGAAGCCTGAGCCTCTCGCTGTGAGGATTGGCGCCGCGCTCACGGAGAAGCCCCAAGCTATCGAGCCTGCTCTTGAACCAAATCTCATGTTTGCAAAGACACGCCAAGCCGCCGCATGGAAGATGGCCGTCTATTTCTTGCTCGTTATCTTTGCTGGGCTCTGCATTTTCTGGGGAAACATGTGGACCAAAGCTGATCATGCCGACGATGGGGTTCGTAAGCTAGAGATCCAGCAAAAGCAAGTTATCGATACGATGCAACAACAAACGACTGCGATGAAATCTCATTTCAGGCGTCTTCAGAAAATGTTCAAGTCCAACCCAAGCATGTGGGTTACAACCAAAACGCACCCGTAAGGAGGTAGCATGGCACTGGTGACGAAGAACGATATCAGGAGTACGGAGACCCATTCATACGCATTGAAAGGGCTCGGTGAAATCCGATACGTCGATCTCCCCCGTGGCTACATCAAGATCATCAACGACTTCCCACAGAAGTGCCTCATCAGAGAGACCTTTCCCATCATCGGCACGAAGTACGTCCACAAGGTGATGGCTCCAATGCTGATGAAGGTGATGGAGTTCATCCGCCACAAGGTCGAGTACGATGCGGAATGGGAGTACATCCTTCACGGGAGCATCTTCAATCCGAGGCACATGTGGTATCACAAGAACAAGCCGATCTCGATGCATGCTTTCGCGGCTGCGGTCGACATCAATCCATGGGAGAACCAGCCCGGAACGCCCGGCACCATCCCCCAACATATCATCCACCTGTTCGAGTCCAATGGTTTCAAGTGGCTCGGGCACATGGATCGACCCGACCCGATGCACTTCGAGGTGGACATCGATAAGCTCTAAATCAAAAGTTCCAACATTTATCTTGCAACATCCTCCGGGGTGTTGTATCTTTTACGGCAGAAAGGGGGTGAGCATGGCAGAGGAGAAAAAGTACAGTCCGTGGGAGAGCGTGATCTGGCATTTTCGTTCTCGGAAATCCAGGCTTGCCATGGCAGCGGTGATCGCGATAATCCTTGCCAACAGTAAGTGGGTTCAGAGCAAACTCAGCCTCGATCCCTCCACCATCCCGGCACTGTCCCAGAACATCGTGATCTGTCTCGGCATCATCATCGCTGCCGTCTCAGGAGAGAAGATCATGATGAACGGTAACGGAAATGGGAAGACGCCCGATCCCAAAGAGGGAGTCACACTCAGCGTGGAATCCGTTGTCGACTTGAAGCTCAAGGAGAAGTTACACGAGGAACTCGAAAAGGGCCTCGACAAACTGACTGACAAGATCAAGGAGAAACTCAACAAATGATGACCCTGAAGGCCGCAGAAAAGAAGGGCTACGTTCCGACCAAGATCCAGATCGAGGTGCTCATGCACCCCGAGACAGGCAACATCCTCTATCCCTGCGACGGCTGCGTGACCAAGGCGTATGACACCTACGCCATCATCTCCGACCCCCTCTACAACGACGACGGCAAGAAGGAAGACAAGGTGGTCAACCTCGTCTGCAAGAAGCACAAGAAGCGCTACCAGAAACCCTCGGCTCCGACGTTCGAGGGCATGGTTCGCCTCAACCTTCAGATGCTCGTCGGCAAGAAGTGGGAGAAGATCTCCCAGGCCATGGTCAAGCGCATGCGCAAAAGCCAGGGCTGGTTCGACTGGCTCTACCCGGAGGACGACGACGAATGACTGGCCAGATTTGAGATCAAGGTCAGGTTCTAGGAAGCCGGGGCGCAAGGCCCCGGCTCTTTCTTATCCCATCTTCTTTTGGATTTCTGCGATCTCAGCCGCGACTTGTTGGTCGCTCTTAGCAGCTTTGGCCTTGAAGATCTCAGATGGGCTCATCGGTTCGCCACACTCGCCTACGACTACGCACTTGGCGTAGTACATCTTAGCCTGCTTCGAGATGTGTTCGAGGTTGGTCTCATACATGTCCTGGATCTTCTTCCAACCATCGTAATCCATACCGAGAATGTGGCAGTATTCTAGCATGGGTATGTGCTCTTGTGTGAGCTTGTTCATCGCTTTGACGAAGTTGCCCAGGACTTCTATGAAACGCATGATCGACTTGACGGTGAAACGCTCGGCGGCCAGTGTAATCTTGGCGTCATCCGTGATGCGCAGATTGCACTTGACGCACTTGAGCTTGCCCTTCTTGATCTGTTCATCGGTGTATGTTCTAGGCTTGTAGCCACGGTGGTAGATCAATGCTCCCACGAGCAGACGCCCTTTCTCGGGCTTCTTGGCGTAGCAGAAGGCTTCCTCTTTACATTGGCTGCATTCGGCATAGAACTTCATGCGTTTCATCATCTGTTCTGCAATTTGTTGGACTTGGGGACCGAGGTTGGGAGGAATTGCCATGGTAGCGCTACCACTCTTTCAGTAGTGAGTCCCAATCACTTGAGGCTCGTCTCTTGTTTACGATATGGACGGAATTCTTGACACAGCGCAAGAATTCTTGCGCTGTTTTCAGATCATCGGCATCTTTGCCATCCGGGAAGATTATTCTTGTGATACTCTCGACTTCCCCCGAGAGTTCTTTGATCATATCCGCAGCACCATCGTTACCTGCCTCGTCGTTATCGAGGGCTATGAAGACGCTGCTCCAGTTCTCTAGGATAAGAGCAAGGTGGTCGTCCGACGCCACTGCTCCGAAAATGGCAATGGCCGACTTGAAACCGAATACCGAAAGACGGATGACATCGAGAGGGCCTTCGCAGACAATAACGTATGGAGATCCTTTTGCGCGGTCGAAGTTGTATAGGATGCGGTTGCGGGGCAGACCCGGCTGGTGATCCCACTTGCCCAGATACGCTTCCTTTCGTATGTCTCGGGCTGTAAAGCCTCTAAGCTCTCCATCAAAGTGAACAGGAAAGAAAACGTAATCCGGCCGAGTTCGATCGTAGGAGACGCCAAAGGGACGAAGATCTTTGTTTCGATAACGTCGAGTTTTGGGCCACGGATGATTCCTCGGCATGGGCTCCAGTGTTCGCGGCCACTCGAAAACGGGAAGGGGTCCATCATCATCCTCTTCTGATACGTCAGGAATGTTCTTGATAATCTGAGCCCACGAGAGTTGCTCTTTTTGGAAATTGGCTAGGATCTCCAGAGCATGTTCTCGTGAACAGTCAATGCCAGTGAGCTTCTTCTCCATCAACTGAATGAACCGTATGAATTTGCCACCACCGCACTTCGGCTTGCCTCTCTCTTTAGCAAAACATTTCCATTTGCCATTGTGGCGATTGATCGAGAAGTTGAGGGGCGTCTTGCCACTACTCTCATGGAGGGGACACTTGCAGTAGATGTTCTTGTTTGACGTGTTGTCCTTGAGGACGTCAACGAAGTAATGATCGAGGATCTCACGTACAGGCTGGCTCATCTCCAGTCCTTCCTCAGATCGGATTTCTTTATTTCATTCGGCTTCTTGAACTTGCGCTTCAAGCCACGGCGCACAAGAGCCGGATAGATGTTCCAGTAGATGCCTGGACGCTCCTCTGCTTGTATTAGCTGGGCGTATGTGGCATCGCTTGTCATGATCTCGTCCAGTTTAGCACAGAAGTCTTTCCCACTGTACTCGTAAAGCCTGGCAATCTCTGTACGCTTCCAGGGGCGGCACACTAGATCGAATGCAGTGCCAAATACGAGGAAGACGTCCTGGCAGCAGTAGGGCTTCAGTAGCGTGGCTTTCCATCTGGAGATCTTCCACCCGCTCGGTGGTAGTTGCCCTATACGCTTGCAAGCCCTGTTGATCACGTCGTTCTTGCCGCGTAAGCCAGAGCCAAGTTCTTCGCGCAGGGAGATGTACAGATCGTAAGACAAGAGTTGTGGCAAGCTCAGGTAGATCCTGGCAGTTGTATGATGGTCACGTCTGAACTCCCGGCCAAGGTTTACCCACTCAAGGCCGGGCATCTTGCGTATCGTCTCGCCAACGTTCTTAGACCAGAGTGCTTGATCGTGCCAGAAGAACGCGACGAGATGTCTTGAAAAATAATGGATCACATCTCGCCGTTCAGACGTCTAATGAAGTGTGGGTTAACCTCACAAGAGATGAAGGTCTTCTTGCCCTTCATGCCCGCGAAGAGGCCAGTCTTGGTCCCTTGGCGGGCTCTCTTTTTGAGCCTGATAGTGCAGAAACCACGGAACCACATGTAGCCCTTGTTGCCAACACACTTGGACATCGCCCGGATGATGGCCGAAGCGATCAGTCTGTGATTGAGCGTACTGATTGAGATGTCCTTGATGATCCCCTTCCGGCTCAGTGTTCGTAGGATCTCGGCGTAATCCTCGACACCGAAGAAGTTCTTACTCGTTCCCGTTATTCTCTTGAACCCTGGCACGTGTCACATCTCCTTCTAGTGTAAACCTGATTGCGAGGCCAGCGCGGGCTGCGTATTCGTCCTCGTTAGTCACCATGATGAGTTGAATATCGAACTCGTCTACTATCTTATGCAGCAGATCCATGAAGTAGTCACGTCGATCTGGAGAAAGATTGGTTACTGGCTCGTCAGCAAACAAGATACGATCTGGATCGGTCGGGTGGTTCACGAGCAAGATGATGCGAAGAATGAAGAATGCCACATCGGCTGCTCCACCACCAGTACATTCGAGGATGGGTTGCTCGATGGTAGCGCTACCATACTGACGAGTGACTGTGAAATAGGTTTCTAGTTGGTTCCTTTTCTCTATGGTCTTAATGTTGAAAGATACGATGTTGTCGTTGACCAGTTTCTGCAAGATGTCTGTGATGACAGCCTGGATCGCCTTTGTTGGATCGTGTTCGAGAAGATAGTCAGATGTTGCTACGAGTAGCTTGTGAACGTTCTCCTCGATCTTGAGCGTCACCTTCTTTTCTTTTATAGTCCCTTGGATCTTTTTGGATTGCTCGATCAAGAGCGCAGCGTTGGCCGCTCTCGCGAGTTGCTCCCGCGACACCTTCTTCGAGATCTCTCTGGCGAACTTGCGCTGCTCGGCCGCCGTCTTGGTTCCGAGCTTGGAGTCCTGTAACTGATACAAGACCGTTTTCATTTGTATCAAGTCAGCGATCATACGTCGACTTCCTCGTTGAGGATCTTGTAAACCATGCGAGACGCCCGAAAGTAGCCTTGCTGGTACGGATCTTGGAATTCTTCCGGGCCTTCTGGCATGTGTATGCCTTCTACCCATCTGAAGAGGCGAGCGATGGTTTCGTACTTGGCCTGATTCATCAAGGCCATGATGATTGCCCAATCCTTGAGCATCCCACATGTTTCCATGCTGTCTGCGGCTTTTCTAGCCTCGATTACGTCGGCCGGCGGTTTGTAATACACTTCAAGCGTGTCAATGACGGCTTTGAGATGTCTCGCCTCAATCTCTATGTCATAGGTAAAGCCTTCAGTGTGCTCCGCTAGTGCCTGCTTGATCGCATCAATGGCTTCTCCAAACTCTTTCTCTTTGTTCATTCTTCACCTTCCAGCTTGTCCAGAGCAGCCTCAACCTCGGAGATCTTCTTGTCCAAAGCCTTGTTGAGCTTCTTCTTACGAATGACGATGTGCTTCTTCAACTTGTCATGATCTTCCGGTTTCTTCACACCAAGCTCGCGTAGGCGCTCATAGCAACCCTCTCGCTCCTTGGCGAGAGCCTTTAACTGACCATCAAGTTCGGCACAGCCCTTGGCCAGCTTGTCGACCTTCTCTGTCAGGTCGTTGAACTTGTCTCTCAGCGTCGGAGTCTCTTCAGACATAGTTCCACCTCGATCTCACTGTATGTTGAATTCTTGGCCAGAGTTCTCACCACATCCTCGATACGGAACGCGCCCATCTCCTTCGATAGCGACTTGAGTGCCGATACCGCGTCATCGAGTCTTTGCTGGCGCACCACATCTTTCTGGCTTGCCTTCTCAGGTACGGAAATGACATCCTCGGCAGGCTTTGCTGACTGAAGGGCTCTGAAGTAGGCATCGACTTCTCCTCGCTTGGAGATCTCGATAATTGCAACGCTTGGAACTTTGCAAATGTCCTCGCTGGATCTTCCGATACGGGCAATAGCCCCAGGTGCGACAAAGTGAACTCTCTTACCACCTCTTGTTTTGATGACGTGATAACCTTGACCTGGATGATAATCGCTGACGAGGAAGATGTCGCCTGGGCCTTCGTAGTCGGTCCAAAGGTGATGGGGCCACATGACTGGTTTTCTGACGAATTGCTCATGGCGACTGTGTACCTTCATCCCGTTGACAGGTATCAATAGATAGCCCTCATGGAGTATGATCAAGTTCATCTCCATGAGGGTCTTGAGAGCAGATTTCTCTCGCCAGTCTTCCCAGCGCCCACGCCATTCGTGGTTTCCGAGAACAACGTGAATAGGCAATAGGCGTTTTGGAATTTTATCGAAGAACTCCAGTACCCGATTGAGGAGATACACAGACTGGTGGGCTTGATCGAAGAAGTCGCCACCATGGATGATGTAGTCGACTGACAACTCAGTGGCGATCTCGGCTACCTCAATCAGTTTGAGCATCAACGAATCAAGGTAGTTGTCGATCCGCGAAACCGGGTTCTTCTCCTTGAGATGAGTGTCTGTTAGGTAGAGGATCTTCATAGCGCGTCCACCCAACAGAACTTTTCTGCCAAGTCTGGATAGCGCTCGTCTATTGGTACTTTACGTTTGTCACCTGGAGTGCGCTTCAGCACCAACAAACCATGATGTTTGGCTGAGTCCTCTGGATCGAGCGCTGCGAACCCTTCCAAGTTCTCCCTGAACGGAGGGTAGAGGATGGCATTTTGACCGACACGAGTTAGTACAGCATAGACTACCTCGCGACTGATGTGGATGAACGTAGCCTGCAAACCTATACCAGTGCCAGCGTTGATACGCTTGCCCATTGTGAGTTGATGGTCCTCTAGCTGTTTGTCGAAATGAATGGCGAAACCCTTGCGCTTGGGAATCTTCTTGGTTGGGATGTATTTTGCTTCGATGCCAAGAAAGCTAGAGGCCAAGAGAGTGTTGTCTACGCAGTAGACGTAATCCGGCATTCCCTTCTTTTGGAAGATGCTGCCATGGATCTTGGTGCCGATCGCTATGAATTCTCGGTACACCCACATCAACGCCGCATGGAATTGGCCGGCGTATTCGTTTTCCTTTTTCTTTTTACTCATCGAAGAAGTCATCCTCCTCGTCTTCATCTTCACTGTCATCTACCAGATCGTCTTGAGGCTCTGATCTCTTGAACTCCGAGAAACCCATCTTCCAGAGTTCCTTGCGGAGATAGAAGTCGCGTGGTTGAAAGTACCTGCCCTTGACGCATTGAAGCCTGAGTAGTTGATCTGAAAGAGGCAGAAGGCCCCACATGCCGTCGAGATTGTCCATGATTTTATCGGCATCTCTCAGGTGCTTGGCCGTGAGTCGCTTGACACCCTCGGCCGATCGGTTCAACTGGAGCGCGGAGAGGATCGGTATTTCACGGGCTCTGGCAAAACCGTGTAACTGTTCGGCGAGTTGACCCCAATACAGATCGGGCCTTTGAACGTTCGGGGGTACGTAGAGTAGGTTGAAGTAGTCAATGATAACAAGGACATCTTTCCTACCATGCTTGGCAAGGAAGTTGTCAACCATTCGGAAGATGGTTGTGAGCTTTGTCTGGAGCGGGATGTCGACGATTTGATAGTTCTCGTTGTCTTCGATCGTATTGATCCAAGCATCGACACCCTCCTGTACTTGAGCAATCGTCTCGTCTGAGACTTGCTTGGTCATTAAAGCCTCGAAGCTCACGCCACAAAGATAGGCCATAATGCGATAGCGAAGTTCTTCAAGGACTGGCATTTCAAGATTGAACTCCAGCACGAGATGGCCTGCCGTAGCAGCCACGTTACCGCACTGGAGAAGTAGTGCAGACTTACCTATACCAGAACGGGAGGCGAACATGTAGAGGCGTTTGTCCATCCACCCGCCGATATTCTCTGTGAGTTTGGGAAAGGGAGTAGGCAATCCTTTGACGATGCGGTTGCCATCCTCATCGACGTCTAGCTTGTCAATGCGGAGCTGCTCAACGCCATCTGGGAGGATCTCCGTGACGTTATAGATACGCACAGAGGTGCCCATCGTATCGAGCTTGATCTGCTCGGTCTTGGTTGCAACATGGTCTAGGGTGAAGATGCTACGATCTCGTTCACCCGACTTGATCATGAGCTTGCACTCTTCTTTGTAATCGCAAGTGCGGCACTTCTCTTCCTTCTTGTCATAGTTGCCCATGCATCTAAGGGTATAGAAGGCCGCCATCTCCCGAGTCAGCACCTTGTGTCTGAACTCCCGATACTCGAAGATGAGATCGTCAAGCCGTTCTTTCCACTCCCCTAGCTTGATCTTCCTGTGCTTGCGTAGCTCGTTCCACTTCTTCTTGTAAGATGCGATCCTGGCACGGCCTGCCCGTCTAGTTAGGAGCATCTTCTTCACATAGGAGAACGTCACAAGCTCCGCATGTTTCTCGTAGTATTCTAGCGCGCAGTGTGCAATGAAGATGTTTTCTTTCTTGCCATGCGTCATCTCCGTGCGCTCCGAGAACTCATAGAAGAGATCCTCGCTATAATCTGCACGGGCATAGTGCTCGACGGCCTTTGTATTGCTAACTAATCCAGCAACCACGAGCGTATGCGTGTCTGGCGCCTTCGAAGCCATACTCACACCGTTTCATACTCGATCGTGACAAAGCAAAAATAGATCAGTTCTTCTTCCTCATTCTTGAAGAATTCCAGGCGTGTGAGCCTGACCTCCAGAATGAGTTTGTGTTTCACCAGGACATTCACGATGTCCTTGAGCTTGGCTTTCTTCTTGCCTTTGCCAAGAGTTGTCTTGGCTGGTACGTAGCCGATGTTGAGCCACCCTCTGGAACCAGAGTAGACGTCGATCGCCACAGCCTTGTCATCGTGTTCGTTCTCTGGTTCAAGCCTGAGTCTTGTTCTGATCGATGCCAGCCCTTGCTTATATTTCAGGCGAGACAAGGCGTCCTTGAGCTTTCCCCCGGCTCTCTTCTTGAGAACCCTCCGTAGCTTCTTCAGGATAGCCTGACGGCCATCCATTGTGACGCCGGCAACCCTGAATGTATAGACTTGTTCCATCCTCACCCCTCATCATTCTCGGCGCCGCGAATGGTAGCGCTACCACCAAGCGATAGCTTCTTGGCGCATGCTTCCGGGAGCGGTTCAAGAGTAAATGGACAGATCTCGTGTTCTTGTAGGAAGAGATAGAGATCGTATTGAGCTTCTTCAAGCTCGTCACGTTTTTCATGAAGATTGTGGTCGACATCTAGCAAGTATTGCTCGACAACTTCTATACGCTTTGCCTGATCCACCACTTGTAAGTACGCACTGTAGAGTGCCTCGATATCTTCGACACCTTCCCCGGCGGCGAGTAATTCAGAAGGTTCGAGGTCTGGGATCTCAGGAATGCGATTAGTGATTTCTATGATCGAACCAAGGGAACTGATCTCCTCGACTATAGCAGTAGAATCAATAACCTCAAGGCTTGCGCGCAAGTCTGCAAGTTCTTCCTTGACGGCCGCGCTTTCAGCATTGATCTGTTTGAGCTTCTTACTCTTGAGGATCACCTTAGACAAACGTTGGTGCTCGGCTAAGAGTTCATCACAACATAGATCATCATCCGGGATTGTGGCTTGGATGTTCTCGATCTCTACCTTTTTATTCTCTAACTCTTCCTGAGCCGATGTGATGTCTTGTTTGATGTTGCGGATCTGTGCGTTGGTTTCTTTGAGCGCACTATCCACAGCGTTACGGCCAGACATAGAACCAAGAAGTTTCGATATCTTCGATGGCTTGAGAGCCAGTGGCAAGATGCGATCGAACTGGCCTATGAAGTTGAGCGAGACCTTCTCGTTGACGTCTTCGATGTCAAGGTTGGCGATGCGTGTGCGCTTAATCAAACCCTCTGGGATCTGCTTCTTGTACTTGCGCCAGGGCTCTTTCTCACCGGAGACTTTGATGTAGTCGTCGAGGACTCTTCCGGTTGCTGAAATATCAGTGTGCCGCTTCAGCTTGTAGTCGGTGTGATCGACAAGAACTGCCATGTCAGTTTCGCCGCACCGTATCCACGCCTTGCCCAGAAGATAGGCGTAACGGGTTCCTCGTATGAACGAGGACTTACCAGAGTCAGTCGATCCGTGAATTGCGACTAGCCTTATAGGTTCTCCGTCGCTACCAGTCAAGGTCAATGTCGTCGTCTTGTGACTCTGAAAGTTCCGAAACTTCGTCTTCCTGATCGGCATCTTCGTCTTCTTCCTTCTTGAGCGTTTCGACCTGATCTCTGAGCTTGTTGAAGGTCGTTGGGTAGTTCGCACACCACTCGCGCACTGCACGCATTCCCTGGCCGATGGTCTTCTCCTTGTAGCTGAACCACCCGTTGCTGGCCTTCTCGATCAGATCGAATGAGATAGCATCCTCGATGATGAGTGTGTACGGGCAAAAGCCCTCACCGTAGTAGAAGGGGATCTCTACCTCTTTGCCGAGACAGGGGCCGACCTGATCCTTCTTGATGACAACCCGGATCACATGGCCGACAGTCTCACCCTTCTCCTTGAGGTTGCGCAACTTGTTCATGAAGATCCGCATGGCCGCGAAGTGGCGAAATGCCTTGGCGCCGGGCGAGTCCCAATAGACGTAGTTCGAGCCCTTCTGCTGAACGAGGCGAGCCTGATTGAGCCATACTACGCAGCAACGGCTTTTGCCAACAGGACCAGAGATCTTGCGGCAATGCTGGGACATGATCCTCGCCTGGAGAGCATAGTGTTGCTTGCCCACAGCGTTTTCCTCTTCCTCTTTGGGAAGGATCGCTGCGGCTGAGTCACCGACGATCAGATCGAAGGCATGGGACTTGACCAACTGTTCCATCTTGTTCGTGCCTTCTTCTGCCGTGTCGGGCTGGTAGAAGCGGAAGCCGTTGTCTTCGAGCACCTTCTTCTTTTTGCCTTTGATCTTGATGTACTCGGGATGGACGAGGCCGTATGTGTTCTCGGCATAGAAGGCGTCATGCTTTGTCTCGAAATCAACAAAGGCTCCCCGGCCGGGAGCCTTTGGATTGGCAGCGTCAAGCGTTGGAAGATCGTTCTCCTTTGCGATCAGGAACTTCTCCTGGATGACCGACAGGGCTTTGTATGCCTTAGAAGTCTTGCCCACATTCTCTGGAGCAAAGATCTCGACGATGCGGCCACGGGGGAGGCCACCACCACTGGCTCGATCGAATTCTGGAATGCCCGTAGGAATGCGCTCGATCTTCTTGATGCCGTCGCTGAACGTTGTCGCCTTGCATAGCTGCTCATCGAGCCGGTTGAGTTCAGCTTGCATGTCGAAGGCTTTCTTCTTTGCCATATCAACTCCGAATTAGGGCAGAGCCGCCCACACAAATCCTTCCAGGTACGGAAAGGAGCGCGAACGGCTCTGCCACAGCGTGCTAGAACGGAATGTCTTTCTTCTTGACTCTGCCCTTCTTGGCGGCCGGCTTCTTCTTGGCCGGGGCCTTCTTCTTCGGAGCGGCCTTCTTGGCAGGCGCCTTCTTTTTCGCAGGCGCCTTCTTCTTGGCCGGGGTCTTCTTCTTCCTGGACTTTTTGGCCGCTGCGATTGCCGCAGCCTCGGCCTCCTCGTCCTCTTCTTCCTCGTCGTCGGACTCGTCCTCGTCTTCTTCTACTTCTTCTTCGGAGTCGTCCTCCTCCCCGTCTTCATCTTCCTCTTCGTCTTCTTCCTCGCTGTCCTCGTCGTCCTCGTCTTCTTCCTCATCTCCTTCTTCTTCGTCATCGTCTCCGTCGTCTTCATCCTCCTCGTCGTCCTCTTCTCCGTCCTCTTCCTCTTCTTCCTCTTCGTCGCTCTCGTCGTCGTCGTCTTCCTCGGAGTCCTCGCTTTCTTCGTCTTCGTCATCGTCATCTTCTTCCTCGTTGTCGGCCTCATCGTCTTCACCTTCTTCCTCGGGCTCGTCGAAGTCGTCCTCGACGTCCTCATCTTCATCGCTGGAGGAGCCGACGAAGAGGGGGTTGATGGGACCGATGGCCTTGTCGAGCTTCTTGAAGCTCATCTTGGCCGTGAGGGCTTCGAGATCGGGGAAGGTGCCGTCGTCGATGGCTTCCTTGATCGCGTTGTACTCGTCGGTGCCCTTCTTGATGGGAACGAATTCCTCGAAGTCGAACTTGTACTCCGTGTCGATTCCCTTGCCCGACTTGGAGCAGAAGATCTTGTAGCCACCCTTGAGGTCGCCGGGGAGGTCGCGCTTCGGTGGGCAGTTGTCGAGCCAGTGAGCTTCCTGGTCGACGCTCTTGAGCTTCTTGATCTCGGGATGCTTCTTCTTCCACTGATTGAGCGTGTACTTCTTCTCCGTGATCAGGGGGAGGAGTTTCTCGCGGAAGTAGTAAGCCTGGAGCCTGTAGGGTTCGATGCCCACGACGTCGCCATCGTCGTTGTACGTGATCGAGACCCAATAGACCCACTCCTTGGCCTTGGTCCCGTTGTACATGCGGGCGATCTCCTTGGCGTGCTTCCTCTTGCCTCTCTCGTCGAGCTTGTCGGCGAATGCCGAAACGGGGTCGAGCTTCTTGCAGACGGGGCATGTGTCGGTGCCCGAGCCGATGCAGACAGCCTCGTAGAGATCGGACTTGGGGAACATGGACTGCGCCGAGTTCTTGCCCTTCAAGAACCTGTGAAGCCAGATGAAGATGAACGTCGAGATCGTCTTCTTCCTTGACTTGACAGGACGCAACATCGAGTGCGTGGTTTTGCCGCTCTGGCCCCAATCGTGGAACTTTGCCGTGTTCCTTTCTCGGGCCTTCTCCTCCATGATGATGCCTACTAGCGCGGCTTCTTCGGCATTCATCTTCCGTTCTTTGGTCGCCACTAGGACTCCTTTCAGTCTGGGCTTCCACGGTTGATAGTTTTCTTCATCGACATGATCATCATTGACTTGGTTGCAAATGGTTCAACAAGGGCTTTCACAGCGGAGTCGAATACGTACTGAAATCTCAGGATCGCCTCCCTCCTAAGTCGATAGCCCTTCGTCACCATGATCTCGTCGTCAACTTCTCGTTCTTTGACTTCTCCTGGCCTCGGCCCTCTCAATCTTGTCGCAGTGCCGTAATAGACACTCAGTTGATGCTTCCTTTCTTCGTGTATCTTCACCCGGACGGCGCGCCTTCTTCGAGCCATCCAGATCTTGAACTCTTCTTGCGCTGATTCGAGCTTCCCTTTCACCTCGGCCCAGAAGAGGCCGATATCTGCCATCGTGTCGGCTGCCTTCTCTCCGTCCTTTATCAGTCCAACGGCATCGCGAGAGATTGGGAGTTGTTTGCGTAACTTCCCGATCTCTTTAGTCTTCTCCTGAGCCCACTTCTTCGAGCCCTTCCAAGAGTCCTTTATCACGAGCCCACTCCGTCACTGCTTTCTTGTCTGAGACGTGCATAGACTTCATTCCCCACATGAGAGTATATGCACGATCACGTCGTTTTGGATCACTCAGTCCTTTCTTAAATCTCTCTATTCTCTTCTGTCTTTTAGCCTCGTCGTCAGGGTTGCACGACTCCCATGGGATGTCGGGTTGTACAGCGTCGAGTACCCTCTTCAACTTGGAAAAGATGAGTTTCGACCAGTAGTGATTGCGGTCGAGTTTGAGATCCCTTTGGAGGAAACGCTCGATCTGCTCACCTTGTTGTAGCTTCTCGTCAGACTCGATGATGACGTATCGCAACACATCGCCGATGAAGAACTGATCTTTGTCGGTCCACATCTTGCGAACAATCCTGGCGTGGACAGGTTCATTAGCGTAGTCATCCGGCGCCTTCAAGACCCTCGTATGGATCACGAACTGCTCGATGATGTCTGTATCGTCAATCGCCATCTCGAAGAACTTGTCGGCTTCTTTGAGAACCCACCTACGCAACTTCTCTGGGTCGTTGAATGAACGCTTCAGGATCAACTTGCGCACCAGCTTTTTCTGGAGCTTGGCGGCATAGGGGATCGTGTTACGCTTTACGTAGTCGATGCCCATCGCCTCCCACTCTTTGGAGTGGCGGTTCCAGCCAATGTAGTTCTTCTTGCCGATCAGGAGAAACCGATGATACATCAACTTCGGTTCGATGCCGTACTTATGCTCGTCAATGTTGAAGTAGTATTTGAGGTTCTCATCCATGAACGATCTGAACCAGCGATTGAATGCACGATCGAACTTGCGCAGAGCCTTGCGAGTTCCAAGACGTAGCAAGAAGAAGATCGAGTCCGTGTCACCGTAGATAGCCGGCGTGCCGAACTTCTCCATGGCGCCTGTGCGGATCATGTTGATGATGACCTGGCACCCTAGTGTGATCGTGCAAGCGATGGCGTGAGAGTAGCAGCGATTCTTGTGACTCGACATGTAGCCGAACACCACGTTACCCATCAACTTGTAGGCGAGGTTGTACTGCTTGGCGATTTTATACTCGCGGCTCTCCCTGTACAAGAGATCGGTGTCTTCGGCGTGTTCGATGTCAATGCGCTTCATCTCATCTTTATAGACGCTGCGCTCTTGAACGAAGGTCTCTAACATCTCATGGACGAGCGATGTTGGCTCCTTGAGAAAGAAGACTTGCTTCTTGTAGACAAACACCAGATCGCCGCCGCAATGCTCCGTCTTGACGAATGGCTTCAGGATGTTTAGAGACTTGAGCGTGATGTGTTTCTGGATCTCGACAGTGAGCCACGAGTGTAGCGCTACCACGGCTTCTTCATCAATATCCTTGATCCGTATGCGCCACCAGTCTTTAGAATGCTTGACTCTGTAGCCAGTCTTCTCACACCACTCTTCGATCAACTTGTACATCAACTTGATGACGATGTAGATAGGAGAGACGATCATCTCTGAGGTGTCATGTTTGTGAAGATCTTGCTCGTCGATGATCCTGAGAGTTTCAGGCGAGATGTTGAAGGCCCGCATGGTTGTCGAGTAATACTGGTTCAAGTCCCACACGTATGCGTTGTCATAGATGCCAGTGTCTTCTCGGATGACTCGGCCCCCCGGCATCTGGATCTTCAGACGCTCGTGCTTGGTTGGCAGCGCCACCTTCCTCCCGTGAGCCAGCCGCAGAAGATACATGTCAGTGAGACGAGTATTCCAGAAGCGGTTGATGAAGTTGCCACAGAGCTTGCACTGGAGCACCATCGTGTCGATGGCTTCGAGATGCTCGTCGAGCTTCTTGAGGAGCACAACGTCCTTGATGTTGTATTGCTTGTGGACTTCTGGATATTTCTTCCACGTCTCGTAGAACCCTGCCGGCATCACCATCTTTCTTTCGTTGAGGAAGTGTTCAGACAGGGCGTCCAGGGAGAAACGGCTCGGGCCTTCCTTGTCAAACTTGAACAGGTCTACAATCCGCTCGTGGAGATCGATGTGGATCATGTCGCTAAGATCGAATTCGATGCCGTGGTAGCGGCACCTTGCCTTGATGTACGGAAGGTCAAACTCTCGACTGTAGAAGCCGACGATCATCGTGTAGCGACGTAGCGTCTGGACCATTTTGCGCAGGAGCCGTCCCTCGTTACCGGAGGTGAGGTAACGAACTTCCCCGTAGTTGTCGACCACAGCCATCGAAAGGATACGTGTGGCACCGATCTCGATCTCCTTGTTGCGGTCGTCGGTCTCGATGTCGAAGTAGCCCTTGTAGTAATCGTCCTCGATCTCTGGGCGTAGGTCGATGAGTAGTCGGTCCAGGGATGTCAGGTCTGACTCGAAATCCTCGATGCCAAGCGCTGCTAGTCGATCGAGGAGTTCGAGCTTCTGATCTGTTTCGCCATCCTCGATCTTGAATTCCGGGAGGTTTTTGTTCTTGACGTAGATCCGCACGAAGTCATCACCATAGGGGGCGTAACCCTGGATTTCTTTGTCTCTCTTCATGCACTTGAACATGTCCTTGTGTTGAAGAAAGTCTGTCTTCTTGATCAAGAAGTAGTAGCGATGGCGACTTTGCGGGACGTCGATGAACTTGCGAACATGGCCGACCTGATAAAAAAGACGCACGGTACTGCCTAAGCAGATACCGTGCGTAAATTTTCTATTCGGAAGTTCCATTGGGCATCTTCTTCCCAAACATCTCGATGAGCTTCTGTGCGATCACAAGCCGCTGACTGTCGCAGAACTGGAATGCCTCCGGGTCGTTCTGCCAGAGATGGGCTGCCGCTGCGCCGCCAGCGATGTCCAGCCTTTCTCCGAGCTTCTCAAGAGCACCACATGCGCCACTGTACTCGTCGGTCACGCGCAAGTCGAGTTCTGGGATGCGGGCTTCTCCGTAACCGCTGTCTTCGCCTTCCACGATGATGTGGAATGTCTTCATCATGTCAAGCCTCACTCTCTGTTAATTCTGCGAAACCATCGCCATGCCTGCTCTTGATAACCTTGATCGTGAGAGCCCTAGCGCCATCTGGCAACAAAGCCATTACGCTTGAGCAGTGATCGGCTACTCTGGTGCTCTCTGTGAGTGCTGACAATGGAGGGCGGCGTGAGTTGAGAGGCGCAACATAGATGGCCAAGCCGTTCTTGCCATACTTCAATGCATGTAGCAGTTCTTGAAAGATCCGTTCCCTAATCAGTTCGTATGCCATTGTCTTCTCCGTCCTGTTATAGAACCCCAATGTAGTCCACAAACTGGATGTCGTTATCTTCTGGAAACCACCCGAGATAAATGAGCCTGTCTTTTGGAATTTGCTTGGCGTAGAAAAAATAGTTATCGTTTTCTTCTAATATACTCAGCTTATTTACTGTTTCTTGTATCTCTTCCCAGGATGGTTTCATGATCCGTCCTTTCTAGTCTCGGCGCCGAGACTGATTGCGGTAGCGGGAGATGGAATTCTACCACCCGATCATCCTTTGGTTCACGGGAACGCTAGGCATATAGGCTCCATCCTTCCCTAGCCAGCCGCAGGGGGCCTATTCCTGCGAGCCCCGCTACCGTCAATCAGAATTCTCATTGGGGCTGGTGACAGGAATCGAACCCGCAACCACCTCATTACAAGTGAGGCGCTCTACCATTGAGCCACACCAGCCCGTCAATAGGCCGAGGGGCGACTATCCGCTTAGGCGCAGACCGGGACCGCCCTAAGTTTCAGAGGTCGCCTTTCTCCTCGATGATCTTTGGTGGAGGGGGCAGGATTCGAACCTGCAACTGAGACACGGGCGTATGGCGCCTTAAACCCGCGCTCACCGCTTAACGGCGCGTCTGCCACTTCCGCCACCCCTCCTTGTTCTATACGTGCCGGTGCGCGGGAGTCGAACCCACCACTCCGAGTCTAGTGCCCCGGCGATCATGAGGAGTCGAACCTCACCGTTTCCGAAGGACACCGGCAACTTAGCGGGAGAGTGAGGGATTTCAACCCTCGGGTGACATGCGCCGGCCCCGGAGGTTCAAACCGGGGACCACTCCGTCACGGAGCCCGCTCTCCCTGTGATCACCTATTCCTGATTGCGGGCCAGCGCTGCGTTGGCCCACATGATGCCTTCCTCGATCTTCCTGATCGCGAGCGTTTGCTCGGCGCACTGCGGCGTGTACTTGAGGATCGCCTCAGCCGTGATCTTGCCCATGTTGCGGAGACTCTCGAACTTGTGGATGTTCTCTTCCTGCGGTTTGTGGTACGTGAAGATCCTCTTGATGTCGGCTTCCGTGATCATTTCTGTCCTCTCAGTATGCACCCTCGGGAGCGCGCCACGGGGACAGGATGGCATCTCTCCCGAGAGCGACTTTCAGTCCCCTGAGCCAGCCATGGCTATCGGCCTATCGTGCGCTAAGTATTCTACCCTAGCGCAAGGTAACGGAGCGCTACCACCGGCTGATCCTGGGAAGTATATCCTGCCCCTTTCCCAGGCCACCGTGTCAGGTCACTTTTTCAACACGGTGGTAGCGCTACCACTTTACTTCTTCTTGCCCTTGCCAGCAGCGAGCACGTCCTTGATGACGGAGCGCCACTCGTTGATCTCTTCCAGGTTGAGCTTGAGGGCTTCCTGCGCGCCAGCGTCGAGGACGAGGCTCTTGCGCTTGGCGAGCTTCTTGGCGTCCTGGAACTTGCCCTGGAGATTGGTGGTCGTGTTCTTGACGAACTTGATGAACAGTTCCACCGGGTCTTTCCGGCCGGGATCTTCGTCACCGAGCAGCTTGGCCCGGTCCTTCATCACGCTCTCGCGGAACTCGCGGCTCGTCTGGTCGGCGATCTTCTTTTGGTTCTTCTCTAGGTACTTGACCGGGTTCGGGTGGGCCAGGACGGCGAACAGCTTGTACTGGCCATCGACCGAATCGAGGAGTTCGGGCTTGTCCTTGAAGGTCTTGTACGCTTTGATGTACCGGATGCAGACGGAGCGCTCGTAGTTGATCTTCTCGCGGCACCACTTGTCGAAGTCGTCGGGTGTGAGGATCTCCTGGACCTCTTGCATGAGGGGTGCCGACTTCATCACGAGATTGACGAAGGCCGTGCGGGTCTTGTCCTTGAGGTCGTTGATCTTGACCGCTGCCTCGGCGGCCCTCTTCTTGGCCTCCTTCGCCGAGACTGCCTTCTTCTCGGGCTTGGCGAGCTTCTTGCCGACCTTCTTCTTGACCTTCTCCTTCGGCTTCTCGGCCTTGATCTTGAGGGGCTTCTTGACCTTCTTCTTCTTGCTGGCGAGCTTCTTGACGGCCGCCTTCTTCTGCTCGGCCGTGGGCTTTTTCTTGACTACCTTCTTCTTGACCACCTTCTTCTTGGCAGCGGCCTTCTTGACCACCTTCTTCTTGGCAGCGGCCTTCTTCTTCGGGCTGGACCCCTTGCACTTCTCGGCCTGATCGCAGAGTTCGCACTCGAAGTCGTTCTCGTCGTAATTTCCGAATCGGTCGCACTTGTCCTTTGCCATCCTATACCTCCGTGGTAACGGCTCTGGTCGCCTTTCGGATCTGTTTGAGTATGGGTTTCACCTGATGCGTTTCCAGGTAGAGTTCCTCGCCTATTTCACGCTTGGACATCCCCGCCAAGCGCCCGATGAACACGCGTTTCTGGATCGGACTCAGCCTCTCCATCACTTCCTCGATTATGTCGTGAACGACTCCCTTCAATCCAACCATGCTCGGCAAGAGTGGTACGGTAGTTAGGTTCTTACGTCTCAGAAATCTATGCCGAAGGATCATCTTGATCCTATTGTGCGCTGCATCCCAGAAATACTTGAAGAATGAAAAGCTCTCGTAGCACTCTTGGCATCGTCGGGCGCACTGCCAGAGAACTTCGTCGAGCAACACCGCGACTTCCTCACCTTCCTCCCAAACGACTCGGCCATACTGTTTGCCGATCTTGTAGTATACTCCGAGCACCCGACTTCTCAAACTATTAAATGCACGATCACGTTCAATCGGACACGCGCCTGCACGATTAATAGCCCGGACCTCGAATTTCCATTCATCCCCTTCCAGTCTTTTCCGCTCCATTAGCGCCTTAGACCTTTCGCGATCTGGCGAAGAGTTTTTGAGTTGATGAACTTCAAAAAATTCTTTCGCTCCCTAAGACACTTCCTCACCGGCATGTCGATTGACGACATAGCCAGAAGATCGTACACTACCACCTTTCCCCCGTGTAGCTGCTTGGCCTTGTTGTCGTAGTTGCGGGCCTCTGCCTGTTCACGCTCGGCGAGTAAGTGCCGATTCTCGTAGAAGACCATGTACTTGGCCTGCGAGAGGCTCAGTCCCATACTCAGCATCGTTGGGTTGGCAACCATCACCGAACAGTTGTCGTCGTTCTGGAACTTGTACTTCTGCTCGTGCCGCTCCCTGTCCGTCATTGTGCCATCGACACCGGACACCAGAGCGTAGTTAATCCCTTCCTTTATTAACATGTTCCTGATCATGTCCATCGTCTCGTGGTGGAAGCCCCAGACCACGATCTTACGACCCTTGCGGATCACTTGATCGAGGATCTCTCGGAGCTTCTTCAGCTTTGGATTGTTCGGGAACAAGTAGCGAGTACCGTCTGGCAAATACATGAAGCCGGATGTGATCTGAACCATCTTCATGGTCTTGGTCAGGATCGTGGCCTCGATGATCTGCCCATCTATCTCGGTTGCAAGTTCTTCGCAGAGTTCTCGATGTGCTTTCTTCTGCTCCTTTGTTAGCTCGACCTTGCCTGTAGTGTAGAGCCGGTCGGGCATGTCATGACATTCCTCGATGCGCACCTTGTGAGAGAACTTGTTGATGCGGCGCCATAGTTCTTTTTGGTTCTCGCGCCTTGGTCTGTCGTAGATCTGGTGGCCACCGATGGTCTTGAAGATGCAATACTGCGCTCCGAAGCCATCCTCATCTTCCGGGAAGATGTAGTTGTTAATGATCTTCATCTGCTGGTAGGCGTCCAGCGGCGACTTCGTGATGATGGTCCCTGTGAGCCCCACCCTGCGTGGTATCCAGCGGCGTAGCTCCAGCATTCCTTGCGTGCGTGCTGACGTCCTGTGCTTGAACAGATGGATCTCATCCACGCAGAGCATGTCGAAGTTGAATTCCTTGAAAGCCTTAACGAGTTCTTGATTGCGTAGCGAGTCCGTGTTTGTGATGTAGAGATCAGCGTGGCCTGGCACACGGCGAACGTATGGACCATCTACCACCGTGATCTGATCGTCTCGTTGTAGCGCTACCATCTGTTGCTTTGTGCCGGTCCCGAGGATGAGACACTTGAGGTCTGTGAAGTCAGAACACTCCTGAACCCAATTAATGCGAATGTCCTTGGGGCACACTACCAGACCGCGTTTCACGATCCCCTGCTGTTTCAGAAACTCGAACGCTGAAGCGAATGCATAGGTCTTCCCCGTGCGCATGTCCCAGAGAAGCATCACCCCGGAGCAGTTGATGATGAGGCGGAAACCGATTAGCTGATTGTTCCACGGCTTGACCTTGAACTTGTAGAAATCGATCTCCTGATTCGGCATCCTCTTGATCTTGCGAATGCGATCGGCGATCTCCTTCGTTTCGTCGAATTCTCTCTCTGCTGCTTTGAAATCCCGTATCAGATCCGGGTGGATCTCGATCTTCCTGAAGCGGTCCTGGAGCGTCTCTATCACCTGTACGTTACACGGTAGCATGAAGCCGTTCCAGGACTCGTGAAACTTGGCCTCCCTCTTGAAGATGCGCAGGATCTTGAAGTATTGCTTCTCCGAGAAACCCTTGAGTAGCAGACAGTGCGGGCTGCGCACGCGCTTGATCGTCATAGCCATGGATCGCACTCTCCAAACTTGAGCTTCAGCCCGTTCTTGAAGATCACAAGCCCTGACTTTGCAGCAACTAAGTTGCGAGCTTCTAACCAGATCCGCCCGTGGTAGGCTTCTAGTGCGTATTCTATGGCCTTGTACTCTCGTGAAAGAGGTGACGCGAGGCCGCCGTGGAATAGGACGATCTCTTCCTTGCCGAGCTTGGAAAGATTGAACAACATATTCCTAACCGTGCATCGTAGATCGGTCAGGATCAGTCCGGGCGACCCTACCTCCACGACGACCTCGCATCGAAATAGAGTGATACAGTATTGGAGCAGTTCCATGACGTGCTTGTTGGCTTTCTTGAGTGAGCAGTAATCCTCGGCGCGTTTCAGTTCGATCTGAAGGCCAACCGGCAGCGTACGGCCGGCCAGAATTTTCCTTATCATCTTCTTTATGCGGGCCGCACGTCGCTCGGCTGCGTTCACTCAGATCACCTTGACCTTGTGGACCTGCTTCGTGTTCTCCTCCTTGAGCTTCTTTTCAAGCTCGTCGAAGTCCTTGCCGAACTCCTCGCAGAGTTCTTGTGCCACGGTCTTCCAGGAGATGGAGGTCTTGGGGCCTTCGGTCACGATGAGTTGCAGCTTGCCCTCACCTTTGGCGCTGCGTTTTCCATCCTTGTGCGCCTCGATAAAGAGGTTTTCCAGGTCTTCCTTGCGCGACTTCTCGAACTTGAGTTTTGCAGCCCACTTGGCCATTGTGCGCACGATGTTCTGGAATTCCTTGAGAGCTTCTTGCGTGACGAACTTCCCCTTCGTCACCTTGATCTCGTCCTCGAACATGAGACCGTTTTGCTTTGCCATTGTCAACGCTCCTTTCCGTACCTGTGTACGATTGTAACCATGCAGCGCCACCTTGTCAATCTCTTTTTTCCAGTCTGACTCGGCAGTTTTCACCGGGCCAGTGGTAGCGCTACCATCCTCTACTTAGTAGTTGCCACGAATGGCGAGCCACTTTTCGATCAGTTTGTACAGCACCAGCACCACCAGCACGACTAGCGGCGGCACGAAGATCTCGACCAAGGAAGACTCCTTCTCTTTGTATACATATATACCCGTAGCCTAGCTCAGGAGAATCTATCTCCTACTCCGTAGGAGTAGGGATAGATAATCATGATAGATAGAGAGTAAGAAAGAGAGGGGGTGTGGGGGAGAGAAAGGGAGAGAGAAAGATCACTCCCTTTTCACACCGTCTCCACACCATTCCGCTCGGACTGTTTGAGGCCACCTCTTGGTGACGACATCGAATCCTGAGTTTGGATTGCGGTATTTCACCACCACCGGGGCGTGCCGGCGGCACTCTCCGTCGATTGGATCATCGTCGGGCTCGGTTGCACCGTCGATGATGGGCGACCAGAACTTGCAGTCGTCACAGTGGACGCATTCACTCGCCATCCTTCACCTCCCGCTTGTAGCAGTTCTCGTATTTCCTGATCCGTTTCTTCTCTGCTTGGATCATATCGCAGATGAGAGTCCTTGGCATGTTCTGGCTCAAGTCATAGTCATCCAGGTCATTGGTCACTGTGAAGACTTCACCCCCGCAGATGATAGCTAGTTTCATCGAAGCTCCTTTTCGGTCAGTTCTTTGTTCTTGCGCAGTTCGGGGAAATACTGGTCGACCAGTTGTTTGGCATGCCAGTTGGCTTGCTCGAACATCTCGGGCTCGCCGTCCCAATCGTACATGGTCACGTGTGCGCTGTCGAATTCGAGTTCGCGCCTCATCTTCTTCAGGATCGAGGTGCGGTTCCACTTGAACGCCTCACGCTCGATCTCGTGTACGGTGAGGCAAGATTGGAATTCTCTGAGCAGCACATTGATGATCTTGTACCTGCCGACTCGATGCTTCACCGAGATCGAGAGCCTTGGCACACCGTCCTTGCTCACTGTCGCTTTCATTCTTGCCATGTCAACCTTCCTAATCTCGGCGCCGAGAATGCCACCACTCGGGAGGCTGGCCGACACCGCCATCGAAGAGATCGCACTTTGGTTGATCCCCGGAGTTCTTGAGGTCAGGGTTGTTTCCGTAGGGGCACTTCTTGCCCCACCAGAGCTTGCACTGTTTGCACTGCATTGTAGCGCTACCACCATTCCGCTGTTACGAGAAGAAGTGTAAGTACGAAGCCGACGATCAGGCCGGCGGCGATCGGGCCGGGCGGGATCTCCCACCACGGTGCTTCATCCAAGTGCTTCCTCGGTCGAGAAGGCGATGCGGCTCCGGTCAGTGAGGAAAGAGACGTAGCAGTTAACGAGGGCCTGGTGCCACGTGTTCGCCCAGCCACGGTAGGTCGTTTCGTATTCGGAGTATTCACCCCGCTCGATGAACTCGCATTGGATGCGGTACATCTTCTTGGCTTTCGAGAAGCCGTGACTTCTCCCGCCGACTCCAGCATGGCCGAAGTACCATGCGGTTGCTCGGGTGAGGAGATCCCAGAAGGCGATCTTTTCAGCGAGGTTGCCGGCGTGGTATTCCTTGCCCCCGTTGTCATATTCTTTCGGCCGGCGCATCTCTCCGTAAAGGCTGCTCGCTTCGATTTTTTCCGGCGCTTTGCTCTCGCTCGTTTTCTTCCCATTCATCCGGTTCCTTTCTGACTCTACAGATCCGAAAGTTGTACTTGCGCTGATCGGGCCGGTCGATTATACTACGGACTGAAGCTGGCGTCGGGGGCGAACCCCCCAGCCCCCGGTGCTTGCTCCGTTCAAGACTCACCACCTTTCCGAGCCCCCTGAACCACCAGACAGGGGGCTCGAACTTTATTTGACATCTTTCATCCCAGGATGTATACTCTTGTTAACCGGCTTGTCCGGTTCTTTGGCTCCCGTCCGGTGCGTTAGCATCGGCCCCTAGCGGTTCTTGGCAGATCTGTTGGGACGGGGGCCAAAAATCTTTATTAGCACTTGACTTATGTGCGACTCTGGTGCATAGTATAGCACTGCCAAGAACAAGGCTAAGGAGTCAAGATGCTAACCGAGACACTCAGAAAGTTCCACCGCTCGCAGAGCGGTTCGCCCGTATTCTCACTCCCTTCCGGGAAGCGCGTTGATCTGCGAGAGAAGCGCTCTCGGCAGGATCTTGCCAAGTGGATCGCCGAGCAGTTCAACGGCGATCTTGATGCGGCCGACGACGCAGTGAGTTCTGTCATGGCAAGGGCATTGAGGGAAGCCCGAGCCCCTTGGCCATACCTCCTATCGGCTCTCCGTGGTATCGCCGAAGAAGCTGACACGAGAGAGCCTCTTTCTCGCCAATGCACGAATGCCATGTTCTCCTCTCGCATCGGCAAGTGCCACTACCGCATCGCTCGCAATGTGCTCGGCGACCTTACCGACCCCCTCACCCTTAGTGGCCGAGAATACAACCTGTCAAATTCCGACGACTACTCGCTGGCCGTTCAAGAACTTCTAGGCGATGACCCTTTCCCGCTGTTCATGGCCACTGCCCCTCAGTTCGCCAAGTTCATTACGAGCCGGCGCCTCGTCGATGACTTGATCCAGTACCGTGCCATCACCAACGACGTGAGCGAGGCAAAGGAAGCTCAGGCTACCTTTCTCGGCTTTGTCGGGCAGGCACTTGCACAGTGTGTTTTGACGAATGAGTTCCGTGAATGTCTCAAGGTCATCAAGAGCTTCTATTCCCGGTTCTTCCACCCGGCTATCCTCGGGGTGAGGGTGCCGGGTATCGGAGTCATGCGCTGTCTTAGCAACGCAGGCTATCGTGAGTTTCTCCACGCCCTCTTCAGGCACCGGCAGGATCACGAACTCCTACGCTCCGATTGGTTGCGGCAGGCGTTGCACCTGGGCATCGTAACGAACCCTATTTCGTGGCTCGTGTTCATACTCACCCGGAACGTTGATACCGCCGAGGACTGGATGGATGTCCAGTGGTATGATACAATTAAGATGACGCAGGAGTTTGGACTCAGGCGTGTAACTGAGCTTTTCCCGAATCTGGTGGCGGTATGAGTAAAGATCCAGCAGTCGAGGTCTATGACGACGATGATGAGTTCTTCGATACCGAGGAAGACGAGGAACTCACTAGCGTTCAGAAGGTTTGGAGAGCCCGGCAAGTAGCCGTGTTCTTCTGCACCGGCAAGAACTTCGAGGACATCGCTCAAGAACTTGAAGTGACCGCTGACACGGTGCGTCGATGGTTCAACACGCCCGAGTGTCAGAAGGTCATCAACAAGATCCAGCACAGCGACATCAAGCTGGCTCGGAATAGTCTCCGTGAAGTTCTCCCTGATTTCTGCGATCGGCTCAAGACCGACATCCAGAACGAGGGCGATAACACGTACCAAGCGATGAAGCTGTACGCCAAGGTGATGGGCCTTGATGAGCGGCAGAAGGGCACGGACGCTGCGCTCTCGAACTACGAGGAAGTCATGCGCATGGTCTTTGGCGATGACGATGAGGATGACATCACCGAAATCGCGCATCCTAGTCAACTCCTTTCTGAGACAACAGAAACCAACTCTCACGATGATGACGATGAAGAGGAGGCTTCTAGCGAGGTAGACGACACATAACTGAGATGCACGCAATCGAGCGAACGATGCGTCTCTACATACTGAGCTTATCTGAACCCTGCCAGAGTGGCGGGGTTTAGTGTTAGTAGCCTCCTTTTCCTGGGCGACTCCTTGAAGCTGTAGTAGTCATCCTCTCCGATGATGATGTGGTCGAGCACCTCGATCTTGAGGAAGGCGCAGAGCATCACCACTGCCTTAGTGAGCATCACATCCGGCATACTGGGCTCAGGCCCACAGCCGGGGTGGTTGTGGAAGATGACGATCTTCTTGCCGCCCACCATGATGATGTGGCGTAGCAGGGCAGTGATATCTACCACTGACATGTCAGAGTCTCCAGCGTTGATCTGAGACTCGCCGATGTACCTCTTCTCCAGGTCCAGCGCTACCACCAGGAAGCGCTCGTTGGTGTACTTGCCGATGGCCTTCCTGCCGTGCTCGGCGATGTCGCAGACGTACTCGAAATTGATGTGGTCGATGCGTCGGTCAGTCGTCTTCCAGACGACCTCGAATTCTTTGGCGAATCTAGGCGTCTCCTCCTCCATCGTCGTCCACCTCCAGTGCTCGACCATCGCTGGTGTGCATGAGTGCGCAGGCCATGCAGACGTAGATCCTGCGGCCATATTTCTCGCTTTCTTGTGGATCGTATTCGAGGATCTCCCCGCACTCGGAGCATTCGATCGGATCATTGTACTCGTCATAGATTGCCAGGACCAGATCGTCATCCACAGTACACGTTTCCTTTCGGGTAGGGGTAGGCGATGGTCTTGCCGTCTTCGGTCTTGATCTCTCCGTGCTTGATCTTGTCCGTCTTGCCCAGGAAGAAATCGTGACGGATGTTGTGATCGGGGCACTCGATCGTGCCATCCTGATTGAAGATGAAGACTAGCTTCTCGGGCTTATCCACATCGTTGTCCACAGTATCCACACCCTCTCATTCTCGGCGCCGAGATTAGTTGACCTCTGGGTGGCTGCTTGCGTAGAGGTTGATCTCGGCCCACCATACGAGGTAGTCGTCGTCCTTTGACCAGAGCCAGTTCCAGTAGTGGTGCTCCCCCGGCCAGTTAGGCCGGTCCCGCATTAGATAGTGGAAGGACTCAGGGTCATCCTCGAATAGCAGGAACAGCCTCTGGCGCAAGAGGCGGAACTCCAGCTTCTTCTTGTACTGGTAGAACAGAACCCTCTTGCGCCTGACCGGATCGAAGACCCAACTCAGGTCGTCATCTTGACCTTCGGCTTCGGTTTCACCTTGTCGTCGTCGTAGTACGTCTCCTTCTTCGTCTCGTCCAGGGTCACGAAGCCGTCTGTCAGCCATTTCGTCTTCTCACATGCCTTCCCTTTGAAGCCTTGCATGTCGATGTTGATCTTGCCGTCTTTCCAGGTCACGATGATGCGCTTGCCATCGTACTCGCTTACGAAGCCGTCACCTGCCATGTTACCACCCCGCGCTCACTTTCTGCTTGCCCTTGGGGCGAAGCTCCATGTAGTTCGTGCCGTCCGGGAGCACCTTGCGCTCGAACGTCATCCATTCCTGGCCTTCCATTGTTTCGGCCAGTTGCTTGCGCACCTGACCCTCGGGATAGATCTGCTCGATCTTCTCCTGGAAGCCGAGGTTGAGGTTCACGTCGTTGACCTTCAGGGCGTAGGTGCCATCGTCTTGCAGCTTGAAGCCGATGTCCTTGTGGTAGTGCCGCCGCCCCTGGATCTCCGTAGTTCCCCCGAGGATCGTGATGTCGGCGAATTCGTCGCCATGATCAAAGCCGGCATAACCGACCATCTTGCGGTTCGGGGTCAGGTCGATCTTCTCCTTGGGGATGCCCAGGCCCCACTCCTTGTTGGTCAGGCACTCGATCAGTAGCTCTCGATCCGTGAACGGGAGAGCCGATTGCAGGAACTTACTCATCTCGTCTCCTCTCGTGGTAGCGCTACAACCTGACTTTCTTCTTCACGCGCTTCTTGCCGTTTCCTTTGGCACGGTGCTTGTCGGGATCGTAGGCGAGCGGGATGTTGCCGTCCAGTGCCCACTGCCTGTACTGCTCGGTCCTCTCTGGGTGAGTCACGCTTGCCGGCGTGGTATTCTTGATCGTCTCCAGGAACATAGCCGTTGTGGCCTTCTGGTCTGGAGCCCGGTAGGCTTTCTTGAGCACGGCCTTCGCCAAGCTCTCGATTTCGGAACCGGACCACCCTTCCAGGTCCACAGCGATGCGGCAGATCTCGAAGTCCTCGGAGTTGTAGTTGTTCATCTCGTTCCGTCGCTTGTCGATGTGATATCGCAGGATCTGCTCGCGAGCCTCTGGCTCGGTCGGGAGATCCATGAACCACTTGCCATCGGTGTCGATGCGGTGGCCACCGAACAACTCGGGCGGCAGCTTGCTTGGGTCGTTGCTGGTGAAGATGAAGTAGACGCCCTCCCGCTTCTTATGATCCGAGAGAAAGCTCAGGAACGTTCCGAAGAAGCGCTTGGTCGTGCCGGCGTCCACTTTGTCGGAACTGTCCGACCCGCCCAGCCCCTTCTCCACCTCGTCGATCACCACGAACACCGGGCTCAGTGCCACACAGGTGTCCAGCGCCCGCCTGAGCTTGGCGTTCGTTTCACCGATGTGCGAGGAGAAGCATTTCTCCAGGCGCAGGATCAGCGTGGGCTTCTTCGCCTTGCTCCCGAGCCTCTTGGCTACGGCCGTTTTGCCGGTCCCGGAGGGGCCGACGAGCAGACAACCGAGAGGCCACGAGCCGATGAACTCTTTGGCTTTTTTGGTGAAGGCATCGACCAGTTCGTCGAAATACGCCATCAAGTCATCGCAGCCTTTGATGCCTTCGAGTGGTTCGTCCGGGTCACAGAACTCCATGATGCCATCCTTGGCGAGGATCTCGGCCTTCATCCGTCCGACCACGAGAGGATCGAGCACGCCATCCCGACTCAGCGAGAGAGCCGTGATATTCATTGCCTCCTGACGAGTCAGACCTCGGAGCCCTTCGGCGATCTCCGAAACGGTGAACTCGCCAAGGATCTCGGCTCGTTCCTCGTCCGTTTCTGCGTTCTCAAGGATGACCTCGACAACCTTCTCCAGGTCAGGCTGCGTAGGCAGTGGCAGATGGAACTTGCGGAAGCATCGGCTCAAGCGCTCGGGCACCTCATCGTTGCCGGTGAGGATGATGATGAGCGAGCCTGTGCTCTCGTATTCCATCTTGCGAAGTCGCAGCATGTCGGCCACGCCTTCACGATCGAAGTAGCGGTCGAAGTCTTTGAGGACAACGCAGACCGGCTCATCCTCGGTGGAAGGGACATTCACGGCATCGTCCAGGGCAGCGCCGAATTGCCGGAAGAAGTTGCGTAGCGAGAGGAAGCGCTCGTTCGGGGCCGGCTCGATGCTGATGCCGCTCTTGAAACGTTGCTTCAACTCGGGTCGGCTGGAGATCATCTCGCGGATCGTGAACAGCTTGTTGTCCACCGGGCGAGTGACCATCATCTGGCGAATGGGAGCGACGATGTTGCCGTCCTCATCGACCTCGTTGTCCTCGTAGTCGGCCAGACCACGGGATGCGTCCCACTCATACACATGCAGCGGCGGGTAGTATTCGTCCTCTCCCTCTTTCGGCCGCTTGCGTTTGACCTTCTTGTGGACCGCTTCCGCGATCAGTTCCATGGCTTCCTCGTAGTCGTGGGACACCAGCCATGCGGCGCCCCCTCCCGACGAGGCGAAGTGGTGCAAGTCCTTGACGATGGGCTTGCTGAACTCCTGATCCATTGTATTCCGTCCTCTCATTCTCGGCGCCGAGATTAGAAGCGAACCATCCGGCGCTTGCGCTTGGCGAGAGTGTTGAGCTTCTTGTTGGTCTTGTTCTCCTCGGTCCCTATCTTCCTCTCGATTTGCACGATCTTGTTGTAGATGTCCTGCGGGGTACTCCCCTCGTTGGCCGATGCGTAGTCGGACTCTGGCAGAATGTCGATCAACTCCTGCATGAGCCCGATGATCTTGTCATCGCCGAAGTAGTTGGAGAGGATGTGGTCACGCAGGAAGAAGCGAGCATTCTTGATCTGGTGCCCCTTGATTTTGATGGGCTTGCCTTTCTCGTCCTCGCCGCCTTCGGCCACCTTCTTCAGGGCTGAGAGGCGATCGACGAGCAGCTTGCACCATGTGATCTTGTGGGCGAGTTCGATCTCGGCTTCGTCGAGCTTGGCGAGACGGATCAGCTTGTTCCTGGCCTCGGCTCCCTTCTTGTCGAGTTCGGTCAGGAACTCCTCGCCCTCTCGCGTCGGCAGGAGAGCCATTGTCTTGCTCGGGAGAAGGCGTGCCTTCAGCCTTTCCGGGAGGGACTCCTTTGCCGGATAGGCGGCCTTGAACTCGCGGATCAGTTCGTTGATGATGGCCCGGTCGATGTCCGGGTTCTTTGCAATCAGATCCTCCTTGATCTCCTTGAGTTGCTGACGCATGATCGAGTCGTAGTTCTCCTGAAGCTCGGCGATGACTGCGTTGTAGTCGGCCAGCTTCTGCTCCCATCCCTTCTTGCCGGCCTCCTCGTCACCGTACATGAACTTGTTCCACAGTGCGTCCGGGATCAGAAAGACCGACGAGGTGGACTCCAGTTTGAAGCCGCCTGCGTGCTTCGGGTGATCCCGTAGCGCCTGACTCTTGGCGTGGATCTTCTTGCTGTGCTCTTTCGGGAGTAGCTTGACGCCACCCTTGCGGAAGTATTCCGCACTCAGCTTGGCGCCTCCGAGGCGAGTCTGGTCGAACGAATGGTCGCCGCCCCATGCATCAATCTCAACGCAGATGGCGACTCCTTTGTGGAAAACGGACATGTTACCTCCTTGACAGCCGGTACAAGACCGGCTTCTGTTTGAACCAGGGGCGCAGCGCATTCTTGTGTAGCGCTACCACCTCGTCAATGTCGAACAGGTTCGTGATGGCTCGGGTGTTCCTGCGCTTGGCTTTCTTGGAGAAGAAGCCCTTGGGCAGCACCACCACCGCGCGTGCTTTCTCGTAGAGCTTGGCGACTCGCAGTAGCATCGTCATTGCTATGTCAGCCACGCCTTGCTGTTTCCCGGTCGGTGGGTTGAGCAGCACCACGTTGGGTTGGAACGTAGGACGTGTCAGTGAGAAATTCTTATACTCGACATGTTCGTATCTCGGGTATTCGAGAAAGTCCCGGCACATGATGTGTAGCTTCGGGTCCAGTTCCTTTGATACCTCGACGAGCCACTTGTCGATCTCGTAGCCGATGGTTTTGCCACCCGCAGCTTGTGCTACCTTGAGCAGCACACCGATGCCGGCGCAAGGGTCCATGACTGTCTCACCTTCTTCGATCTCGGCAAGCTCGACCATCTTGATCGCCACCTTCTTCGGCGTGAACCATGCCGACTTGGGCGCACCCTTGATGTTGATGAGGTGATCCCACAACTCGATCGCCAGGGCGAATGGTGTGTCCTCGTATTCGAGTTCAGTGAGATGCCCTAACTTGCTGAAGCCGAAAATGGATCGAGCATAGCGCTCTCGCCAGTTGCTAGAGTTAGAGATAAACTCGGCGTACTCGACCACCGATAGCTTGCTCATACGCCTCCATCTCCTTTGCGATCATCCAGAGGACGAGCCCAGGTTCTTCCGAGTCCCATAGGTCGCCCTCGCCTTCCTCCGGTGACATGTCAGAGTTGAAGCACCGGATGGCAGCACGTTTCGCGGCTGCGTTGTCACAGAGCCCTACCCAGACGGGCTCAGTAGTTCCTTCGTTTCGCTTCTTCATGCCTGTCCTTCTCGTGTTGTAGGACTAGGCGTATGGCTCTCACGAGTCCGGGTTTCTTCTCCAGAGTATTCACGCACCAGTCGAGGTAGTCCGGGTCCATCTGAAAGACCTCGTTGATTGGGAAGCCCTTGTACTTGCCGAACATGAACCGCGTACTGAGCGCTTCGTCCAGAGTCAACGTATCGTTGAGTAGGATTTCGCCACGCTCGTAAGCTGTGAGGAGCCTCTCGAATGTGACTCGGGCGCTGCCGGCGAGATACTTCCAGTCGATTTCACTCCCGCCGGCAGCGGCCTTGTTGTAGTCGGCGAGCCAGACGCGCAGTCCATTGAGCGTGTCTTTCATGGCTCACCTCTTGAACTTGAGCTTGATCTCCTGTTCCTTGCCATCCTTAATGGCCTGCGGGCCGACAACGTACACGTGGCAGAAGATTTCCTTCTCACCCTCCTTCCCGTTGGGCATGTCGCTCACGCGCACCTCGATCCTGAGTTCGGTGGGGCTGATGTCGCCTTCCTCCCGGAAGAGGACGCGTTCGTAGCTGCCACCGTTGCCGTTCTTCGGGCCAGTCTCTACCTTGCTCGTGCGGCCGTCCACTTCGAGCATGTGCCAGACGTTTCTTACGTTTCGAGGCATGGTTTCAGTCCTTTCATTCTCGGCGCCGAGATTAGCTGATGTTGATTTCTTCTCCGCTGAGAAACTCGTGGCTATCGTCGTCATCGGAATTCTTGCCGGTGTCGTTGCTCGACGAGCAACCCGGCAGAAGATCCTTGGGGTCGCTCTCGTCATCGAGGTCGCTCTCGAAGACCAGGGCGTCGTCCCAGCCCATGTTGAACACTGTCCAGGCGTCTTTCTCCAAGCGGAGCACGGCCTCGTCGAAGACTTCTCGGATGATCTTGAGCACATCCGGTAAAGACACAGGCAGTGAGCGCCGCCGGTTGTAGGTTTTCACCCGCAACTCCCTGCCTTCGATTCCATGGGCCGCCCAGATGTGAACCTTCTGGCACCGACAGAAGGTGTCGTGGTTCTTGCTGTCATCTACGTGTTCGAGGTAGATGTTGAACAGCTTGGGCACCTTCCAGACCATGCGCTCCATCTCGGGCTCGTTCCAGTCGAAGATACCCGTGGACTGGAGGAAGCTGGTCAACTGCCCCCAGTATACTTTCTTCACTTTCGCCATTGTGTTTCTCCCTTCACCCTATAGGGCCGCGATTGGCAAGCCCTAGATTGAGCCGTAGTGCATTCTGATCCAGGGATCTGGCTCGAACTGCTTCTGATCCTTGAAGCGGTGCATGGTCGTGACCCACCCTTTGGTTCGGGCAGCGCCGTACCACCAGACACCGTGGACGTCCTTGGCGTGCCACCATACGCAGCTTCCACAGAAGCCGCGCCTTGTTGTGTAGGTGCTCGTCACCGTGGCCAGCTTTCCCCCGCTCCATGTGGTGATGAGCTTGCCGTCGCTGGAGAGGTAAGCCTGGAACTTGGTGGCCGTCTTGAGTTCCTTGCGCTGGGCTTTGTTGGCGCAAGCATAGCACATGGTCTTTCCAGTCTCCCGGTCGTGGCACACGCCAGTAGCGCAGCTACCTTTCTTGCGCCTTGTGGGGAGGTGCCCACAGTCGAGCAGTGTTCCAGTTTTTGCCATGTCAGAGTCCTTTCAGTCTCGGCGCCGAGACTAGGCGTCTAGTAGCGGTAGCTGATCTTGCGGGCGACGACGCGCCGGAACCCGTTGCGGTAGATGAAGACGAGCCGGCCACGGTAGCCGCGCCCGATGTTCAGACTCGCCCAGTAGAGGCCAACCAGCCCTGACTTTCTCTTGTCGAACGTCCAGCGGCGCTCGTAGGCGCTGCGTTCGGTCGGGCGCTTGGTCGACTCGATGGCGATCTTCACGACGTTCTTGGGGATCTCGATAGTGCGTTGCTGGTTCACGTTCAGTCCTCCTCATAGTATCCGCGCTTCTCGCGCATGGTGGTGAGACGGTCGAGGGTCTTCTCGAAGCCGTGCTTGTTGAAGTAGTCCTGGGCTTCGACCTGCGCCTCCCAGGACACGGAGATGTAGTCGATCCCTCTAGGGTTCGTTGCAATCTCGATTTCCTCGGCAAGCTCATGGGCGAGCTTCTCGTGCAGACTCAGGTAGGAACCGGGTCGTTTCAGGTCTGAGAAGTCAACCTTGCTCTCCATCAACTTCTGAACTCCCTTGGATACTGCCATCTAGTCCTCCTCCGTATCTTCCCCGTCCTCGGTCAGGCCGAAGAATTCTGTGTCGGAACCATGTTCGCCAAGCAGACGAGCGGCTGTTCTTGCGCAGATGACCTCATCCTTCTGATTGCGGGTGATGCCGGAAGCATAGCTGTTATCGCCGAAGCAAGCCGCATCGACTTCTTCGAGGGTCATGTCTACCGGCAGTTCGCTCTCGCTCAGGATCTCGAACGTGATTGTGCGCTTGTAGAACTTGCGCTGGCTCTTGGCCGCCTCTTTCCTACACTCTTCCGAGCAGACGTAGGTGAACGCCTTCTTTCCGCAGAGGCCGCCCTCGATCAAGCGGCCGTTTCGAGTAGTAAGTCTGAGCCGCTTGTTGCACGCCGCACAGTGCGAGAAGAACGTCTTGTCCATTACTCCTCCTTCAACGTAGCGCTACCATCCTTGACAGCCTGCTGCGCATCTTCGAGGCTCTCGGGCAAGCCGTGCATCTTGCGAGTGAGCTTCTTTTCGTCGCTGTCGCTCTCGCTGTAGCGGTACAGCCCGGCGAGCACGTCACCCTTGAGCATGTCCCACCCGGTCGAGCCGATCTTGTTCTGGCCACGATCCATCTCGAAACCGAACGTGATGCCGAGTATGGCCAGATCCTTGTGCATCTTTCGCCAGAGCTTCTTGATGTTGTTGCCGTTCTCCTGCCACACGATGGCGCCGAAGCCATAGTCGGATAGGATCTGCACACGGAAGTTCGGATCGTCCAGAGGCATCTGGGCCAGGTCTTCCTCTGTCCAGCCGCAGGAGTCGACCGCTTCTTTCCAGCCCTTCTCGCCGGCCTCGCTTGGCGAGATGGCCTTGACTTCCACTCCGTAGGTTGCGCCGACCTCTTCCTTGCAACCGTGTTCCTCCCACGGGATGATTTCCGCGACGAGCCAGAAGTAGAACTCGCCATTGCACATGCGCTGGGAGATGAACTTCCCCCCGTAGGTGAGGTAGTTTACGTCTCCCGTGAGGAATTTGAAGATGGGCTTTGCGATGTGGATGCGGGCGCACTCGCTGATCGGATTCTTACGCGGCGGTTTCCAGCCTAGCATTTGTCACCGTCCTTTTCATAGAGCCAGTGCAGTTCTTTGTACGGACACTTCGAGCAGTCGACCTCGAATGCGTTGCGCCCGATGATCGACGGGTGCTTGCAGGAGAAGTCCCATGCGCTGCGCCACTTGCATGTGTGGTCAGAGGCTGCCGGGCCATCCGGTAGCCAGAACCTCGGTCTTGCCATAGCAGCCTCCATTCTCGGCGCCGAGACTCAGTAGTTTACAGCGTGGACCAACGTGTCGAGACAGTTGATGCCATCGGGCCATGTGAAGCAGTCGATGTCTTCGATCTCCTCGACCCACACGCCATCTTTCAGGACGCCGGGATCGGCTGCGCGGTTCACCACGCAGCCGCCCTCGACGACATACCAGTCACCGTACACGAGCACCATGCAAGGGGTGCCTTCGGAACCGTAGGTTCCCCGGATCGTTCGTCTCATTCCCATTCTCCCGTCACGTTGCCGTCGTCGTCGATCTTGCGGGTCATGTAGGGCTTTTTCTCGAACCATTCGGTGTCGATGGCGAAGCAGCACACGCCGCTCGTCGGGCTCCAGTAGCTCTCGCGGCCAGTCATGTACTCCTCGAAGCTGGATGGAGTGCCCAGGTCGCCGGCATTGGGCACGCACGGCGAACAGCGATGGGCGAAGGTCACGATGGGAGCATCGAGGACGAAGATGATCTCCGCCCCGCCGAGGTAGGACATCTCGTAGATGAAACCGCCCTCTTCCAGCCGGTACGTCGGCTCGTCGCACTCCCACTGTTCCATGTAGGCGTCGATGAGTTCGGTTTCACCGTCGAATTCGACATCGACAGACACATTGGTAGTGATGATGTCTCCGTCGTCATCGTCGATGATTTCGTCGAAATCGTGGATGAGATCGGCGCAGACTTGCTCGCGGATCGTGTCGATCATGTTGTCGGCCCTGCGCTTGGCTTCTTCCAGAGCCTTGCGGATTTGCTGCTTGATCTCTTCTCGTTTCTGCTCGACGGTCACGTTGGTGCCGTGCTCGAAGATGTGCTCCATGAGTTCGGGTACCCTGTTCCCGTAGATTGTGCCGTAGGCGATGCCCTTCTTCGGATGCACGTTGGCGATCTGCCCATCGTGAGGCAGGTTCGGATTGATGGTCGATCTTGCCATGTCAGAGTCCTTTCATTCTCGGCGCCGAGATTAGGCGGCGTTGTTCAACTCTTTCTCGAATCTGCAAGCCGGGCAGCAACCGGCCTTTGTGGGCTCGCGCTTGTCACGGCCGCACTTCTCGCACTTGTATTTCTCTTCGATCTCCTCGATAGTGGTGACGTACACGAAGCCCTGATCGCTCTCCTCCAGATGAACTTCCCTGACCCCCTCCAACTCCGGGAACATGGCGACATCTTCTTCCGTGACCTGGAAGATGTCGATGGGCTTGTGCGGGCACTCGTCGGCCTCGCAGCCGTCCTCACCGTAAGCCTCGCACTTCTCTTCGTCGCACGGGTACTCTCGCTCGCCGCCCCCTTCCATCATGATGTCGTAGAAGTAGGGAGCGTAGAGCATTTCTGCCTCGAACTTGCCGGGCGAGCGGATCACGCCATGCTCGTCCACCTTGTAGTCTCTGAGGATTTTTTCTCTGGTCATCCCGACCACCTTTCAGTCTCGGCGCCGAGATTGCTCGGCGCCGGCTAGTTCCATGTACCCTCACCCTATAGGGCCGAGAATGGCAACCGTGGTAGCGCTATCCCCTAGTCTTTGTACTCATCAGTCTTGAGCCAGTTCAGGAACCACTCGCTCTCCTTGAACTCTGAAACGCAGACAGGCCAGGAACCATCCCAGGTTCCATCGTGAGTGTGTTCGTCGTGGAAGTCCTGCACGTAGTCATCGTAGGCACGGAGAACTTGTTTGTCGTCTGCTTCACTCGGGTCGAGGAAGATTACGTCGTCGAAGTGACCGAAGCCCCGAGCCCCCTCGTCGAGCTTGTCGGTCAAGATCCCCCACACTTCCGTGCGTGACCAGAAACCAGAACCATGCCCTTGTCGAGAGAGCCAGAAGTCGCACGCTGCTTTCTCGATACGATGCGGGCCTATCATGCGCCCGAATCTTTGAAGGAATCGGGCGCAGTCTTCGCGCATCTTCTTGAGCGTGTCTTTCCCTAACTCTTCCCGTAGATTCTCCGTGCTTGAATTCGTGCGGCTGTCCGGGCACTCGGCCCAGCACGCGGAGTCCACGTAGGTTTCATAGAAGCGGTCCAGGTCTTTGTACGGGCACTTGAGCCCGCAGTTTTCTTGTTGAGATGCGCTTGCATCACACTCGATCCTGCCTTCTTTGCAGAACATAGGCATCCTTTCATTCTCGGCGCCGAGATTAGAAGTCGATGTAATCGAGAATCTTCTTGAGCAGATTGATAGGCGCAAGGTCATCCCACTTGGTCTTGCGCTTCTCGTTGAGAGACTCGTCGGCGTTGCTGTAGAATGCCCCCGTTTCGATCCTGTCAATGGCGAAGATCTCTACCCCGCAGTAGCCGTGCCTGCGATTGATTGTGAGCACGTAGGTGTACGGCACCTTCACGCCCCACTGGTCGCGAATCAACTCGCGGAAGACATGGATCTCATCTGACTCTCCAGCCTGGAGAGTGACCGTGTGCCTGCCCACTTTGTCTCGGTACGTGAGCGTGAGAGCACGGTTGTAGCGCTGGGCTTCCCGCGCCTCGTCCCACGTTTCGTGCTTGATCTCGTAGTTGCGCACCGTTCTGATCATTCGATACCCTCTCCGTCACCGATGAATTCGGCGCTCTTGCCTTCCTCGAAGGTGTTCTGGATGTCGTCCCAGTTGTCGTACCCACAGCCCTCACAGGCGAAGGTATCCTCTCCAGGTTCCCCCACCTTGAAGTCTCTTCCGCAGTTGTAGCACGTGAAGCGGCCGTCCCAGTTTCCACGCTTGAGCATGCAGTACAGGCGCTGGAACTGTGTTGAGATGTTGAAGCTCGACGCTCCCCACGGGTCATGCTTGTCGCCTGACACATCAGGAAGCTCCGGCCAGCCCAGGCCAAGGGCTTGCTTGATCTCGACATAGCCGGCGGCCATGCTGAGAGCTTGCGAGATACGTGCGATGATCTTGTCACGGAGTTCGTTGCTGATCTGGCGGTATAGCTTGCCCTTCATTTTGCACCAGAAGAATTGCGGGATACCGCCTTCGTTCAAGTCGTGCTCGATGATGAGCGCCTTGCCATCCTCACGTGGCTCGAAACCGATGCTTCCACACTGATACTGTACCAGTTTCACGCGGTCCTCCTTGCACTTGCGTAGTGATTGCACTTGTTCGTGCGCATTGCCTCGTTGAACTCGTCCTTCGTCACGTAGCGATTGTCACAAGCGGCCTCATCCTTTGGACAGGTGGGCGTACACTTGCATCCCTTGTAGAAGAAGAGACATCCCGAGCACAGGTCGCCGATGTGATCCTCTTCTGTCTCGCCGTACCACGGCATCCTCTTAGGCTTTCGCATTGCCCTCCTTAGTCTCGGCGCCGAGACTGGGCTCGATGAGCCCGAGCCTCGTGTTCACCTCGTTACGCAGGCGTTTGTACTCGACGAGCATCTTGTCCCACACGGCTTGCATGCCATGCTTGACGTAGGTGCAAGCGAGCGAGATACCATCCCCGCTGGAGCTATCCGTGCGTGCCGGTCGTCCGTTGATGAGCCAACAGCCCGGCCTCCCGTTCTTTTCGTCATACGCATGCCAGGAGACGCACCTGCCTCGCACCGCTTTCTGGCACCCCGTTTTGACGATGGAGCCGTTTTCCTCGATCCGTTCTACGATGCCCGTATATAGATCGAAACGCACCGCAGCATACATGTTGTCCGTCACTACGAAGATGTAATCGCGCTCGAAAACATCACCAGGTACGTAGCCTTCGCCGTTGTTTCTCCCGCTCACATAGAGCTTGAACTCGATCTCAGGCATGTCATTCTCCAATCAATGCGTAGAGTTCCCCCACGGCTTTTGCCATGAGACTACGTAGTTTCCGTCCGATTCGAGACGACTCTTCAACGCTGATACCAGTGGGCTGCACCACTCCCGAACCTACTGTGCGAGGGATATGCAGTCCACCGCCCTGGCGCCAGATCGCATGCGCCTGTCCGAAGGCGACCAGCGCATGCTCTAGTTCATCCCGCCCGATACGCGCCAGGCATTTGGCGATAGCGCTCTCCATAGAGCGCACGAGCTTGTCTTCGTCCAGGCAGTAGTAGACCTTGCGCTGGAATGCGAGATCCGCGTCATGCGCTTTCGGTTGCGTCATGATCTTGAGCACGAGTCCGTTGAACTCATTGATGACCGACATCTCACTCCCATTCATTCTCGGCGCCGAGAATGGGCTCGATCTCTTGCCAAGCCCATCCCATGCGCTTCCAGAAATTGTCGAGCACAGGGCTGGAGATGTGCAGCCACCACATGATCCCGAGCGTAATCCCGAGATTGATCTGTGCGCTTTTCACGTTGTCCTCGTCGAGAGCCGCAGTGACTTTCTTGAGAGTCTCTCGCATGCGCAAGGCCAGTTCGCGCGGGGTCTGTGTACGGAAGAAGTCATCGTAGATGACCTTCATGCGGAGCCGAGCCACGCATGGATGCTTCTCGATGATCTTGTCGACGAGCCTCTGAAGTTCCATCATCCTGTCACGCTTCACACCATCCCCCTCGCGTGGAGTTCGTCTTGCAGGCGGATCTTGAGCTTGGCCAGCTTCTGAAACTGCGTGACGAGATCGCCGCAATACGCCTTCTGCACGATCTTGTTGTCCTGCGCCGTCTTGAATGAGTCTACGGCTGCCTTGATCCGAACCCATGCGCTTCGCAGGCAGCCGATGCGCCTGTCCTTGTGCATGCAGTCGACGAAGTTCTGGACTGCGAGCGAGGCATCGGCTACGCTCTCCTTCAGATGGTTGACGAGCCCTAGCCCTACCTTCTCCGCAGGATTGATCCCAGACATAGTTGCCTCCATTCTCGGTGCCGAGATTACTTGCTCATCAGCGTGCGCCACACGCTGCCTTCACCCTTGAGAACGACCCGACTCGTGGGCTCACCGTTGACGAGATCCACGACGAGCATGAGAGCCGTGACCCATGCTTGCTTGGCGAGTTCTCTGTACTTGGCGAGCGCTCTCCCGTAGTTCGTAAACGGCTCTGGCTTAGTCTTGCCGAATTGCGGGTTCACGATGACGAAGTACATTCGGGCTCCTCTCATTCTCGGCGCCGAGATTGATCGGCACCGAATTCGTACTTGGCTTCTCAGGGGCGATGTGCATGCCCCTCTACCCTATAGGGCCGAGAATGGCAAGGTTGTACGCAAAAAAAAAAGCCAGCCCGAAGGCTGGCGTGGAGAGTTCAACGCGATTGGAGCATTGTCGTTGTGGGGCGTGCCCCTACCCCGGACGCATCTCAATCACCTCCCGATCAAGGGAACACATTGTTCAACCTATAGTGCCGAGAATGGCAACGTGGTAGCGCTACGCTCTGGGATCTCCGATGTAGGTGCCATCGGCTCTGAAGTCGCCGCCCTTGTGGCCAACGATCCGAGCCATCTTTCCCTCGCCAGCGTACCATAGATCACCGAGCCAGTCACAGATGTTGCACGCGGCCCAATAAGCAAACTTCTCGCCATTGCCGCAACCAAAGTCTTCGTACTTAGGCCACGCCTGATTGGGGAAGCGTACCTCGATCCGGCGCATGCGCTTGTAGAGCGGGCAGGCTTTGCCACCGTGTCTGTCTTCGAGGAAGCAATGCCAGGCAATGAAGAGGTCCATTCGAGTGAAGGTGCCATCCCAATGACCCTTGAACATTCAGCCTCCATTCTCGGCGCCGAGAATGAGCGCCGATCCGATCCGATGCGATTCGCAAATGCTCTCACCCTATAGGGCCGAGAATGGCAACGTTGATCCGGCGCGATTGATCCCATGCGATTCGCTCATGATCCGACGCGATTCGCCTTGATCCGACGCATGATCCCATGCGATTCGCGTATAAAAAAAAAAGCCCCGCACATTGTGCGGGGCTCGTCTCCGTCGCCTCTTGCGGCCGATAGAATGTTGGGTATATGTTGTGTCAATGATCGGGATGCATGACTACCTCCAGAGTAAGAGCGCGCCCCCCTGTTTTATTAGACGGCGGGGGGCTAGTTAGTACCGTCATCCTCTTGATCGTTGGATGTACGCCGGGCGGCTCAACTGCTCACGAGTTATGCCTTGCAATTATCACGACTTGTGCCGTGTGCGTGGGGCCTCGGTCACAGGAGCCTTGTGCCCGTAAAACGAAACCCGGCTAGGGAGGATGGGAAGTGTCGTAGTTGTTACGGAGCACTGATCCTCATTCCATTCTCGGCGCCGAGAATGCCGGTCACTCTCGGCCGCCCTTCGGCTTTGGGCTTGCTGCCCGTCACCCTATAGTGCCGAGAATGGCAAGCCTCTGCCGGGACGCGTTTCTACATCTATTATATAGCATGTTTCCAGGTCGTATTCCACTACCCTCTCGCGCGCGTGCGCACGCACCACTACCCTCTCGCATGTGTGTTCTCGTTTTCACCACCTTACCCGTCACCACCCTCTCATGCGCGTTATCACCACCTTACCCCCCACCACCTTATCGACGCGTATCACCCCCGTGCGTCATGGTTGACGCCTCGACGGGTCTACGCGCGGGCGGGCGCGGGTTGACGGGTCTACGCGGGCGGGCGCGCGTATAGTATATATAGACACGAGAGACGCGCGCGGGCGCCCGCGCCCGCGAAGAAAGGAATCGCACGCGCGCATGCGGGCGCGCGTCCTATAGACGGGCGGGCGCGTCTATCGGGCCGGCTCGCTTCCTTTTCTTCGGGCGTGCGGGCGGGCGCATGCGTGCGCGCGTCCTATAGACGGCGCGCGAATCCATTGAATCAGCGGGCGCCGCCCATGCTACGTCTCATGGCGTAGCGCTACCACGGGCGGGCGCCGGCCGCCGGCTCGGGCCGGCGGCCCGAGCGGCCCGCAAGGCGGCGCCAGATTCGCCACGAGAGCGCCGGAATCGGCCCGAATTGGGCCGCAAGCCAGCCGGCCCGAGTATCGGCCCGGCTCGGCCCCTTGCGGCCGTTAGACGGCGAATCTGCTAGACGCTACGCACGCGCCCGCGTCTATATAGTACATGACGCACGGGCACGGGCGCGCGAAGAAAAGGAAAGGGCCGGCCCTTTCAATGCGTAGACGGGCGCGCGTATAAAGAAAGCCGCCGGGCACGGCCCGGCGGCGCTGGCGCTCGGCTGTCAGCCGAGCCATGCGAGCATACGCACGAGAGCGAGCCCGCCGGCCGTGCCGATCGCCATGGCGAAGGCGGCCCCTAGCAGAATCACGCGCGCCCGCATTCGACGGGCGGCGCGCTCGGCTCGTATGTCTTCGATACGAGACGGAATCACTCGAAATGAAACGCACATGGCTTGTCTCATGGCGTCTCGATTCCAGCCACGCTATATACGTCTTCGATAACGTAATACGTGGCGCCGCGCCGCCCGATATAGACAACGCGGCCCGGCTTGAAAAACGAGCCGCCCGAGCAAGACGCTTGCACGTCTTCGAAGCGGCCCATGTGTACTGTCGCCGTCTCGCCGTCTCGTGCGCGTATCACGCCGATTCGGTTATCAAGCTCGTATACATGGAATTCGGCGCCCGTACCACGGGCGGCCGGCGCTACGGTCGCCGAGCCCGGCGCAATGCCGAGCCCGGCGCCGTTTGCCGCGCCGTTTCATCCTACAAGCGAGACGAGCACGAGCACGAGCATGACGAGCCCGAGCACGGCCGAGCCGGCCCGCTTCGCCAGCCGCAAGCGGCGGGCGTCTCGCTCGGCGAGAATGGCGCGGGCGGCGCGCCGCGTTTCCTTGCGAATCTTCTTCGCCACGATACCTCGCATGTGTGTTCCCCTTTCGGGAGTCTCGGCCGGCCGCTCGGCTCGGCGGCTCGGGCCGTCTAACCTATGTCGCCGAGAATGGCAAGCAAGGGCCGTGCCAGCCGGGCCGCATTCTCGGCGCCGAGAATGAGCCGGCGCTTCGTATCATGACGCCCGATTCATTAAATTTTTTTGCCCCTGTATAGTACGCGTGCATGCGTCTATATATAGGGGCCAAATTGCTTCCTTTTCTTCGGGCGCACGGGCGCGCGCCCGTGCGGGCGCGTGCGTATAGTATATATAGACATGTATCGTCTAGCAGATTCGCCGTCTAACGGCCGATCGCCTTTCATGCGGCCCGATACTCGGGCGGCCGGCCGATCGGCCGAATCCGGCCCGATTCCGGGCGTCTCGTGGCGAATCTGGCGCGCCGCTCGGGCGCCCGAGCGGGCCGCCGGCCGGCGGCGGGCGTAGCGCTACCACGAGACGGCGCGCGCGCGTATAAGAAAAGCCGCCGGCCGATCGGCCGGCGGCCCGAGTCTCGGCGCCGAGACTACATGCGGCGGCGGCGCCGGCTCTCGTGCTCTCGCCATTCGCGCCGCATGCGGGCGTCTCGGCGGCGGGCGTCTCGATCGCGCCGCTTGTAAAGCCTACGTATGGCGTGCTCGGCGCGCTTATACGTCTCGCTCTCGGGCTCGAATTGCCCGAGTAGATTCCACAGTGGCGAATCGTCACACGTCATGCCTTCGCCGTGCTCGTTTACGGCTTGCGCTACTCGATTCAGCGCTTCGGCCGCGCCTTTTGCCATGTCTCGGGCCGTGCGGCGCTCTCGCTCGGCGCCGGGCCGGCCGGCGGCTTCGGCGAAGATTCGCATGTCGTCTTGTCTCGTGGCGTTTTTGTACATGACGCCCGCCATGAGACGCAACATGAAGGCGACGACGTTTCGCGTGTCTTTGTCCATGTCTAGTCTACTCGCTTCCCGTGCTCGTCAATCTCGTATGCGTCAAGATACATGGTCACACTGGCTTCGGCGGGCTCGGCGACGGCGGCGCGGCGCTGGCGCCAGCCGTCCATGCGCGGGCCGAGCGAGCGGCCCGCCGAGACGAGCCCGAGAGCGAGCACGGCGCCGAGCACGAGCCCGGCGGCCCATGCGAAGGCGCGGCGGCGGCGGCGCCGGCGGCCGGCGGCCCGTGCGCGAATGATAGACCGTGCCATGTGGCTTCGGCCCTTAATCGTTTCGTCTTTCACGTGTTCCCCTTTCGGCCCGGCGCCGCTCGGCCGGCGGCGCACGCATTCGACTATGCAAGGGCCGTGCCATTCTCGGCCATGACATGTCAGCCGTGCCCGAGCACGGCGCCGAGAGCGAGCCGGCCCATGTTCTTGGCGCCGAGAATGGCGGGCGCCAGCCGGGCCGAGACTGACAGCCATGCCAGTCTCGCCGAAGCATACAATGTCAGCCGAGCGGCTGAAAGCCGCTTCCAGAGCGGATTAGAGCCTACTGACAAAAATGTCAGTATGGCTGACATGGATGCCAGCCGGGCCGGCCTTATAGTAGACGGGCGCATGACGCGCGCCCGCACGCGCGCCCGCACGCGCGCCCGAAGAATCGGAAGCGATCGGCCATACAACGCGCGCGGGCGGGCGCGTAGACTGCGCCCGCGTCATGTATATAGGGCCGCCGAGCTTGGCACGGCCCTTGCATAGCAATCGGCGGCCGAAGGGGAAGCGAGGAAACGGCCGGCGCCATTCTCGGCGCCGAGAATATGACGGCCCGAGCCGGGCCGAGTATTGCCAGACATAGCACGGGCACGGGAAAGGCGGCCGGCGCCGGCCGAGAGCGGCGCGCGATAGTTCTTTGACATGTGAATACGAATCAACGCGTATCAACTACTGACATGCGAAAGGGAACACGCATGAAGAAGAAACGCAAGAAAGGCGAATCCGTCAAGACGGGCGCGCGTGGCGCAAACGTGCCGAAACAAAAAGCCGCCGCCGAGCGCAAGGCGGCCGAGAGCAACGCCCGAGACAAGAAAGCAGCCGGAATCAAGCCGCCGCCGCCCGTCAAGCCGAGCCCGGCGCCCGAGCCGAAGCCGGCCGAGCCCGCGCCGAATCCCATGGCGGCGCCCGAGACGCTTCATGACGGCAAGACGAGCAAGCCGAACACGCCCGGCGCGCCCGTAGCGCTGCATGGCTCGCTCATTCTCGAAACGTTCATGGGCGCCGCCGTCGCTCTCGTGTGTCGTCTCATGCTCGGCGCGCTTTATGACGAAGCCGCCGCGCTCATGGAAGCGACGAAGGCCGAACGCGCCGAGCTTGACGGCAAGACGGCGCCGAAGACGGCCCGAGACATGGACAAGAAACGCGCCGCTCTCACTACGCGCTACACTCGCACGCAAGACAATGCAATCAAACGCGGCGCGTATCTCGCCGTGATTCTGGCGACATGGGACATTCGCCTTGACTTTACGGGAACGAACACGGCCGCATGGACATGGGCGCGTGACATTAACGGGAAAATCGTGAAAGACGAAAAGACGGGCAAGCCGAAGCGCATGACTGTCAAGCTACAAGACGTGTTCATGTCCGTACTGACACAAAACTACGGAAGCGCCATGAAGGAATTGCAATGCCTTCGCACGGCCGCCGAATTCCTGCCAGTATGCCCGGAAGCGATCCGGGCCGCTCTCGTGCCCGAGAGCGACGGCGCACGGCCCGAGAGCGAGAGCGCGGCAAGCATGGGGCTCGTGCTCGATTTTCTTGCCAAACACGTGCATACCGATTCCGTGCCATACGTAAGGAAACACGCGAAGGAAAAGGGAATCGGCGTCACGTGGCAAGCTCTCACAAACGAGAGCGAGCGCGCCGCGCTCGGCCGGCCCGACAAAGGCAAGGGGAAGGGGAAAGACAAGACGAAAGGCAAGCCGCCCGCGAAGAAAAAGCAAAAGCATGTGAACGTCTACAACGCACGCGGCGAAAAGGTTACGCTTGACATGGAACGCGCCAAGAATGCAGCCGCCGCCGCCGAAGGCAAGGCCGAAGAGAGTGAAACGGAGCGCGCCGCCCGTATCGTCGATGGAGTAGACATGAGCGAAACGGAGCGCGAAGCCGTCAAAAAGGCGCGCGAAGCCGGTCTGAATGACGGATGGGCCGCGCTTCGAAGCCTCGCGTCTCAACTCATGGGCGATCCGAGCACCGAAGGCTTCGACATGACGGGCGCCATGATTTTCGTCGAATGGCTCTCGGGACAAATCGCGGCGGCCGGAGACGCCGCCGCCGAGCGGGCCGAGCTTAGGCATGCCACGTCGAAGGCTAACAAGGCGGCCGTAGTGGGCGCCGCCCGAGTGAACGCGTAGAGTCTCCCGAGCCGCCGGGCCGTGCCCGGCGGCTCTCTTTTTCTACGCGCGCATGGTAGCGCTACCACGGGCCGCACGCTCGGCGCCAGCCGGGCCGAAAGGGGCCGCCGAGCCGCCCGAGATTCGCCACGAGACGCCCGGAATCGGCCCGGATTCGTCCGATCGCATGGCGAGACGGGCCGAGACAAGGGCCGGCCGCCTTGCGGGCGTTAAACGGCGAATCTGCTAGACAAGCGGCGCGCATGCGCGTCCTATATATACATGACGCATGCGCAGTCTACGCACGCACGCCCGCACGCCCGCACGCGCCCGCGCGTGCGCACGCCCGAAGAATGGAAGCGATCCGGCCCATGAGACGCGCGCACGTCTATAAGGTCGAATCCCTACCTTTTCTTCGGGCGCACGCGTGCGTGCGGGCGCGCATGTATATAAGAAAAGCCGCCGGCCCGAGCGGGCCGGCGGCGCTGGCGCCGGGCGTTTAGACGTACACATGCCCGCAACGATAGCAATGGAGAGCGGGCATGTCAGTCTCGCCATACGTGCAAGGCGAGAGCAACGCGCCGCACACGCTACATTCTTCGCATTCGTGCGCTTCGGGTGCGTCGTATCCTTGCCACAATTCGCGCCCGTGCTCGTCTCTCGGCCATTCGCCGTTGATAGTCAGCCGGCCCGTATCTCGCGCCCATTGCAGCGCGGCGCGGCGGGCGTCTTTCTTGCGCGCCTTATCCGCAATGGAGAGCGCCAGCCGCCGGCCGCTCGGGCAAGCCGGCCCGGCGCCGATTCCTTCGACGTGCCAGCCGTAGGATTCATGCGTGACAGTAGCAAGGCGGGCGCCGTCGAAAAGCCGCACGAGCACGAGCCGGCGCCGGCTCTCGCGCTTCCATGCATAGTCGTTTACCATTCTCGGCCCCTTTCGTCGCCTTTTTCACGTGCAAGCGCCGTGCCATGTTTCGGCTGACATAGCAGACATGAGCGAGCCCGCATGACTACGGCCGGCGGCCCGCTCATTCTCGGCGCCGAGACTGGCGAGACTGGCATGGCTGTCAGTCTCGCCGAAGCCCGGAATGTCGGCCGAGAGCCCGAGAGCCGCCATGGAAGCGGATTTGAGCCTACTGACATTTTTGTCACTACGGCTGACATGGATGCCAGCCGCCGGCCCTATATAGTATACGCTCGCATGACGCGCGCGCCCGCGCGTGCCCGAAGAAAAGGAAGCGATCCGGCCCATGAACGTGCGCGCGTCATGTATATAGGGCCGCCGAGCTTGGCACGGCCCTTGCATTGTCAATCGGCGCCGAAGAGGAAGCCGGGCCGAGCAAGGCGGGCGCGGCGGGCCGCAAGGCCGAAGCAAGAAATGCCACGAGCACGAGCCGGCGCATGTGTTCGCAAAATATGGCCGGCCCGAGTAGCCGAGCCGCCGCAAGGCGGCCCGGCTTCGGGACATGAGAGCGGCCCGAGCCGGGCCGCACGTATCGAAGGGAACACACATGAGAATCGACGTCGAAGCGATCATGAGCGGGCATGCGCTTGCCGAGCGCGGCAAGCTGCGCAAGCGGCGCGCGCTCTCTCACTCCATGCGCTCTCGGGCCGTGCGCGGCATTCGGGCCGATCGGGAAGCCGCCGCCGAGAGCGCCGAGCCGCCCGCCCGGCGGCCCGAGCCCGCCGGCCGCCGGCCGATCGCCATGAGCGTGCCCGAGCCCGCCACGTACCACGGCGAGACGCCCGCGCCGTGCCACGTCGAAGGCGCCGGCTCGTGCGGCTCGTGCCCGGATTGCATGAACGTGCGCCACGAGCCCGAGCCGCCGGCCGAGTAGCGCGCCGCCGGGCTCTCGGCCCCTTGCCCGGCGCTTGCCACGAGACGCCCGCCCGTGCGGGCGTCTTTCTTTATACGTGCGCGCGCCCGTAGTAGTGCCGAATCCCTTCCTTTTCTTGGCGGGCGCGGGCGCGGGCGTGCGTCATGTACTATATAGACGCGGGCGCGTGCGGCTTGTCTTACAGATTCGCCGTCTAACGGCCGATCGGCCGGCGGGCCGGCCCAACATACGGCCCGAGCCGAGAGCGGCCCTATACGGCCCGATTCCGGCCGTCTCGTGGCGAATCTCGGCGCCCGTCTCGGCCCCTATGGGCCGGCGCCGGCCCGCGTGCGCATGGTAGCGCTACCACGGCCGCCCGCGCGCGCGTATAGAAAAAGCCGCCGGCCCTTCGGCCGGCGGCTCTCGTGCGCCGTCTAGTGAATCGCCTTGAAGCGGGCGCCCGTCTCGGGCATGGCTTCGATCGGCACGAGCCATGCGCCGTCTCTGTAGTAGACATGGCGGCCGTCTTGCCAGACAACGCGCCAGCCGCCGAGCACGGCGCGGGCGCCGGGCCGCTGGATTTTCACGTATCCGATTCGGCGCCAGCCGTAGCGCGCCGCCTTCGGCCCGCTGATTTGAATCGCGCCGTCGCTCTCCCGATACGGCGCGAGCGTCAAATCCAGACACAAGCCGCGATTCACAAGCATGCGGCTCGTGAAAAGCTCGCCAGTCTCCATGCTGATTTTCTCGAATGTCGCCATGTCGGCCCCTTTCGTCTCGGCCCGGCGGCTTGCCGTGCTCGATTTTTGATATGCGATTCCCGTGCCAAGTCTCGGCGCTGGCATGTCAGCCGAGAGCCCGAGCGCGCACGAGAGCCGGCGCCGGGCCGGCTGCTCGCTAGTCTCGGCGCCGAGAATGCCGCAAGGGCCGAATCGGAATTCTCGATTCCGATTTTTTCGGCGAGAGGCTCTCAAATCCGCTTCCAGAGCGGCTTTCCAGCGATCGGAACTCCCGGTTCCGATCGGAATTGTCAGTTCCGATTTTGCCCGCAAGCCGCCATGAGAGCCGAAGACAGCCGAGCCGGTCCCTATAGTATACATGCCCGTGCGCACGCCCGCATGACGCGCGCACGGGCGCGGGCGCGAAGAAAAGGAAGCGATCCGGCCCATGCTACGCGCGCCCGCGCCCGTCTTGTGTCTATATAGACACAAAAGACGCCCGCACGGCGGCCGGCCACCGATTCCGGCTGGCGCGGCCCCAAAATACGCCACGAGAGCGCCGGAATCGGCCCGGATTCGGCCGATCGCAAGCCGGCCCCTATCTCGGCCCGTCTCGCCGAGCGATCGGCCCGGATTCGGCGAATCTGCTAGACAAGCGGCGCGCGCACGCGTCTATATAGAGACATGGCGCACATGCGCGCACGCCCGCCCGCGCACGCGAAGAAAAGGAAGGGGAAAAGCCCCCTATAGACGCGCACGGGCACGCGCGCACATGAGAAAAGCCGCCGGGCCGGCCCGGCGGCTCTCGTGCGGCTCTCCTATCCTACGAGCAAGAGAGAGCCGTCCATGAACGCGCTAACCTTTTCGCCCGGCTTCATGTTGCCCGCATAATCGTACATTTCGCCAGCCGAGACGGTAAACCATGCATAGTCGTCTCGATTCATAATCACCTTGACTTGAATCGCGCTGGCTCTGTTTACCGCGTTCATAAGCTCGTGTCGGTCCATCATTTTCGGCCCCTTTCGTCTTGCGGGCGGCTTGCCCGGCTCGCCATTCTTCAATGCAAAGCGTGTGCCAAGTCTCGCGCCCGCTGTACACTCTACCACGCCCGCGCCCGTATTCCCCTATAGACGCACGGCGCGAAGAGCAAGGAAGCGAAAAAAGCCGCCCGAGCCGCCGGCCGCCGCCCGGCGCTACTGACAGCCATGCCAGTCTCGGCGCCGAGAATGACCACGAATCCGGGCCGGCCGGCTGCGCTCAAATCCGCCATGGGCGCCGTTTTGCGGCCCATACTGACATTTGTGTCACTAGCCGACATTGAGAGCACCGAATCGGCCGAGAGCCGCGCCAGCAAAGCAATACAAGCCGGCCGCCGGCTCGTGCTACTGACAAAAATGTCAGTCCCTATATACGTATAAGCGCACGCCCGCATGCGCGCGCCCGTGCGAAGAAAAGGAAGGGATTCGGCCCTATAGACGCGCACGCGCCCGCATGCGCAGTGTAGCGCTACCACGAGCCGAAACATGGCACGGCGCTTGCACTAAGGCAAGCGAAAGGGGAAACGAAATGAGCAAGCGAGAACGAAACGCCCGCCGCCTCGACTGGCTTATGCAATCGTTCATGGTCGCCGTTATGACGGCCGCCATTCTGGCCTATAACGGTACGATCGTATTCTAGGAAAGGGGAAAAGACAATGACGCACGAGGAATTCATGAAGCGCCGCGCCGAGCTTTTCGAGGAAGCGAAGCGCATTCTTCGCACGCTGGCGCCCGAGACTCGCATGGCGAGTGAAACCGAAAAGAGCACGGCCGAGCTTTTCGAAGCCGCGCCGCTCTCGTGCCCGTACTGCGCAAGCAATAACACGAGCACATGCGATTTTGGCGGCCCGTTTTGCCTCGATTGTGGCGCCACGTTTGACGGCGCCGGCTTCGTCAACGGCGAATGGACGGGCCGCCAGTAAATACGCCCGCAAGCATGCAGCCGGCCGCCGAAAGGCGGCCGGCTCTCTTTATACGCGCATGCCCGCGCCCGCCGTCTTTATTCCCCCTTTATGCGCATGCTTTATATACGCATACGCCCGTATATAAGGCAAGGAATCCCTACCTTTTCTTCGCACACGCGGGCGCTTATACGCTAGTAATATACATATACGAGCCCGCTTATACATGTATAAGCGTCTATGCGTGCGCTACTGTACACACGCACGCACGAAGGAAACGGCTCGGCACGGCTGGCAGTATGGCCACGAGGAGGGCCGCAAACGGCCCATTTTGGGCCGATCGGCCTTCGGCCCTTGCATCGGTATGGCTCGGGCGTATATCGGGCCGGATTCGGGCGCTTAGGGGCTCGGCTTTCTCGTCAATCTCTCGGGCTCGGCTGAACCTTCCCGCACGCACGCGCGCATGTACGCGTGGCGATCCGAAACATGGCATGCTGGCCAGTGTAGCGCTACCACGAGACGGCGGCCCGGCTTGCGGCTGACATGGCAAGGCGGCGGGCTCGGCGCTGGCTTGTCAGTCTCGGCGCCGAGAATGCGGCGGCTGACAAGTCAAGGCGCGGGCGTGCTACTGTCAACGCTGTCATATCAAGCACGTATCCCTTTACTGGCGCGCGTTTCGGCATTGACATGACAACGTTGCCAGTATGGCGCGGCTGACAAGTCAACGCGCAAGAGACGGGCACGGGCGGGCGTGTGTAGCGTATAGCGCGGGCGCCCGATTCCTTTCCTGGCGCGGGCGCGGGCGTGTGTAGCATATACCACGGACGCGGGCGCCCGTCGACGGGCGCGGGCGTCTTGCGCGCTCCGTGTGGCCTACCGGGAAACGTTAGACGTATACGTACGAGGCGGCCCACTCCCACGCAGATTTTTTTCAGAAATCCTGGACGACCGGAATTCCGTGGTAGCGCTACCACTCGATGCGACTTTGCGCATCGAGTACGACGGTGGTACAGGCTACCAATGGTAGCTGCAACATCAGAAATAAAGCCGAGGGCCGCCTGAAATCTCAGTATCAAAAAGGTTGCAAACGTATGTGTACACGCTACATTGTGTACATATTACATCGCAAAATGTACCGAGAGCGACTACAAAAGTGCGCGTTTTATCCGCTTTTCGCTCATAACAGCGTATTTCTTATTGATCTCTATGCCGATGTAGCGCCTGCTCAGAGAGCAAGCAGCGAGTCCTGTAGTACCTGCGCCAGAGAATGGATCTAACACGATGCAAGGTACGGTTTCTTCGGTATCGCATGCGCACATCTGCCGCCAGCCTAGTGTGTGATAATCTGCTACTCCGCGGGTTACGGTCTCGTCTAGTGCTTCTCGTTTGCCTATTTCTCTGAAGCCAGATGCTACCGGGCCTTTGCGTGTAGAGGACTTCCGTTCAATCACTCGTATCCACGGGGTGCCGCATTCTGCGCAGCAGCCTTTTTCGCTGGTGGCTGAGAGTATGAGGGGCTTGATAAGGGCCGGCGGGAAGGTGGCAAAGTGGGATTTTTTGAAGGGGACGGTGCCCACCGTTAAGACTGTGCGGCGGTTGCGGCTGTTGCGGCGGTTGGGCTTTTTATGGGTTGGGCCGCCTGCCGTTAGGCGAGCGGGGGTTTGCATGCCGCACTTTTTTTGTATATTGCCTGTGCGTGTTTCTTCGGAGGCTATGAAATCATGGTAGTAGTGTTTTGACTTGGAGAAGTGGAAGATGTACTCGTGGCAGCGAGTGAAGCGATCTTTGGCGGATTCGGGCATTACGTTAGGCTTGTGCCAGATGATGTCGTTGCGTAAAATCCAGTAGTCGTCTTGGAGCGATAGAGCCAGGCGCCAGGGGATTCCTATGAGTGACTTATCAGGTAGGAAGTCGACGTATTTTTCGTTTGGGTTGGTGTAGGCATCGCCGTAGACAATCCAGAGGGTGCCTGCGGGGTGGAGGACGCGTTTGACTTCATGGAAAATCTCAACAAGGGAAGCTATGTGGTCGTTGAGAGTGGGCTCCAGCCCTATCATGCCGGGGTCTTTTCCGTACTCGCGCTGGCCCCAATAGGGGGGTGAGGTGATACAGCAATGGACAGAGCCGCTTCGCATGCGGCGTAGAGCACTTAGGGCGTCATCGACTATGATTTTGAATCTTTGCATCGATGTTCATTATAGCGCAGCATGGCTTCAACGTCCACAGGATACACCGTCACCTTGTAGCCGTGCTCTCTGCAATAGCTCCAGACGCACTCTTTCGAGCACGCCAGGCCCGACACTTTGCCCTTTTCGACCAGCACATAGTGGATCGGATGGTGTACTCTGCGGAGTGCATCGCGCGTTATGAACTGGATTTTTTGACCGCAGACGCGGCAATGATCGCGTTTATGCTCCACGAGTTAGTTCCTTCACCTGTCCTTTCTAATGGCATAGTAGTGCTCTATGCGTTCGGGGATCAGGTATTCCGTCACTTGGTGGCCGGATCGCACGAACGTTTCGACGCACGCTTTCGAGCAAGCAGCCCCAATGATCTCTTCCTTTTGCATCATCACGTAGTGTGCAGGGTAAACCGCGCGACCTTTTTCGTCCGTTTTGGGCCGTAGGTCTTTACCGCAAACGCGGCAAATGGAGTCGTAGGTGTTCAAGATAGTAGCTCCTCTACTTTTGAATAGCCCTCGTCAGTGAGGGTGTAGGTGTTATCCCAGATCTCGACGAGGCTGCGATCCACCAGGGTGTTGAGGATCTTGCGGGTGCCGCTAATTGTGTTCCAGACCCAGCCGGTTCTGGGGTGGTCCACCCACTTGCCGTGTTCATATAAAGCAAGGAGGAGATCTCGTTGGACGTGGCCTAGTTTGCGCGCCATTTGTTGAACCAATCGCATACGGCAGCGCCGAGAATGGCTGCTCCCATGCAGAAGACCGTTATCAAGATCGGATCGATGTATTTCATGACTCATCTCCGTGAGTGATGTCTGCCTCTACGGGATTAATGGTCTGGCCGGCCAGCTTGTGCCAGCAATCGTTGAGGTATTTGAGTTGGCCCGAGATCACGTACATGTGGCAGATGCGTCCGTCGCCGAAATCGTTTCGGATGCTGGGGTAGATCGTGATTCTGTCGCCCGCGCCGGTGATCTTCCAGCGCGTAGCGTCGACTCTGTGATGGCACTCGCAGCCTGGGCAGTAGAACCAGACCGATCCGTCTTTCATGTGCTCGAACTTGGGCATCAGATTCTCACCAGTCTTCGTTTGCGGCTCTCGCCGATTATTGGTCGCGGTTCGATAGAGGCGACTATGATATCAGATTTGTGAGCGTGCCAGAAACGGAGGTACTCGCCGTGATAGATCATCGGCGCTGCCCACTGTCGATCCCGCATGAGGAAGGTGCCACACGTTGGACACATATAGCGCTGGTCTGGTTTCATAACGCAGACCGGATGTTGACACATCGGGCAGTGTTCGTGTGGTGCCATGGTAGCGCTACCACTTGTACGTATTGGCGTATTCATAGGGTATGATCTGGTTCTTGGATTTTGAATAGGCTGCGAGCACAAACACAGTGCGCTGTGTCTTGGAGAGAAGCGCTCTGAGTTTCCAGCCGTGATCAGAGTCGACGGGGACTTCGTAGTGAATGGACTTGGAGTGGTTGAAGACCGAGATGGTCTCGCCCGCATCGACGTAAGCCTTCGTTTTGGGATGGAGCACCAGCTTGAAGATCTGGAGCTTGGCGTCGAGGATGCCGCATGCCTTTAGAGTACCTCGAATACTCTTCGCCCCATCGGAGTATAGATCGCCGCAGACGGCACATTGAAAACGGTAAGAGCAATGCTCGCAGCCCCAGGCGCAGCCGCAGTCCCACTCTTTGAGGTTGGTGGCGCAGCACGGGCGCGGCCCTCTATAGAAGCGCTTGTGTTTTTTGATGGGCTTGCGTTTCATGATGGTGCTACCGCTCCTTCACTTTGATCTTGCCTTTATTTGCCGCTACTTCCTTTGCGCAAGGTGGGCATAGGGGAATACGATCCAGGATAGAGCCCTTCGAGCACGTGATGACGTACTCGTATGATCCGTACTCGCCTTTGCGAAATTCTTTACCGCAGCGTTTGCATTTTGGCATGACGTGTTCTCAATCTGAATAGCGGCTTCTGCCAGTGCCCTTGCATCGAGGACACTGCGTTGGGTCGATGTAGCCACCAGGGCCTGGATCTCCATCGTAGAGCATGCCGGTTCCATTGCATTTGCGGCACTTCCAGGTGTTCTTTGCGTGGCCTGAGCCTTTCTTCCGCACTCGTTTGGGTGGCTTGTAGCCCAGCGATGCGAGCCTGTTTTTTAATTCGGAGTGCGCGGTCATGACATCTGCAATGGCATCTGGGTCTGACTTGCCAGGAAAGAGAGAAGCAGTGATGGCGTCTCCCACGTCCTCGGCGAAAGCGGCATAGGCCCTTAGGACTTTTGCCGCTTGTCTTGTGTATTTGATTTCATTCTTCTTGGTCATCGTAATCTCCTCTCAGGATCTCTTTGAGAAAGGTGTACGGGCACCCGCTCTCTGAACAGACGTATTCCCAGGAGAGTCCAGACTCCTTTTCATCGCACCCGTCTGCGTTGGTGAGATAGGCGCGGTGGCATTCCCGGCATTTCTTGGCGAGCCAGTCACGGACGATCTGGCAGCGTTTACCGTTGCGGAAGGTGCGGGCGTTGTCCTTCTCGAAGATGCAGTCCCCGCAGCCAATTTGGTCAATGCAGCACGGGTTGCACGGATCGTCACTCATCTTTGGTTCTCCCGCACATCGCACATTCGATGAAGTCGACTTCATCGAACTGCACCACGTCGTCGAATTTCATCTGGGCCTTCCTGATGCACTCCTCGCACAGAACCGTGCAGATCTGGGCCATGAAGACTTTCATGATTTATCCTTTCTTAGTCGGGGCGTGTTTTGAATCCAGATATCTCAGAGTTGGATAAAGATATGCTGTGATACCATCGAATGCCTTGGAGCAAAGGCCCTCGTAGACTAGATCGTCTGCGGCTTTGCAAGCGGCAGGACCGAACAAGTATCTGAGCGTATCCATTTTGACTACCTCGCCCCTGGCAAGAGTGCTCAGTGCATGATCTATAGCGAGGTCATACATGCTTTTTGTCATCTCAGATCTCCAATTTCAGCTTTGCGTGATTGAGGCAGATGGCGATACTGCGCTCCACGTCTTTCTTTGCCACTTCGTTGAAGATCGGAACGATGTATACTCTGATCTTGTCAATGATCACTTGCAGATCTGTCGGCAGGATGATCTCGTGATCCTCTTCTTTGCTTTTTTCCAGTTCGTAGGTAACATCGTCTGGATCTTCCGGCGAGCGCATTTCATTCAGCGTCGTTGTGTTCATGCGGATCAGTCCGACACAGACCTCGCAAGTGACAACTCTGTCTGAATGAGGAGATGGCTTCCAGTATGGTTTGTTCGATGCGGTGCCCGTGAAGATCCTGTTCGTGAATTCGTAGGCATCGGTTCTGTCATTGATCCTAACGTCTTTTGGATTGACTTTCATGTTACGGTCTCTTTTCGCGCATGCATTTTTCGTAGGCCATCAGAAACGGCCGCCACGGGCATGCCTTGTTCTTACACTGGTTTTCCGGTTCACGCAGTGCGGCCTCCTCGTAATGGTGGCAATCTTCTCTTTCACAAGGAATTGCACATTCGATCTGATCCGCTAAGATCCTGCGCGCTTCAAACTCTCGTCTACGTTTTGATTTTCCCATGATGGTGAACTTACCATGCGGGAGGTGAATGTCGGGCATTGTGGTTGTATCGTTTGACTCGTCAATCTTGATTATCGGACCACGGATCTCTCTAAGCGCGTCGTGAGTGACGGCATAGTCATATCGGCATGAAAGGCATTTGCCGTTGGAAGGCCCGGTATACGCTATAAATGCGTCAGGTGCGTGTGTGGCAACTTCCTTTACGTAGATATTTCCACAGAGTGGATATCCGTTTTGGAAGTAGTGGGCTTTTAGTTTACGCTTTGGCAATCTGTGCCAGCCGAAGAGTTCTTTCATGATTTTACTTTTCGTCCGGGTCGGCTCTGAAACACTCATCCGAACACCACGCCTCGAAGATACGCGTGCCGTGGTGTAGGTCGTATGTCACCTCTCGTGCTGTGCAGCAAAGACGCCGACAGATCTTACAAAGGACTGGGCCTTCTGTTATTGGGTGATTTTGAAAATACTTGTTCAGCACTTTCTGCTTATGTACGAATGGGTCCATCACCATTTCTGGACCGTGCAGAACCAAGTCTTGCAGCTACGGCAGTAACCGTTCTTGGTCAGTTCTCTATCGCACTGAGGGCAGCATTCCTTGATTGTGACGACGTTGCCTGGCGGGACCACGACTGTTTTGTGGCCCATCGGGATTGCATTCGGTGGTAGCTTTTTCACGGATGATATCCTTTCACCAGATCGAGGGCTCTAGCCGCAACCCGTTCAAGCTCCATGTGAAGAAACAGAACGACGTTCTGTTCTTGGATCGTTGGTTCGCTCTTGTTCAGATTCAGGATCTGTAGAAGAACCTTGAAGGAGGTGTCTAGCCAGGCGTCGAGTTGTTGTTTTACGATCTCGATAAGAACTTCGCCGGAGCCGTTGCAGATCGAGCATGGGCCACGCAGTTGGATAGGCAATTCGCTGCCCTGGTTTTCGAGGATGGAGATGTGAGTACCTGAGCCCCCGCAGAGTGGACATTTCATGAGACCATCTCGTTCCATTCCTTGACGGCTTTGATCATACCACTGCGTCCATGATATTTGTTCGGCCCCGTCTTGTGGCAATCGATACAAGTGACAATGAACCAGTTACCGAACGGAGGCCACACGCAGGTGTTCATCACGCCTGCCTTGCCGCCGCACGTACATGGTTTCACAGCCGCTGCAATCCGCGCTTTCTCAGCGAGTTGTTTTTCTCTCGATCTCTTTTCCCATTCTTCGTCTGACACAACAATCACCAACATTTCGTCAATCAAGGGCTTGATGATGCGTTTAGCACCGGCCTTGATCATTGCGTTCAGTAGTGATTTATCTTTCAAACCCGGCTGCTTCCAGGATTACATTCTGTGCCTTTGCCCGACCGTCGAGCAGACACATGATGGCTTTGACCTTAGCTTCTGCATCTTCCATCCTGTCATGGCAGGAGCAGTGGGAGTCTTGCGTCTCGTGAAGTTCCTTGTTGAGATCCGCGATGGCCTGTTCGCTTGTGTCGTATTCGCTGCTGCGCTCGTCGAACTCACTCACGCAGCATTCGCATATATGTTGCATGGTACGTCCGTCGTCTGCATTGCTCCTTCCACAACGATAGCAGTCGATACTCTCCGTGTGCTTCTTGTAGAAGTCGAGTAGCCGCTCGATGATCTGCGCGGCTTTGACGTGTTTGCCTTCGTCGTATAACTTTGCTCCGAACTCCTCCAGCACTTTGATTTGATTGTCCGTCAACATTAAGCGCACCTCACATTCTGGAATTGTTTACGCCAATGGCGTACCTGTGCCGCGAGCCGGCGTAGCGCTACCACGAGAGTGTTCCAGATCATACTTTCACCAATCTTCTTTTCCTGATCCTGCGTTCTAATTCTTTTTGTTCAGGTGGATCGTCGTCCATTTGGACTTCGCATACTTGTCGCGGGGCTGCAACTGGTAAGAAGTCGGTGTTTGCGAACAGATCCCATGGAAGATTGATGTAGCTCATTGACATGGGGATCTGTGCTACATCGAGGGAAATACATTGTGTGAAGGTATAGGTCGTTTCAACGCCCTCTACCTCAGAATAGAAGAGGAGCATATAGCGCTCCATGTGACGTTCAAGGTAGGCGTAGACTTCGTTGCCGGCGCCGTCGTAGATCATTCGTCGTGAACGGAACTCTCTGAGTTGGATCTTGAACTTGCGAGTGGAGTAAGGGATTATGCCTTCTTCATCTTGCGAGCCCCGGCCGTCGTTGTGCAGTTCGATGGCCTCTTTAATGAGTTCTGTCACGTCAAGGAGTGAACCGGGATAAACTGGAATGCCTCTCATGTTGGGCACGGCGCACATGACGATGAAGTTGGGCATCAGATCTTCACCAGCCGTTCTTTGGACGGGCGTTGCTTCTCTTCCCCTTTACCATTCACGAATTGCTGTGCCAGGGCTTTACACGCGTCGATGCGCTGGGCTTCCATCGTTCGTTTTGTTCTTGCCATCTCATACGAGAGTTGATTGATCATGAGATCTTCAAGCTCTTTGCCACAGCGCAGGGAGTTGAACATGGCCTTGTAGAATAGGCTCTCATCGAACTCGCCTGCCGTGTTTAGGAAATCGGTATGTGGCACGATGGTTTCTTTCAGTGTCTTGCAACCGATCATGACCTCGAATACAGTGACGTCCTTCTCGGTTTGTGCATGGCCGAAGTAGTAGACTTTCATGGAAAGTGCCGGATTGTCGCTACGATTGAGGAATGTGTAGCCCTCATTGTATCTGACTCCGCATTTCTCAAGAAAGAAGCGCACTATGTTTTGAAGGCATGTGTAGACTGAATCCACCATTGCGATCCCTTCTATTGTAAGTGAAATTGCCCACCGTACCAGTCGAGGGATCTTCCGCGCAGCCGCAAGTCTCGACTTACATCGCTGCCTCCAGATATGCACCGGCCGTACCAACAGTCCAGGCATACTTGTATCTTGCAGTGATGAAAAGAGCCGTCCTTCTTTTTGTAAAAGTCGAGTATGCTTTCGCTTGGTCCAGGCTTTCCACAGATCCAGCATGTTCCCTCGAATTTCAGCGACACCTGTAGCTCCGCTGCACGGCTTTTTTGAGATTATCGATCTCTTCACAAGTCAGGTCTGGTTTGATCGTTATGATGATCGGTCGCGTTGGTGGATTGGCGCCGCAAGATGAACAGCGACCACCGGAGTCTGTGTGCCACGGTTGCCCGCAGTATTCGCATTCCTGCGGGCTCCAGTCAAATTCGATGCCTTCAGGCACAATGATTGTCTGGCTCATCGTTGCTCTCTTTCTCGATGAACTTCAAGTTGATCTCGAACTTGATACCTTTGAAAATTTTTCTCAGGGTGGGGTATCCGTGAATGGATTCTTTGAAGCGCTTATTCATTGCATCGCAGGTGTATTCGAGGTCAGTTCTGAGTTCGTATTCTAGCGAATCGAGTTCCCTCTGTACCCTTGCTCCGAATTCTTTAAGAACAGGGCCGACATCTACCGAAATCATTTTGATCTCCATTATGTCATCTTTACTTTCACGTCGTCTGGTTCGATGGTAGCGCTACTATCGAAATCTGGCTTGACCTCGCCAAACGTAAGGGTGAAGGTTTGTTTGTTGATGAGCGCGGCTTTCTGGATTGCCTCAAACATCCTCTTGTATGTTACTGCTTCCGCCCAGGATATCTTCTCGAACTTGACTTCTAAGATGTCGTCAGCGCTAGTTACGATGCACGAGTAGCGGATCAGTTCTTGAGTCTCTTTTTCGTCGCGCTCGATCTTTGCTTTAACCGGCGCGGCTGCGCTAATGATCATCTGAACTCCTCTGGCCAGAATGGGTACATGTCCACGATTGTGGTTTCGACTGCACCTAGTTTGAATTCTTTGATGAGTGGACCCTTGCAGATCAAAATCTCGTAGTCGTAGTGATTCTTTGCTGAGATCCAGGTCAAGATGAGTATGCAGTCTGCGAGTACGCGTTCTTCAGGAATGAGATTGTGTAGACGGTTGAAGAAGTCGTATAGCCGTTGCACCGAGATACGTGTGGTTTTGATCAGGTGATTTGCTAATGCCGCTTTGAACGCTTCACGAGCGTGATAGCCGTTTCTGATTTCTTGTCCGTTGATAACTGGATGAACGAGTATGCCTTTATCAGTCCAATACTTGCGCTGGCGATTGGTGATGCCGGCATGTTTGCAAAGCTGATAGGCGTACATGATCATTCGTCCCTCACTTTGATCTTTAGCTTCTCATCATTTGTGAGAACCCAACAGTCGGCGTAGAGAAACTGAGATGCCCACTCGGTGATGGCTTTCTCGAAAGCCTCGGCCGCGCCTTCTCGTTCGCAGAAAATTTGGTCTTCACACATGCAATCGTTGTAGGCAGCTTCATCCATTTCGTACATGAGATCGCCCATCTCTTTCTTTGTGGCGAAGAGGCTGGCGTACTTTGCGGGATCTGGATAGTCGCATCTGCCAATACAGATTTCATAAGTGCCTGGGCCGCACTCATCTAGGAGTTGTTCTATTGCATGTTCGATGGCCTCTACTCTTGAGTCGAATGGCCCGGCTGCATTCTCGTCGCCTTCCTGGCACCAGCCCCATCTGCGTGGATCTGGCGGCTTACCAGATGGCATAGTCGGTTGTGTGAGAATGAGGCTACCAGTGGCGCCTGTTTCTTCTTGTTCTTGGGCCATAGCGCAATACGGGCAGAGGCCGTCCCGTGCCCGAGGATCATCAGCATCGTAGCTGGCGCCGCAGCGCCCGAACTTACAGATTGCGAATTTGCCCATCATTTCTCCTCTGCCGGTGGAAGAAGATTGAGCCCGATCTTGTCGAGCATCTTTAGTGTCTTGGTTGCTTGGTCTGGGTGGAAGTATGCATGCATGTTTGCCAGAAGCAGATCCATCTTTCTCATGAATACTTCGACAGCATCGGCCACTCGTTGGGTGGCAGGTAGTAGTGCTTTAGTCACTGGCTTATTCTTGAAATTCCAATGATCAGTTTTCTCGATATAACCCGTTTCTGGCATCCCGTCATTTGGTGAGACTTGCCAGCGGCGCTTGATTTTTTTGAACTTCTCATGTGGCTTTTTGGGTAGTTGATCCGGTTTTGGGATTGATACGTGGATTATTTTGCCGTCGTTGTGTGTGCCAACCGCGTAGTAATCGACTTCTACATTGATATCGAATTCGTCATCGTTGCCTCGGCCTCTTCCTCCGTGGATCTTGACGAGCATGTAGATCTCCCATTCCACGGAGTACCAGCCATTAAGATGTTCGATGATCTTGTTTTTGATTTCGTCTGCGCTGTCGTTGCGTATATTGAGCGATGAGTCCTTGTGCTTGGCCGTGAAGTAGATCTTGCTTTCTTCCATGAACTCTCCACAGGGCACGTGGATCTTCACAGGAACCTTGATCTTCAGGCCGTCGCGTTCCCACTCAACATCGAATGATTTCTTGCCTCGACGAGACATGCCATTTCACCGTCCTCTCGCGCTCCATCGTTATGGTAGCGCTACCATTTGTAGCGTAAGAATTTCAACGCTTCATTCCTGATCTGTCGAATGCGCTCACGGGAGAAGCCGTAGCTCTTGGCGATCTGCGAGAGAGTTTCCGCAGGACCGCTGATCCCGTAGTGGCGCATGATGATGTCGCGCGATCTCACATCAAGCATGAACAATCGCTCAATGATATAGCGTTCTGAGGCGTCAGAAATCGATAATTCTTCAGGCGATTGATTTCTTGCGGCAGCGGGTGATGGATGCCTGTCAGTATCGTCAAGTGAGCAGACGTTCTCGACCTCGAAGATCTCTTTGACTTCACGCAATGGCATACCAAGATATTCCGCGATCTCGATAAGACTCGGCGTGCCGCCGAGTCGGCGCTTGGCGTCGTCGATTTTGACTTTGCGATTCCAGACGTGATGTGGAAACCGGATCGTTCTGCTCTCTCGCAAGTGTTGGCGAATGCGTTGCATGATCCAGTAGGTTGCATAGGTGCCGAAGCGAACACCAACGTCCGGGTTGTATTTGCGTGCAGCAAACAGCAAGCCGATCATCCCTTCCTGGAAGAGTTCCTCCCTCATGTTGGGAGGAAACCTTCTGATCAGCTTGTGGACGAGTCCTTTGTTGTCAACTATGCGCTCTGTTTCTGTCATTACTATCATCACAACTAGATATGCACGTAGATGCGCGTTTGGTCGCGTACATGACAAAAACCCTCCCGCGCTTCGGCTTTGTGGGCCTCTGCTCGGAAGGGCTCTTGTTGCTTCCACTTGCGTGGCACCGGACGTAGACGGCTAATCCTTCATCGCGTCTTTTTCCGGCCTAGCGTGAGAAGCCAGTCGGTACGGATCAGTCACCTCTGACTGCGCGCTTGGCCTTCATTCCGGCTTGGCTGGCGGTAGTCGCGCTTCCCGCTTCGCCCAAGCGAGCACAGTGTATCATGGCTATTCGTCCTCGTCAAGAATTTTTTCTTCCATATCTCTATAGCGCTCCCAGAGCTTATCAGACATCTCTCCGACCTCATCGGCGACTATGAAAGAATAGATGTTCCATGCTTCATTTCCGTCCGGGTCGTACCCGCTTAGACGATTGTGCCCGCACCTTGGACAGATCACCACGTCGAGCATGCTTCCTTTGAATAGAGCTTGACATTTGTGGCACTTCATCGTCCCTGTCATCTTCGTTCTCACATTCCATGTCCCCGAGCGGGTATGTGCCAGTGACGGCTTCGATCCTGTGAAGTCTGTCTTCAACGTTGTCGATGCGCTTGTCGTCGAGGTCTCGAAAGTAACACGATGTGTAGTAACAAGCAAACACGGTCACACAGATGAAGCCGACCATCAAGGCGATCCAGGGGAGTTCTTTACAAGCAATTTTGCACAAGACGGATTTGTCTACCATTCCGAATACACCTTTCCTTTGATGATTTGGAGCTTGCCGTTCATGGCCTCTTGGGTGAGATCGATCGATTTTTTCTCTTTGTTGAGAACGAACACGCGCGGCATTCGTTTCGGGAGTTTGGCAACGCACCAAGGCATGCCGTGCTTTTTGAGCATCTTCTGCATGAATGCTACGCACGTTTTGATGTTGTACGTTTTCTGCTGCGCGTCCCTTTTGGTTGCTTCTTCTTGGAGTTTGTCTGTGAATCCGATGACGGGCATTCGATCCATCCTTCCTCGTTAAGTCCTGTTTTCTCAGAAATGTAGTCGGTATGGAGTTTAAGGATTGACTCTCCGCTTGCCAGGAGTCCAGTGATCGGTGCGGTTGGCCAGAAAGCGTAGATGTGCTCTCCTGCTTTTTGTATCCGTGCTCTTGCATCGTTCAAAGCAACGAGTAGATCGACTACTGCGATTGCTGGCAGCGTGACGGTATCGTTCGCATTCACTTTTGCCACATCAACCTTCTTTCACACAAGCCGGCATAGCCAACGGTAGCAGAATCGCGTAAGCGAGTATGAGGTAAATGATGTCCATCAATTCCTTCGTCATGGTAGCGCTACCACTTGACCTTTCTTTTGACTGATACGCGCTTGATTTTGCCAGTGTCGATGTCTGTTCCAAGGTCAATGTCGAGATCTACTTCATCGGATGCAACGAGGCCGTGTTGCATTAAAATCTCGATCAACTTTTCACGTAAGCTACGTTGCCTTTGTTGTGTTGCTCTTGCTTCTAACGCTGTTTGAACAGCAGCATCGATAGATGCTTGATCTATGCGGGCGCGTCTTCGTTGTCGAGCACGCCGAATACGATGTCCCCTTTCTGTATTAGGGTCATATATTTCTACTCCTTCTGTGGCAGTTTCTTCTGGTTCATCGAATTGACCATTAAAAGCGGCATGGAGTCCATCCATGTCTGGTGTGTTAAGTGTCATGTCAATACGGATAGTTGGACAGAGATATCTACCACCGTCTTCGTAATTGTATTCCATCTCCCAGCGTTCCATGCTGCACCAAGTGCCGTCGCCTTTTTCGATGGCAGCGAGAAGCCAGCGGGCAAATGCTACAGCCTGAACATTTACACTCTGCCCGAATGTGTTGACTATTGCCATTATGCTGCCATCCTTTCACAGAACTCTATTCTTGCTCTTGCAATTTCGGCATATCTTTCATCTTTTTCTATGCCGAGAAAATCGATTCCTTTACGCACGGCTGCGCATCCGAACGAACCACTGCCGATGAATGGATCGAGAACTCTCCCATTCTCTGGCACAACGAGATCGCATAGCCACTCCAAGAGGGAAATGGGTTTGACCGTTGGGTGCGGGTTCTTACGCTCGACAGGTGCCCACTTCGCATCGTGCTCTAGGCCACCGGGATTGACTCTATGAAGCATCAGAGTCGGGAGTTCTTCCAGGCCAGCTTCGCGTTCTTTTTTACTGGCCTTGGGGATGTAGCGGAAGCAAGGATAGAATATATCTGCATAGCCTAGTTCTTCGTATCCTTTTCTCGGTGCTGTCTTGCTCTTACAGCCACCGCAATAGTTTATTTTACCCTTGCGTGAGTGGCTTCCCCTTCTTCGTATTCCTGCATGTAATTGCAAGTACGCAACTGGACAATCTGGCGCGCATAGGCCATTTTCCTCGCAATCTGGAGAATGCGAGAATAAGAGATTGGGCGGCCAGCGCCCGTCTGGTTCATCTTGTCTGCCGGCGCCAAGCCCTCTTCCAAGAATAAGATTGTTCTTCTTTTTCTTTCTTGGTCTGACAAGTTTGTCTTTGCTTATGACTTCACATTTACGAATGTTGAGATAGCCTGTGCCAGTAGTGATGTCTTGCTTCTTAATTGAATTTTCGCTTAGTGGTTTGCGCACCATGATAATGGGCTCATGCGCCGGTTTAAGCGCTGTGCCAAGCCCGCGTTCTTTGTCATTGGTAGACTTGGGAAACCCGGATGAATAGATCCAGTCTATCGAGTCACGCACGTCGAAACCGGCTAGTCTGAGCGAGATATCCATTAGACCAAGTGTGCGAGCCGATGCGAATACGAGCCCGTGCGCGCCAGGTTTCATCTTATCCATGATCTCTGCCCAGATGAAAGGAGGTGGAACGCACTTGTCCCACTCCTCTCGCATGAAGCCACCCGGCGAGACATACTCCATGCCGGAGTCCCAACGCATCCAGGCTCGGAGAAGACCGCGCAGGTTGTAGACGTCTCCCATGCCGTAGGGCGGATCGGTGATGAGCGCATCGAATGATTCTGGTTTGATGCGCTCTAGCGCGTCTTCGCATTTAGCTCGTATGATCTTCCACATTAGCTTAGTGAGTTGTCAGGCTGGATGAAGAATTTCGGTTCACGCATCGTTAGTGTGTCGTCCATCTCTTTGTTGTACGGAGTTCCTTCGTACATCGGCGGCACGGCGAAGATGATCTTGCCATCGAACCATTTCACATACGTAACCCAGATACCTTTGCAGGTCGTGCATCGGCTCATATAGGCCACTTCTTTGTCTTTGCCTATTGTGTCTGGCGCAGTCTCTACCCCACAGTGCGGGCATTCGACTAGATTATGGAGCGGCAGTCTCGTCATTGAGTTTCTCCCCGTTCTCGTCGTATTCTTTGATACCACTGAAGCAGTAGTCGTCGTGTGCGGTGATAGGCCACTTGTGATCGTCGACAGGAGGCCCTAGCTTGCACCGGCCAGTACGTGAGTGACCGCGCTTGCCTCGCGGAGCCCAGGCTGCACACTCTTGACAGAACGTCACATCACTCTTCGCCTTGCGTGAGTTCGTCGAAGATTTCTTTGAGCCATGCAAGATGACACAAGAGGTTGTGCCGATCCCTTGACGAATAAGTGGACACGAGAGGATCGAGGGGGTCGAGTTCTCGCGCGTCTCTTGCTCGGATGCCATCGAGTTCCTCCTGCGCAATCATCCTTGGGATGACAGGTCTGTGTTTACGTTTCAGATTTCCAAGTCTTTGCTCGGCAACCCATTCTTTTGTGAATGAGCAAGAACGGGCATAGTTCCTGCCCAGGTATCCTTTTCCACAGCACACTGGACAGACCGGGAGTTCGGATTTCTTTTTCTTAGCCATTGGGCATCAGGAAGAAGCGAAAGCCTGCATTGGCCAGGCGTTTGAGTGCTGAGATCTCATCTTCATCCAAGCCGGCATCTCGTAAGGAGGAAAGAAGCCTTTCATCTTTGATCTTTTCATCGAGCTTACCTAGCCAGTGACTTCCGAAATCCCAGGGTTCTGTTCCGAACGCTGCGAATAGATCTTCGCTTGTACCACGCGTGGGGCACACATGGACTAGCGTTGCGATCTTGGTATTTTCCTTTACGCACTCATAGTAGTTCTCTGGATAGTCGAGACAGTCTACGATCTTCTTTTGAAACTTACCGATTGCGAAAAGTTCAGCGTTCATGCCCATCAGAGATACTCTTCTTTCAGGTCATCGAATACAGGAGCGAACCGCTCTGCAAAATCCCTGAGAAGGCCGAGCATCAGCGAAACCATGTCCGGGTGCGCAGCCTTGTTGCAGCGCAGAGAGAAGATGTGGCGCCACTCACGGAGGTTGGCTTTGCAAATCACCTCAGTCTTGAGGCTGTTTGGGAGCACGTCGCGGGCGCCTTGCGGTGGAAGACCACGCTGGCGTAGCATGTGATAGAACTCTTCGGCCGTGATCATCGCATTCCACCACTCGTGTTCAATGTCATCCCAGGACATCCTGTCGCTGCTATCGTTATGGATGCCGATGGGGATGTTGGGGCAGAAGAACGGGATCACGAACCTGACGTGATCTTTCTCTTCACCTGTCCCGTAGTCACAGTAGCGGCTCGACTCTTGGAGGAAAGAGCAGAGCCGATGGCGCACGAGTTCATGAGAGATGCCTCGATCGCAGATGAAGCGAACTGTGACATCCCAGAACTCGAATACGGTCCAGTGCCCACGCTTGATGAGCTTCTTGATGAGTTGAATGTCGGTGCCTGGGGCTATCTTGGCCTCGCTCTTGTAGCAGTTACGAGCGCACAGTTCCAGGAACCCCGACCAGTCCATGACGATACCACCAGGGGCGGAACCGTTCATGATCTTGGCGCTTTGCTTAACTAGGATCATACTCCGTTCCTCTCAGTGTCAGTGACACCATTGAGATGGACGGCCCAGCGGCAGATAGGCTTGTTCTTGCGGTCGTTGAAGAGTAACAGGGCGCCGATGCACTCGACGTGTGCTACGTCTTTCACGGGCAGTGCCCAAATGTCGCCATCTAAGCTGCATACCTCAAGATCATCATCGTACCTGGGGTCGTTGATGATCTTCCTGAATTCTTTTAACTTCATGCGGGCTGGGCTTTCCACTAGATCTTCACCAGTCTCCGTAGTTTCTTTCCAGATGGCTTCGACATCATGCTCTTGGCCAAATCGATGACTTGACGCATTGTGCCAAGCTCTTGTTGCGCGTGTCTCAGATCGTCCATCGTGATTGTGAATTCACATTTGACATGACTCCAATCTTTCTCGGTATCTATTTTCTTGATCCTCTTGTCGAATTGTGACCATTGACTACGTTCCTCGGGCGGCTTCTTCAATTCCAGATACATGAAGAGAAGCATAGCAGCGAGGATTTCATCTCTGATCTCGTGGTAGCCTTCCTCATCATCCATGCCAGTGCTGTCATAGAATGAGATGGCATTTCCGTTTGGATCTACAATGGTATCGCCGCCGGCCCAACCTTGCATTCCGCCTTGTAGGCTGACGAGGACGTTTCCATTCTCGTCGGCTTCACTGATAGCTGTGCCGATGATACCTGGATTTGTTGATTCTCCGTTGAGATTTCCACCAGCGCCAGCGGTTACGAGATCGCCGGCTCGGATTGGGGCACCGCTTGTTGAGACGGCATTTCCGATTTCTACGACTCCATGCCGAGTTACATCAACAGCAGTTCCTTCAGCATGACGTGATCTGGGCGGTTCGACAGCAAAGACTTCGTTGGGCAGAGAGCATTGCCGGGCAATCATCTTTGCCATTTGTTCTGCCCATGCTGGTGTAATTTCCCCGTTTATTTGAATCTGATTGAAGATGATGTTGTCGTTTTTCTTTGCCATTGCGCGCCGCCCGTTGTAGCGCTACCATCTAGTAGCGAGGTCGCTTGTCGGAAAATACGTGCCGATATCCAGTCGTCTTGTAGTCTTTGACGACTTTCTTTTTGAGGAAATACTTCTTTGCCAAGTGCGTTACTCCGCGCTTGGTCATCTTGCCTTTGCGCACGATCGTGATGGCTTCCGGTCGAGCATCATCGACCAGCTTCACTACTGTCCACCATTTCTTCATACCCATTGTTCGTCCTTTCTAGGGGCACATAGTATAGCGTGTTACTGAGTGCCACTCAAGATGATATATACGCCCGTACCGTCTCTGCCTATACTATGCAGAGTTAGGCTATACGAGACGAGCGGGCCTTGGATATTTTGTAGAGGCGCGGGTAGTCTTTGAACCCATTGAGTCTGCATGGGTTTGTCAAATATTTTTGGATCTCCCTCGTTGAAAGTGATGGTTCCCCATGCGGCGTTTTGTTGAGGTGTGATGTTGCGAACCCACACTGGCGATGGGATTGGAACTCTTGACATTTCTGAGTTGGCAGCGCTCAACTCGGAAACGTAGATCTTTGTCGCTGGGAAGCCGGCATTGGTATCTGGCCCGTGACATCCCAGGATGCAAAGAAGAAGAATGGCCCCGGCTACTCGCCGGGGCCGTAGAAAGGACGGTTGACAATGGCAATCAACCATTAGGAAGACTACCCTTCTTTTTCACGATTGTCAACGGCTTCCGCGTTGCGGGCACCGTAGTATTTTGATCCGAGGGCTCCAATGGTGAACATGAGAAGGCCGTTGCCGAGGAGACCCATCCAGCCCCACTTGATCCATGCGTTGACCCATGATGCGAGAAAAGCGATCACTGCCGAGATGAGACATGTGAGCACGAAGAAGCCGTACTCCAGAGCATACGGCTTTACTTCTTCATTCGTCGTCGAATTCATCTTCTGTTTCTCCGTCTTCTTCAAGTTCGCCTCTCTCCATTGCGAGGTACTGTTGCACGGTCTCGTCCATCTGGCTCATAACGAGCTTCTTGAGCTTGATGATGTTGTGTTTGAACTTCTCGGCTTCGACTACGCGGCTGTCGTCGCCTACGTTGTCCATCAACATATCTTCGATCATTGCGCGGAGTGCATCGGTCACACTTGCATGGTACGGGCCAACGCCCTTCCAGCCCTCGCCGCCGCCGATCTTCTTTCCTTTGCGCTCTTTCTCCACTTTGGTATACCTCTTCTGGAGGACCAAGTTGAACTGGTCCCTCCTATAAAGGCGATACCTGTCACTGAAGAATTTTATCATTATTACTCCACCGTCCTTTCGCTAATAGATATGCGTGAGACGTGTTGTTTGGACTTGCTCTCGAAAAAATGTTGTAGCGCTACCACGCACCAGAATTGCCACCAGCATGGATTGGCACGACGCTTGCTTGACAGATAAAAATCCCTACCTTATTATATAGGGCAATGGCACTCGTAAGGTTTGACATACCAGTCTCAAAGTTCACGCCAAAACGCAAGTATAAGTTCTTCTACAAGAAGCTCAAGTACAATCCACATGGCGGGCAGAAGAAGTTTCACGACTCTGACGCCCGCTTTCGCGTTATCACGGCGGGGTCAAGAACTGGAAAGACGACCGGCGCTGCGGCCGAGGTCATCGCCTACGCTTGGTTGCCCAACAAGGTGATCTGGTGTGTTGCGCCTACGTATGATCTTTCAGAGAAAGTCTTCCGCATCGTGTGGCGCAAGATGGTGGAAGAGTGGGGCTGCGAAACACTATCCGGCACATCCTACAGGGATCGCCGGATTCGTTTTGCATGGGGAACCGAAGTTTGTGGTCGATCTTGCGAGAATCCAAAGTCGCTTCTTGGCGAGGGCGTTGACTTCATGGTTGTTGACGAAGCAGCCCGCATCTCCAAGATGATCTGGGATGAGTATCTCCGCGAGCGCTTGATGGACAAGATTGGCAAAGCAATCATCATCTCGTCGCCAAAGGGAACAGCCGGGTGGTTCCCGGAGTTCTACAAGCGTGGTCAAAATTCGGCATTCGAGCAGTGGGCAAGTTGGCGCATCACTCTGTACGAGAACCCCCACATTCCGCGCGAAGAAATTGAGATGATGGCGCTGGAGATGCCCAAGGAAGTCTTCGATCAAGAAGTCCTTGGAAAGTTTGTCCCGTATGGTGGCCTTGTCTTCAAGGGCTTCGATGAGGGCGTGCATCTAAGCGCAGACGCTGAGTTCAATCCTGAGATCCCAATCACGCTTGCTGTCGATTTTGGAAAACGCAACCCGACATCTGTTCTATTCTGTCATCGCATGGGTGCAGAGTCTTTTCACATTTTTGATGAATACTACGTCGCTGGTCTCGATACGATCGATAACGCGTTTGCTGTCCAGAGAAAACTTGAACCGTATCTTGCCGCGAGCATCCATAAGAGTGTCCATACTTATCACGATCCTTCGGGCAGTGATGAGGCATCGATTTTCAAGAAGATCATCAAACCCCTGGTTATGATACCTGGGATCAACGACATCAAGCCTGGGAATATCACGCTGGAAACACACCTGAAAGAGAAGAAGCACACAGGGCGCCCAGGCATCCTCGTGAACCCGCGTTGTGAGAACACAGCATGGGAATTCACGGTCTATCACTACCCAAAGAAAAAGAAACGCGACGACGCACCAGTCTCTGAGAACCCGGTGGATGTAGACAACCATTCGATGGCCGCGTTGCGTTACTGGATACATACGATCGCCCCGGCGAGTTACATGCCGCTAGACTTCAACACTATTCGCGCTTCACGGAGTCTTTCTATCTGTGCGCGGGAGGCAGGAAATGATTACATTCGCGAGATCTCTAATCTCAAGGGTATTGTCGCTGTTGAAACTCAGACGCCCGAAGATTGACAAGAAGAAGACACAACTCAACAGAGAGACAGCGGCTACCGTAATCAACGGTTACTCTACCGGGGTCTCTCTGATCACGAACCCGGATACCTTGGTCCAGCGTCGTGGCCTCGATATCTACGACGAGATGCTCACCGACGATCAAGTCTACGCCATCTCGTCAACCAAGAAGCTGCTCATCCTTGCGCCAAGTTGGAATGTGTTGCCTGCCAGCGCATCCAAGCGCGACATCGCCATCGCAGACTTCGTGAGTTGGAATCTTGTGAACATGCAAGGCACGTTTCGCAACATCTTGTTCAACGTGCTCACAGCGATGGACTATGGCTTCTCAATCACAGAGAAGGTGTGGACTCTGATCAAGAACAATCGCAAGTACCGGGGCCTCATCGGTATCAAGGCGTTGAAGCCGAAGAGTCCTCACTATTTCGATTTCAAGATTGACTGCTTTGGCAACATCAAGGGCCTTCGACAAACGGTACGCTGCATAGAGCAGCCACGTGGCGAACTCGATCCCGACAAGTTCATCATTTATTCGTACAACGCGAAATTCGGAAATCCCTACGGTTATTCCGATTTACGCGCGGCTTATTTGCCTTGGATCGAGAAGAAGCTGGTGCGTAGGTTCTGGAACATCTTCCTCGAACGTTTCGGGTCGCCACCTGTCATTGGGCGCGTTCCTCGCGGCGCGTCCGATGACGAAGTGCAGAAGATGCTCAACATCATCGAGAACATCCAGACTCGCACAGGTATCACGCTTCCCGAGGGTTTCGAGATGGAACTTCTGGAAGCGCAGCGAGGTGGTCAGGCCAAGTTCGAGGCTGCTATTGCAGAGAAGAACATGGCCATCTCGCACGCGATTTTGATGCCCGATCTTCTCGGTTTCTCGTCTGGCGAGCGTCCAGGCTCGTTTGCTCTTGGCAAAGCCCACGTCGATATCTTCCTTCTCATTCTTGAAAAAGTCGCCAAGGATATCGAGGACGACATCGTTGGCGAACAGATCATCCGGCCGCTGGTCGACATGAACTTCAAGGTCCAGGACTACCCCAGGTTCAAATTCGAGCCGATGAAGCGAGAGAACCGTTCGATCCGCGCCAAGATTGTTTCCATCCTCAACGATGCCGGCGTTATCCGCGCCGACGAGCCATGGGTTCGCGACTTTGTGGAGATCCCACAAGTCACTGGCGTCATTCCGGAGACAGAGCAAGAGACAGACGATCCGCTTCTCGATAGAATCGAGAAGATCGAGGAAGTGCTTGCAGGTGAAAGGCCCAAGCAGTTGGGCAAGCCAACACAGAGAAAGATCGGCAAGAGAATTGACCGCGCTCCTGGCGTTGGGGCGAAACCCGGTCGTGGACCCGTGGAAGTTCAGAGCCCTAAGCTCTAGGAGGTTACAGCATGGCTATCGAAATCCCGAGTGATCTTGGCAAGATCAGTGACGAAGAACTCATAGCCCTGGACGAAAGCATCCTGGGGCTGCTCTTGCAAGGGCAACTGGACGAGGAGAGTTTCAAGAACCTTCAGGCTGCAATCGCGGAGGAGATGAAACAGAGAGGTATCAAGCCGGAAGTCAAGACAGAGCCGACGCAGTTCGCGCAACGCAAGATGCGTGAGATCGGCAACCGGCTTCGCAATTCAATCCTGACACTCAAGGGCGGCGTTGCCAAGGTGCGCAGCGATGTGGCCGGTGAACGCTGTACGTTCTTCTTCGATGAGGAAGGTGTGACCGACGCGTTCAAAGGCTGCGCCCTCAAGATCAACGAGATCCTTCCTGACAAGTCGGAGCATCTCCAGTTCAGCACAAAGCCGGCGTGCTCGTTCGACATGCCGATCTACGATCTTTGCCTCGTTCCGCATGGCCGTGAGGTGGATTTCAAACTGGAGTACGTGACAGGGCGCGCCGAGGACGTCGCCTACTTCCACCAGCTTCGCCAGAGTTCACAGCAGCTATGCGGCGCAGCGCGTTCCTCGACCAAGCGTGATGAGGTGGCGGCCGGCCGCTTCTTCCGATGCTTGCCCTTCACCCGCTGCGTGCAGACAGAGGCCCACCAGTCCGTTGAGGATGTCTCTCGATCCTTTGACTCTCAGACAGAAGCAGTCACGGCAGTGGCCAGGTGCAGTGACGTGGATGTGCAGATCCACAAGAAGGGTGACAAGATCAAGGTCTGGACGAACGAGGGAGTAGAGTGCAGCCTTGCTTTCAAGGAAGCGATCGAAGCTCTCAAGGAACACGGGCCGGCGGAAGACTATGTTCTTCTCGCCAACGTCAAAGTGATGCCCGATGGTAGCGCTACGCCGATGCCATCGAGCTTCATTCGTAGGTTCCTGAAGAACCCGAGGCCGCACAAAGTATGCCATGAACTCCGTGTGTTCGACTGCCTCTTCTTCAAACACGATCTGCACAATCTCCACTGGAAGGGTCGCATCAAGTATTTCAACGACGAGAACTGGCCGGCCCTCATCTTCTCATCGGCCATGTCCTCCGAGAGTAAGCCGGGCCATGTCACGTCATCCATCCGGCACTATCGAAAGCATCCTGACGTGGCAGAAGTGATGGTCTACTCCAACGATCCGTACAATCTCTCGCCGGCCATTGGAGATGCTATCCCGCTGTATGAGAAAACAGTCAAGTTCAATGGCATCGTTCTTGACTGCAAGAAGACCATGATCCCTGGCGTGAGCAATCTGACCATCGGCATCGATCCGGGCTCGCTGGCATTCTCGGCGGCTACGATCGTCAAGCAGGACGGAAAAAAATACGCTGTCCTGGGAGACACAATTTCGACGTCGAGGTGGGCTTACCCTGGCGAAATCATGGAGATTTCGGCCAGAGAAGTCATGCACGAATTCGACGTACTCCGCAACAGGAACGAAATCCATGCGACCGGGATGCGTGTCGTCAACAAGGTCAACGATGTCGGCTTTCCGAATCTGGCCAAGCACCTCATCGAAGAGGCAGTTGACAATGGAGTCTATTTCAGCTACATTGTTGTGCCCGGCTCTGGAATACAATATAATAAGGATAGAGTTTCTGAGATGAGTGCCTTGAAGATCTTCAAGTGGGAGCAGACCGAGAACGAGGTTCGTTACCGAGTGCGTCCTCCGGGGATCTTCGAGAAGGACAGCTTCAGGACGATCACCTTGAAGAAGTCCAAGCCAACGGTGCGGGCGATCATCGCTCGCCCCAAAGGCAAGACCGGCACCAAGGTGCAAGCCCTGCGATTTCCGAAATCGGAAGGATGGACATTGGCTAAGGCGCAAGAATGGGCAAAGTCCCGCGACTTCCAAATCCATCCTTCCAGGGAAGATGTCGAGAACCCTGACGGTAGCAAAGAGAACAACGCATAGCTCGTTGTAGCGCTACCACGAAATCGCAGGGGACCAACCCCCCGAACTACCCGACCAGATGGTTGTTAATGCGTGGGCTGAAGGGAAAGGAATGAACGGGGAAACCAACGAAGTTCACGATCACGCCCATACCTGGGAAGTCGTGAAGTTCAACGACGAGTTCATCGGTAAGACCAACGAGATCGATGGACACTTCCACGACGTTTCGATCCCGTCCGGTATGAATTTCGCCGAGGGCCTCCACCACAGAACGAGCATCAACGAAGGTCATTCGCATGAGATTCTCATCGAGGATGCGCAGGCTTTCGCTGTTGGCACGCGCCGTGGCCCGAGGGACGGGTCCGGTCCCGATGGCGGCACTGACAAGTGCCCGCTTGAAGAAGAGGACAAGGACAAGTTCCAGGACGACGAAATCTACGGCCCCGATGGAAGCGATGAGGAGGAGGACGAGAAGAAGCGCCTGAAGCAGAAGGTCGACGAGGATGGTCTCGTCGAGGAGCGCCGCTCCAAGTTCCAGGGCAAGTACACCGATGCCAAGTGGGACTTCCGAATGTCCGAATACAGCCTTGAGCAGCTTCGCCGGGCTGTCCCTGCTTCGTTGCGTGCCTGGGCCGATGGCCGAGGTAAGAAGAAGTCCGACTACAAGCTCCCCTATCGGGAACCGAACGGGACCATCAACGTCAATGGCGTGCGGAATGCCCTGGCCCGCGCCTCGCAGGTCAAGGGTGTGCCGCAAGAGACAATCAGCCGCGCTGTCTCGGAACTTCAGAAAGTTCTGGCCGGCGCCAAGAAGGCTGGCTTTGCGTGCGGAGAGGAGGACAAGAAGAAGTTCTCCCAGGATCTGACGGTCATCGCCGACAGGCTTCGGGAGAAGTACGCCGACGATCCGAACGTGGTCGTTCTGGATAACAAGGTGCTGGTCAAAAACCAGCATCTTTTCCAAGTGGGCACCTGGAACGGTGTCCCGGTGGACCAGAACATGATCAACGAGATGGTGGCCAACTACAAGGCATTGGAGGGTTCCTTCCTGCCTTCGATCACGGCTGGCCACGACCGAGAGATCCATCACGCGCTGGAAGGCGAACTCTCGCTGGGCTGGGTCCATGCGCCCCGCGCAGCGTTTCCCTATATGGACGGCGACCTGGAATTCCCGATCGACTTCTTCGACAAGTACGTCGATCCGGGCAAGCTCAGGTTCAAGTCCATCGAAGTCATGGAAGATTTCCACCGCAACGGGAAGAACTATGGAACCGTGCTCACATCGCTGGCGCTGTTGGGAGTCAATCCCCCGGCGCTCAACGATCTCGGCCCCGTGGTGCGACCGTTCGCGGATCAGGAAAAAGATGCCATTCGTATCGTATTCGACAATGGAGGTGAAGAAGGAATGCCCGCCGAGGACATCAAGAAGTTCGAGGACGAGATCGCGAAGCTGAAGGCCGAGAACGCCAAGCTCAAGAAGTTCGAGGCCGACAACGCGACTCTCAAGAAGGAGAAGGAAGAGGCCGAACAGCAGGCCACGCACTTCTCCGCGCAACTCCGAGCCAAGGACGCCCAGATGGCGGCCGACAAGCTCAAGGTCGAGGGCAAGCTGCTCCCCGCCGACGAAGACGGCTTCAAGTTCTTCTACCTGACCCTGGACGGCGAGACCAAGCTCACATTCTCGCAGAAGGACGGGTCGGAGATGAAGAAGTCCCAGATCGAGATGTTCATGGACATCATGAACTCGGCCAAGCCCAAGGTCGATCTCGACGGTGAGTCCAAGGACGAGGGCGACAAGATGCCCGATACCCCGGACCCCGACGCGAGCCAGGACGACGACAAGCCCGCCGACGAAGCGCCCAAGAGCCTGCCCGGTCACAAGAAGTTCACCGAGAAGGCCAAGCGGAGCGGCTACAAGTTCTCCGGGGTCGCCGAGCACGAGGCGGCCGTCAAGCTCCAGAACGAGAGCGGCGGCAAGCTGACCTACAGCGATGCCCTCGCCCAGGTCTACGCCAGCAAGTCCGAAGAGTAGGTCGACAACAACCGCGCGGTTGACCTCGTAATAGATGCCTTTGAAACTGTGACATCAAGAATGAGAAGAGGTGAACAATGAGCACTCCCGGACCCCGCGTGGAGCAGACGGCGCCCTACATCAACAACGCAAGCGCCACCGTTCCTCGGTACACGACCGTCATCCAGGACACGTCGGACGAAGGGCTTTTCAAGCTCCCGACCGCTGCCAACGAGCGCCCGCTCGGCGTGACGGAATACGAGACCGAAGAAGGCGAGAACGGCTCCATCGTTCGCGAGGGATACTGGTGGGCAATCGCAGCCGCTGCGATCAGCATCGGCGATACCGTCGTCATCAACGGAACCGCCGGCAAGGTCAAGACGGACCCCGCGACCAGCACCACGGTCTCTCATCAACTCGGCGTGGCCGAGACCGCAGCCGGCGCCGATGGCGATCACATCATCGTGCGCCTGCGCATCCAGTCGGTGTACAACCCGTAAGCCATTTGAGAAGAGGTGAAAGATAAATGCCGGCACTGAGCCCGAGACAAGTCCACGTCAACGTGCCGTTGACGAACTTCTCCGTCCAGTACGACCACCTGGAGTACCTGACCTACAGGATCGCTCCTGCGGTGGACGTCAAGAAGGAGCAAGACATCTACTACGTGTTCAACGAGAATCGCGAGTCGATCACTCCGGTGAACACAGAACGAGCCGTGGGTACGCCCGCTGCCGAGGTCCAGCTTTCCGGGGATACCGATACGTACCAGTGCAAAGAATACGCACTGGCGTACAAGCTCCCCGATCGCGTGCGTGAGAACGCCGACGATCCCTGGCGCCTCGAACAGCGTGGCATCGGCCGAACCATCGACCTTCTGGACCTCGACAAGGAGCGCAGAATCCAAGCGATGTTCCAGACGTTCGGTGGCGCAGGCCAGCCCCCCGGCGCCAACGTCGCGACCAAGTGGGACGACACAGGTGGCGATCCCGAAGGCGACATCCGTGCCGCCAAGAAGATCGTTCGACAGGCGATCGGCCGCGTGCCCAACTCGATGCTGATCTCCGCAGACGTGGGCAACGCTCTCATCGGCGTCATCAAGAGCGCCCTCACGTCCCTGGACCTCAAGACCAAGTTGACGTTCAACGACCTTCCCGACATGCTCTGGGGGCTGAAGCTGTACATCGGCAACGCCATCCAGAACACGGCGAACGCTGGCCAGACAGCCACGATCGCCGACGTCTGGAACGACAACGTGGTGATCTTCTACATGGACCCGAATCCAGGTCTGGACGGCATGAACTTCGTGAGCACCTTCCGCTCGCAGAAGGAAATGGTCATCCAGTGGCGCGAAGACCGCATTCGCTCCGACATGTACGAGGTCAACCGCGTCGAAGTCGAGAAGATGGTCGCCCCGACCGCAGCCTACGTGCTGGGGGACACCCTGCTGTAGGTGAGACCACCTGAGTAAACTTGATGCCCCGGTGGTCCATGTGGCCACCGGGGCACAAAGATAAAAGGAGAACAGATGAAGTGCAAAATCGTTCAGAGCGTACTCTTCCATGGCAAGCACCTCCAGCAAGGCACGGTGTATGACTTCGAGAGCGAGCACGCTCGCGAACTGACCGAGAAGGGCTTTGTCAAGCCTGTCAAGCAAGAAATCAAAGAACTCGAAGCCGTTCTCAACGACGAGACCGTTCCCAAAGTCACGGTGCCGAAGTTCGATCGCGAGAAGCACCCTGCCGAGAAGGCCGATCAGGAAGCGGTAGCCGAGAAGACGAGGCGCCGCAAGGCCAAGGAAGCCAAGTCCGACGAGGAAGTCGTCGACGCCACGATCGAAGAGGAAGAGGCACCGAAGAAGAAGCCCGCGAGGAAGAAATCTTCCAAGAAGAGAGGGTAAACCATGGCGTATGCGGATCTCGACAAGGTGGACACTCTCCTCAATGGGGATCTCTACAACAGAAATCTTCAAGAGCTAGGAGAGACTTGCGCTGCCAAGGCAGACGCCATCGTGGACGCATACGTGAGCAATCGCTACAACGTACCCTTCACGACTACCCCGGCTCTCATTGCGAGCATAGCCCAGGACATCACGATCTTCTACTTGATGCGCACAGGTTACTTCGATGGGATCGCCGGGAATGACAAAGAGACAGCCAAAGAGTTCTACGACATGGCCATCAAGGATCTGGAGAAGATCCGAGATGGCGATATGGATCTGCCGGATGTTGATCCGGCAGATGTTGGCACGAATGTGAACCGCATCGCTTCGACAAGGGAAGACTACCATCCCTCTGTGGATATGGGTAGCGAGCTTGATTGGGGCGTTGATGAAGACCTTGAAGAAAAGCTGGAGAACGACAAGACGTAATGGCGAACTTCATCGCAAATGTTGGCCAGCGTGGAATGCGCATGATCATCGAGGGTGCGCAACCCGATGAAGCTAACGCCATCATTGCGGCCATTCGTAGAAAGCTCAAGAACGTAAAGCCAGTTTTCGTTAGCTGGAAGGACGAGTTTCAGAAAACAGTATCTCGTCGCTTTGATGCTGATGGAGGTAAGAAGAATTGGGTCGACCTTAGCCGGTTCTCTACTTGGCCTCTGCGTTCTTTCAGAGATATCACCAGGGTGAAGGATAACGGCGGCCCCCGTTACGGTGGGTCTCCAATTCAGATCTTACGTTCCAGATTTGAAGATTACAAGCGCTCCTGGACGCAGGACAATCACCCTCAACTGTCTGTCGTTTACCAGCCCGACGCTTCCGGTTCACAGGGCGCTCACATGAACATAGCGAATGCGAGTGCAAAGACAACCCATGAAGATGGGATCAAGAGCGTCGGCGGGCCTCTTGGTTTTCGAGGCAAGAAGGTTCCGAAGAGGCCGGCCACATGGCTCAAAGGCGATAGTCGCCTATTGAGCAAGCTCATGAAGATATTCGACGAATTCATCATGGATGGCATTCGACCAGCAGC
>Ga0180438_10000274_pt1 | contig 106077 bp, 126 predicted proteins | sample SS_ome_12_FD_132455 | JGI IMG/M metagenome (GOLD analysis project Ga0180438, IMG submission 132455) | Hypersaline lake sediment archaeal communities from the Salton Sea, California, USA - SS_3_D_2 metaG | ecosystem: Environmental > Aquatic > Non-marine Saline and Alkaline > Hypersaline >... | reverse complement strand
AGTTCCAGGATTAGAGCAGCTATAGTCTCTAAATGTGTCCCAGACATTGTCTCCATTACAGTAATCATTATCTAACCAATAATCTGCAGTGCAGTCATTATCATCATAACATTCTACTGCAACACACAATCCAGATTCGCATGTGTCTGTACATATCTCTTTTGACTGGCTTGCATCAGAGTATGAGCATGATGCTAAAGCTGTTCCTGGGTTGCTGCAAGTATAAGTTCTGTAATCCTGCCAGACATCATCTCCGCTACAGTATGTACTGCCTACCCATCCGTCTGTTCCGCATTCAGCATCATTATAACATTCTATTGTAGCGCAAGAACCTTCATAACAAATTTCTGTGCATGTTTCTTTTAATGATGAAGTAATGCTGCTTGAACAGCTTGATGAAGAAGTTCCTGGGTTGCTGCAAGTATAAGTTCTGTAATCCTGCCAGACATCATCTCCGCTACAGTATGTACTGCCTACCCATCCGTCTGTTCCGCATTCAGCATCATTATAACATGATATTGGGTCACAACTTCCTCCAGAACAAGTATCTGGACATGTTTCTTTTAATTGATTATTATCAGAGTATGAGCATGAAGAAGATGGAGTTCCTGGACTGCTGCATGTATAGGTTCTATAACCTTGCCAGACATTGTCTCCGCTGCAGTATGTACTGCCTATCCATGTATTTGTTCCGCAGTCTGAATTTGAATAACATTCAATTGTAGCGCAAGCGTTACTATAACATGTGTCAGGACAGTCTTGTTTTAATTGTCCGTTATCAGAGTATGAGCATGAAGAAGATGGAGTTCCTGGATTGCTGCATGTGTAGGTTCTGTAATCCTGCCAAAGATCGTTGCCGTTGCAGTAAGAACTGCCTACCCATGTATTTGTTCCGCAGTCTGAATCAGTATAACATGATATTGTAGTGCAAGAGCCAGACCAGCAAGCATCTGCGCAAGTTTGAACTAACTGCTCTTCAATATATTCGCTTTCATAACAGGCTCCTGAAAGACATCCTCTGTTATAACATGTTCTGCTCTTATATACATCTCCTGATTTGCAATAATTACTGCTCCAAGAACCACAGCTGCCTGTGCCGCAGTCTTCAATTAATTGGGAAGAATCTGAATATGAACAAGCTGAACTAGTAGTGCCTGGATTTGTGCATGAATAAGTCCTGTAATCCTGATAAACATCATCACTTGTACAGTATGTATCTCCTACATAACCATCTGAGTCACAATCAGAAGTTGAATAACATTCAATTACTTCTGAAGCTGGCTGGAAATCCAAGGCTCCACCATATATGCCTGGTGGAATAAAGTTAGCTAAAACTGTAAAACCTGGATCTAGTTTATACACTCTTTTATTAGTATAATCAGAACTCCAATAAAAACTTCCATCATAAGCAATACCATAAGGACTTGAACTAGGTGCATTATGATCACTATGCGCAACCCCACTAAACCATTCAATCGAATAGACTTTTTGATCAACCATATCAGCATTTAATATCCAATAATCGTTAGCACATCCCAAACCATAGGGATAATCTCCGGGGGTATTAAAACTATCTGAAACAGTACCATCAGTTGACATCCTATAAATTTTATCATCAGTGCTATCTGAAACCCATAAATAACTTTTACACCAAGTTAGTCCGCTAGCAGAAGAACTAGGAGCATTGATTGTATCTACTATTATGCCAAATGTAGTTACTTTGTAAACTTTATCAGCTTGAGCATCAACAATCCACAGATGGCTTCCATCCCATGTAATTCCAGTAGATGCTGATCCAGGGCTGTTAAAACTATCAACAACAGTTCCGTCAGTCGTTAATTTGTAAATTTTATCATTCCACCAGTCAACATACCATAAATAACCATCAACAATGCACTGTCCTCCATCGCAGCCATCGCTGCAAGAGGTATATAATTGAGGAGTAGTTGAGTGTGAGCAGCTTGATGATGTAGTTCCTGGATTGATGCATATGTAGGTTCTATAATCCCACCAAACATCTCCAGAATTGCAGTAAGGATAACCTACATACCAATCAACTCCACAGTCTGAATTTGAAGAACATTCTATAGAAACACAAGCTCCTGCTTGGCACTCATCTGGACAACTTTCGATCATATTAGGAGTTGTGCTGCTTGAACAGCTTGAAGAAGGTGTTCCTGGATTATTGCAGTCATATGTTCTATAATCCCTATAAACATCTCCTCCGCTGCAGTAGTTGCTTCCAGCCCAGCCGTCAGTACCGCAGTCTAAATCTGAATAGCAGGCAATACCTACACAACTTCCTCCAGAACAAGTATCTGGACAATTTTGTTTTAGTGTAGGTGTATCTGTGCTGCTGCAAGAAGATGAAGGTGTTCCTGGATTATTGCAGTCATAGGTTCTATAACTTTGATAAACATCATTTCCACTGCAGTATGTACTGCCTACCCATCCATCTGTTCCGCAGTCTGAATCAGATGAACAACCAACAGCCTGGCAACTAGGATTGTTATCAATACACATCTCATCTGAATTGCAATTATCTTGAACAGACCAAGCACCCCACATTATAGATCCAGTACAGCTGCTGCTTGAACCACTGCAATATTTATCTGCATAGTGAACTCCTACATCATCTCCAGGGCTTGTTCCCCATGGGCATCCATAATCTGTCTGGATATCTTCTCCGCATTTATAGCTTGGAAGCCTATAGTTACATGTTGATAAATCACAGCAAACACCGCTTCCACATTGACCAAAGGTTATATCTACATTCTGAGGAGAAGTGGTGCAGTCCCCTGTATAAGGGCCATTGTTTATTTCAGAAATACTATAAATTTCTATTGTGTTTCCTTCTGTTCCTCCTGCAAAACTTCCTAATTCTTCGGTAAAAGTGTGGCTATAATCAACATACGCACAGTAAGTTGGACTTTCTACAGCCTGAAAAAATTTTGTAATTCCAGTTATATAATCATCACCTACTACATCATCTTCCCAAAGATATATATCAATTTCAACAGAACCAAAGTTATTAGCACATTCAAGCATTTCTAATGCACTCAAATAATATCTTCCGCTGACAGTAATATCAACATATTCTCCGTCACATGCAGATGATTGAACACCTATAGAACATGATGCAGATACATTCAAAGCTAATAAAATAAAAGAGAGACCACATAATAAAATTAAAAATAATCTTTTACTAACCACCATTTTCCCCTTTTATTAGTATATTCTTTAAAATATATAAAGGTTATGTAAAAGCGAAGATTTTTTAAATATCTTTTAAATCTTTTTCTCTAATGGCGGTATAACTCAGCCTGGTTAGAGTGTTACGCTCATAAAAGTTGAGCGCTGAGGCTTTATGCCAATGATCTAAACTCGACCATGAATCGTAAAAGTCCCGAGTTCAAATATCCTAAAGGGAGACCACAAATCCCTCAGGATTTGAGAGTCTCGGTACCGCCACTTTTTTTTGTTTTTTATATTTTTTAATATGTTTTGGATTAATAAAACCTATTTTTGATCTAAATAACTCTAAATTTCTTTTCCAGGGATTATGATCCAGAAGAATGCGAAAAAAATGGAGCAGGATCCCCTTATAAATTTTTATTCAAAACAAAAAAAGATATTGAGAAATATGTTCAGGAAAAAACAAAAATAAAAGAATTATAATTCTACTTTCTCTCCAATCTTTGGGATATGGCTATTAAATCCTATCTTATTTAATCTTTCTTTTAAAGCTTTAGAAGATTTATATTCTCCATGTATAATGAATATTTTTTTAGGCTTTTTAACAAAACCTTTGCTCCATCTAACCAATTCATTATAATCAGCATGAGCAGAAAAGCTGTTTATTTTTTGTATATCTGCATTCACATCAACAACCATTCCCATCATCCTTGCCTCTTTTGCGCCTTCTAAAAGATATCTTCCCAAAGTTCCTTCTGCCTGGTAACCTACAAACAACACGATGTTTTTAGGATCCCATAATCCATGCCTTAGATGGTGCCTTATTCTTCCTGCAGTGCACATGCCGCTTCCTGCAATTATAACGCACGGCTTATTATAATTATTTAATTTCTTTGAATCCCTTGCAGTAGGGGTATATTCAAGATTAGAAAACCTGAAAGGATTCTTGTATCTGGTCAATGCCTCTTCGTCAAAGAATTCATGATGCTTTTTGAATATCTCTGTTGCTTTTATTGCCAGAGGACTGTCAAGAAATATCTTCATATCTGGAAATTTTCCCTGCTTGATCAGTTTGTTAAATGAATAAAGCAGCTCCTGTGTCCTTTCAATTGCAAAAGAAGGTATTAATAGTTTTCCTTTTCTTTTATAGGCCTCTTTTGAGTATTTTAACAGTAAACTATCCCTGTCAGCAATCTCTTCATGAAGCCTGTCACCATAAGTTGATTCAATTAAAACATAATCTGCGTCATCTATCATAGTGGGGTCCTCTATAATTGGAACATCCCACTGCCCTAAATCTCCAGAAAAAACAATCTTTTTTTCTCTGCCCTTTTCTTCAACAAACATCTCAATTATCGATGAGCCTATGATATGGCCTGCATCCTTATATCTGACCTTAATATTTTTTTCAATATTATACAATTTGTTATAATCAACTTTTTTAAACAGAGGTATTGAAGCGCTGACATCTCTATCAGTATACAAAGGCTCTCTCTGCGGAAGGCCTTGTCTTCTAAGCCTCTTGTTCTCATGCTCATTTTCCATGTATTGGATATGAGCAGAATCATCAAGCATTATCCTGCATAAATCAATTGTTGCAGAAGTTGCGAAGATTTTTCCTCTGAAGCCATACTTTACTAATTTAGGAATCAGGCCGGAATGGTCAATATGTGCATGGGTAAGGAAAAGATAATCAATTTTCTTTGGATCAAATAAAAAAGGCTTGTAATTTAATCTTGTTATATCCTTGGTTCCCTGAAACATCCCGCAGTCAACTAATACTTTGCTCTTTCCAGCCTCAATCAAATAACAAGAACCAGTAACTATCCTAGCTGCCCCGCAAAAAGTTATCTTCATATTTATTATTCTTTTTTTTATACTATATAAAATTAACTATAGAAGCAAGGTTTATAAATTTTAAAATAATTGTAAGTTTACAATGAAAAGAAAAAAGAAGTTATGGGTCCAGACTGTAAAAACAGTATCTACTTCTCCTCCAGAAGGCATATTTACAAAGGATGCTAAAACAATAGCAAAGATATTGGCCAAGCCTGAAGTTAGCCCAAAAGGAATAGGATCTGCTATCAAAATGGTCCAATATTTTATCAACAGAGCAGGAAAAGGGCTGAGCAAAGCAAGAAAAAGAGAATTAGAAAAAGCAAAGAAGATTCTACAGGAGATGAAGGAGAAATAAGCTGCCAGAAAAATTTAAAAAAGTTTATGATCAGCTGGTCTTACATTACAACCATTAATAGAATTATCTCTTTCTAAATCATCTAATGTGTAATCTTTATCTGGAGTTTGTAAATTTTCTATTAACCTTCTTGAACCTTTTTTACTTAATAATACTTTTTTTGTTTCTGGATCATAAGTTTTTAGAATTTTTCTATACCAGTGCATATGTTTTCCCATATCATGTGCTTCTATATCATGTGACTGATACTGTAATCATCTACCTTCTATTAGTAAACCTTCTAAATCTATTCCATGTTCTAAAGCCCTGTATAAAGGAAAAGGTGTTCTTAAACTTTCATCTGTTATTATCCGTGGCATTTATCCATATTAAATTTAAGTTTTTTATAAAGTTTATGAAGGTATTTAAAATGAAATAAAGCGCCAGCAGCAGGATTCGAACCTACAAGGGCAAAGCCCAGTCGCTTTCGAGGCGACCGCACTACCAGGTTATGCGATGCTGGCACAAAGAATAAATTAGAGAATAGTAATTTAAATAATTTCTTATTAATTCAATAAAACAATAGAAATATTGAGCACAGCAGCAAAGCTAACCCATAATATATAAGGAATCAACAAGTAAGCAGATATTTTATTTATTCTGTAAAAATATATTATTGTAATCAATATAGCAGCCCATAAGAATATTATTTCTATAAAAGCAAATAAGGGATTTTGCAAGCCAAAAAATAAGACTGACCACAAAGCATTCAGAAATAATTGGATACCAAAAACAGTGAAGGCTTTCTTGTCGTATCTTTTGATCCAAACTAAATAAAGAGAAATTCCCATCAGCAAATATAAAATTGTCCAGACAGGGCCAAACACCCAACTAGGAGGATTGAAGCTTGGCTTAATTAATGTAATATACCATGTAGAAACAGACTGTGAAGTGAAAAATCCTCCAATAACACTTGCTAAAAAAGGAAGCAGTATTGAAATTATTAATTTCCATATCTTTTTCATGAATTAATTCAATAACTTAATAAATATAAATAATTTTCTAATATCATGAGATTATGGAGTATACATCCAAAGTATCTTGACTGCAAGGGGATTTTAGGATTATGGAGAGAAGCATTATTAGCTAAAAAAGTGTTGGAGGGTAAAACTAAAAGTTATGTTAATCATCCCCAGTTGGAAAGATTCAAAGAACAAAAAGAGCCTGTTAAGTTCATTAAAACTTATTTATTATATATCTGGAAAGAATCTGATAAAAGATGTTATAGATTTGACAAAACAAAAATTGGAAGAGGTTTTACAAATAAAAAGATAAAAACAACAGAAGGCCAGATTAAATATGAATTTAAGCATCTGAAAGATAAGCTTAAAAAAAGAAACACAATTAAATACAAAGAATTAATGAGAATTAAAAAAATTGAACCAAATCCTTTATTTAAAATAATAAAAGGCCCAATAGAAAGATGGGAGAAACAAAAATGAAAAAACTATTGCTGCATGTATGCTGCGCACCTTGCTCAACACATGTAATTAATGTTCTGAAACAAAATTATGACTTAACTTTGTTTTTCTATAATCCAAATGTAGAGCCGTTGAATGAGTATTCTTTAAGATTAGAAGCAGCTGAAAAGTTTGCAGAAGAGATAGATATTCCAATGATTGTGGGAGATTATGATGCAATTGAATGGAACAATGCAATAAAAGGCCATGAAAATGACGAAGAAGGTGGAGAAAGATGTTCTATCTGTTTTAGATTCAGGTTAGAAAAGACTGCACAGACTGCTAAAGAAAAAGGATTTGATTTGTTTACAACAACATTAACTGTTTCTCCTTATAAAAATGCTCCTGTTATTAATCAAATTGGAAAGGAATTATCTGAAAAATATAATATTGAGTTTTTAGAATCTGATTTTAAAAAAGAAGATGGTTATGCACATAGTATTAAGCTGAGCAAAGAGCATGGATTATACAGGCAGGATTACTGCGGATGTTTATTTTCCAAGAAATAAAATAAAAAAATTTATCTCCTTAGTTTTGCTGTAAATAAAATACCAAAGGAGACGATTAATCCATATGCTATAAGAATCTTATCAAGAGACACGTAGTTCATCAAGAACAATATTATTCCTACAATCAATGCTGCTAATCCTGTAATTAAGAGGAAAATCTCTATAGTGCTTCTGAATACCTGGGCTTTAAATCCATATAATGCATCTAAAACACTCTCTTTAATCTCCTCTACTCTTTTCACATATTTCTGGCCTAAATAATTTGCTGTTATCTGAGAAATCAAATCAACATAACTTACAACTTTTCCAACTTTTTTTACTTTGCTCTTGATTTTTGAAATCATTTTCTTCTCTTTTTAGCTAATGCTCCAACTGCTGCTCCTAATGCTGCTCCAATTCCTGCTGCAATTGCAGCTGCTTTTTCTGGATTTTTCTTGACATATTCTCTTACTTGTTTTTCATGCTTAGCAAATTTGGCTTTTGCTTTTTTCATCTCAGCAACTGCCATTCTTTCATATTTTTTAATCTCTGCTTTAATATCTTTTTTAGAAGTAGGTTTTTTTGCTTTTTTAGCTGTTTTTTTAGCTTTCTTTTTTGCCATTATAATTCACCTCTTTTAACAGAGATTATTAAATCAACTATTTAAATTTATTTATTTAGAATCAGCATTGCATCTCCAAAACTAAAGAACCTGTATTTATTTTTGACTGCTAATTTATATGCACTTAAAATCTTTTTTCTTCCTGTGAATGCACTTACTAGCATCAATAAAGTGGATTTAGGCAGATGAAAGTTTGTTATTAAGCCATCAATCTTTGTCTTAAACTTATAACCTGGCTTAATGAAAATCTCTGTTTCTCCTTTTTTTGGAATAATTTTATTGTTTTTGTTTGCTGATTCTAATGTTCTTACTGATGTTGTTCCAACAACAAATAATCTTCCTTTTCTTTTGTTTATAATATCTGCATTCTTTTTGTTTATTTCAAAATATTCTTTATGCAATGTTTTTTTATTAATATTTCTTACAGGCAGAAATGTTCCAAAGTCAACATGCAATGTAACTTTTGCAATTCTTATCCCTTTTTTCTTGATTTTAGATAATAATCTTTTTGTAAAATGCAGTCCAGCTGTCGGCGCTGCAATGCTTCCTTTTTTATTTGAATAAACTGTCTGGTATTGAGAATTTTTTTCTAGCTTTCTTTTAACATAAGGAGGAAGGGGCAATTGCCCAATAGATCCCATTATCTTGTTAACATCTTCATCAAATTCAACTGTGAAATGATCTTCATCCTGATCTATTATTTCTGCTTTATATTTATTGAAGATCAATTTATTACCCACTCTTGGATTAGTTGCTTTTATCCTGCATTTGTATTTGTTTTTATCAATTTCTTCAATAATCAATTCAACTTTTGCTCCTGTTGTCTTTTTTCCTGTTAATTTAGCTGGAATCACTTTTGTTTCATTTACAACTAAAACATCTCCTTTATTCAAATAATCTAGGATGTTGTAGAATTTCTTATGATGGATTTTTTTGTTTATTATCATTAATTTAGAATTATCCCTAGGTGAAACTGGAAACTGTGCAATAAATTCTTTTGGAAGATTATAATCAAAGTCAGATAATTTCATATTTTTAAAAAGAAAAAGAAGAATAATATAAAATTAACTAATCAAGCTTAGTGAATTTTAATATAACTCTGGTAGATGCCGGGCCAAAATATGTTACTGCCAGCAAAGAATTTCCATCTAAAGAACAGATTTTGTTGAATTCCTTTGTATCTAAAGCACTGCATTCATCATATAAATCTACATCTTCTTCTCCATCCATATATGATTGAAAATCACTAGGGGATCTGAATATGTTGATATCTATATTTCTAATTGAGTCAACTGAGATATTATATCTGCCTTCAGGTATGCTGTGAAAATATTTAGTGTCTCCAAATTCAAGATTAAATATTTCAGTTTGAGGAGCAGGCTTTTGATTTTTACCTGCCTCCATTCCCTGCTTAAAACTATCAACTAAACTGCAGCTGCTAAGAAAAACTGCTAAAATAATCAATCCAATTATTTTTTTCATTTTAACCTCTCTTTCTTCTGAAAAGCAGCAGATAAACTATTGGAAGTATTCCTGCTGTGTTTAATATGAATATAAGAACAAACCATATAAGCTGCTTGTTTCTTCCGCATTTCCACAATGCAATTCCTTTCCATACCATTTCCCAAGCCACTATAAAAGTGATTATTGGGATTAAAAAATCTTGCCATGCCATTTTTTCACCTCCTTAAGTTTTTGGTTTATATAAAAGCCTTAGTTTTCTAGGATAAGTCATCAAAAATCCTACATGAAATCTTTCTATCATTATAGTATGCACTAATTTAAAAAATATTTTATTATAACTAATGTCATATACTTTTCTTACTTCTTTCAATTTAGGAAGAAATGTAAAAGAGATTACATATCTTAATATTCCTGATATTAAAAATACTAGATAATATTTTGTCCAGAACAGATTATTATATTTTACTATCAAGCTTCCAATTGTTGTCCCTAAAAATATCATAATGCCATTTATGACATTATAATAAGATATGCATCTTGGCCTTTTTTCAGGGGTTGTTGTATCAAATATAAAATTAAATGAACTTAATTCAAATCCAGCCCAGCTTATTCCAGCAAGAAGCTGTATAAATATCATATAATATATATTAGTGGAAAATAACCATAATATAGGAACAATAGGCATGACAAAACCATTCAATGCCATTATCTTCTTTGTTCCGTAGATATCAATAAAAGAACCCCATATAGGAAGAGAGATATATTTTGCAACAAAAGCAGAAACAATTATGATCATATAAGCAATATAACTAAGGTTTAGATCATAAAGCCAATAAGCGACAAAAAAAGGCCCGGCTATATAAACTGAAAAATTCATAAAAGCTAAGAAAAGAACAAGCATCCCAAAGTTTCTATATCTTATCTGCTTCAAAAATGATTTGAAAGTAAATTTATCTTTTTCCCTTACATATAATCCAGGATCATATTTTTTATTAAGAAATAAAACTGAGATTAATCTTGCAACCATAGCTGCTGAAAAAAGAGCAGCAAATCCTAAATATTGTTTTGTTATCCCATCCTTAAGAACATCCAGGATAATACCTCCCAAAGACACTGAAATCAAAGTTATTAATCCTATAATCCTGCTTCTGTTTCCAAAATATTTTCCTCTTTCATTTGGATTGACTAAATCGCTTATCCAGCTGTTCCATGCAGGAGCAGATATCATGCCGCTGACCAAATAGATTATAACAAATAATATCAGAAAATAAACACTCCAATTATGCAAATAAAAAACAAAGATTATTGGGATCCACATCAATGCCTGTATTAAAGCAGTAACAACAACAAACTTTTTTCTTGAATTAAAAAGTTTAATCAGTTTCATGGAAAAAAATTGGGATAGTGACCCTAACAGCAAAGGCAGAGAAGTCAATAATCCTATCTGTACATCGCTTGCTCTCAAGAATACAGCAAAAGCAGCAAGGTAAGTCTCTCCAAATCCAAACATAACTGCCCAGAAACTTCCATCTAAGATTGAGTATTTCAAGCTTTTCTCTATTTTTTTCTGGTTAGTCATTGTAAATTATTTTTGTTCTACAATAGGTGGTTTTGGTTTTGAGATAACTTTTTGCCCTAATTCTTCAATAACTTTTATAAATAATTCTGCAGAAGAATTTTTTATAAAGCTGTCATTTGAAAAAACATAAGATTCTTTAATTTCTATCAACCCAGGAAGTCTTGACTGAAGCAATCTAAAAAAATTGCTGTATTCGCTTACATCTCTAAAACCGAAAAGAACAATATGTGTGATATAAGTCTGAGGAACACTTATCAATAATATTACATTAGGATGGGAAAATATTTCATTTATCTCTTTTTTGTGTTTTCTAAATGCTTTTGGCATTATTTTAACCAAAGTAAGCGCAAAACATTTTATTCCTAATTTTTCATAATCTAATACTGTTTCAAATTTGTTAATCAATCCTTTATTATTTATGCTCTTTCTTATTTTTCCAACTCCTTGGACAGATATCTTTAGTTTTTCTGCAAGCTCTTTATTAGTTGTTTTAGGGTTTGTTATCAGCTCATTTAGAATAATCTTTTCATTATTAGTTAGTTTCATTATTAAATAGTAAAAGAAAACTAATATTTAAATGTTTTCTTTTTGAAACTAATATTTATTTAATAGTTTCATAAATAAACCAAAGCTTTATAAAAACAGGCTTTGGCCTTAATATAAAATGACAACCAAATTGCAAGAAAGACAAACAATCGATAGTACAGTAGCTGATGTTAGAAGTCAGTATATTCCTGAATCAAGAGAGTATATGCCTCAAACTAAAAGATATAAGCCTGCAGAAAAAGATATATCTCAGGATTATGTTAAAAGTATGAAAGCTAAGTTCTTGGATTGGTATTTTGGACTGCCTAAAAAAGGGGATCCAAGAAGAAAAGAATATCTAGCTATTTTTTCTAATTAATAATTAAAACAATCTCTCCTTTTAATTTTTTTACTTTTTGATAAACTTCTTTTACCTTTCCTCTTATAAACTCTTCAAATTTCTTTGTCAGTTCTCTTGCTATTACAATATTTTTTTCAGGGATTATTTCATCCATTAATCTTAATGTTCTTATGATTCTATGAGGGCTTTCATAATAGATGAATGTTAAGTTTTCTGTTTTTGATATCCAGAACAGAACATCTCTTAGTTTTTTTTCTTTTTTTGGCAGAAATCCAAAAAATCCAAATTTATCAGTTGGCAGGCCTGAGCAGACTAATGCTGAAATTATTGCTGTCGGGCCTGGAATTGGGCTTATCTGGATATTGTATTTTACTGCTTCTCTTACTAAGTAGAATCCTGGATCACTGATTCCTGGTGTTCCTGAATCTGAAACTAAAGCCAAGTCTTTTCCTTGTTTTAACAGTTCAATCGCTTTTTGTGTAACTCTTGTTTTATTTATATCATTATATGAGATAATCTCTTTATCTTTAATCATATATTCTCTTAACAAAATTTTAGTTCTTCTTGTATCTTCTGCAAGAATTAAGTCTGCTTCTCTTAATGTATCAACTGCTCTTAATGTGATATCTTTAAGATTTCCTATTGGTGTTGAAACAATGTATAACATAATAATAAAATAAAAATAAAGATTATATAAACCTTTTTAAAGAAATATTTAAATACTATAATAATAATTTATATACAAAACGAGGTGAATTTGATGAAAAAAATAAGTTTATTATTTCTAAGTTTTTTTGGATTAATTTTAATGTCTGCTTTTGCAGCAGCTGATACAGTATTAATTGATTTTGAAAGTTTTAATGAATATGATAATGTTACTACAGTTCCTACTTCCCAAGGCAATGTGGGATTTTATATGACTAATGCTGCAGCAGTCCAGGGAGCAAATATAGGTGATTATCTTACATTAACACCTACTGGAGAATATCCTGTTGTAGCAGAAAGCGATAATATGGGTCCTGGTGCTGATGGAGATATATACAAACCTACTGATAATACCAATATTGTAGCATACACTTATCATGATGGTACAAGGTATTATGATGAATATGTGACTGATGCAAACGGTAATGATCTTGGAATTAATATGTTGACCGATACTCCATTACCTGTTGCTGAACAGACAGGCAAACCATACATAGGAAAACTTTATGAACATATGTATTCTAAAGGACAAGCAATTGTCATTGATTTAGCTGGAATAACTGATATTACAAGCGTTAGTTTTGTTTGTTTAGATTTAGATCACAATGAATTTTGGAAATTTGTTGCTTTAGACAGCAGCGGTAAAGTAATTGACATAATTACAATAGGTCCTGGTGTAAGCGGCGGAGATGGTAAAGCATATAATTTCTTATTCAACATACCTAACATAGCTAAAATTGCTTTGTGGGGATGGAATAATCAACAAAATTCAGGAATTGTTGGTTATGCTTTTGATAATATTGAAATAGAAGTTGAAGAAACTGCTTGCGAAGATTATACAACAGATCTTATTGCAGGAGGAGGAAATCCAAAAAGTGCAATTGATGTTGGAGAAGTGACTATTTCAAGTGATGGAGAAACACTAGAAGTTACTTATCAAACAGAAGATGGCTGGGAAATGACTGAAACACATCTAGAAGTAGAGTGTGACTTAGAAGATGTTCCTCAAACACAACCAAACAAGAAAGGAAAAGGAGGAGGAAATCCAATACCAGGACACTTTGATTACAATAATAATTTTGATCCAGCTGTTACAGAACATACAGTTATTATAAACCTGGATGATCTGTGCTGTACTGATCCTGTAATTGCAGCTCATGCAGTAGTGCAGAAAGTAACAATACTTAACCCTACTCCATATTATGCAGATGCTGTATTTGATTATAACCAGGGTTTAAGAAAAGATGGAACTCCAGTCAGACCAGGAAGATCTGTTCCAGAGCAGGGATTGGCCTTTGAAACTGGACAGGATGAGACAAACTTCTTCAGCTTAGGATTTGGAGGCTGGCTTATAGCAGAATTCAACTGCCCGATCAGAAATGGTCCAGGAGATGATGTTAAAGTTATTGAAGACACATGGGGTTCATATCCTCTAGAAAAAGCAGAATTATATGCAAGCAATGATGGAACTAATTGGTTCTATCTTGGATTAGCTGATAATACAGTCAGAGATCCAGTTTATAATATCCACACAATAGCTTCTTTTGATCTAGGAAGTATGGCTGAAGCAAAGTATATCAAAGTTGTGGATGTAACTGATCCTGCTTTGTATAACAGCAGGCCTGATGCAGACGGCTATGACTTAAATGCGATTGAATCTTTGCAGAATTGTGTTGAAATTCAGGAAGAGACAGCATGGGGAAAAGGATCTGATTTCCCTGGAGACAATTGGGCAATGTATTTTAGTTATGATTTGTCAGATTGTTATGATGGCCAATGTTTAGGATTAGAAAGCAATGCAATAACAGGAGCAGCAGTAACAATCCTGGAAAAGCAGAATGCATGGCTAGGATTGATAAGCATGACAGCAATAATTGCATTGACAGTAGTATATGCTTCTTCAATGAAAAGGAAATAAATTTTTTTCTTTTTTTTAATTAAATTTTTAAATTAGCCCTATTCTTTCTGTTTTTATGAAATGTGATAACTGCAGAAAAGAATCCCAGTGGCTGGAGATAATCGGTTCTGAATATATATGCCATAAATGTATTGGTAAAAATAAAGTGTTGGGATTGATATTAAGGACACATATAGATACATTTCAGTTTATTGTAAGAAAATTAAAGCCAAAAGATTATTCTGATCTGATGAAGATTTCCAAAGAAGATGTTGAGAAGATTGCTGATCTTAAAGAGCATGGGATTGAGCTGAGATAATATAGAAAAAAAATATTTAATTTAAAAAAAACTTTTAATTTGTAAAGTTTATTTTGAGATTATTCTAGTGAAACATTAACTGCTTTTGGTCCTCTATCGCCTTCTTCTACATCAAATGTAACTGCATCGTTTTCATGTAAAGTTACGCCTTCTTGTAGTGCTGATTGATGAACAAAGTATTCTTTTCCATCTTCGCCAGCAATAAAGCCAAATCCTTTCATTTCATTGAAGAATTTTACTGTTCCTTTCATTTTTTTACACCTCCATAGTTTATTTGTTAACTTTAGATTGGCAGTCATCGCAGTAATACTGCTTAGATTCATTCTTATTAACAACAAATCTTTTTTTACATATTTTGCAATATTTAACTATTTTATAATCTGCCATTTTATAAATATATTACAGCTATAAATAATTGATTACTTAAGCCTAAATTTTCAGATATATTCATTATTTTTACCTTTATATCCAGCAATTATATAGAAAAAGCGAAATGTCAAAACTGTCAATGCTCTCTCATCAATATCAATGCTCTCTAATAATAAGGAATAATTACCCCTTTATAAACTTTTTGGTTTGTAATAATCAATTAGTAGCGACATATTATCTTGCCTTATCCCATAATATCTCAAACTGTTTTCTATAACCATCTGCTACAACTTTGTCTTTTATTAGAACACCGTAAGGATTTTCTGTAAATATTGCAATGCCTATATAATCTCCAATTATAATCGTTTCCTGCAATTGAGCATATTCTTTTGGCAGAAATCTGATATTTGTTAGTCTCTTTTTATTCAATTCATTTCCAAATTTTTTGATAGATTCATCAAATACCTGTCTGCATGGTATTCTCTTTGAGATTCTTTTCACATGAAGATTTTTCCACCATGTTTCTCCCATCACTTCATAAGTTACTGCAGAACCTCCTCCAAAAGTATTATATTCTTTTCCACCAGAATTAAGCAAGATATTATACATCTGATTTATTCCTCTCTTGCCTTTGAAGATCTCTCCAAAATTCTTTATTTTGGATAGTTTCTGTTTTTGTTTTAATTCAGGAAGGAGGTTATCAAATCTTTTCTTTTTATCATCAATAAATTCATGAAAATTTTCAGGATCAGTTGCTTGATATATTTTCTTTTTTCCTTCTAATATATAGCTTATAATGCCTTTTTCTATCAATGTATTCAATGCTCTATGGACAACAGAATTCTGAAGCCCTGATTTTTCAAGGATCATTCCTGCTGAGCTTGTTCCTAATTCTAATAAAGCTATGTAAACTTTGATCTCTGCTTGTGTTAATCCTAAATCTTCTAATATTGATGTATCCATAATCTTAGTATGATTTAGTTATTTATAAATCTTTTTATTATAGTCTCAATTGGGAGGATAAATATTATTATATTCTACCTGTTACCATTAGATTATGATAATCGAAGAATTCGTTAAAGGATCAGGGCAGTATGTTATATTACCAGAAGGTATGGAATTAATGGATAAGATAACAGATTTGTTGAAAGAGTATATTGCAGAAGAATTAAGATTTAGAAAAGTGTCCTTGCCTAAGATTGTTCCTAAATCAACTTTGGAAAAAGCAGAAATTTTTGAAAAATGGGACCAATACCTTATTGAAGTAAATCCATATCGTTTTCCAGAAGGAGAAACAAAAGGAGTAAAAGAAAGATATTTCATGGACCCTTTGCAGTGTTTGGCTTTCTATCAATCATTTGAAAATAAAATAATAGAATCTCCAATAAGATGGTATGATCAGTCAGGTCCAACTTATAGAAATGAAGATCTAGACAAGATAATTCCAGGGATAAAACAAAGAGAATTCCATAGAGCTGAATTTGTTTATATGGGTCCTCCAAAAGAAGTTGAAAAGATTGCAGACCAATGCTTGGTTCAGTTAGAAAAACTTTGTATAGATATTGGATTAAAGTATAGAATTGTTCCAGGAGACAGCTGTTATGATAAGGGCGATATTGAAGTAAGAGATATAGAAGTTTTTATTCCAGGCTATAAGAACAAAGAAGGGGAACCTTGGTTAGAATTAGCAGGAGTTTCTAATAAATATGATTTTCAGATCAAGAATTTCAATATCCAGTCTAAAGATAGAAAAGAATTATGGAGCGGCTGTATGGGAATTGGATTAGACAGATTTATGACAGCTGTATATAAAAATGGCATTGACTTATAGATTTGAAACTCCAAAATATCCTGGAAATATACTTTATGTTAATCTTATTACAGGATATAGCTGCACAAATGACTGCTTATTTTGCAGCAGACCAAGAACAAAAAAAGATATTGGAAAACCAAATATCTATGAAAAAAAAGCAGGATCTTTTCTTTATTTAAGTAAATCTCCAACTGTTGAAGAAGTAATGTGTTCAATAGATTCTGAAATAAAAGAAGATGATCAAGAAATTGCTATAATAGGTTTAGGAGAACCATTGATATACTTGCCAAAGGTTGTTGAGGTAATTAGAATAGTAAAAGAAAAATATGATATTAAAACAAGAATCGATACAAATGGTTTAGTCAAATGCCTGTATGAAAATCCAACAGAGATATTAGAAAAATCAGGGCTTGATGAAATCAGAATCTCACTTAATGCAGTCAATGAAGAAGAATATAACCTATTATGCAGACCAAAGGTAAATAATGCTTTTCCAAATCTAATAGGTTTCATAAAAGAATGTGCAAATTCAGATATTGATACTTATGTGAGTTTTATTGTTGGATTTGAAGCAGTAAAAAGAACTGAAGATGAATTTAGACAATTTGCTCTTTCTTTAGGGATCAAGCAAGATAATATTATTTTAAGAGATTATATTAGACCTATAGATTAATTCTTTCCAATTTCTTTAAAGGATAAGGATCATAAACTAAATCATCTTCAAACATTATCAAGAATTCAATATTTTTTATTATGTCTTTAAAGATATTTCTTAATTTTGAGATTTCCTCTTGCAGTTTTTCATGGCTCTCTACTTCCAATGTGATCTCAAAATTCCATTCTCCTACTGTCTCGATTGCCAATAACATATTTGGATTTGAATTAACATAAGAAAAAAGGTTATTTCTTACTTTTTCATCCATATTTTGCAGATTAATTAATAATCTATAACTCTGCATTCCGTATTTTTGCGCTTTGATATAAGTTGTATATCCTTGTATTATCTCTTTTTTCTGCATCTGTTTTATTCTCAGAGCTATTGTACTTGCCGGCTTATTAAGAATCTTAGCTAGATCTACAACATTGATTCTTGCTTTGTTAGATAATAAAGATAATATATTAGAATCTAATTCATCTAATGTTACGATTTCCGGCTCTTTTCCAAATAAAGGCGGCTTAAATGATTCTGGTTTTTTCTGGATCAAATAATCTCTTTTATGCTGCCTTAATTCTGTTCTTATTATGATTATGTTATCAACCAAATAGTTTCCATACTTTGTAATAATCTTATAGTATATTTTATTGAACTGGAAAACACTTTTTGCCATTATTCCAAATACAATATCAAATTTTCCTCCTACCAAAGCAATCCAATAAAGCTCTGGAATATTGGTTAGATAATCAATTATCTCTTTTTTCAAATCATCATTAACATTCTGGAATCTGCTAAATACAGCATAACCAGTATATCCTAGTTTTGAGAAATTTACTAAAGTAGTATATCTTTGGATTATTCCTTTTTTTTCTAGATTTTTTATTCTGTATATAACTGTCTCTTTTGATAATCTTACTCTTTTTCCTATCTCCTGAAATGTTGATCTGGCATTCAGATCTAGTTCTGCTAATATTCTCCTGTCTTTGACATCTAAGTCCATATTATAACTAATAACATAATTAGTATATAAATATTGTGTTTTATGAAAAAATACAATAATAATTTTAATATATTATAGATTGTTATTACTTATATATAATAAAAAGAGGTGGTTAAAATGCCAAACGCAATACAATTTGTCGAACAATGCTTAAGGAGGGTTGAAAGAAACCCAGTAGAATTAAACGAAGAACAAAGAATAGAAAATGAACTTGCTGCAATAGAAGTTCATATATGAGGTTGAAAATGGCAATTAATAATGTTGTTGGACAAATAATTGTAACAAGGCATGTTGAAAGTAAAAAGGAGCAAGGTAAGACTGATTTGACAAGAGGTATTACTCCAGAAGGTTATGATCAAGCTAAACAACTTGGAAAATATATTATTGAACACTATATAACTGGAGATATTAAGATTACAGCTGTAGGTTCTGGAATGGAAAGGTCAAGACGATCATTAGACGGCATTGCAGAAGGATTAAGTAAAGATTTAGAGATAAAAGATAGAGTTGAATTGTCAGCAGTAGAGTTTGAAATACCTGCTGTGATTGTTGATGGAGCAAAACTTGGATATGGAGGCAAGGGTGATAAGATAGCTTACATCGCAAAAGAACATAAAGATGGAAGAAAAGTTCAGGCTTACAATCAGGATGTCCAAAATATTGGAAATGGATATTTTGTTTTTCTACATGATATGATAGAAAGAATGCATGAAAATGAGTGTATCATTACATCAGGTCATGGACCTAGCGAAAGATCTCATCTTATTCAATTAGCTGATAATTTGCGAAATAGAGAGACAGCTGATAGGATATATGATTTTTTGATTAAGAATGGCGGAACTGAAAAAGGATGGATTTCATGCAGTTATTTAGTAACAAGAAATAGAGAAGTCTATCTTATATTAGGAGATAAAGATAGCAGACCTTTAGAGGTGGAAGTTGAAACTATAAAAAAACTTGCCGATATGTATGATAATGAAAAACACAAAAGAAACATTGAACAGGCAAAACAGGAGGTATACTAAAATGAAAGCTACAAAAAGAAAAGATTATTTTGAATTTGCAAGAAGGGATCATATCCCTTTACTTATGATAAATTTTATTGGTAAAGCTTTTGTGGAGGGTGTTCACGCTAAAGAACTTGGAATTAACGTCTCTTTTTCAGCGTATAGGAGAATGTTTAATGGTTCTTCAGTGCCAATAAAAGAATGGAATAAGTATAAGGAAGAAGTTAGGAAACTATTACATAAAGGAGATAAAATTATTAATCTTTCAAGTAGACAATTAGATTATGTCAATGAGATGATTAAATTTGCTGAAAAATATCATAAAAAGGATTTAAGCAGGTACAGCAATGATGAGATAATCAATATAATAAAAGATTTTCATAGAATATTGCTAAAAAAATGTGGTCATATCCAAACATATTTTGCAATATCTGATTATCTTCCAGAACTGATAGCAAGTAAAATAAAATCAAATAAAAAAATATTGATAAGCTATTCAACATCCCCTAAATCAAGCACTCTGATAAAGGAAGCTAAAAAAGATATTTTAAGGATATGCGCTATCATTGATAAAAATAATTCTTTAAGAGAATTGTTTAAAAAAGAAGATAACAAGATAATGAGCAAATTACCGGCTTGCTTGAAAAAAGATATAATTAATCACAAAAATAAATATGGTTTTCTGGACGGCTATTATATGAGTGTTAATTGGCTTGATGAATCAGATGTAATTGAAAAAATAAAGTCATTTATGGGAAATTATAAAGATGAAATAAAAAAGATTGAAATTGAAGATTCAAAAAATATCAAAGCAGAAAAACTATCAAAAGAATTAGATGAAGAACTAAAACAATTAATAAATATATCAAAGCATTTTGCGTGGCTTGCATTTTATGCAGATGAAAAGATATTGCTGGCTTTTAATTATTTTAAGCCGGTTTATACTGAACTCGCAAAAAGATATGGTTTAACCTATGATGAAATCATTGAATCTTTAATAGATGAGATCCATTCAATGAAGATAGCTAATAAAGAAGAACTGCAGGATCGTATGAAAAACTATATTTTATACTGCGACCCAAAAGGAGATAAGGTATATATAAATGAAAATGCTAAAATCATTGAGCAAAAAGAGCTTGAGAAAGATAAATCACTTTCCAAACTTAATCAAGTAGAAGGGCAACCAATCTTTAAAGGAGTTGTGAGAGGAAAAGCAAAGATAATTATACTAAGAAAAGATTATGATAAAGTTGAAAATGGTGACATAATTGTATCATTCAATACAAATCCAACTTCAGTGCCTTTTCTTGAAAAGGCAGCTGCTTTAGTTACAAATGAAGGTGGAATGTTATGCCATGCAGCAATTGTTGCTAGAGAAATGAATATTCCATGCATAATAGGGACAAAAAATGCTACTAAAGTCTTTAAAGATGGTGATATAATAGAAGTAGATGCTAATAAAGGCATTGTCAAAAAAGTTTAGGCGAGTTATTTTAATATAACCCCACTATAAAATAAATCATGCCCTTGCCGGGACTTTCGAGTGATATCAAAAGTTCGTTGCGCATAGCGCTTTTTTGAATTTTTTAGGACCACTTTCGAACCCAGGTCTTAGCCTCGAGAAGGCCAAATGATTAGCCGGACTACACTACAAGGGCAGTAAGAATGAATATATATAATTTGTTTTTAAAGATTCCTATTTAGTTTTTACTTGCCAGCCACCATTATAAGCTTTTGCTTTTCCAGCAGTCCTAGATCCTGGCTTTTTAGCAGAGCCATCCAGATCCTGGATATATTGATTCTTTGCAGCTAAGAACTCAAAAACTTTTTCTACTTTATCTGGATCCATTCCATTTTCCAAAGCATATTTTCTAATATGATCTCTATCAAATTGAGCATTATAAAGAATATCTTTATCAAATGCTCTCCTATGAACAGCTTGTTCAAGTTCAACTTCTGCTTTAATAACATCATCTAAATTTTCAGCTTCCCCTTCAGAACAAATCTGCTCAACAATTTTAGAATAAACAGGCTTCCACCATAATGTGTCTATACCTTTTGATTCAAGCTCTTTTTGCGGAGTTTTCAAAGAAAGTTTTATTAGATAAATATTATCATCTACTCTCTCAATTTCAACATTAGAATGTTTGCCTGTTTCTTCTCCAAGTCTATGTCCTTTTTCCGCTAATTCATCAATTACTGATACAATTTCTTCTGCAGAAACGTCACGTCCTTTAACTCTTCTAGTTTCGATTTCCTTTAATCCAAAATAATCCCTGCAAACAGGATATTTACTTCTCTCCTTCAGGGCTAACAATACCTGATTATTCAATATCTCCTCATAAGGCTTTCTTCTATGAAATAAAGTCATGGTAAAAAAAAATTTAGAAGTATTTTATAAAATTTTTGCATATTTAACTTTTTTAAGAGTTTCTTTGCCTTTTTGGTATAATGTATTTGCTTCCTCCCACTCCATTACTTGTTCATCATTTTCTGCGCCTGGAATAACTAAAACAGGCCTTGTTGTAACAGTTAATTTATTTGGATCACTATAATCATAAGTTTCAAATTTTGCTAATAATGAAAAATCTTCTAAACATGCCTGCATTAAATCAACTATTTCATTATCCTGCCTTAATCTTCTGGTTAGAACATCAGAGGAATAAATACCTCTCCATGAGGCAAGTGCATCAAGAGCACGCTTCACAATACCAGGACTATAATTTCTTTCTGAGTTTCTGTTTCTTAAAACTCTTCTTAATGAAAGAGAATAAGAACAATCTGATTCTGTAAGTTCTTGTTTATTACCTGGAATCCTTTCATAAAATCTTGATGATTCAGGAACATCTATCTGCATCAATAAATCAATAAATAAATCTTTATCAGGAGTAATAATTCCAGGATGCTTTCCTAATGCTTCAACTAATGTTTCTGCAGTCTTTAATTGCATAATAGATTAAAATTATGAGATATTTATAAAGCTTCTTAAATCATTTCATGATTTAAGAAGTTCAAAAATTTTTAATTTTGTAACTTCAGAAATTACTAAGCTATAAAAATCAAAGATTTTTGTAAGTTATAGTTTCAGAAATAAGCTGCTACAAATATGCCGACAAGATGGGTCAATATAATAACCAAAACTGTTAATGTTAAATGTTCTGTGATTACTTTGAAAGGCTTTGCTTTTTCTTTTTTTGCAATATAATAACTTACTAATGCTATTAAAAATAAACCCCAAATAATGCTGGCAATTACTGCATTATTAAGCTCCTTGAATAACAAAACCGGTATCATGAAAGTCAATGCAAAAACAAATTTTGAAGACAATGTAGCAAATGTTGATTCCCATATTGATTTGTCTGTATGCTTTGCTTCTGCTTCTTCTGAGATATGCATTCCAGATGCATCTGAAAGAGCATCTGCAACTGCTATTGTCAAAATGCCTCCAATAACAACCAACCTTGAATGTGTTCCTGCATTTAATCCTATAATCAAACCCAAAGTAGTTATAATCCCAGAAGTCAGTCCAAAACTAAATCCTTTTCTTAATGAGAGTTTCATTATAATATTAGTTATATCATTAATATATAAGTTTTTTTATTATTCATTTAATGAGTAGAAATACGCCGCCGCCCGGACTCTCATCAAAGATGAATATCATCTTCTAATTTGAACCGGGAGATCCTTGCGGAAACAGGATTTCCAGTCCTGCGCAGTACCAGATTGTGCCACGGCGGCATTAAGAACTAAAATTTAAACTTGATTTATAAAACTTTTGCAGAATATATACCAATCTTGTTGTCTTTTATATGTTCATGGAATCTTTTTGAAGTATAATCACTATAAGGATTATGGAAGTGCTGATAGCCTAAGGATTCTAAGAACTTTCTTATTTGCATGTAACATCTTGGATGTTTCATAGAATCTGCAATAAATTTTTTATTATCTGCAACATTCCTTTCAGAAACTTCTTTATCAGGATCATAAACTCTAAATACTTCATGGCCACCATACCCTTTTGCCTGCCTAAATCTTCTTAGCATCAAAAGTATAGAAACACTATTATCATATTCATTTGTTCTTACAACTGCTGAATGATTTATATTTCTAATATGCGCTAAAGAATCAGCTAACTGTTCCAAGGGAGGAGGTTCATCACTTTCATCATCTTCAACTAAATGTAAAGCAGAATTAATCACAATCAATCAACCATCTCAATCTCAATATTCAGGCCTTCAGGAATATGAACCCTCATGACAAGCCTTAGGGCCCTTTCATCTAGGCCTAAATCAATCAATCTTTTATGAACTCTCATCTCATACCTTTCCCATGTTGCTGTTCCGTTTCCGCAAGGGCATTTCCTTGTAGTTACTTTTAATCTTTTAGTAGGAAGAGGTATAGGGCCTCGCATATCCACTCCGGTTTTAACAGCAATATCTTTAATATTACTGCATACTTCGTTTATCTTATCTATTTCTGTGCTTGCTAATTTGATTCTTGCTTTTTGTGGCATTTTTGACCTTTAGTGTTTAATATTACCGAAGTGTTTACAACATGATAAGCCCCAGTTCACCATGTATAATTAAAATAAAAAATTTAAGCTTTCTTTTCAACTAAATCTATACACATACCTGCAGCTACTGTTGCTCCTGAATCCCTAACAGCAAATCTTGACATCTGAGGAATGTCTTTCTGTTTTTCTATAACCAATGGCTGCATTGGTTTGATCTTAACGATTGCTGCGTCTCCATTCTTTATAAAGTCTGGATTTTCAGCAACAACCTCTCCTGTTGCAGGGTTCAGCTTTTTCTCAATTGCTGTTACCTGGCATGCAACTTGTGCTGTATGTATATGGAATACTGGGGTATATCCAACTGTAACAACAGTTGGATGATTTAATACTACTATTTGAGCAGTAAATTCTGAAGCTACTGTTGGAACATTGTCGCTCTTTCCTAATACATCTCCTCTTGCAATGTCTTTCTTTCCAATGCCTCTAACGTTAAATCCAATATTATCTCCTGGCTCTGCTTTCTGCATCTGCTCATGATGCATCTCTATTGTCTTTACTTCTCCTGAAACTCCTTTTCCTTCTCTGCCTGGTACTACAGTTACTTTGTCTCCAATTTTCATGACTCCTGTTTCTACTCTTCCAACTGGAACAACTCCAATACCTGTGATGTTATAGACATCCTGGATTGGAAGCCTTAATGGCAGTTCAGTCGGCTTTTCAGGAGGATTCAGCTCATTTATTGTTTCTAATAATGTTCCTCCTTTATACCAAGGCATGTTTTCTGTTTTTTTGAAAACATTGTCTCCTGGCAGTGATGCGATTGGTACAAATGTTATCTTTTCTGGATTATAACCAACTGATTTCAATAGTTTTGAAACTTCTTCTTTAACTGCATTAAATTTAGCTTCATCATACTTAATAACATCCATCTTATTGACAGCTATAATCAACTGGTCAACACCTAATGTCTTTGACAAGAAAACGTGTTCTTTTGTCTGTGCCATAATTCCTTCTGAAGCAGCTACTACCAATACACCAGCATCTGCCTGAGAAGCTCCTGTAATCATGTTTTTAATAAAGTCTTTGTGGCCTGGTGCATCAATTATTGTAAAATAATATTTATCTGTTTCAAATCTCTTATGAGCTAAGTCTATTGTCAATCCTCTTTCTCTTTCCTCTTTTAGATTGTCCATAACGAATGCAAACTCAAAACCTCCTTTACCTAGTTCTTGAGCTTTTTCTTTTAACTTCCTCATTGCAGCTTCATCAATACTGCCTGAGTCAAACATCAATCTACCTACTGTAGTTGATTTTCCATGGTCTACGTGACCAATAAATACAAGATTTATATGTGTTTTTTCAGCCATATTATTTCCCTCCTATCATATAGTATTATGAATAGTATGGGAATTTTTGGTGTATTTATAAAATTTATGTTTTTTATAGTGTAAAAAGGTATATTAATTGCGCACTATTTATGATTATTTAGGCAAAAAAACATAAGCTACGAATGAAATGAGTATGTTTACGGTAAAATAGACAAAATTAACTGAAAAAGAAAGGACCTCAATTTAAGGTTTTTGGTTTTAAAATGACAACCATTTGATAATAAAAGAAAAAAAATAAAAAATAAATTTATTTATTGTTTCCTTTTCCTTTGTTTGGTTTTTCTTTGTCTTTTCCTTTGCCGCTAGATGTAGAGTTTGTATCTTCTTCGTCTTCACTTTCTTCTTCATCCTCATCTTCGTTTTCTTCATTCTCTGTTTCAACTTCTAATTCGTCATCATCTCCTGCTCCTCTTCCTTTTCCTTTATTGTTCTTTACTTTTATCTGAATCTTTGCTTTCTCACCAGCTTGAACAGCTGCTTTAACCTGCTCTTCAACCTGAGCAACTTCTTCATCAGTCATCTCTCCTTGCGCTTTTATCTTTATCTTTGTCTTGTTTTTCTTAACACTAACTTCAACTTTGGCATCTGAAATTGAATCTCCTAAGCTGCCTACAATGCTTGTTATTTCAGCTTCTTGTTCAGGTGTAAGGCCTTTGAATTTTGTTCTCAAATTACTTACTTCTGCAAGAATTTCTTCATTTTCTTCTAAAGCTTCTTCAATTTCTAATTCATCCTGAAGCTCTTCTACTGAATCTCCATCTCCTAATTCAGCTACATTCTCTTCAACTTCTTCCATGATTTCATCATATTCTTCCTGAGCTTCTGCAGCAGCCCCCATTCTTTTAGCAGCAATCATTGCTTTAACTTCCATTAGTCTTTCTTGTGCATGAGATAATCCTTTTTTAGCTTTTGCAGATTTGCCTAATGTTAGTTTTAAGCTTATTCTTTCAAGTGCTCTTTCTATTCCATATAATGGGCTGTCTGGTGTAATACCAGCTGCATCTAAGTCTTCTTCTGGAAGTTCTACTACATCTTCTTCCTCTTCCTCTACTTCTGTTTCATTGCCTTCTGTCTCATCTTCTACTTCAGGTTCTTCATCTGCAGATTCTTCATCAGCTGGCTCTTCGTCTGCTGGTTCTTCATCAGCAGGTTCTTCATCAGCTGGCTCTTCGTCTGTTGTATTATCTCCAGAGATTACAGTTACAACAGGTTCATCTTCCTCTGTTTCATTATCTCCTGCATCATCTACAGGATCTTCTTCTGTTGCATTATCCTCAGCAAATGCCAGCGGTATTATTGATAATACCATCAGCATTGCTAAAACCAATGCTATTGTTTTTTTCATTTTTTTTACCTCCTTCACCATCATTTAGATGAATGTGAAATTTATTCTTCAAAAAATTCAACATAAACTTCAATATTGTCTATGTTATTTTTTGCTTTTTGATATAGTTCTGAATCTTCAACTGAAAAATCCTCTTCAGTTTCAATTGGTTCATATATTATTATTCTGTTTTGCATTTTTAATCATGGATTAAATCTTGTACTCTCCCTTCCATCAGATTTTTTATCTTGATTAACAGAGCCAGTATAAGTTCCATTATTTCCTGGCTGAAGATTTCCATCTTGATTTGAGCGGGCAAGATTGATTGATTCTTCAATACCACTTATAATACCTCCCCACATCTCATCACTTTGAGTTTCTAGTTCTTCTTTGCCCTCAATCTCATGATAAACCCTTTTACCCAAAATATCTTTTTGGCCTGACTTATCTGAGTATTTGATATGTTGAGTTATCTGGATGTAGACTTTTAACTTTGAACCTGACACTAATGGAAAGTATTTAGGTCTTTTAGCTTCACCCTTTTCTTCATCAGATCCATCTTCTTCATCAGCTCTTACTTCTAAATAAGGCAATGCAAATTTAGTACCATCTGTATCATGTGTTTTTACTCCAACAAGTTCTCCAAGAGTATTAGGGATATCATTACTAACATATGCCCATGGTTCTGCAGTTAATTGAGGCAGGTATTCAGGATATTCCTTGTAGAAGCCAGAGACAGATTCAAGGTACTTCTTAGAGAGATTAGGATCAGATTCGAGCTGCTTCCTAAAGAATTCATGATTAAATTCAATTATCTTATAGAAAGGAACTGTTATCTCATTGTACTCTTTTGCTAGAGCAACTGGCATAGGCTCTCCAGCTGGATCAATATAGATACATCCTGTAATAGCAATTGTAACAACATCACCACCTTGGATAGGAAAAGTTTTTGACACAGGAATAGGATTTGCTAATATTTTTTTGATTCTTGCATCAGTTTCGTCATCACCTGTTGGTTGAACACTTTCAAGTCCTGCCATTGCTAAATTAGTATACCTTGCCATGCGTCCCACAGCATCTGTTATTGTAGTTGTCCAAGGAAGATCAAGAATAAGTGATTCACCAGGTCTTTTTCTAAACACTGTACTCTCATGCTTATTTCCAGCAACAACAACCTCTGTACTGCCATCAAACTGCCTGCCGTCTGCAGCTGCTGTAACCAAATCTTCTACAGTGCCTGGCCCAGTTGGAGGTGGAATCACTACTGTCTCTGCTCCAGGGTCTGGTGTATCATCTGCTGGTTTATTATCTGTAAATCCATCAAGCAATATTCTTGCCAGTATTCCAGTATTTTTTCTACTTTTGTCTTCTGCCATATTAGATATATAAGTGAAAGAATTACTTATAACTTAGTAACGGAACAGTTGTTTTAAATCATTTATAAATAGATAATAGTCTTTATTATTGTTCTTCTATGTTCCATAAGCTTTATTTTAGGAAAATAAGGTTTTTTTTGCCTCTTTTTTCCTTATAAATGATTTTTCTTGATTCTAATTCCATAAGAAGCCTTGAAAGATGGGCTTTAGAAAATCCAGTTACAACCCTTAATGTTCCTTGCTCGCATTGATCATCTCTCTGTTTAAGAATCCTTACAATCTGCTGCTCTTCTTCTTTTAGATGTTCAGTTATATCCTCTTTTTTAGATTTTTTTCTATCAGTTGAACCAAATTTTTTAATATAAAAGATATAACCAATAAAACTAAGAATAATAAAAATAACCAATACAATAATCAATGGAATCAAATTTATTCTTGTTTTATACATTGCAAATATTGAAATTTCTTCTCCTTGCTTTAAATCAGATCTTTCCCAGATAAAGATCAGGCTTCTTCCATCTGTTGCTGCTGTATCAGGCCTTGGATATATTGAGCCTGTTGTATCTTTAATCGGTTTTCTTAAAACAGCTTCTTCTGGAAGAACTAATGTAATTTTGAGATTTTCTGTGTCATATAATACTGGAAAATTCAAAAGAAAATTTGTATTGTCTATGAATTCTTCTGTGATATAACTTAATCTTATTTCATCGTTTTTGTTTAAATCTAGATCAAGATTATTATTCTGGATTACTGCTTCTGTTTTTACATTGTTTATATACAATTCAATTGTTTCTGCATCTTCTGGTATTGGAAAAATTAATGTTTCTGATTGATCTACTTTTATTATTGATTGTACAACTATCCTGCTTCCTACTATGTTGTATTGGACTTCTTGAGATTCTATTGCATAAGATATATTTATCACTAAAAGAAATGCAAGAATAAAAGCAAATATCTTCAAAATATTCATAGTATAGTGACGAAATTGAAGAAATATATAAAATTAGTGAATTTAACAGCTGTAATAAGTTTTCAGAAAATTTAAATAAATATACTGATTAATAGGATATATGAAAAGACCAGGAGGAGTAGAAGCATCTATTATACTGATTTTCTTATTTGGAGGATTTAGCTTGTTAATTTTTCTTGTTGTTTTGATTATGCTGGGCTATTATCCTGGCTATGATATAATAGGGGAAATTGTATTGAGCAAAATTTCTTTTATAACATGGGCTTTGGTCTGGATGTTTGTCTTGATTCTGTTAATCGTTGGAGGAATTGGATTAATAAAATACAAAAAATGGGCAAGAAAATTAGTTGTCTATACTTCTTTTGCAGGCATATTAGCTTTAGTATTCAGCACTTTAGCCACAGGCAGTATAGTTATAGGAATAATTCCTTTAGCGCTTTTTGCATGGCTGATTCTATATTTCAATAAAAAAGAAATAATAAAGTTATTTAAGGCCTAAGCTCCTAACTGGCCTTCTGTAAGTCCTTTTCTTTCAACAATCTGTTTTACTATCTTTGATTGAAGTTCATCAGGCAGTTTCTCAAATGTCTGGTCTATCAATGAACTAGAGCCACGTCCGCCAGTTGATGATCTAAGATCAGAACTCCATCCAATCATCTCTGCTACAGGCAGTTTGGCTTTTGCTGTAAACATTGTTCCTTCCTGGTTCATCTCTAACAATTGGCCTCTTTTGCTTGTTACTAATTTAGAGATCTCTCCCATGTAGTCTGCTGGCGCTTCTATCAATATTGTCTGTATAGGCTCATATAGAACAGGAGCTGCTGTCATCATTGCTCCTTTTATACCTTCTCTTACAGCAGGATATACCTGTGCTGGACCTCTATGGATTGCATCATCATGCAGTTTCATATCCATCAATCTTATCTTACATTTGACACAAGGCTCTTTTGCCAAAGGTCCATTCTTCATAACATCTTCAAAAGTGTCAAATATCAGTTCAATAACTTCTCCTAAATAAACCTGTCCTCTTGTTTCGTCAATAAAAATATTGCCATGAAAAATATTCTTGACTTTTTCAGCTATTTTTGAATCCATTCCTGCTTTTACAAATTCGTCTCTGATAGCAGGATCTTTTTTCTTTATTCTTCCTTCAGGAATTTTTCCTGAGGTTATAACATTATAAACAGGCTCTTCTAGAGGCTCAACAACAAAATAGAACTTATTATGCTTATTTGGTGATTTTCCTTCAACTTCCTGGGAAACCTTTCTTATTGATTCTCTATAAACAACTATTGGAGGAGAGGTCTTGATCTCAACTCCTTTGTTCTTTTTGATCCTATCTTCTATAACTTCCAAGTGAAGCTCTCCCATTCCATGCATCAGATGCTCTCCTGTTTCTTCATTGATTTCAATCTTTATAGAAGGATCTTCTTTAGCAACCTGCCTTAAAACATCAATTAATTTTGGAAGATCAGAAGGTTTTGTAGCTTCAATAGCTTTTGTAATAACAGGCTCAAATATATGAGTTATTTCTTCAAATGGCGTTTCTGGCTCTAAAGTTATTGTTTCTCCTGGAAATGTTTTTACTCCTGCAACTCCTATGATATTTCCTGCCTGGCTGCTTTCTATAATCTCTCTTTTTGCTCCATTATAAATAAATACCTGCTGTATTCTTGAATTTTGCTTCTGCCTGTTAAGATAGACTTCTACTCCTCTTTTTACTGTCCCAGAAAATAATCTGCCGCAAGAGATCTCTCCTGCCTGGGGATCAATAACTATTTTTGTTATAACTAATGATAATTTTCCTTCTGAATTGCATTTTAATAAAGATAAACCCATCTCACTTTCAAGATCTCCTCTCCATATTTTTGGTATTCTATATACTTGAGCATCTAAGGGATTTGGCAAGTGCCTTATAACCATATTAAGAACAACTTCATGCAATGGAGCTTTAGATGCTAATTCTTTTATCTTTTCAGGATCCCCTGATTCATAAGCATCAATTATATCTTTGAAAGTAATATTATTCTTCTGCATATATGGTATACTTAAAGCCCAATTTTGAAATGCAGAACCAAAAGCAACAGAACCATCCTGAACATTAACCTGCCATCTTCCGCCGTATTCTTCTTCTGCTATATCTCTTATTAATTTATTAACATGAGTTATTATCTTGATGAACCTTTCCTGCATTGCTTCTGGAGTTAATTTTAATTCTTTGATTAGCCTGTCAACTTTGTTGATAAATAATATTGGCTTGACTCTTTCTTTCAAAGCCTGCCTTAATACTGTTTCTGTCTGCGGCATGATTCCTTCTGAAGCGCACACTAAAACAATTGCTCCATCAACAGCTCTCATTGCCCTTGTTACATCTCCTCCAAAATCAACGTGTCCTGGAGTATCTAATAAATTGATAAGATATTCTGAATTATCAAAAGTATGAACCATAGAAACAGCAGCAGTATCGATTGTAATACCTCTTGCCTGCTCATCAGGGCTGAAGTCAAGCTTTAATGCTTTTCCAGCATCTTCTTTTGACATCATTCCTGCTCCTGCCAACAGGTTGTCAGAGAATGTTGTTTTTCCATGATCAATATGAGCAGCAATAGCAATATTTCTAATGTTCTCAGGATTCTTAGAAATTCTCGTTACCTTATCAACCATCTTTTCTGCCATTTTAATTTACCTTAGATGTTTTTCACTAACTGTTTCATATGAATGAAGTTCTAAATCACTAAACCATAATTTTACTTCATGCTGTGCATCCTTTTTATCTCCAGATGCATGAATCAAGTTTCTTATTGCTTTTTTCTTTTGATCTGCAAAATCATATGAATGCAATGCAAAATCTCCTCTTATTGTTCCTGCTGGGGCTGTTCTTGGCTCTGTTGGGCCGACTATCTTTCTTACAGCTTCAATAGCATGAGGACCTTCAAGAGCAATTGCAACTACAGGACCTTCTGTAATATATTCTAATAGCCAGTCTCTTACATGCTTGCCTCTTCTTTTTGTAATATCTTCTGTATAATGTTTTTCTGCAAATTTTTTGTCAACCCACTGCATTTTAAGACCTATAATTTTTAATCCAGCATTTTCAAATCTTTCAATGATTCTTCCAATCAAGCCGCGTTCAACAGCATCTGTTTTTAATAATACTAATGTTTTTTCAATCATTTTTTAGCCACCTTCTTTTTTGATGTAACCCATTTAAGATTTGAAGGTTTTCTTTTTAACTTAAACATATTTTTTTCACATTTGTTTGAGCAAAAATGCAATATCTTGCCAGCTTTTGTAACAAACATTTTTCCTGTGCCTTTTTCTATATCTTTGGAGCAAAAAGTACATTTAGCCATGTTTATGCACCTGTTCCTCTAGATTTTCTATTTAATGGGTGAGCTTCAATTTCTGTTTCCCTGAGCATTAATATGTCTCCTTTCCTGACAGGGCCTTTTACATTTCTTCTTAATATCTTATTTTGGTCTCTGCCTTCTAAAACTTTGCATCTTACCTGAATTGCTTCTCCTCTTGCTCCTGTTCTTCCAATTATTTCCTCTACTTGAGCAGGAACAGCTCTTGTAAATCTAACAGCTGCTTTGGCTTTTTCTTCTCCTTTTGCTGATCTATCTCTTTTCCTAACTTTTTCTTCTGCCATTTTTATTCAGTTTTCTTTTCTTCTTTTTGTGCTTCTTCTTTTTGTGCTTCTTCTTTTTTTGCCGGCTTATTCTTTTCTACAATCTCTTTTATTAATTTTTTTGCCTCTCCTTCCTGAACTATTGCAACACTAGCAGTTGGAACATCAATTCCTGCACTAGCTCCTAATGCTTCTTTGCTAGGAATCTCTACACATAATATTCCTTTTTCTTCTGATAATAAAGGAATATGCATTACTATCTCTGGAGGGGATGCGTCTTTTGCAACTGCAACAAGTTTTGCTGTTCCCCTTTCAACAGCTTTTGTAGTTTCATTTGTTCCTTTTTTTATTTTTCCAGTAGTTTTGGCAATTTCAATTGCCTCTAGAACCTTATCTACCATTTCTTTTGAAATTTCTTTACCTACCATTTTAGTTTTCCTCCTCCAAATAAAAATAAAGAGGTAAAAAAATAAAAGAAAATATACCTCTCTCAAGCCTTAGTTGTGATAGCCCATTACAACTTTAGCTCTCATCAATCATTGGTTTGTGTTAATAATCAATAGGTTATTTAAAAATGTTTCGGAGCATTGTTACTATTTTATAATTTCGAAAATGGGATTTAGCCATATCAATATACAAAAAAGGTATGATAATCTATTTCCTATGACTTTCAACAGCTTTTAAGAAATCATGCTTAGTAAATTCAGGCCAGTCCTTATCTGTGAAGATTAATTCTGCATCTGTTGAGTCCCAAAGCAGTGTTCCTGCTGTTCTTTTTAGCTTCCCATTTTTAATAATGACGTCTGGAGGAACAAAATAAGAAGAATATGTGTTTTCCTTTATTGTTTTCTTTGTAATTGAATCAATATCCAATCTTTCTGCTTTTATCTGCCTTGCAATTAATTTGCATGCATCAACAATCTCCTCCTGTCCGTCGTAGTTTATACAAAGATTCAGGAAAAAGTTATCATAATCTTTTGTCTCTTCAATCACTTTTTTGATAGGATCTACTGCTCTTCCTGGCATATCATACCACTTTCCCAGAATACTGATTTTGGTTTTGCTTGAATGAATAACTTCTAAGGAGCTTAATGATTCAAAGAATCTGATTAATTCATTCAAGAAAACAGGGAATTGATCATCACCTATCTGTGTTTCTGAAACTACATATATTGTCAATATTGGAATATTTTTTTCTGACTGGGATGTTATGATTTCATTCAGGATTTCAAAACTTTTTTGATATGTTTCTTCTAATGAAATTGATTTTTTATTAGACCATGGCTTAATGCCGTTCATTGTTACTGCTACATGCATCAATGGCTTTGTGCCTCTTTCTCTGACCAATATCCTTCTGAATTTTTCAAGCATTATAATGTCCCCTACTCTTTTACTATTATATAATAGACAAATATTTATATATCTTTCTACTACATTTAAAATATGATAATTGATTTTGTGCTTTTAGGCATAGCATTTGTTGCTTTGATGATAGGCTCAATAACAGATATCAGAACAAGAGAAGTGCCTGACTGGATAAATTTTGGACTGATTTTTGCAGGTATTGGTATCAGAGCATTGTATTCTTTATTTACATTTGACTGGATTGTTCTTATTAATGGTTTAATTGGATTGGGTGTATTTGTAGCTATTGCCTATATTATGTTTTATATTGGTTTTTGGGGCGGCGGAGATTCAAAGATGCTGATGGGATTAGGTGCATTGATTGGACTGCCTTTAGCACTCAGACCATTGCCTTTGATTATTGTATTTTTTATTAATACAATCTTAGCTGGTGCTGTTTATGGATTGTTTTATACCATTGGATTGGCTATTAAGAATAGAAAGAGATTTATTAAAGAATTTATGAAGATTATATATAATGAAAAGATAAGGAAGATAAGGAGGATAGTTTTGATTGCATTGATTTTGTTGATTATATTAACCTTATTTTTAGCTAAAGATATACTGAAATTAGTTTTATTTATATTTATTATAATTGTTTATATTAGTATTTATATGATATTTTTTATCAAAGCAGTAGAATTATCCTCTATGTTCAAATATGTTGAGCCGAAGGAATTGACTGAGGGAGACTGGATTGCCCACAATTATTATATTGATGGTGAAAGAATCTGCGGGCCTAAAGATTTAGGAATTGATAAGAAACAAATTAGGAAATTAATTTCTCTTAAAAGAAAAGGAAAAATCAAAAAAATAAAGATAAAAGAAGGAATTCCGTTTGTTCCAAGCTTCTTGATTGCTTTTATTATCAGCTTAATCTGGGGAGCTTGGTGGTGGATGCTGTTTTAAGGAATCCTAGTCAATTTCTTAATCAGATAGTTTTCTTCATCATCTTTCAGTTTCTCTGCTTTTTTATCCAACTTAACTGGCTCTTTTTTCTCTTCTTTCTGAAAGCTGCCAATGCCTTCTGCTTCTTTTTTCAATGTCAGTTCAACAGTTGACATCTCTTCTTCTGTTAATTGCTTTGGCTGCCATTGGAAATTCAAACCATCATTCTCATTTCTTGGGATAATATGAACACAAACATGAGGGATTTCCTGGCCTGCTGCAACACCATTCTGTATAATTATATTTGTTCCCTGCGCTTTTACTCCTTCAAATGCTGCTATGCTTATCTTATTGAGTTTTTTGAACAAATCACCTAATTCAAAATCCGGGATCTGCTCAAGAATATTGTAATGTTTTTTAGAAAAAACCAATACATGGCCTTTTGAAGCTGGTCTTGGGTGCAGGATTGCCAAGATTTTATCATCTTCATAAATCCTTTCAACTTTTGCCTGTCCTTTTACAGCCTGACAGAAAACACATGTCTCAGTCATTTTAATAATCTGGCTATATCATCTAAGCCAATTCCTCCTTCTTCAGATTCATTTTTCTTAGGTTTCTTTTTCTTTTTTTGAGAAGAGTCAGACTCGCTTTTGCTCTTCTGGTTAGGTTGTTTTTTCTCTGCTTTCTTTTTAACAGATTTCTTCTTTGGTTTCTTTTCTTTCTTGACATCTTTTTTTTCTATTGTCTCTAACTCTTCGATTTCTTTTTCTTCTTTTTCAGCCTCTGTTTCTTCTTTAATAGGTTCTTTTTCTTCAATCTCAACAGCTGATTTTTTGATTTTGAAAATAGTATTAATCTTTTCTTGAACAACTTTTTTAACAGCAGAAATCTCTTCAGGAGATAAATCTTTTTGAGGAATATCTAATGGAAGCTTATCCCCTTGTTTTCTTGGGATAATATGCACCATAAAATGCTGAGCTCTTTGGCCTGCTGCAATTCCATTTGCAATAAAGATATCAGTGCCTTCTGCTTTCAGAACTTTTAACATTGCATGGGAAAGCGCTTTTGCAACCATTGATAAATGAGCCAATTCCTCATCAGGAATCATCGGCATTATCTGATAATGCTCTTTTGGCATAAGGAGAAGATGGCCTGGATTTGCAGGATTTATATCCAATACAGCAACACAGATATCATCTTCATAGATTTTTTTAGAAGAAACTTTTCCATCTATTATCTGGCAGAAGATACACTGCTTTTTTTGGAATTCCTTAAGCTCTTCAGGAGACATGTTTTTTAGTTTTTCCTGCAAAGCCTTTGCTTGTTCCTCTGTCATTTGCTGCTGAGGCATAACAGAAGAAAAATTGTTGTTTTATAAAAAATTAACTAAATTCATAGAAAAGTATTTATATAATTATTCTAATTTAAATATAAATGGTAAACAACGAAGTTGTAGAATATATCAAAAGGCATAAATCTAAAGGATTTTCTGAAGATCAGATAAGAAATGTTCTTATTGAACATGGCCATTCTGCCAGAAATGTAAAAGAAGCAATGAAGATTGCTGGTGGTGAAGCAGTTAAAAAAACAACTGAAATAAAAGAAAAGCCTATTAAAAGATCAGGAAATATTATTGGGATAAAAAGAAGAAATCCTTTTCTAGTATTCTTGTTTTCATTTATCACTGCTGGAGTTTATTATATATACTGGCTTGCATCAACAACAAATGAATTAAGAAAGAATTCAATGTCAGCACCTAACCCATGGTTAATATTATTGTTCTTTGTCCCTTTTGTCAATATTATTGTATCATTGATATATTATTGGAAATACAGCAAAGCAGTTAATGAGATAACAGGATTCAGCACTGGAGGACTTTTTGTATTATGGATATTTTTTTGGCCTATTGCAATGATTCTGTCTCAGATAGAACTCAATAAAAACGCAATGTAAAGAGGTAAAAATGGAAACAATTTATTTTAAACCTGCATTTAAATATCCTTTTAATAAGGCTTCTAGATTATTAAATATATTGTGGATATTTATTCCAATAATCGGCTGGTTTGCTTTGTTTGGTTATGGGATTACTATTGTCAAACATTTTCTGGAAAATGATTTTAAAGAACTGCCTAAATTGAGATTTGGAAAAAATCTAAAATTAGGTTTTTTGATGTTCTTTAAGTCAATACCTTTTATTTTTGTATTGATGATTGCATATCTTATTATAGGGCTCATTCCATTTATAGGAGGATTAGGAAATATGTTTATATCTATATTTGTAGTTCCAATTCTCACGATAAATTTCTTTAAAAAAAGAACAGTAGCTAGTTATTTTGAATTTGAAAAGCTTAATGCTGTTTTCAATAATTTAGGAGATTATGTAATTGCAGTATTAAAATCAATAGCTTTGCAAATAATATTTGTTCTGCTGAGTATTGTTTTAGTAGGAATACCTGCAGGAGCTTTTACAAAAAATATTTTTATAGCAGATTTTTATAGAAAGAATATAGAATAAATTTTGAGGTGAATTAAATGGCTATAACAGGATTAAGTGTTTTATTATCATTAATAATTACTACAATTTTTGTTTTTTTGAATGCTTTATTGTTGATGGCTTCTGCAGCAATATTTAAGCTAAAGGATAAAAGCTATAAGTCAGCATTATGGGTAACAGCTATATTAGGAGGAGCTAGTTTTATTATAGGTGTAATAATGGCGGTTATACCATCTGTAGCTCCAATAGTTGCCAGAATAATAGGAATAATATTGAATTGGATAATTGTTGGCATTTTACTGGCATTATATTTAATCAAAACAAAATATAATCAAGAATGGGGAAAAGCAGCGTTAGTGTGGCTGGTATATACAGCATTTGCAGTGATAGTAAGATTGATTGCAGGAGCAATATTAATTGCAATATTTGTATCAATAGGGTTTGGTTCAGCGATGCTTGAAGCTATGTAAATTTTTTCAAGCGAAATATTTAAATGTAAAGAAATAAAATATAATAAAATGTATTTAATGAAAAATAAAAGAGGGATTTCACCATTATTAGCTACTGTTATGTTAGTTATTCTAGCAAGTGCATTAGGGGTTATTGCTATGAGTTGGGGCAGGGCCCAGTTAGAAGAAGGATCTTACTGTCCTGTTGTAATTGGATTAAAGATTATAGAATTAAATCAAGAGCCGCAGGTATGCAGGGCTGGATCAAGAGAAAATGGAGTAATAACTTTTCTTGTTGAAAATGGAGCTAATGTTGATATCCATTCATTAAATTTTAGAGTGATAGGTACTGAAGATATCTATACACTTGAGCTTCCTAATTCCAGGATTCAAAAAGGATATCCTTTGCTAAAGAATGTTCCTTATAATTATGATTTATTTGGAGAGGTTAGGCAGATTAAAATAACTCCTAGAATAGTTCTATTTCCTGGAGAAGATCCAGTATTATGCCCTGAGCAGGCATTGATCATAGAAGATATCAAGGCATGTAAATGAGAGTTAAATTAGATGTTACTAAATCTTTAGAACAGAATGCAGAGGTTTATTTTGAAAAGGCCAAAAAGGCTAAGAAGAAGATAGCTGGAACTAAGGAAGCTATTGAAAAGCTTAAGAAGAAATTAGAAACCTTAAAAAAAGAAGAAGTTATTGAAAAGAAGAAAGTTGAAAAGATTGAAAGAAAAAAAGAATGGTATGAAAAATTTCATTGGTTTATTTCTTCAGAAGGGTTTTTGTGCATAGGAGGGAGAGATGCAACTTCTAATGAGATTGTGATCAAGAAGCATACAGATAAAGATGATTTAGTATTGCATGCAGATGTTGCTGGAAGCCCTTTTTTTGTTATTAAAACAGAAGGAAAGAAAGTTAGTAATGCAACAATGGAAGAAGCTGCCCAGGCAACTGCTGTTTATTCAAGAGCATGGAAGGCAGGCATTTCCACTATAGAAGTTTTTATGGTCAATCCTGAACAGGTCAGCAAAGAAGCAAAAGCAGGAGAGTATATGGCAAAAGGAGCATTTATGATCTATGGAAAGAAATTGAAAAATTTTAATCCTGATTTAAGATTAGCAGTAGGAATTAAAGATGGAGTTATAATTGGTGGAGCTGTTAATGCCATAAAGAAAAATGCTGATAAATTTGTTATAGTTGTTCAGGGTTCAGGGAAAACAGCTGCAATTGCAAAAAAGATACAGAAAAAGCTTGGCTGCGGAGATTTAGATGATATTATAAGGATGCTTCCTGCAGGAGGATGCAAAATAGAATAAGAGGGACTAAAATTGCATAGCAATTTTATGTCGCTTGAAGGTGTCAACTGACTTTTCAGTTGGGTGGCTGCGAGATTTCTAAATGACTTTTCTGTCTCACTTTTTAATTTTTTATTATAATAATTCTTTTTTAATCTGAACACTTTATTACAAATTATGACTTATTATGCACAGCAGAAGTATAAGCCGATAGATTCAGCTAGAATAAAATATCTTCTTGACAGGGAAAGAAGCTTAGTTGATTTTACAGACAGAGGACCAGACAAGGTTATTGAAAAAGTAAGGCTGCCTTGGGGATTTTATGGATATACCTATCTTGGGCATAATAAGATTTGGGTCAATGACAGATTAGATGAAACACCGGAAAAAAAGAAAAAAACATATTGGCATGAATTCAGGCATACTGATACAGAATATGAGACAAGAGTTCTTACTGACTGGGCTTTTGATATTGATGAAAAAAAATTAAGAATAAAGATTGATGAAAGTTATAGATATAATTAACAAAATAATTTTAAATAATAAAGACAAATTAATTTCATGGCTAATGAAAAAGTAAGAATAATTGAGGAATTAGCTAGAATTCTGAATGGATATAATGCAGCAAATAGTTTTCTGCAGATTATGTTTGTATATAAGAAGGTGAAGACTGGATTTTTTGTCCAAGGCGAAGAAAATAAAGAAGTTAGAGCTGTGTTTCGCCAGATTATACCTTTAGTAAAGAATTTAGGACTTTATGTTTCTTCTAAACATGGAGGATATATTACCCATGATTATAGCCTTTATAAATCTTGGAATGGTTCTGGTTTTTATTTTAAGAAAACAAATCTTGGTTCTTTTTATCTAGGTTATCCTGAATGCTGTGAAACTCAATTTATCATGGCCCCTGATTTAATAGGTTTTAGTATCTATTATACTTTAAAGAGAGTGTTGATTGACAGAGATAAAGAAGCAGCAGCTAAATTTGATATGTTATTTAAAGATCTAATGGAAGTAGAGGAATATCATCCGTGTGTTGTTGGCTGTCCAGAAACTCACAAAAGAGCAGAGGTTTTTAAGGGGATTAGAAAAGAATTTTCTTCTTTTATTCCATCTGATTATATGGTAAAACAAAAAGAAGCTGTCAGAAATATCATACTGGATATACTAAGAACTGTCAATTTTAGAAATGTTCAAAGAAGATTCAAGAAAAATCTTCCTTTATTGAAAAAAAGAAATCTTTCAGAACTGTTTTCCCTTACTGATGATTTTTTTAAAGAGATAGAGGAACTTCTTGCTAATCCACAGGCAAAAAAAAAATTGCTTGCTAAAGAAGAAGCATTTATTTTAGAGATATAACTAAGCCTTTTTCTTGAAATATTTATTGAATTCTGTAAATCCATGCTTTTCCCAGAATCTTATTGCAGGCTTGTCCAATGAATGTGTTGAAACTTGAATCCATTTGAATTTCTTCTTTTTAAACCATCTATCTGCCTGCTTGAAAAATTCTTTTGAGATCCCTTTTCCTCTGTGCTCAGGCAGAACAAAAAGTTCTGAGAAATAGCCTATTTTATTTTCCTTGATAAAGGGGTCTCTATGCTTTGTTTCTAGAAGCAGATAACCAACAATCTTTTTTTCTTCTGCAACAAGAAGCAGCTTGTCTTTTTTCTTCAATAAATCAATATAAAATCTGTTTGATTTGCTTTTCTTGAACCATGACTTGTCCAGCTTGTCTGCAGGATCCATCTTATCCCATTTGGAAAAAAGTTTTAAAACTAGTTCTTTTATCTCAGGGATATCTTCTTTTTTTGCTTTTCTGATGTTCATATTTTATACAAATAATCTATCAGATATAAACATTTCTACATCTTGTATATTTAAAAACCGAAAAATATTTATATCAGTTTATTCTTTAGTAAATTAATATACTAATGTGTATATTATGGCTTATTTTGATTGCCAAGATCAATAGTTTTAGTCGAATGGACAAAACCACCCCAGCCATATTGAAAAGAGGAGACTTTTTCTTAAGTTATAATACTCTAATTATAAGGTGGAAATCTAAGATTTGTACGAAGTTTAAGCATGAACTCTTATCATTGCCATATAGTGGTTAAGATGATAACATCACAAACAGTAAAAAGAGGAGGGGCTTTTTTAGAGAGAAGATTATCTAGAACAACTATTGATGATCATTCTGATGAACTTAATCCTGAACATGTTATTAATAGATTAGTTGCTGCTTTAAATTATGCTATTAATTTAGGGCAAAAAAATGAGTTGTATGACCGATTAAAAGAAATTGAAAGACAAGCTGCAGATAAGTGTAAACAATTATCTAGATTTTATTCAGTAGAAGGCAGAGTAGTCAGCTTGATTGGCAATGTACCTTATGAAGCTAAGAAACTACGAGAAGAAATAACCTCCTTACTTTTTGAGGAAGATAAGGTCAGAGCGGAATTAAAGCAAAGAAAAGATGATTATGGATTAGCTGATTATGTTGCTGAATCCATTGTTTATGAATTGGCCAGACTGCCAAGATCAAGAAAGGCTGAAAATGTTTATAGAAGAATAGGATGGCCTAAGAAAAATCAAAGACTTGATGAATGTGTTTCTGCTATCAGAGAGGCAGTTCCTGATGGAAGATGGATCTATTTTCCAACTGAAAAACTAAATCATAAAAGTGATACTTATTTTGTACAGTTAGCAAGAATATCAGCAGCGACAGGCAAACCTATTCTTGAGATAGCTATGATTTACCATGGAAATTCAGAAGATGTTGTATTGACAAAAGTAACTCCTGAAGGAGAAGCAGATGTTGATTTTAAGGAATTTGATGATGGAGGGCATGCTGTAAGTTATCTTATGAAAAAAGTAGTTTCAGATATTTGATAGGAAATTCTTATTCTAGCAATATTTATATATTATAATTTTATATAAAAAGAAAAAGAGGTTTAAATGAAGTTTCTTAAAAAAAGAGAGATATGGAGCCATAAAGGAGATTACGGCAGAGTTCTTGTTATTGGAGGCAGTAGAGATCTAATAGGAGCTCCTGCTTTAGCTGGATTAGCTGCATTAAGAACCGGTGTTGATATTTCTATCATAGCTGCACCTGAACAAGCTGCATGGACAATCAATAATTATTCTCCTGATCTGATAACAAAGAAATTTGAAGGAGAGTTTTTCAACTGGGATAATGTAAAGGATGTTATTGATTTATGTGAAGATGGAAATTTTGATGCTGTTTTGATTGGCCCTGGACTAGGACTAGAGCCTAATACAATGGATTTTGCAAAAGAAGTTGTTGAAAGAGTTGAACTGCCTAAAATAATAGATGCAGATGCTTTGAAGGCATTAAAGGATGCAGAAATAAGAAATGCAATCTTAACTCCTCATGCAGGAGAATTTAAAATACTATTTGATGAAGATCTGCCTCAAAATATAAATGAAAGAACAGGAATTGTTAAAAGTTATGCAAGAAAAGACAAGATAATCTTATTAAAAGGGCATGCTGATATAATAACAGACGGTGAAAAGACAAAATTAAACCATACAGGAAATCCAGGAATGACTGTTGGAGGGACAGGTGATGTTTTAGCTGGATTATGTTTGGGATTTTTAGCGCAGACAAAAGATTTATTTAATTCTGCATTTGCTGCTGCTTATCTTAATGGAAAGATAGGAGATTACCTGCTTAAGAAAAAAGGTTATGGGTTTACTACTTCTGATATGATTCAGAATATTTGTAATGTTAAGAAAAAGATTAGATGGATTTAATGACAATATTTTTAAATATCAAAGTATAAATACATAAAAAAAGGAGTTAACAGGATTAACTTCAAAAAAGGAGGTTAGTAAAAAATGGCTGAAAAAATGAGTACAGTTGATTGGATTGCAGCTGTTCTGTTGATCATAGGAGGCTTGAATTGGGGCCTTGTAGGAATCAACAGAGGATGGGATCTGGTAAACCTAATATTTGGTTCTATATCCTGGCTGGCAAGTATAGTTTATATATTAGTAGGAATAGCTGCATTATACAAAATTTATCAGTTAGCTACTAAAAAATAAATTAATTTTTCTTTTTCTTTTTTTATATTTAATTTCCGAAACATATTTATACGGTTTTGATTAAGTAATATAAAAAGAGAGGATACTATGGCAGATATTATCATTGAACTTGCAATATTATTTATAACAGCTACATTACTTGCTTATGTTAGTAAACTATTCAAGCAGCCGATAATACCTGCTTATATCTTAGCAGGAATTATTCTTGTTTTAACTGGTTTGGTCAAGACAAATTCTGTTGTCAATACAATCTCAACATTAGGCATTGCTTTCTTGTTGTTTATTGTGGGGTTAGAGCTTGAATTCAAAAGATTAAAGGATGTTGGATTAATCAGCACTGCCGGAGGTTTTTTATTATGTTTAATATTATTTGGAATCGGAATGTTAGCAGGAAATTTATTAGGATTTGCTGCTCTGCAGTCTGTTTATATCGGCTTGGTTATTGCTTTCAGCTCAACTATGGTTGTTATCAAGCTGCTTTCTGACAGAAGCGAATTAGATACACTGCATGCAAGGATTATTATTGGAATTTTATTGATGCAGGATTTATTTGCTATAATAGCATTATTTGTCCTTTCTTCGCTGCAAAGTTTTTCATTCAATGTTGTATTAAAATCTTTAGGAGGATTGGCAGTAATTCTATTTGTTCTGATTATTGCGAGTAAATTTATTTTGCCGCTTATTTTCAAATATGCTGCAAGAACAGAAGAATTATTATTTACATCAGCTATTGCAATCTGCCTGGCTTTGATTGGATTATTTGAATATATGGGATTATCTATAGCAATTGGAGCATTTTTAGCAGGAGTAGCTTTAGCTAACCTGGAATATAATATTGAGATTATAAGTCTAGTCAAACCTTTAAGTGATTTTTTTGCTGTTATATTTTTTGTCTCTCTTGGAATGATGCTTAATGTCAAAATACTGAGCAGCATAGTGATTCCTATTATAGTATTATTAATACTTACTCTATTTCTAAAACCTTTTTTGATAATGCTGCTTACTTCATTTTTTGGCTATAAAAAAAGACCTAGTTTTTTAATCTCAATGTCTTTGGCGCAGGCAAGCGAGTTTTCATTAATCCTTGCTGTTCTTGGTCTAAGTTTAGGCCATTTGACAGAAGAAATTTTTTCAATAATCACTTTATTAGCAATGGTTACTATGGGTTTAACAGCTTATTTATTCCAATATGAACAATGGATATATAAATTATTATCAAAACCTCTTAATATCTTTGAAAAAGTTAGTAAAGAAGAGCTTGAATATATTCCTAGAAAAATTAAAAAGGATGTTATATTAGCTGGGTACCATAGATTAGGATACAATATATTCAATACTTTAAGGAATCTTAAGAAAAGTTTTCTTGTAGTTGATTATAATCCAGAGGTTGTAAAGAGTTTAGTTTCTAAAAAAATTCCATGTATATATGGAGATATTGGAGATGTAGAAATATTAAACAGGCTGGATTTAAAAGATGTTAAGATGATTATTTCAACTGTGCCTGATAGACAGGATAACTTATTATTAATTAAGAAAACAAAAGATGTGAATAAGGAGGCAGTTGTAATTGTCACTTCTATGAATGTTGATGATGCTCTTGATTTGTATAATGCAGGAGCAGATTATGTAATACTGCCTCATTTCTTAGGAGGAGAAAGGGTTTCTATATTATTAGAAGAATCAAGCAAAGATATCAAAAAATTATTAGAATATAAACTAAGTCATATAAAAGAACTTAAGAAAAGAAGAATTCTTGGACATAAACATCCAAAGAAACGCCACAGGCATAAATAAAATTAGAAAATTATAAAATGGACAGGACAAAACTAAATTATTTTATTGATATTGGAATGGCAGTAAGCTTTATAATTTGTTTTATTACAGGAATCTTTAAATTCCCAGGGATAACAAATTACTTTAGAATTATATATATGACAATTTCTGCATCACAAATGGCTAGGATCCATGATTGGTCTGGATTTATTATGGGATTGACTGTTCTGATACATTTAATTGTGCATTGGAAATGGATTGTTGTGATGACAAAAAATATCTTTAAGAAAAATGAATAAATTAATTTTTTTATTAATTGGACTGGTTTTATTGACAGGCTGTGTTGAAGAAGGTTTAATGCAGCAAAATGAAACTCCAACATTAAAAGAATTAGAAGCAGTAGAAATAAAAGAGTATGAAGGAGAGAGATTAGATTCAATGATTGATGTCAGAGATGTTTCAATAAAAGGTCCTCAATATATCAATATTGATGAATATGGATTAGAGATTGCAGGATTAGTTGAGAATCCTAAACAATATTCTTATGAAGAAGTTTTAGGGCATCAAAAATATTCAAAAAAGCTAACAATACACTGTGTGATAGGATGGAGTGCAACTGTATTATTTGAGGGGGTATTATTAAAAGATCTATTTGAAGAAGTTAAAATAAAACCAGAATCAAATACTGTTATTTTTCATGCAGTTGATGGATATACAACTTCTTTGCCTCTTGATTATATTATTGATAAGGATATTATATTAGCAGACAAAATAAATAATGTTACTTTGGTTCCTGAAAGAGGTTTTCCTTTTATGCTGGTTGCAGAAGACAAATTAGGTTATAAATGGATCAAGTGGATCACAAAGATTGAATTATCAGACAACCCTGATTATGAAGGGTATTGGGAAAGCAGAGGATATGACAATGAGGCAGATATAGAGTAAATGTTATCTCTAAAAGAACTTAAAAGCAAAGCAATGGAGCTTGAACCAGTCATCTGGGTTGGAAAATCAGGCTTAACTGATTCTCTTATCAAAGAAGTTAAGATTCAGCTTAAGAAAAGGAAATTGATCAAAGTTAAGTTCCTGAAAACAATTGTAAAGGAAAAGGATAAAAAAGAATTGTTCAAAGAGATAGCTTCTAAAACAGATTCAAGGATAATAACCCAGGTTGGATTTGTTGTTGTGCTGTATAAATCATAGATAAATTTTTAAAATATAGATAGTTAATATATAATATGGAGAGATTCAGCATTCATCAAAAGATATTCTTAATTTATCTTATTGCAGCTATTATATCTTGGTTGTTTTTAGCAACAATTAATATTCCATTATCTGTCGTTTATTTAATTTATCTAATTTCATTTTTCTTGATTATAAAAGGCAAAAAAATAGGATGGTTATTAATTACAATAGTGTTTTTAGGAAGGTTTTTGATTTGGCTTCTAGCACAATCATTAATTTTTAGATTTAGCCAGGCTGGATTTTTAGTTTTAGGAGTTTATTCTTTGATGCAATATCTTAATTTTAAGAAACATCAAAAATTGATTAATATTATTACTGGAATTGCTACAACTTATATGCTTATAAATCCTAGTCTATTTTACCTTTGGATTGTTTCTGGAGTACTTGAAAGTGCATTGATTTGGTCAATGATAATCACAATAATTTATTGGTTAGTGGTTATTTATTGGATTAAGTATAAGAAATAGAAGAATATTCTATAATTTGTAAAGCTTTAAATAAAACCTATAATTTTTTTAAAATATGGGGAAATCTGTAATTTTAGTTGGACCTAGATGCTGCGGAAAAACACAGACAGGATTAGCATTATCTGAGATATTAGATATCCCTTTTGTGGATGCTGATGAATGGTTTGTAAATGAGCATGGAAGTGTTGATTCTTATGTAACTAAAAACGGCGGTTTGCCTGAAGGCTGGAAAGCATTCAGAAAAGCAGAAACAGATATTATTGAAGGGATTTGTGAAGAATATAGAGGCATTCAAATTGTTCTGACTCCTGGTGGAGGAGCTGTTGCTCATGACCATGGAGAAGAATACAGGCAAAGAAATGTTGAATTATTAAAGGAATTTGGAGATATAATCTACTTATTGCCTTTAAGCAATTTAGAGGCAAGTTCCAAAATACTGCATGCTCGTTCTCAAGATGATAAAACAACAGCTGAACAAAGGCCTTCTTTAACAGGAAAAAAACCATATGAGGATATGTTAGTCACAGTTACAAAAAGACACCCTCTTTATTCTGCTGCAGCAACATCTGGAAAACCATTCTATACTGGAGAGAAAAATATTAAGGAAGTTGCTCAAGAAATTGCTGAAAAGTTAAGATAAATCTGTTTTTGCAACACATAAGCTTTATATACCTTCTTATTGTTTTTTTTATTATGGGATTTCATGAAATAAAACCAATTGAATCTGGAGATAGGTATCTAGATATAGCTATAAAAGAGCAAAAAACAAGTCAAACCTGATGAAAGTCAAAGGGACTAAGTTAAACAAGATAAAAACCCTTGAGATGACAAAGATTGCTATTGTAAGAGATATATTGGTCTCAAGATTAGATGAGATTCTTACTTCATTTCCTAGGGTTGAAGAGTTAACAGTGTTTTATAGAAAACTGGTTGAATACACAATCGGAAAAAGCAATCTAAAAAAAGCATTGGGAAAAATAAAATGGACTAAAGAAAAGATAAGCGAAGTTTTTAGACAGCACAATTCAAGACTAAAATCAGCTCAAGAGATTAAAGATATTGCCATAATAAAAAAATCATTTTATGGAAGGATATCTTCTGTACTCAAGAATCCTGATTATAAATTTCTTGAAAAATCAAGGAGAACAATCCAGTCATTTCCTACTATCAAAAAAAAGTATAAGCAGGTTGCGATAGCAGGATTTCCGAATGTTGGAAAATCAACATTATTGTCTAAACTAACAAGCTCTAAGCCTGAAATTGCAGCTTATGCATTTACAACAAAAGGAATAATGGTTGGTTATTTTGATGATATGCAGCTACTGGATACGCCTGGAACATTAAACAGATTCGACAAGATGAATGATATTGAGCAGCAGGCATATTTAGTTATGAAGCTGGTTGCTGAAAAAATAATTTATGTTTTTGACCTGACAGAACCTTATCCACTAAAAGACCAGATAAGCCTTTATGAAAGAATAAAAGGATTAGGCAAGCCTGTTGTTATTTATCTAAGCAAAACAGACATTTTGGATAAAGGAAAAGTTGATGAGTTTAAGAAGAAGTTTAAAGCAATTGATAATATTAAAGAATTAAAGAAAAAACTTATTTAGCAACCTTAAGCTCTGTTTTCTTAGGCTTTGCTGCAAGTTCTTTGACTTCTATCAAGCATCCGCATGGAAATTTATAAGAAGCTCTTTTCAAGGCTTTTTTTGCTGTCTCTAGATTTTGTTTGTTTGTTTTTAATGTCAATAATGACTGGCCTTTTCTTATCTGAGCAGCTCTTCCTATTGGCTTTCCAAAGGAATGCTTCATTCCTGTACTCATTCTGTCTGCTCCTGCTCCTGCTGCCAATGGATTCTCTCTCAGAATGTGAAAAGGATAAAATCTTACTTTAAGATAATAGCCGCTTTTGCCTAAAGTTGATTCTAACAGTCTGTTGCATGTCATCCTTGCTGATTCCATTGCCTGATGTCTTATCTGAAGATTATCTTTAGAAATCAGATTTAATTCATAACCAAATTTTTTTCTTGGATTGCCCATATCAAATACAACAATGTTAATATGAGGAGAAGCTTTGATAAAATTCCTGTCTTTAAATTTGCTTATTCTAGTATAAGCTCTAGGTTCAACTGCTCTATATGCTGTAAATTTCCTGATTCTTGCCATATTAAAGAAAGGATTAATAGGGGATTTATAAAAGTTTTGATTTTTTGGTCTTGTCTCTTGTTAGTTGCAATTATAGCAAAGTTTATAAATATTAAATTCAAATATCTAAATATTCACATTCAAAAGAGGTGTATAATATGAAAAGATTTGATAAAAAAGCTGCTTTAGCTCTTTCTGTACAAGCTATTGTTATACTGGTTATTGCTTTTGTTGTATTAGGGCTTGCTTTGACATTGACAAGATTTATCTTTAAAACAGCGCAGGAAAAGGCGGGTGGAGCAATTGATATAATTGAATTAGAATCAAAACCAACTTCTGATAATCCAATAACTGTTCCTGCAAGGGTTACTATATCTAGAAAGGACTCAGTTCCATTAGATATTGGTGTTTATAATACAGCAGAAGGAAATTATGATAATGCTACATTGGCTATTAAACAATGTACATCAGCATCAACAGGACTTCCTGTAAATGAAACACCTTCTTTGGTTACAATAGCTCAAACAGTTGGACAAAGCGACAGCAAAGCATTTAGAGCTTATTTGACTGAAAATGGATTAGCTACTGGAAATTATATATGCATCCTTAAAGTTTATAATCTTCAAAGTAGTTTAGAGTATGATACAAAACAATTCTATATGATTGTAACTTCCTAAGGTGATGAAAATGAAAAAACGTATGACTGAACAACAAGAATTTGAAATTATGAAATTAGTATTAGACAAATTTTTATGGTTAGGACTGATCATCATAATATATGGACTTTATAAGATGATTACACTGCAGCAGACAATAGAAGGCTTTTATTATATTATTGGAGGAGCAGTGGCATTGGTTGTATTCCTAATACTAATTGTCAAAGAATACGAAATAATTAAATAATTGTTTCTTTTTCTTTTTTTATTATGAAACTTAGAAAAAACAAGAAAGCTATACAATTATCTGTAAATATGCTTGTTGTTATAATTCTAGCTGTTGTCATCTTCAGTTTTGGAGTTGCTTTTATGTATAATATAGTAAGCAAATCATTTAAGTTAAAAGGAACTGTTGATGAAGATTTAGACAGGCAGATTGAGACAATATTGTGTGATAAGCCTGTCTGCTTATCTGCAAATTATAAAAAGATTTTTAGAGGAGATTTTGAGATAGTTGGTCTGAGGATTTACAATACCCGTGATGTAGAAACAACTTTTTCTATAATAATGGAGAGAAAAGGAGCTTTTGATAAAGAAGGAAAGGAGATGGAAGGAGATTTATTTGTAACACTTGGCACTGAGATTACTCAAAGAGAGATCACAATACCATCACGTTCAGAAAGAGGTATAGGTATAGGAGTGGAAGTTCCTAAAAATGCAGAGTCAGGAATATATGTGTATAATCTAAATGTTTATGCAGGCGGAGCTGATTATCCTCCTCCGCAGCAAATCAGGATAGAAGTTCCTTAAAGTTCTTTGTATCTTACAAGTTTAGAAAAGGATTCTGCATCTAATGATGCTCCTCCAATCAAGCCGCCATCAATATCTTCTTCCTGCATCAATTCCTTTACATTATTTGGCTTGACAGAGCCGCCATAAAGAATCCTTATGCTTTCTGCTATATCCGGACTGTAAAGATTTAATATCAAATTCCTAATGAAATAATGAACTTCCTGCGCTTGTTCAGGTGTAGCTGTTTTTCCAGTACCAATTGCCCATACTGGCTCATATGCAATTACTACATCAACCATCTGCTCTTTAGTGATATCTTTTAATGCTCCTTTAATTTGTGTCTCTATAATTTTCATTGTTTTTTCTGCTTCTCTCTGCTCTAATGTTTCTCCTACACAGATGATTGGCTTTAATTCATAAGATAATGCTATTTTCACTTTTTTATTTACTGACTCGTCTGTTTCATTAAAATACTGTCTTGTTTCAGAATGGCCAATTATGACATAAGTGCAGCCAACATCTTTAAGCATTTCAGCGCTGATTTTAGATGTAAATGCTCCTTTTTCTTCAAAATAAACATCCTGGGCTCCTAATTCAATGTTTGTTTTTTTGATTATCTTATTAACATCAGACAAAGCAGTATATGGAGGACATACAATGATCTCAACATCTTTTACATTTTTGGTGTTAAAGATTATATCATTCATCAAAGAAGCAGCTTCTTTATTTGTCTTGTTCATCTTCCAGTTTCCAGCTATTATAGTTTTTCTCATTTTATCGTTCCGTGGAACTTTTAGTTCCACATTGCATATTGCGTGTAAACCGAGCGTAACCAGTTTTTGAGTTCATCTTCCAGTTTCCAGCTATAATAGTTTTTCTCATTTTAATAATTTTTAATTTTGTATATGATGCCTTCTTTGCTCTTAAAAAATTTTGCGGTTTTCTTTTCTTTGTATAAATATAACCAAAACATCAAGATTCCAAATATTATAACAATAGCTGTTGTTATCAAAACATTGGCTACTATTTTATTAATGATATCAATCCAAAATTGAGAAGGATACAATTGGATAAGCAAATAATCAGAAGGAAACTGCCAATTTCCTAATCTAAAGAATATATGATGAAATTTTGTCCATGCTGCACTAAAGTCTGTCCTTACAATCAAATGGAATATCAAACTTAATAATAATGTTAGAATTCCTCCGCCAACTGCAGAAAGACTTAATCTTTTTAGCATCTTCTTTTTGTCTGAAATTGAAATAAGAAGAATAGATGCTATTAACAGCACTATTGAAATATATAATATCTCAAGAAATGTGTGCATCAATAATTTAACTTCAATTAAATGCGCTTTTTCTTCTTTAGTAAAAGAAAGGATATAACTTTTATCTGCATTTCTAGTTTTTAGATAAAATAAAAGATTATTTGCAATTTCCAATCTGTTTTCAATTTTTGGATCATATTTTGCAAATTCCTTTTCCTGAAACTCTAAATTAAAAGCAGCTGATTTTGTATTGCCAAGAAAAATAATTATAGGAATTTGTATTATAAGTATTACAAATAAGACTAATAAAAAATTTTTAGTTTTCATGGCTGTTTTTTAACAGGTTTTTTTATATAACTTATCAGATATTTATTCTTTTCTTTATCTAGGTCATAAAATTTTGAAACAACTTCTTTTAATTTTGATGAAGCGCTTCTTCCAAATGCAGCTGCCTCTATCTTGCATCCAGATGACCTTGCATGCTGCAGCAATGGAACAAAATCTCCATCTCCACTCACTAAAATGATTACATCCAATTTTGGAGCTAATTCAATGATGTCCATTGCTATTCCAACATCCCAATCTCCTTTTTTTGCTCCTCCATAGAAAATCTGTAGGTCTTTTGATCTTATATCAAATCCTATCTTTTCCAGGGCTTCAAAAAAGGTTTTTTCTTTCATTGCCTCTGTTTTTACAACATATGCAATTGCTCTTATTAATTTTCTTCCTTGTGCAACTGTCTTTAAAACATTTGCAAAATTTACTTTTGATTTATATAGGTTTTTTGCTGAATAGTATAAGTTTTGCACGTCAACAAAAACACCAATTCTTTGTTCTTTATTTACCATTTTTATTTCACCGTTTTTATAAACTCTTCAAATCCGCAGCTTGTACAATAAATTCTTCCTGTTTTAGGATCAAACTGCAAAGTCAGATTATTGCATTTTGGGCATCTTTTGACTATTGCCGGGATTTTTTCTTTTATTTTTTCATCTTTTGTATATCTATCAATTTTAGATTCTATATCTTTTTTCCATTTATCATATATGCCCATTATTTATCCTCTTTTTGAACATTTTCATAATGGAAAAAAGGCTTAAAAATCTTTGATTTTTTTTGTCTTTTTTCCATTTATCATACATACCCATTTTAAACTAACTTTGCTTTTTTTAATATCTTAACATCAACCTTATTAATATTTTTTAATTTTTTTATTTTATTTAAATTAATCCATTTTAATGCTTCTTGTTCTGCTGTCTTTTTAATTTTTCCTTTATATTCTATTATTAGGAAAGCATGATGATGGAACATATCTTTAGAAGTAGGATCTTTATCTTCAAACATTCCTAGAGGTTTTGCTTCTTTAACCTTGACATTTAATTCTTCTTTTATCTCTCTGATCAATGCTTTTTTTGGAGATTCATTTTTCTTTTTATGCCCTCCAGGCAAAGCTAAACAATCAGCATAATTATCTTCACTTTCTCTTCTTTTTTCCAATAAGATATTATTATCTTTAATAAATACTGCAACTGATGTTATTTGCATATATTATTTATTAGAAGTCTGGTATATAAGTTTTTCTCTAGAATCTAGCATAAACAGCATCAATTCTTCCTAATGGCATATTCATTGCTTTGATCTGTTTTACTGTTTCTAAATCAGGCCTTTTTTGAGATCTGCCATAATTAGAAAACAAAACATCATCATCTGTTAAAGAAGGTGCTACTGCTTCCAGGCGAGGCAATGATTTCCTGTAACTATCACTTAAATAGGATACACTATGTTCATTCATTTCTTTATCCATCATTACTTCAAGTATCATTTCTTCAATTATTTCATTTATTCTTTGGGTGCTTAAATCCTGAGATATTTTATCTTTACTAAGTCCAATTAAACAAACTTCTTTTGCTCCTAAATCTTGAAATCTTTTAACTAATCCTAAATTCATCCTTTTTTCTTCAGGCAGCTTATCTGTAGGATAACCTCCGCCATGATAAGCGTATCTTGAAGATACAATAAGAATTCCTCCATCTTCATTTAGTATTGATGCACAATCAGAAAGAATATTATCTTCTGTTTTTTTCATTATCTTATCAATTTCTGTGTTATAAGGATGTCTATGAGGATTTATTTCTTCTCCATATTTAGCTTTCACTTGTTCAAATGCTCTAAACCAAGCCATTTCTCAACTAATCGCAAAGTTATTTCCTGCTGAATCCCAGCTTCCCCAAAATGTAAATAAATCAAATTTTTGATCTTTTAGTTGTGATTTTGGGTGTAACAATTCTTCTATTGTTCCGCAGTATGTTTTAATTCCTTTTTCTTCTGCATTAAAATAAGGAGGGACAAATGTAGGGTTATCAAATCTAGTATGATCCAATCCTTTCTGAGAATCTAGTCCAAAAGCATCCATGCCTAATTCTTTTAATGTTTCTGCAACAGCTAAACAAGAACCATAACCAACATCCATTGTTCTCTGGCCTGGAATTAATCCTATAATTTGAGCTAGTTTTTTTGTAGTATCTTTAACAGCCTGATCATTTTCAGCATATCCTTCAGTAGAATAAGGAGACATTCCTATACCTAATGTACTACAAACAGTTACTTTATGTGGAAATGGATTTCCTGAATTTTCATCTAATATTTTGATTTTCATTTGTATATATTCTATACATAGCAATTCAGAACCTTTATAAATCTTTCGGTTTTTAACTACTATTAAGTTACAACTATATGAAGAAAGATTTATAAATAAATAAGCGTTATTGAGGGGTAGTGAGGCGGAAATTTATGGGAAGAATCAAAACACAGTTAATTAAGAGAATAAGCAATAAGCTCTTTACAGAGCATAGGAACGAGTTAAAAAAGGATTTTAAGGAAAACAAAGAAGCAGTTGCAAAACTAGCTGTTATTCCTAGCAAGAAGATTAGGAATGTTATTGCTGGCTATGTAACTAGACTAATGCAAATAAAAGAAGATTAAAAATACTTTGAGGTGACTAAAAAATGGCAGAAGAACATATGGCAGGAAATGACAACAGTATCTTTATCGGCGGAAAGCCGTTTATGAACTATGTAACTGCTGTAGTTATGCAGTTTACAACAAAGAATGCAGAAGAAGTAATTCTGAAGGCAAGAGGAAAGTTCATAAGCAGAGCAGTTGATGTTGCAGAAGTTGCAGCAAAAAGATTTCTGGAAGGAAACGCCGGCATTAAAGATATAAAGATAGACTCAGAAGAGTTTACAAACAAAGAAGGAAAAAACGTAAGAGTTTCCACAATAGAAATAACATTAGCAAAGAAGTAAATTTAATTTCTTTTTTATTTTTTTGAGTATATTTTAAATAGTAGAATTTGTATTCTTATCTTATGATTAATATTTTTGGAGGTATAGCTGGAATAGCAGGCATTGGAATAGTGGGATTTATCTTGTTCTGGGCTTTGCATCACAAAGGTGCTTTTTTCCATGGAGGAAGATTATTAGACAGATTTGGAAAATCAAGAGGAGGTTTAGAAGATGATGAATTTAGACTAGAAACTGATTTAGAGCATATCAACAAGGATCTTAAGAAAAAACAAAGGTTTGAAAAAAAATTAGAAAAAAAGGAATTGAATGAAGACAAGAAACAAATACATCTCTGCAACATAATAGTCATGCTTCTTGAAGCGCAAAAAAAGATAGTTGAAGCTTACAGAAGGCATGGATATGGAAGTGAAGAAGAGGCTTTGAAAGAAAGAAGAGAATTTAATGAAAGCAGAACAGAATTTTATAATAGAATGAGAGAATTAAGGCAAAGCTTAGTGCAGGAAGCTGACCTTTTATTAAGGGAGATTGCAGTTGAAGCAGAAGAAGCAGAAGAAGTCAAGAAAGAAGAAAGAATTGAAGAAAAAGAAGAAGCTCTTGAGAAAAAAGAAGCTGCTGAAGAAAAAGGTGCAGCTAAAAAAGAATTAAATGAAGAGATTATCACTGGAAAGATTGAAGATTTGGATAAGCTAGAACATTCTAAATTAAATCATTTAATTGTTATTAATAAAAGATGGCTGCAGTATATAAGAATGCTCTTGTCTGACAGAGATAAAAGTTATTTTATAAGAATGATCGGATTTCAGAGAGTAAATCAGTTTGTTCCTGCAGAGCAGGATGCTCATTATTTGATGTATTACCTGCAGCAGAAAAGAAAGGATGTATTAACTAAAAGAGGGATAACCTGGAGCAAGAAGAAAATAATCGGAACAGTTGGTGTGTTCAGCAAGCTGTGGAAGAAAAAGGCTGCTGCATAAGTAAGTTTTTTAAACTCTTAGAATTCTATATTTATTATGGGCCTGTAGGCTAATGGATAGACCTAGTGGCTTCGGCTGTTTTCAGATGAAACCACTCAGTCCCGGTTCGAAATTAAACCTACGAAAGTCCGGGCAGGCCCGTATTTTTATTGTTGAAGAATTTTTCTAGAGTGTTTAATTTATAATCTATAACAATATGAGGAAAAATATAATTTTTAATATAACCAATGCTCTTTTTTGATATATAAAAACAAGTATCCACTCCTTTGTTCCCTTTTTTATATTCAAAATGAACATTGCATCCAATATGACTAATAATAGAATTCTTAACATCAACCATAGGATGATCACTAGCTATTTTGATAATGCATTGTGGAACAATTCTATCAGTTGTATTATTTTTAAGTTTAATATATCCATCTCCATCTATTAACCCAGCTAAATAAGCTCCAAATAATGAAGAATCTCTCTTTATTTCTAAAGGAATTTTTTCATTCCAATTTTTTAGGACGTGCTTAATCCTATTAATTGATGTTTGGATTACATAACTATTTTTATTTGGTACTTTACGTAGATTAACTGTTCTATTAAAATAATCAAATAAAATTTTTTTAAATTTAAGAGCCATTGAAATAGACTTCTTTCCTATTGTCAAATTTAATCTGATAATTTTCCTATCTCTTTTTTTATCAAATAGATTATATATACATCCATCTGAGTGAAGAATACCTATAAAATAAGCTATATTATTATCTATTTTAAAATCTTTATTATAAATTTCTTTATTTTTAAAATTCATTTGAAATCACCAATTGAACAACTTTCTGGATTTCAATGGATAAACTAATTAAGAGATAAATGATTTTAATATTTAAGTAGATTGTGGTTGAATGTCCAGTGGAAATTTTCGAATCCTCCTAGGCCCGTTTTATTTAGAAAAAACATCCTTCTTCCACAATAACTCAAACTGCCTTTTATAGGTATCGTGTAATTTTTTATTTTCTATAACTAAAATGATTGGCTCTTCTTCTGTCCAATTATCAATTATAACCTTATCACCATATATCCAGAATACAGACATTTCACTAAACTCCTTTGGTAATGTATATTTTGTCTCTGCAAAAGGGAATTTAGTAATTCTATGCCCTTTGGCTTCTTTGTCAACAATGTTTCTCATTTTGAAACCTTTTTTGATTGCTCTCTTTTCCCAGTCATCAATAAAATTAGGTCTTTTATCAACAAAATATCCTCTTGCTCCTATAAAATCACATTCTCCAAATTCTAACATTTCTTCAAATAAGTCTTTTATATTATCTATACCCCTTAGAGTTTTAGTTTCTTGCCCCCATAAAGAGTCAAAATAAGTCTTGAAAGTATGATATATCTTTTCATCAGTTATTGAGAAAACAATTGGTTCTTTTTCTCTCCAGACAAATATTAAGACCTTATTCTTATACAGATTAAACTGAATTCCTTCATAGACATTAGGAGGCAAATATTTTACTTCAGATAATACTTTATAAATGTCTTTGTGTTTTTCAATTAGTTTTTCAGTTCCATGAACAAAGAGGAATTTTACTTTTACTCCTTTTTGCTGTCTTCTTTGATGAAAATCAATAAAATAGTCATAAACTTCTTTTTTCTGGCCTCTCCATGATGCACCCATTACATAATATTCTTCTCCAGGTTCAAGTTCATCCAGCATATTATTCCAAGCATTATGCACTCCTTTTATACCTCTTAATACCATTACTTCCTGATTCCATAATAAATCAAAATTAGTTCTTAGAGAATCTGCTACTGTTTTATTTTCAATCTTGAATATTGATGGATTTTTGCTCCAGACAGCATTCATTACAGTATTTCCCTGGACTATTGTAGAAATAGGCAAAGTCTGTTCTGTTGGATATATTTTTGTTTCACAGCCTTGTTCTTCAATCTCTTTTGCTCTTTTTCTATTCTTTTCATTATCTCCATAATATAATAACCTTACATTCCTTGCTTTTTGCCTTATTTCTTTGTTCCATTTAACATTATAATCTGCTCCTTCTTTAGTGACTGGTTCTGCAGCAAATACTATTACATCCTCTTTTTTTGTTGTCTGTTCAATTAAAGAATTCATAGCTGCTTCTATTTGATCTTGGCCTTGGTATGTCTGAACTCTTTGATCCCACAATGTATTAAAGTAAACTTTAAAAGATTCAGCTGCTTCTTTATTATCAATACTAAAGAAAGTTCTTTGATTAGGAAGACTTATCAGTACTTTATTTCCATATATCAAAAATACAGAAGGAGTTACCATACCTTTCTGCAAGTATTTTATTCTTGTATTTGATAATCTTTTTAGTTCATTTCCGATGCCTTTAGCTCCATAGTTAAGCAGTATATCTGCTTCTATTCCTTTTTCTGATCTTTTTTTGTGAAAATCAATTATCATTTCTCTGAATTCAGAATCAAAATCAAATATTCCCATTATTGAAAGTTTATCTCCTTTTTTTAAAGTAGAAATAATATCTCCAAAAGCTGCTTTAAAGCCTTCATTCCCCTCATAATTTTTTACTTTATCATCCCACCATTTTTCAAACTGCACTCTGAAAGATTCTGCGATTTCTTTGTTATCAATAACAATAATCAAAGGCTCTTCAACTTCAGAAGGAAATATTACAATTCTATTATTAAAAATATCAATAGAAGCAGGAATAACTTCCTTTGTAAATTTAACTTTAGCTAGAGGGTTGTTTTTTGGGTATGTTTGTTGAACTGTTTTAGGATCTTTTCTAACCTCATCAGTAAATATAATCCTGTTTTTTATTTTTCTTCTTGCTCTCTCTTTGTTAAACTTAAGAAAAAATCTGCTGACTTGTTCAGAACGCTTTGGAATTCCAAATGCTAGATGCTCATCCCTTGGTTTTAATAAATTCAAAGCATCATAAAATGCAGTTTCCATTCCTTTTACTCCTTTAAAGATAGTTGCTTCTGATTTATACTTAGAAAGCTTTCTTTTTAATTCTAATTCAGGAAGTATTTTTTTAAGTTCATCTTTCTGCGAATTAAACTTTCTCTCTTTTTCCTTCATATAATCCATAATTCTTTCAGGTGCTGCTGCTTCAAAGTATTTTACCCCAGATTTTATTATATAGCTGACAAGGCCTTTCTGCATTAATTTATCCAGAATCTCATATATCTTAGAAGAAGAGGCTTTTGATTTATCTACTATCTTACCTGTTGTAGTTGAACCTAGTTCTAATAAAGCTAAGTATACATTGATTTCTGACTTTGTAAGACCTATTTCTTCTAATATCTCCTTTCTCATACTAATTAAAAATATTCAGGCCTTTATAAATCTTATGTATTTCTCCCCCCTTTGTGGTAGGTAATATTTATATACTTTCCAAATTAGTTACTACTTTAAAATAAAAACAGTTTATCCTTATCTGAAAAAAAGGAGGAGGTAGATAAAATGAAAAGTTACAAACCAAAAGGAATAATAAAAAGAGTAAGAAATTGGGCAATAGGAGCAGCAATGTATGCAGCTGCAGCATTAGGCTGTGGATGTTCTACAATGCCAATGTATGAAACTGTAAATGACACATCTATAGTTAGATTTGAAAATATGCAGGATCTAACTGATAAACTAAATTGCTGGAGCAGAATAGATATTAAATCAGCAGCAGATGATCCACAGAATATGGAAGCATTCTTTGCAAAGATTATGCCTGAATACAAGCTGGGAAAAGGGTTTAGTATAGCTGCACAATATTTAGCAGTGCCAGACAGAGACATAATAAGAGCTGGAGTAGCTTATGGTAAAAAAATTGGTGCAAATAAATTTGCTAAATTCAGAATATTAGCTCCAATGAATGATGCAAGCAATCCAGAGATAGATGTATTGTTAGTATATAATGGAGACAAGGCTCAAGGAAGCGCATTAGTGCTCTATGATCCAAAAAACAATTCAGTAATTGCTAGTGAACTAACTGCAACATTTGGCAAAGGCAATGTAAAACCAATTATCCAGTTAGCAGCAAGCGGTCCAATAGGTGACTTAGAAACTAAACTATTTGTAGGAGCAGAGCTAAAACCTAAAAAATAATTTTTTCTTTTTTTTATAAAAGGTGATAAAAATGAAACTAAACGAACTAGAAATATGGTATCTGGCAAGAAACAAAGCTGAACATGAATATCTTGTTGAGCTAGTTGATGTTATGCCTATTGATATAAATTTTAAAGCATTACAGGGTGCAGTAGTTGCTCCAGACCCTCTCCCTGATCCAGCATATGATCTAGCTGTGAATTTTAATAAATATGATTTCGATAGATATGATATATCAAAATATAGTGACGGGCTTGAACATAACTGGTTTGGACATAAAATTCTTGATATTGAACCACTATTGAAAAATACAATAACTTTAACAGAAGGAGCAAGAAGGGTTTCTAGTCAAGAGTTTTATGAAGAAACAGGGCATCTTATACATGATGTGATTAATAAAAATTTCATAATTAGATTTCCTCATAAAGACAAAGAAATTACTGCTATTTTAAGATATTGGAGTGGAAACATTAAGGGATAAAAGATAAATGAAAATGAATATCAAAGTAAACTAGTTGAACTCTATAAACTTTAATTTTTTCTTTTATTTTTATCAAAACTTTTAAATACACATAGATTTCTCACTTCTATATGCCTAAGAAAGAGGAAAAGGTTGGAATTACTGTAAAAAAAGAAGATGATTTTTCAGAGTGGTATCAGCAGTTGATCATAAAGTCAGAATTAGCAGACTACTCATCTGTATCTGGATGTATTGTGTTCAGGCCTTCATCATATTCATTATGGGAGAAATGCAAAAATACGATTGATCCTGAATTCAAGAAGATAGGTATAAAAAATGTTTATTTTCCTTTGTTTATCCCAGAAAAACTTCTGTCAAGAGAATCAGAGCATGTAGAAGGGTTTACACCAGAAGTTGCCTGGGTTACGCATGCAGGAAACACAAAACTGCAGGAAAGATTAGCTGTTAGGCCTACCTCAGAAGCAATTATGTATGAAAGCTTTGCTAAATGGATAAGAAGCTACAGAGATCTTCCATTCAGATCAAATCAGTGGAATAATGTAGTAAGATGGGAATTCAAGCACCCTGTTCCTTTTTTAAGATCAAGAGAGTTCTTATGGAATGAAGGGCATAATGTCTATTCAAATACAAAGGATTTAGATAAGGACAGAGAATCAATATTAAAGATTTATTCTGATTTTATGAAAGATTATATGGCTCTGCCTGGATTGTTAGGCAAGAAATCAGACAAAGAAAAGTTTGCAGGAGCAGTAGCAACTTACTCAATTGAATTGATGCTTCCAAATGGAAAAGCTATCCAAGGCCCTGATTATCATGATGATGGGCAGAACTTTGCAAAGGCTTATGGAATCCAATTTTTAGATGAAAGCGAGAAAAAGCAGTATGCATATCAGTCAACTTATGCTTTTACAACAAGAATGCTTGGTGTAATGATTGCAATACATTCTGATGATAAAGGATTAGTGATTCCGCCAAGATTAGCTGAAAATAAAGTTGTTATTGTTCCAATATTATTTGAAGATACAAAAGAAAAAGTTCTAGAAGAAGCAAAGAAATTAGGAAAAGAGCTAAAGCAATTCAGCCCATTAGTAGATGCTAGAGAAGAATATAATCCTGGATGGAAGTTCAATGAATGGGAATTAAAAGGAATTCCAATAAGAATTGAAATTGGTCCAAAAGATATAGAAAAAAAGCAGGCCATGGTCGTAAAAAGAACAGGCGGAAAAGAAGCTGTTAAGATTTCTGATTTAAAAAAAATAATTCCAAAATTATTAGATAAAATCCATGATGAATTATACAAAAACGCAGAGAAATTATTGAAAACAAGCATCACAAAAGCAGATACAAAAGAAGAACTAATAAAAGCTGTAAAAGAAAAAAAGATTGCATTGACACCAATGTGCGGAAATGAAGAATGTGAGGATTATATCAAAGACAAGACAGGCGGAGCTAAAACATTGAACATGCCTCTAGAACAGCCTGATATAAAAGGAAAGAAATGCATCTGGTGCAATAAAGAAGCTGAATATCTTATTTATGTCGGAAAGAGCTATTAAAACATTTATAAATAACTAAATTCTTCTGATTATATGAGTAAGTTAATACAATCAATTTTTGATTCAAGAGAATTTAATGGAAGACTTAATCGGGCAGAAGGTATAAGCAAAGAAACTTCTTTAGAAACTGGTTTTTATGTTCAGAAAAAATTTATGGAGGGTTTAGATGGAAATCCAAATCCTGATTATAAAGTAGGAGAAATAATGCTTGGTGAAGATGAAAACTGTCTAGCTGATGGAAATGATATAGCTGATTTTTCTACAGGATTATATAATTTTATGTTTGTCCACTTTCATGGAGATTTTGATAGATATTTTATCCCTTCTCCAAGTGATTTCGCTATTATAAGTAAAAGAAGAAGAGAATTACTACAAAGATATGCTATAAATGCTAAACCTGTTATGATTACTGCGTCCCATAAACAAAGGAAAACATATTTTGCAATTGTACAAGAAACTGCTAAAGAACCTCTTCCAGTTCATGTTATCTTTGATTTTGTTGAAAGATATCAGAGAGAAATAGCAGAACCTTTTTTAGCTGAATTTATCAATCCAAGAAATGTGCAGGCTTTTATTAATAAAAGCGGATTATATAAATGCAGAATAGTTGAATTTTATGAAAATAGTAAAATAAGGATTGACGAAAGACATCGTATCGATGAACCTAGATTAGCTGAATTAGTAGAAAAATTTAAAAGAAAGTCTAAAAGCTATTAATATCTTCTAAATCTTCTTCTTCCAAAATGTCTAGGCCTGCTATTTGAATTATTTCCAAATCTTTGGCCTGAACCTTCCCTATTATTTCTAGATCCAAATCTTTTTGGAGAACCTTGATTTAGATTATCTCCAGAACTCTGCCCATATTTTCTTTGTCTTTGATTGTTTCCAAACCTTGGATTTCTTCCAAATCTAGGCTGGTCTTTCCATCTTATCATTGCTCTTTCTATATGAGGGGTAGGCTCTTTTTTTATTTCAACATCATTGTCTCTTAGGACTCTTGAGAAATTATCATGATCCCTGTGGGTAAGTATATTAATTGCAATGCCTTCTTCTCCTGCTCTTGCTGTTCTTCCTATCCTGTGTATATACTGCTTGCTTTCTTTGGGAATATCATAATTATATATATGTGAAACTCCCTTGATATCTAGGCCACGAGCAGCTACATCAGTGCATACAAGAACATTTACATCCTGTGAATGGAATTTTTCAATTGCTTCATTTCTTCTGTTCTGGGAAAAATTTCCATGGATAGCTATTGCATTTATTCCATTTGCTTTTAAATTCTTTGCAACAAAATCTGTGTTTTTTATTGTATTGCAGAATACCATAACTAATTTTGCTTTTTCTTTCTTAAGCAAATAAACTAATAATGAAAATTTTGATTTATCATCAACATCATAATAGATCTGCTTTAATTTTTTAGGATCAACATAAGAAGTTACAGATATTTTTACAGGATTATTCATATACTGCCTTGAAAGGTCAATAACTTCTCTTGTAATTGTAGCAGAAAACAATAATGTCTGCCTTTTCCTTGGACACTGGCTGATTATCCTTCTGATATCATCAATAAATCCCATATCAAACATCCTGTCTGCTTCATCCAGGACAAGTATCTTTACATTTTTTAGATCCATTGTTCTTCTTTGAAGATGATCCAGCATTCTTCCTGGTGTCGCAACTACAACATCTGCATCTCTAAGCTTGTCTATCTGAGGGTTTATTGAAACTCCTCCATAGATAGGAACAATATTAAGATGAAGATATTTTGAAAATTTTATCAATGATTTTGCAACCTGTTCTGCAAGCTCTCTTGTAGGAGTCAGCACAACTGCCTGTATCCCTTTTCCTTTTACAGAATTCTGCACTATTCCTGATCCAAAAGCCAATGTTTTTCCAGAACCAGTTGCAGAGCCAGCTATAATATCTCTTCCCTGTAAAACCAATGGAATTGTCTTTTCCTGTATCTCACTAGGCTTTTCAAAGCTTTCTTCTTCAATAGTTCTTAAGATAGGTACTGATATACCTAATTTTTCAAATTCTTTCATATTAAACTTCCATAATAAATTTAAGAAAAAGTCAAATCAGATTTGCTTTCTCTTATAAGCATCATGTTTTTTTCTGTTATTATTGAAATTACAGCTACTCCTTTATAAAGCTTATGGTTTTGTCACATTTTAGTTACTAAAATTAGAAATTGCCATATCTTTTTGGATTTGGGCTGGACTTAAATTTATCATACATTCTTTGGATTATTTCTCCTAGGTCATGTATATGTTTTTTGCTTATAAAATTATGAGCAATGCCAAACCAATAACTTTTGAAATCAAATCTAGAAGACATTCCTACAATAAGTTTGTCTTTAACTTTCCCTAATTTAAGCAATCTTTCGCAGGCTATATTTCCATTAACCATAGGCATATCTGTATCTGAAACTATGATATCTATATCTTCTTTATCAATTACTTCTTCTATTTCTGATCCATCATATACAGAAATAACTTTAAATCCTGATTTGTCTAAGGATTCAGAATAAATCTGAGATTGTCCAGGATTGTCTTCTACTAAAAGTACTTTAAGCATGTTTTTTATTTATAGAAGTTTTATTTAAAGTTTTTGTATACAAAAATTTAAATACCTTTATTCTTTTTTTATTAAAATGCTGCAATTAATAATATCAACATTTTATTTTATGTTGCCTGCTTATTTTGCAAATATGGCTCCTGTTTTAGTTAGGGATTATTTCAAAGCTCTGGCAGTTCCTTTGGATTTTAATAAGAAATTCAACGGCAAAAGAGTTCTTGGCAGCCATAAGACTTTAAGAGGATTATTGTCAGGAATTGTGGTCGGAATAATAGTTGCATTTGTTCAATATTTGCTTCTTAAAATATCTTTTTTTGCAAATATCAGCATACTTAATTATAATGAATGGGCATGTATTGGTTTTTTGATGGGAGCAGGAGCTTTGACTGGAGATCTAGTAAAAAGTTTTTTTAAAAGAAGATTTAATATAAAACCAGGAGGAAGATGGATTCCTTTTGACCAGCTGGATTTTGTAGTTGGAGCATTATTATTTATATCTATTCTTTATGTTCCTTCAGTAGAAATTATTATAACTGCATTGATCCTAAGCTTTTTACTGCATATTATACTTAGCCATATAGGGTATTATTTAGGTATTAGAAAGGTTAAATGGTAATTATTTCTTTCTAATTAAAATCAAGCTTCCTGCTGGAAAGCCATAGAGAAATGTTAGAGAAGATGTCAACATAAAGAAATTAGGTTTTTCCATAATCAATAAAATCAAAGATGCTAAGATTATATATCCAATCACTGCTTTTGGCTGAAGATAGATCAATACAAGAGTTATTAATATTCCTATTAAAATAAACAAGATAATATGCAGCTGGAAAGAATATAAAACAAGAACTGCTGCAATTATCAAGATTATATTTTGCAGCCAAACAAGATATTTTTTTCCTGGCTTAAGCTCTTCTTTTGCAATATAGCCTAATAATAATCCTGCAAATAATCCTAAGAAAGCTAAACCTAAAACAAGAAGATAATTTAAAATTGCCATTCAGAATGCCCCCATTGTATTAATAAATCAACATTGTCTAATTTAGGAGTATCGCATGCTCCATAACAAGAACCTAGCCATATCAAGACTTCTGCATCTGTTTTTGATTTAATTTCTTTTTGTATTTTGCATGCTTCTGGTTTTAGACCATCTGGTAATTGAATACAAACAAGCTTTGCTTTTTGTTTTTTTATCTCTTTTATTGTTTTATCTAATTCTAAATCATATTGCATATTATAATAAAAGAATCAGGTATATATAAAGTTTAAGCTTCTGCCATTAATCTATCTAATTCAAACTTATTTAACTTCTTTTCATTCAGAATTTTCTTAAAATTTAATTTTTCTTCTTTGATTTCTTCTAATGTTTCACTATCATTCATATTGCATCAACTCTTTCTCTTAATCCAGCTGCTACTTCTATAGCACCGCTATAATAATGATATTTTTTTCTGGCAGAAGAATATTTTGATGATCTTAAATTAAATACTAATTTGTCTGCTACCTTTTTAATCAAAGGCCATACCTCAATTAATACTTCTTCGTGCCTGTTATTCAAGCCATATTTTAAAAGCTCATTACATTGTTCTAGATATTCTGAATCTCCAAGATCTCCTTCTTTCACTGATGCGATCCAGGAAACAAGTGAATTTAAATATTGTTTATGCATGCGGTCTAATGCTGCTTTTTTTAAAATAGCATCATTTCTTTGAGCTGCTTCATATACAACCCTATCAAGTGTATGATAATCAAGATTGTCTAAGTGCTTGAAATCTGCAGACCTTTCATCTATGAATCTTGCTTTTCCATAATATCCTGGTTCTTTTTCCATATTAAATTCACTAGTCGAAAAGAAAAGTGGCCTATTTATAAAGCTTTTGCTTTTAATTATCGTCGAGAAATCACTATTTTTTAAGCCTTTTTTTCCTTCAAGTAAGGGAATCTCATATAATTCTTACAATTAAGACAGTAGTAAACAACCTTTTTATTCCTTGTTCTAATCCTTACATTTTTTGAAGGAACCAGATAAGAATTACAATGCTTGCAGAATCTTCTTTTTAACTCTCTTGGAATCCTGACCTTATATTTCATAGCTAGTTCTCTAGCTAATTTCACATATCTATCTGCTCTTTTTGGATCTTTTTTAAAAGCTGTTTTAGCTTCTTTAAATAGAATTTCAATTCTTTCTAACACTAATTCTCTTTGTTTGCCTGGCTTTTTACGGTATTTTCTTTTCATAACTCATTATAATCATTGGAAATATAAAAACATAACGTTTAAATAATTCTTAAATTAACAAAGATAATGGTATTTCAGGATTTAAATTGTACAAGATTAGGAAGATATGCAGGAGGTGAGATTAGAGATACTACTTCATCTCATCCAATAATACAGTTTCTGATTAATCCTTATTATGAAGGAAGATTAAATCTAGAATTTGAACATAAAGATGATTGTTATTGCGCAAAAATTCCTAAAAAAGCAAAGCCTAAACCATCAAGAATATCTGAAATTTGCGGAAACAATATAAGAGTTCTAGATGTAGGCTGCTCTTCAGGAGCAAATTTACTGTTATTAGAGGATTTATTAAGCAGAGCTGCTGATAAAAAAGTTGAAGTAAAAGGATATGATAATGATGAAAAAATTATTGCAAATGCAAAAAGAAGGAGAGTATGTTATCATACAAGACAAGCTCTATTACATCCTATTGTAAAGGAATTAGTAGATAGAAATTATGAATATATTGATTTAAATGGTGATGAAAAATCAGCTTTTTTTGCATTAAAACCTGAAGCGCTTCCAAGACTGCAAAGCAAGGTGTTTCTTGGAGATGCAAGAGAATTACCTGAAAAAGATAATTCTGCTGATATCTCTATTTGTTTATATGTTTTAAGGCATAACCATGCAGAAGACCAATGGAAGATATTTAGAGAATTAATTAGAGTAACAAAGCCAGGAGGATATATTTTTACAGAAGATTTCTTTTTCAGAAGAGGAAGAGAAAATGAGGATTTGGCAGTAGAATTTGAAGATAAAGATAAGCACGAAGATGAAGGAGTTACTGCTCTTTATCCTAAATTAGATGTAGCAGTATCTTTTTATGATAAAAGAAAAGTTCTTTGGTATAATTCCGGGATGTTTAATAATGAAAATATTTGGCCTGTATTAGGTTTAGAGGAGATAGATGAAATATTAGCTGATTTAGTTAAATAATATTTATAAAGAAAGTCCATTTATCTTAACAAAAATGTTCAATTTTCTTAAAAAACTGTTCAAAACACAGGAAGAAGATGTTTCTTTAGAGAGATTAGAACAGTGGTTCAGGGAAAAGACAGATCCAATATATTCTAATCTAAATGAACAATTGAAAGAGCAGATAAATAGTATTCCAGGTATTATAGAAGCAATAAAACAAGATATAAGTGAATTAGAAAAAGCAGATATTAAAGATGAAGAGAAAATTGAACCAAAGATAAAACAGGTTGTTTTAGGCCACAGAAAAAATTACATCAGATTAATAAATCAGTTTATTGATTCAGTAGAAATTCCAGATGAAATAAATGCAAAAATTAGTGTTGAGTTTAATTCTGAGATGAATAATAAACTGGATGAATTAGGCAAAAATACACAAAAAACATTCTATGCTGTGCAGCATCTTTTTGCAAATAATGTTGAAAAGGTTGCCAATAATATAAAAGATATCAGCAAGATTAACCAAACAATTAAAACAAATATTGAGAAAAACAATATAGCTAAGATAGAAGAAACTAAAGCAAAAATCAAAGGACTAATCCAATCAGTAAATAGAAAAGAAAGATTAAAACAAAACTTAATTGATGCAAAAGAACGATTAAATAAAAGCCAAAAACTCAAGCAAGAAGCTGAAACTAAATTAATCAATCTTAAGAACAGCGATGAATATGTTTCTTTTAATGAATTAAAGCAGGAACATGATGAAATAAAAAGCAGAATACATAATATAAAAAACCAAATCAAAGAATTATTTTCTTCTTTGATTCCAGGATTAAAAAAATTCCAAAGAATAACATTGGAGAATGATGTTTTAATAGGAAAATATGTTGATAATCCAGACAAAACATTGTTAGAAGACAGAAATTTAGAGATAATCTCAATACTTCAAGGCATGAAAAAAAGCATCTTATCAAATTCTATTGATTTAAGGGACAAAAAAAGAGAAAAGGCCTTGGAAAAGATAGATCAAACAACAAAAGAGCAGTTAAGACAGATTTTTTCAGATTATGATAAATTAAAAGGAAAAGAAAGAACAAATTATGATAAGCTTAAATCAAGCAGGATAATGCCTTTGATTGATGAAGCACAATATAAGCTTGAGCACCATACACAAATGGTAGAGAAAATTAAAAAAGATATAATTAAAACAGAAGAGGATGTAGAAAATATTAATATTGATGAAGAGGGAAAAGAAGTTAAAAATAAAATTAAAGAAACAACAAATATAGAAGCTAAATTGCTTTTTTCAAATCCTTGATCTGGGATTCTAATTCTCGAAGTCTTTTAGCAAGTTCTTCTTTTTTACTGCTTACTGCAGCAGCCTTCTTAACTGTTTTTATTCTGGTTATAAGACTTATAACTAAGATTAATACTGCTAATATTAATATTCCTGCTAAAATATATTTTAGGTATAGAATGCCTTTGAAAAAATTTCCTATTCCAGCAAAGAAGGATTCTTCCTCATCTTCTTCATCTTCTTCGATTATTACATCTTCATCTTCTACAATGATTTTTATTGGATTTCCGGATTGTCTTGGAACATCTACTTCTGGCTCTTCTGGTTCTGGAATTGTTGCAGCAGGAGGCAAAATAGGAATGTCTAATGGCTCTGCTAATCTAAATTCAATTTCTGCTATTCCATCTGAAATGCTGTTTACTTTAATAAAAAAATCATTTGCCAAATTATTATTAAAATTAAATCCTTTTGTCTGGTAAAGCGCTATTGTTTCTGTAACAGGATCGCTTGAAACTGTAACTGAAACACTTGAAGCATATACATAATTAATATAAACCTCATGATCATCTCCTTCAAATTCAAATGCAACAGTATCTCTTCTTTTAAGATCTTTTGTGATAGTTTCTCCTTCATCTAAATCCATTTCATAATCTGTTCCAGAATAGCTGCTTCCTCCTCCTTTATTATGTGCAAGATAACCATTTGCAAAGAAATTATTATATTCTGAAACTCTTTTCAGGTTATATGTCTGAATTTCTTTTTCAACAAAACTAATGCTTATTATTTCAACATATTCTCCTTCACTGTTCAAGACTTTATCTCCTATTTTTAGTTCCTGAACTTTTAATTCTGAATTTTCTACAGCTGTCTCCTCTGGTGAAAGTGATTTCCATCCTTGCTCTGTGTATAATGGATGTTCCCTTGTCAGTTCTAATCTGCTTTCATCTTCAAAATTAAGTGAATACAGGTGATCTCTTACAGGAGACTCTAATTCAAGAACCTCAACAGCATCTTTTTCATTTCCATCAAATCCCAACACTTTGTCTCCTACTTTAACATCTTCAATATTCTTTTCATCCCCATTTTCCATTAAGATCTTAGTTCCTGCAGGGAAACATGAACTTCCGCTGCAGGTATATGTACCTCCAATACAATTTCCGCTTGTGTCATATGTTGAACCAGAGTAGCAGGTTCTTGAGCATGGCGCTCCTGGATATTGGTCTGAATCATTGTCATTAAAATCAGGTCCTGCTGAACATCCATCTCCATATCCATCCCCATCATTATCAACGCATGTTATAGTTTGCGTCAATGTAAAGTTTAGTTCTGTATCCCCACTTATAGTAATTGGACTTGTAATAGAATCATAACTGACTAATGAAGCAGTTATATCATAGCTGTCTCCATCAATAATGTTTACACTGTAGAATCCAGCTGAGTTTGTAACTGTCTGGGTAAATGTAGCTCCTCCTTGTTTCACAATAATATCAACATTGTTTAGAGGACTTGAAGCATTGTCTATAACATAACCTGATAAAACAACTGATTGTATTGGCCCTAATGCAAAATTAACTACTGTATCTGCACTTACAAATAGAGGTGTTGACTGAGGGTCATAACCTGCTGCAGAAGCTTTTACTGTTCTTAATATCGGGCCGCCAGCTTCTACGCTATAATCTCCAGTAGCATTAGTTGTTGTGCTATTGAATAAAGCTCCAGCAGTATCTAATATTTCAATTAAAGCTCCATCTATTGGATTTGTGTTTGTATCAGTGACTGTTCCTGAGATTACAAATGCATTCACAGCTGCAGCTAAAAAAATCATTACAAAAATTGGCACTAATAGTTTTGATCTCATGATATTAAATAAATATTTTCTCCTGTTCTTGTCTGTCCTGATGTTAATGATAATCCTATTGGAGGAAATGCCTGCGTATATCCACTATAAGGAACATTAACATCTAAATTATAAGTGAATCCAACAGTTGGTTGTAATCCTAAGAAAACATAATCTCCTGAACCATCTGAAGCTGCTATCTGAACAACCTGTGCTGTATCTGATCTTGTTATTGTTACAGTTGCTCCTGAAACAGTTGTAACTCCATCTGTTCCATCAAGTATGGTACCAGTTATTGTTCCTGCAAAGGATGCTGGTGTTAAAATTACATCATGAACAGTATTTGAAATATCATTTAATGTAACTGACTGCACATCATCATTAAATCCTGATTTTATTACAGCAACATCATAAGTCCCCACATCCACGTTTGAAAATGAATAGTCTCCATTAGCATCTGTGTTTGTTGAAGCTATAACAGAAGCTCCTTGTCTAAGTTCAACCTTTGCATTATAAATATTATTAGTGCCGTCTGAAACAGTTCCGCTCATGCTTCCAACAGCCTGCACAATATTTGTTTGTATATCAGCGGTTGTATCATTAGCATTTGAATCTGTCTGAGAAACAGCAGTCACAGTTACTGTATATAATCCCGGTGTTGAATCTGCAACAGATAATAGAACATTTGCTGTTGCTCCTGGATTTATATTAGTAACTAAAATAGGACTAATTGAAGCTGTATCTGCATTATCTAAATTGTTAACAATTAAATCAAAACTATCAACTTGGTTTCCTGCATTTGTAATCTGAATACTATAAACAGCTGTTTGAGTATTTGTTACTTCTTGATTTAAATCTAAATTAGCTACACTAACTCCATAAACAGGGCCTGTTGTTACAGTTGTTATTGTCTGGATTTCATCAGCTACTGTTATGTCTGTCTGTGAAGCTGCGGTTACATTTACAGCATATGTTCCTGATGTTGAATCTGCAACAGTTAAAGTAATGTCAGCGCTTGCTCCTGCTGCTAAACTTACTGTTGATTGATTAAGATCAGCTGTTGCTGCTCCATCAATATTATTACGAGCTAAATCAAAAACATCAGCTTGATTTCCAGTATTTGTAATAGTTATTGTATAAACAGCATTTGTTGAATCATCTACTGTCAAATCTGATGGATCTGTTAATGTAACACCATAAACAGGAACTAAAAGTATTTCACAGCTTAATGTAATCTGATCTCCTGTTGGAAATTCATCAGAAACTACATCAAACACAGCTGAATAAACTCCAACAGTTGTATCATCACAGCTAAATCCAACTGTTTGCGTTTCTGCATCAGCCATATTTGTTCCATTTGTCCAGTTATGTGTTATTTCTGTACAGTCTCCTGTACATGCAACATTAACATTAGTGTTTGCATTCATTGATATTATATCAGCAGTGCCTGTTAAAGCTCCTGCTCCTTGGTCTCCAGTGCCTAGATCTAAAACAGCTTGATTCCATAAAACATTAACTAAAGGAAGATTTGAAGCTCCTGGTGTTGGTTTTAACATATCCTGCCAAGTATTGATTACACCATCTGGATATAATCCAGAGGAAATGCCTTCAGCAGATGCAGTATATGTATAAGTATCAATCAATGCTCCAAGACTATCATATACATTTATTGTATCTCCACTATTACTTAAAGCAATACTTGAAACACTTTTATTAACTGCAAAGAAGCTTCCTGGATTAAGCAAAGTTCCTGATGGTATTGTATAGTTTGAGGATGTATCTCCTATATTCCATCCATCTAAATCAATTATTACTGAATCATTATTATAAATTTCAATAAACTCATCATCTTCTGTTGTTGGAATGGTTCCATCAGCCAGGAATTCATTTAGCAAAACATTTCCAGTTGAAGCAATTGGAATAGTTATATCACAATTAACTGTTATTTGATTTGGAGTTGTATCTTCATCAGAAACAACATCAAATACAGCTGAATAAGCGCCGACTGCAGTATCTGAACATGTAAATGTGACTGCAAGGCTTTCATCTTCAAACATACTAGATCCGTTTGTCCAGTCATTAGTTATTTCTGTACAATCTCCTGTACATGCAACATTAACATTAGTATGATCATCTCCTGATGCTGTTATATTTTCTGAGCCTGTTAAAGCTCCTGCACCTTGTTCTCCTGAACCTAAATCTAAAACAGCCTGATTCCATTGAATAAGAACAGGTGGCACTGGAATTATTTCACAGCTAACATTAATCTGGTCTCCTGCAGGGAATTCGTCTGAAGTAACATCAAATAAAGCTGAATAGTTTCCAACAACTGAGTTGTTGCAGATAAAATCAACTTGTTGTGTTTCAGCGTCAGCCATATTTGTTCCATTTATCCAATTGTTTGTAAATGTGCTGCAGTCTCCTGAAGTGCATGCAATATTAACATTAGTGTTTGCACCTGCTGAAGTTATATTTTCAAAATCTGTTTCTATTGTTCCTGAGAAAGTGCTTCCCATATTTAGTACTGGACTATTCCATACAACATTAACAGGAGGTAATGTATTGATTGTCAAAGTATTTTGCTGCTGTGCTGGTGCTGAATAATTTTGTGAAGCAGTTGCATTGCATGTATAAACGTAAGTTCCATTAGCTAATGTTTGAACATCAGGATTTGAAGCAACAGGAGATCCATCTCTAAATAATGATACAGCAACCTCTGAATTGTCTGCAATACATGAAACAGTTGTTTGTACTCCTACACTCTCTGTCCAAGAAGGCAAGGCAGTTAAATTCAAAACAGTTGGAGCTTGATTGATATCATATGTTGATAAGTTTTCAGCTGAGGAATAATTTGGAGTTTCAATGACACTGCAGTTATAATTATGAGGCCCTGCTCCTAAAACAACAAGCTGGTTATTTTCTGAAGCAGTTACATCTGCTCCATTTCTAGTTAAAACAGCAGAAGCTTCTGGATTATCACATGAACATGATGCATTTACAGGTGTTCCATATGTTTGGGGAGAAGCTGGGCTGAATGTCAATGAACATGTTGAATGTGTTTTTCCGCTAAACCAAACAGTTACTGGACTTGAGGTTGTTTTTTGATCTGCCCTATTCCATGCTCTAGCATAAAAGGTATAATTTCCTGCTGATGTTTGAGTAACATTTGTAATAAATTTACAGGATGGAAGATTTCCACAGTTCTTTTCTTCTATCAAAGTGCCATTATCATAATAAAATCTTATCCATGAGATTCCACGGTTTGTTGGTGATGCATCAACTGCTTTTGCTCTTAATTGAACTTCTGATGCAACACTTGTTGAATCTACAGTAAATTCAATAAATGGAGCAATAGCAAGAACTAGAGAAATATTTAATAAAAATAATATACACCCTAATATAACTAAATTTTTAATTTTCATATTACCCGCACCCCTCTTTTTATTATATATTTTGAATATAAAATTGTTGTGATTATTTCAATGGAATCAATAATCCTAAATCATATCTAGTTGTATCTCTTCTATTTTCAAAATTATAACGCTGAACAGCAATATAAAGATGTGATGAATCATTTAATTGGATATTTCCTATTACTCCGCCTTGACTTCTAACAATATCTTCTGCAAATACAACTGCAAAAGGACCATAAGTTGCTCCTATATTGACTTTTTTACCGCCTTTTGTAGAAAAAGGCACTCCAATATAAGCATAAGGCTTTACTACAATGTTGCCGTCCATATCCTGCTCCTGTCTTGCTCCAACAAAATAAAATAATCTAGTGTCAAGGTTTCTTTCTAAGTCTCTGCTTAAATCAAATCTTCTATTCTTAATTAATGAAGCTGGAACTCCTCTTTCAAGATAATTTAATGACTGCAATCTATTTATGAACCTGCTAAATTCCCGCACATTTTTAGATAAGTCATCTCCTCCAAAACAGCCGTGAACTCCTAAACTTGTTAAAGTTCCGTCAAAGGTTCCATCAAAACCAAGAACTCCTTTTCCATATTTCAGTTCTAAACTTGCAGGCACTACAACTTTTGTTTCTTTTTCTGTGCCATCATCAGTAAAAACAGCATATGCTCCAACTGAGCCCATTATATTTTCTCCAGCATTCATCCATAATGATGTACCTGCTTGAAGTTCTTTTGCATCTACTGTACTTCCGCCTAAACTTATTTTATTAGTTTCATATGACAATAAAGGCAAGAACATCCCTAATGATGATTCAATATATATTCCTCTTTGTGTTGTTTCAGTATCACCAACTATAGGCATCTTTTCTGTTGAATCTTTTCCATATAATCTTGCTAGAACTCTATTAGTAGCTCCAAATCGCCATAATAAATCAGCTGATAATAATGTTGATTCTAGATCAGATTCCATCTGCCCTGCAGATGATGTAACTGTCAGTCCGCTAGTTGCTATTACTGGCCTGATTGAAAGACTTCCGTCATTCTTTGGCTTAATATTAACATCAAGAACTGTTTCAGATTCTTCAACACTGCTTCCTGTTGGTTCAATAACTGTCTCATTTGTATTATGAGTTATATCTGCATCTATAGAAGAATTAGTTCCATTAAAATTTCCCTGGCCTCTTATACCAAAACTGTCTTCACTTAATGATATTTGAGTTTGCCATGCTTTTGGAGGGCAATATCCTGTAAAATATTCTTTAAGACAACCGCTGAATATTGAACCTGCAAGGAGAATCCCTCCTACCTTTAGAGCAGTGCTCTTGTAAGCAGCTGAAAGTGCATCAGTAAGTGTTTTTATTAGTTTCATTTTTATTCAAATATACCTATATATTCTTTTACTTTTTCAAGGTTTCGCAAAATTGCCTGCTCTTGCAAATATCTATTAATTTGTTCACGTTTATCTAATTTTGCATTAGGATCTGTTTCCCATCCTTTGTTTCTATATTCATCTAATAAAGAATAATATTTATCTCTTAATGCTTCATTTATTTTTGATATTTTTTGTATTTCTCTTTCAGATGTGCTTGCACGTTTATTTATTTTTCTGTATAGTTCTGCATATTCAAGCAATAAAGCAGATTTTACAAGAAGAGGTTTTTCTTTACGTTCATATTCGCCTTTCTTAACTTTAACAGATATTTTTCCTGTTATATTTTCAATACGCGCTTTTAATCTTTCTGGACCATTTGAGAAATATTCTACTTCAGCAATTTCTTCTTCTGTCAATATGGATGCCCCAAAATTTGTTTTTAAGAAATAATGAAGATTTTCTATAGTTCTCCAATCTGTGATCATTCTATCTCCTCTTATATATTCTATAATTGGTTTTTCACTGGAGTTAGAACCTCCTTTTGGCACAGGAGTGACTACTTTGCCATTCTTAACTCTATAATGTCTTAATCTTAATCTTGGTCCTAAAACTGTTATTTTGCCTCTTTCATCATATTCTGCTCCAAAACCCTTGCCTGGATCATAAGTAATCTCTAAGAAAGATTTATCATCTCCTTCAATAACATATTCTAATCTTCTATCTCTAAGAGTCACTAAAATAGATTTATCTGGAGCATCTCCTAATCCATGCATAGAAGCTGTTATACAATTTGATGAGTGATTTGATGCTCCACATGATTTTTTAAGCTTAAGAACTTTCTGTATTTTATTAATTGGATAACTTGAAGATTCACAACTGCTGTCAAATCTTAAAAGGTTATATAATTCAGAATTTTTATTATCATCTATATGCCTGTCATAATGTTTTTCTGGTGCTGATTCAAATGATTTTGGTCTTGGCCAGTTTGAATATTGAGCCTGTCCTGCAGGTGTACAATTTGATCCAAAGAGAGCAGCTAATGTGATAGTTCCTGCTACTAGTAAACGTCTAAAAAAAGAACCGACTTTGCTGTCTAATGTTGCATTATTTGCTCTAACCATTTAATCTAGCCTCAAATTACCCCCAACTTCATTTATATAACCTTGGTTATTTATAAATGTTTTGTTTATTTTGTTATTTGGAAGTAATAACAAGAATAAAAAAAAGATTAAGTAAAAATTATTTGAATCTCTTATAATTTTTCTCTAATGCCTGGATTGCAGGAAGTTTTTTTCCTTCTAAGAATTCCAAAGAAGCTCCGCCGCCTGTAGAAACATGAGTTAATTTCTTCTCTAATTTTAATTTTTCAATTGCAGCAGCAGAATCTCCTCCACCTACAATTGTAATTGCTTTTGGTCTTGCCAGAATTTTTGCAATCTCACTTGTTCCTTTTGCAAATTTAGAGATTTCGAAAACTCCCATCGGGCCGTTCCAGATAATTGTTTTTGCTTTTGAGATTATTTTTTTGTAAAGCTTTACTGTTTTCGGGCCGATATCTACTCCAATCATATTTTTAGGAATATTATCTATATCTACTGTTCTTGATTCTGCTTTTTTATCTATTTTAGCTGCAGCTATTGTATCAACTGGAAGAACTAATTTTCCTTTAGCTTTTTTCAATAAGTTTTTTGCTAAGCTTAATTTATCTTCTTCAACTAAACTTTTTCCTGTTTTTATACCCTTGCTTTTCAGGAAAGTAAACATCATTGCTCCTCCTATCAATAATTTATCTACTTTTTTCAGAAGGTTGTTTATTGCATTGATCTTATCTGAAACTTTTACACCACCCATTATTGCAATGAATGGTTTTTTTGGTTTTGTTAAAGCACTGCCCATTATTTCTATCTCTTTTTGCAGCAAGAAACCAGCTGCTGCTGGAATATATTTTGTAATTCCTTCAACAGAAGCATGTGCTCTGTGGCATGTTCCAAATGCATCATTTATGTATAAATCTGCCAAGTCTGCCAATGAATTTGCAAATTCTAAATCATTTTCTTTTTCTTCTTTATAGAATCTTAAATTTTCCAGGAGAACAACTTCTTTGTCAACCATTTTGTCAATAAAATCTTCAACATCTTGTCCAATACAGTCATCTAGTTTGTAGACTTTTTTCTTAAGAAGTTTTTCAAGCCTCTCTGCAACCTTGTCCATCTTTAACTGGTTTGTTATCTCTCCTTTTGGTCTTCCTAAATGAGACATAAGAATAACCATTGCTTTGTTTTTTATAAGATAATTTATTGTAGGCAATGCTGCTTTGATTCTTTTGTCATCTGTAATGTTTCCTTTTTTATCCAAAGGAACATTAAAATCAACTCTTACAAGAACTCTTTTGTTTTTTACATTGAAATCTTTTATTGTGAATATACTTTTCATTATAATACCTCTTTTTTAGATTTTATATTAACTATTTATAAAAATTTTTCTAATCCAACAAATTATCAAAGGAGCAGGAGAAATAAATAAAAATAGAAGTTTTTTATAAAACTAAAAGATAGTGGTTCCTTATGGCAATCAATTTACAGGATTTGAGAGTAAGATTAGACCAGTTAACAGAACAGATTATCAGCGGACTTAAAGACAGGTCTAGATTTCCTTTAAACAAAGGAGTGTTTATAGATGAATTTTCTGATGGTTATTCATGGCTGGAGTATCGCCTAAAAAAAGAGCAGGACATGGATTCTGAGTTTGGAAGATATGAATTTCTTGATCAGTATCCAATAGGATTCAGAAAAGATCAGCTAGTCAAGCCAAAAATGAAAAGAGAAATTCCTCAGTTAGATGTCAAGACTTTCCCATTAAATATGGGGGAAAAAATAATGGATTTCTATATTAATATGGTCATGAGTCTCTGTATAGATGGTGAAGATAAATCTTTATATGGAGAAACAGCAAGATGCGATGCAAGAAATATCCTTATGTATCAAGAAAGGATAGATGGAATTGGAAGAGAAGTAGCCCAGTCAAAGATAGATAATAATCCAGGAATTGTGGGACTAAAGACATATGAAGAGATTAAAGACTCATTAATTTTTCCTAGGAGAGAAAGAAAAGTAATAAGAAAAGCAGTCAAGATTGCAAGAAGATATGAATTGATACAGCCTAGATGGCATATAAGAACCTATAGAAGATTAATAGGATCAAGTGATTCTAATCAAAGATATGTAAGCCCTGAATTTATAGAGAAATTTTTCAGAGGATTAATAGACTTAACAGTAGAAGCAGAGATAAAATATATTAAAAAAGTAAGAGGTTCTAGAAAGTTTTAAAAAAAGAAAAAAAATTAATAAGTAATAAGTACTTCTACATCTTTTCCAAAAATATTTTTCAAGTCATCAAAGATTGGCTGCTTGATGAATACTCTTGGCGGAATGTCTGTTTTTGCCAAAGCTTCCTCCATCTCTTTCAATGTAGTTGTTTTTGGTGTTCCTAAACTTCCATCCGGCTTGATTGGAGCTTTTGACAATGTTTTCTCTTCTGCATCAATATCATGGATGATAAATGCTTCTTTACCAAGCATTATGATCTCTCCAATTGTTTCTCCATGTTTTACTCTTATCTTTGTCTTTTCTAGTTCTCTACCCCTCTTCCTCTGTAGATATTCAACCATGAATCTTATGAACTGGCCTGAATCTTTTCTTACTTTTTCAACTTCATGTTTTGTCAGTTTCTTAGCATCATAGTCTTTCTTAGCTTTAACAATGTCTTCAAGCATTCTTAGATATTTATCAGGAATCTTTCCTAGATCAACTAACGCATCTTTGAACATTGTAACAACATTAGTGTCGTTGAATTTATCAATTCCCTCAAATCTTAAGACATCTCTTATTACAGTTATTATAGAATCATATATATGGACAATTGATTCTTCTTCTTTCATATGCTCAATCTGTGTGAATAATCTCTTTATCCTCTTTAGATATTTTTCTGCATTGCTTAACAATTCATCAAGCTCTTTTCCTGTCAATTCTTTTTTCTCTCCATATTCAATTGATTTTCTGACATCAAATGTATTCTGCAGGATATCTACAAATTTTTTCTCCATTATCTTTTCTTTTTTGACAAAGATATCACTCAATACTAAAGGAGTTTCTCTTGGTGTTGGTGGAGGAAATCCATACAACATTATAGCTGCCTGTGAAGGTGTCAATATTGCATAATAAATATCCTCCATCCCTATATCTTTTATCTTATTTCTGACTCTAGTAATCATCTGCTCTCCAGACCCCATAAACATATCAATTGCTTCTGAGGAAGGCTTGATCTTTCCCATTCTTAACAATTGCTTCCAAGCCATGAAGATTCCTCTGTCATGGAATGGAACTCCATCTCTTAGGAAAGTAAGGATAACTGGATTTGCTTCTTTTAATGAATCCCAGAAATCAGTCAAGATGTAAACTTGTACATGGAGTTTTCCTTTTACTCCTGTTATTTCTCCTGCTTCAATTCCCATTCCTATAATTATTGCTCTAAGCTTGTCTTTAAGCTCAGCTCTAGTCATCTTCTTGACATCAGTGTCATCTATAACCATATATACATCAATATCATTTGGATTTGGTTTTCCCTGCACAACAGAACCTGCTAAAACATAACTGACAATATATTTTTCAAATTTCTTTAGAACCATAGATTTATGGACTTCTGCAAGTTTGATTGTTCCAAGCATTCCTCCATCATATATTGGAGCGCCTAATGCTATTAATCTTAATAAATCATATTTTCCATCATAGCAGCTTTGCCAGACTTCTGACAATAGGACAGTATCCTGTTTTATATTAGGGTCCGTTTCTTTAGCAATCTCATCAATGATTTTGCTTAATTTTTCCCTCAACTCTCCTTTAGTCATCTTAGTAGGTTCTGTATCATCAATCAGAACCAATACATCAATCCTGTTCTTATCTGCCTTTTCTCCTTCTTTTGGTTTTGGAGGAGGCAGCAATGAGACTCCCATTATATATTTGTCAAATTTTTCAATAACTTTTTTTGAGAATTTATCTAATTTAGCTTTAATCTGCTTTAATTTTTCCTGCACTTCTTTAGGAATCTTTGGCGGAGCTCCTTGAACTGGCGGGGCTTCTTCTTTCTTTGATTCTTGCTTTTTTTTCTTTGCCATTTTTAGTATCACCTTTTTTAATATAATTATGACATTTCTGTCACTATGGGATATATAAGTTTTAGAGATATTTAAACAAATTGATAATAGATTAGATGTTAGTGCGACAAAAAAGTCACAACCATGTGTGACATATAAGTCAAAAGCTTTTTAAAAAAGTCAAATTTTGCAGAAATTATGGTAAAAATTGGAATAAGAGTATTTCCAGACAATGTAGAAGAAGTTTCTAAGCTAAATGTAGATTATTTTGAAGCTGCTGTTAGACCTGCAACTGATTTAAAAGTATATGACTCTATTAAAGATAGGATTGCTGGAATTCATGGAGCAATACTTACTCAAGAAGTTAATTTTATGAATAGATTATACAGATCAGTTTATAATCCTCCTGCAATTAGTAAAGCAATGAAGGCTGCTGATGAAATTCCAGAATGCAAATATGTTGTTTTTCATCCTGGATATATTGCGGAAAGAGCAGAAGAATGCAGCCTTGATAATCTTGAAAAATTGATGAGGAGATATGATGATGAAAGATTTCATTTAGAAGTTGTTCCTGTTTTTGCATATCAAGAAAGATATGTGTTTCCAGTACATTCTGTTGAGGATTATAAAAGATTAAAAAAAGAAACAGGAAAGAAAATGCTTTTAGATATAGGCCATGCAATGATTACAGCAAGAGCAATGAATTATGATCCTGTTGATTATATTTCAAGATTAATAGAAGAATTAGATATCAGAATTGTCCATGTTGCAGATAATGATGAAAGGGGAGATGGTTATGAAGATTCTCATCTGCACATCGGAGAAGGCAATGTCCCAATTGAAAAAATATTAAGAAAATATAAAGATATCATTGAATTTGCAACATTAGAAGTTAATGGCGTTAATGCAAAAGACATTGAACTTGTCACAGATTGGTTACAAAAGTCCATAAAGTTTAAATAAAACTTAATTCTTAGTCTATATAGTTGGGGAGTTAAACATCATTTGAGAAAATGGCAAGACGTATTCCTAAAAAGAAGAAGAGAAGAGGCGGCAGTATGGGCCGTGAGCTTCTTCCAGGAGAAACAGATTTTAGAAGTAAGCTATTAGCAAAGTACGAGCCAGATATAGTAGAAAAATTATTTGAACATTGTAGTTCTAGATTAAGTGCAGGAGAAAATGTTGATGATATTATCAACGATATTGAAGCAAATCCTCCTGATTTTTTATTTGAAGATGAAGAAGAGCCTGCAGCACCTGCTCCTCCTGCAGCAAGATCTCAAGCACCTGCTGCTCCTGTTCCTCAGCAGTATCCTTTTCCTGCTGTACAGCCTCCTGCTGCTCCATTTCCTCAACCTGTACCTGCTGCTCCTGTTCCTCAATCACAACAACCAGCAGCAGCTCCAGCAGGACTTGAAGCATTCTCTCCTAATAATCCACTTCAACCTTATAGAGATCAAATTGCAAGTCTTAGTACTAGAGTAAAAGAATTAGAAACAGAAAATACTTCTTTAAAAGCTGAAAATAGAGATTTTAGAGCAGGTGAAGTATCAACTTCAGAAAGAGTATCTGAGCTTGAAAGAAGAGCAGGAGAATTTGAGAACAGAGCAAGAATAGCAGAAGCAAAGATTAACAATGCTTTGGAAAGCTCAGAAAGACTGAAAGAGCTTAAAAAAGATGAAGTAAAATTCAGAGAAGCTATGCAAGAATTCTTTGGAAGAATATTAAAAAATTCAACTTATGTTGCTGCATTAAACAGAGGAGGGGTTGATGAGCTTGTCACAATAATGGAAAGAGAAACTCAAAAACCTGTTGCATTCAGAGGAAAACTTTTTAAAATGCAGGGAGAAAGTTCAGTCAACACTTTTGAAAAAAGGCTTAATGCAGCGATAACAGAAGCAAAGATGAGAGAGGGGGAGAAGGGACGTCCTGGCAAGAAAAAGAAAGAACCAGTAGCTCAAACATGGGGTGAGACTCCAGCAAAAGAACCAGAGCCTGAAAAACCAGAAGTATTTGAGTGGAGAGGAAAAAATTTAAAAGAACTTGCTTTAGAATATACTACTGAGGAATTAACATATGAATTGTCTACAGCTCATTTTATGAGCTTATTGGATTATCTTCCATCAAAAGAATTAGAATATATTAGAGTAGATTTTGAAAATAAAAAAAGAGAAGCAAAATCCAGTTTTATATTTCAAAATTCATATGATTTTGATTACGAACAGGTTTCTATTAAAAAAGTAGTAGATAGTCTTGTTGATATAGGACAGAAAGAAGGAGCTAGTTTAAAAGGAAGCATGGAAGCTCAAAGATTAAAAGATTTACTTGGTATAGATGAAATCCCTTTTGATGAATATGGAAATATTATATGGGATGCTAATTTTATAAAAAAATTACAACAAAATGCAAAAGGATTAGTTAATGCTTTAAGGATACATGTAGAAAAAATAGATATGATAGATAGTAAAGCTGCAGAGATATACAGAGGCCTTGGAGAAGAAGTAGCTATGGGAAAAGAAAAAGTTGGTGAAGATGCAGAAGGAAATCCAGTATTTGTTGATAAGCCAATTATAACTAATGAAATGTGGAACGGACTTCCTGGAAGATTCCGTGATTTAGGTTTAAAGGTCAAAGGAGCTAATGCAAGAGCTGATGAAGAAGCAGCTAAGAGAGAGGCTGCTGAAAAAGATGTTGAAGCAATAAAAAGGGAGAAAAAAGACCTCGAAGAAAGATTAGCTGCTGCAGAGAACATGGTAACTCTTAAAGATCAATATATAGAGCAGCTTAGAAAAGAACAGAGTGGTGCTTTAGAAGCTCTGCGAGGAAGGGTTGCAGTTATTTCTATTGCATTAACAGAAGCAGAATCTGCACATAGAATAGAATTAAAAGGCGCTTTAGAAGCTGCTGAAGCTAAATATAAATCTGATTTAGAAAAGGCTTTAGCTGATGCTAAAACTAAATATGATAAAAAAGAAGAAGATCTTAAAGCTAAGCATAAAGAAGAGTTAGATGCTGCTAAATCTAAGTATGATTCTGATTTAGAAGATGCTTTAGCTGATGCTAAAACTAAATATGATAAAAGAGAAGAAGATCTTAAAGCTAAGCATAAAGAAGAGTTAGATGCTGCTAAATCTAAGTATGATTCTGATTTAGAAGATGCTAAGAAGAAACATAAAGAAGAATTAGAAGATCTTAAAGCTAAGCATAAAGAAGAATTGGATGCATTGAGAAAAGAGCATGCTGAAGCTCTGGAAGCTGCAAATAGAGCACACATGGAAATAAATAATAGAGTTTTTGCAGCATTAGAAACTATAGGATATATTGATGAAAAAGATGCTAAATCTTTACTTGAGAAACAGAAAAAAAGTGGGTTAGATCTTGATAAATTCTTAGAAAAAAGTATTGAAGAAGATATTAAAAATATTCCTAAAGATAGTTATAGACAGCCAGTTTTAGATTATTATAAAACAAAGGTTAAGAGTTTTATAAATCTAGAAAATCTTAGAATTAAACATAAAGAAGAATTAGATGCTGCTAAATCTAAATATAATTCTGATTTAGATGCTACTAAAAAAGAAGCTGCTGAAAAGATAAAAACACTTGATGAAAAACTTTCAGCAACAGACCTAAGAGCAAGGCTTGCTGAAGCTAAAGTCAAAGATGTAGGGAGAGAACTTGCTGATGCCAGAAGAGAAGCTCTTTATGATATTTTAAATCTAGAGTTAGATCTTGAAGCTGCTGATGCTAGATATAAATCTGATTTAGATGCTACTAAAAAAGAAGCTGCTGAAAAGATAAAAACACTTGATGAAAAACTTTCAGCAACAGACCTAAGAGCAAGGCTTGCTGAAGCTAAGGTTAAAGATTTAGAGAGAAAATTTACAGAAACTGTTAGAAAGGCTTTTTATGAAAGTTTGGAGAATGACAGGTATCGTGAAGCTTCTGCTGAAGAAATAGAAGATTATGCTAAAAAATTATTAGAGGCCAGAACACAACTTAAAAAGACAAGAATTAGAGCAGAACTTGCTGAAACAAGAGCTAATGAATCAGGCAGAAGTTTACAAGTTGTTAGAAGACTAATGAGAAGTTTTTATAATAAGAGTTGTGCTCTTGAGAAAGAGCGTGACAAAGCAATTAGAGAGGGAGCAGATACACTAGCTGAAGCTGGAACTGAATATGAAAAAAGAATGGCTGAAGCTGGAGCAGAATACGAAGAAAGAATTGCTGAGTTAGAAAGAAAAGCAGGTGCTGCTGAACTTAGAGCAAATGATTTAAAATCTCAGGTTGATGCATTAAAAAATGAGCTTTATAGCTCTGAAGAGAGAAGCGAAGGAAGAGAAAAATATGCAGAAATGGCTCATGAATTATTATTTGCAATCAAAGATATTGCTAAGGAAATTGACACTTTAGCAGAAGAAGGAAAGGTTGATGAACTAAAACAAAAAGTTCCTGAAAATTTTTATCCTGTGATAGATAAGATAGTTGGCTACCAAAAAGATAGAGATGAATTAAGAGCCAGACTAAATGCAATGAAAGATATAGATCCAAATGAGGTTGCTGAAAAAGGAATTGATGCTTTTAAAGAAGTATTTCCTGATGAGCTTTGGGAATTAATAAATAAATTATTAAACAAAGCAAGAGGCGAAGGAAAATTAGAAGGCTCTCCATCAAGAGGATCAAGAATGTATTCACATTCAACAAGATCAATGGGGGGAGGAAATTTAGAATATTTCTTCTGGATCAATAGAAAACTATCTGATATATATCATAAAATAGGTCAATTAAGGTCTTATGAAAGATATCCTACTTTAAGAGAAGGTGTAATAAATCAGCTTGAAGAAGTGCAGGATATGAGCACCAGGCTGTCAGCTGCAGCAGTGCATAATAACTGATTTATAACTACTTTTGAGTAATAAAAACCGAAAGCTTTATAAAGGATAAGTTTCTATGTTATTGTATACTATTTAAATGATAGGCTAAGTGAGGTAAGATAAAAATGACAGGTAAAAGAGTTCAAAGTTTAGCAAAAAGGCTTCAAGTAACTATAGAAAATTTAGTTCAAGGTTCTTATAAAGAAATAGAAAAAGCAGTACAGTCAGATTATGATTCTTATCAAAGACAAATTGACACTTATAAGAGAAAAGCCCAAACAACTGATATTGCTATTAGCTATTTAAAAAATGGAACACAGAAAGTTTCTGTTAAAGACAAAAACAAAGTTGGTCCAACTTATGCTAAAAAATTAGAACAAGTTGTGGCTTTTAATGTAAAATACAAAAACGCAAGAGAAGGTTCAAAAAAGGTTCCTGGATTAAACAGGCAGATTAAAACTCTTGAAGCTGCAAAAACAAGATTACAATCAAAATATGATAGAGAGAAAAAGACATATGAAACAAGGATAACAAATCTACAGAAAAAATATGCTAAAGCAGAGTTTATAAAGAGAAAGATTGCAGAACTAAGAGTAATGAGCCTTAGCCAATATCAAGGAAAGATGAAAACAGATGCTTCAGAGAAAGCTTTTTTAAGAACAACATATTACAACAATAAACCTACAGATGTAACTTATATACTTGAAGATACTATTGCATTTATTAGAACAAAAAATAATCTTCAGCTTATGAAAGAGATTGGCATGGCAAGAATAAGTGCAATCAGAGAAGGCAAAGATCCTGATGAAGCACAGAAAGCAATAGAAGCAAAAAACAAACCAAAAAAAGCTATAAAAAAGGCAAAAAAGAAAAAGAAATAAAGGTTTGATCTAATAAAATGGCAAAAAGAAGAGGGGCTAAGAATTCTGTAAATCAACAATTGTTAGATGAAGTTGTAAAGATGTTTGCAGATGCGATGGGCTTTTCTGAACAGCAGGTAAGAGAGCTTTATGATGAAAATCAAGCATTAAAAGCTGCAGGAGGAACCCCAGGAGCAGGAGGCCCTGTAAATGTAAATTATCAGGGAGATATAAAAGATCCTGCTTTACAGCAAAGATTAGTTACCTTAATGGAAAATATAATTGATAGAGCTCAAAATGATCCAACATTCGGACAAGGAGGAAATTTTAATATTCAGATAGGTGTTCCAAAAAGAGCAACTCCAAAAAGAAAAAGGAAAGTCACTCCAAGAGTGAACAATCAGAATGTGATTGACACTATAAAGGCTTATGTTCAACAAAGAGCTGACCAGATAGTTCAACTTATTCAAAATACATATATTCCTCAACCAGGCCAACCAACACAACATGGTCAATGTAAATATGATGATGCTGCATTAAGACAAATAATAGCTCAAGCAGTAATTGATATTGGTACTGCTGTTAATGATGCTTATTTAAAAATTGATAGAGTAGCTGGTCAGGCATCAAGTGATATAGGAACTGCTGCAAGTAGTGCTGCTAGTTCAATTGATACATCTGCTAATAACGCAGCTGGTAAAATAGATACCTCAGCTGATAATGCTTATAGAAAGATTGATTCAGCAGCTAGCAGTGCTGCAGGTGATATTGATTCTGCTGCAAGCGGAGCTGTTAGAGATATTAGAAGTGCATCAGGTAATGCAGCTAATACAATAGATACTGCTGTAAATGATGCTTATAGAAAGATTGATAGTGCTGCTAGTGGTGCAGCTGGTGCAATTGATAGTTCAGCTAAAAAAGCTGCAAGTGATATTGATACATCTGCTACTAAAGTTAGCAGTGCAGCTGGTAAAGCTGCTTCTGATATAGGTATTGCTGGTAGGCATGCTGCTTCTGATATTAGTACTGCAGCTTATAGTGCTGCAAGTGATATTGATACAGCAGCTAAAAGTGCTGCTTCAGATATAGATTCTTCAGCTACTAAAGTAAGTAATGCAGCAGGAAGAGTAGGCAGTGCAGCTAGTCAGGCTGCTAGTGATATTGATTCATCTGCTAGAAGTGCTTCTGCTGATATAAGCACTGCAGCTTATAGTGCAGCTAGTGATATTGATACAGCAGCTAAAAGTGCTGCTTCAGATATAGGAAATGTTGCTAGTGGTGCAGCTAGTACAATTGGTTCAGCTGCTGGTCAAGCTTCAACTGATATAGGTAGTGCAGCTGGTAAAGCAGCTTCAGATATAGATACTTCAGCTACAAAGGTTAGTAATGCAGCAGGAAGAGCTGCTTCAGATATAGGAACTGCTGCTAATGATGCATATAGAAAGATTAATAGTGCTGCAAGTGGTGCAGCTAGTACAATTGATAGTTCAGCTAAAAAAGCTGCTACTGATATAGATACTTCTGCTACTAAGGTTAGTGGTGCAGCCGGTAAAGCTGCTAGTGATATTTCAAGTGCAGCATATAGAGCATTTATTAGTATAGGTTCAGCAGCTAGAAATGCTGCAAGTGATATAGATTCTTCAGCTACTAAAGTAAGTAATGCAGCAGGAAGAGCTGCTTCAGATATAGGGACTGCTGCAGGTGGAGCAGCAAGTACAATTGACACAGCAGCTGATAATGCTTATAGAAAGATTAAAGGAGCAGCTAGTAGTGCTGAAAGTGATATAGGAACTGCTGCTGGTAAAGCAGCTGGTTATATAGGCAGTGCAGCTGGTAAAGCGGCTTCAGATATAGGAACTGCTGCAAGCGGAGCTGTAAGTGGAATAGAAACAGTTCTTAAAAAAGCAGCTGGAGATATTGGAAGTGCTGCAACTAAAGTAGAAGATTCTGCTAAAAGAGTTGAAAGTGCAGCTGACAATGCAGCAGGAAGAATTGAAAGATCTGTTGATGAAGCAAAAGGATTGTCTGATAAAGTTTATCAAGAAGCTAAGAGAATTTATGAAATAGCTGAAAGATTAGAAAAAAATGCAGATCAAGAAGATCCAAATATACAAAGAATTCTTGATGTTAATCAAACTATTGGCGCGCTTTTAAATGATATTTATAGTAAATTAGATTCAATTGAACAAAATTATCAAAATCAAGGACCACAAAATCCAAATCCTCAGCCTCCTGGAAATCAGCCGCCAACACCTCCTCAAGCGCCGCAGCCAGGACAGCCGATGGATGATGATCAATTTAATGCAATCATGGCTGAACTTGGTTATATAAGAGATGAATTAGAAAATAGTCCAGATAAATATACAGAAGATGACAGAAGATTTATTGTAGATAGTTTCCATCGTCTAGAAGAAGAATTAGGAGAGATGGAAGGAGATATCAGAGGGCAAGGAGAAGAATTAAGAAATCAGATAGGCCAGTTAATAAATTATCTGCAAGGACAGATGCCTCCAGGGCAACAGCAACCAGCACTTCAACCAGGATATCCTCAACAACCTGGACAGCAGCAACCACCAGCACAGCCGCCTGTTCAGCAGCAGCCAGTGCAACAACAGCCTGGACAGCAGCAACCACCAGCACAGCAGCCACAAACACCTGACCAAAATCAAACTCCTGATCAGCAGCAGCCTGATCAACCAGAATCACCAGATCAAGATCAAACTCCTGAACAACCAGAAGAAGATGATTCTCCTAGATTAGAAGATGAACAGCAGCCTGTAGGAGACAAATTAGAAAGAAAATTAGAGCCTGCTCCAAGTGTTGAAGTTAATGAAAAAGGAATCAAAGCTTTCTTTAAAGCAAATGAAAAAGCAGAAAGATTAATCAGAGGGCGTGACAGATTATTAAGAGAAGCTTATCTAAGAGCAGAACAGGACTGGCTTTCAGAAGACGGCAAAGAAGTTGATCTAAATGTATTAGGTCAATATAAAGGAAGAAGAGGAGGAGAAAATAAAGTAGTTGGATGTATTGCAACTCTGGGCAAGCAGCTTTATGGAGATTTTAATGATATATTTACTGAATCTGATATAATGACTCATTTAGTTGGATTTGACAGAAGTTTTGTCAGACAATTATTTGATGAATTAGGAAAGAATCTAACATTTGATAATTATTACAAACAAGTAAGTAAAGCATCTGAAGGAACTGTAAAAAGAATATCACATGTTCCACTGATATGTTTGGATGAACCAAATAGAGAAAATGTTGTAAAGTATACAAAAACAGAAGGAAGAATCAATCCAAATGAGCTTTCTGCTCAGGATATGGCTGAATTATTGATGACTTTCAAAGAATACGGAGAAATCCAAACAAGAGCAATAAAAGATAAGCCTTATTTTATTGGTGAAGTACAAAGACAAGCTGCTTAAACAAAAAATTTTTAAAGATGAATTCTTCAATCGATATTATAATGGAAGAAGAAAAGAAATATGAACAAGATTTAAAGAAGTATAAAAATAATTCTGAAACAGCAAAGAAGATAGTTAACAGAATGGATATGGCTAATAGAGAGATGTATAAAGAATTTGAAGATCTAGTAGTTTCAGAGGACGGCAAGGAAGTTGATCTTAAAAAATATAAAGATGACAAGGATCTTCAGGAAAAAGCTGTACAAAATATGAAAAAAACTGGCCTTAAGTATGCTAAAACAGCTCTTAGTGCAAATCCTGCAAATAAATATGAAGAAGAGCTGCTGATGGATGCATGCGGAATGGCAACAGAAACTGCATTAAGAAAGATTGTCATGACTCATAAGCACAAATTAAGTTTTGAGTTATTTAAACAAATGTATGACCAACAAATGAAACCAAGAGTGGCATCTCTTTTAAAAAAAGCTGCTGGCGGCCATTTGACAGAAGATCATGTTAAGGGCATTATAAAATATTCAGTTGAACCAGAAGTTTATGAATATTTAGGAGCATATCATGAAAATTTTAATTTAGATGAAGCAATAGCTCATTTAGATGAACGTATCAAGCTTAAGAAAAAATTAGGATTAAATGATATTTTGAGGATGAATCAAGAATATGCATCTGATCATAGAGGACAACCACTATTACATCCTACTCTTGTAGATAAGATAGAGGACGCAACAGAAAAAAAGCAGAAAAAAGAGGAAGAAGAAGCAGAAAAACGTACAGCAGCATAAGTTTTTTAAACTAATAATTTATTCTTTTTATTATGGCAAAAAAAATCTTGGACAAAGGAGCAGAAGCAACAATTTTGCTGGATGGAACTGCAATTGTTAAAGATAGAGTTAAGAAGAATTACAGGCTGCCTGAAATAGATGAGAAATTAAGAAAAGCAAGAACAAGAAGAGAAGCAAAGGTTCTTGATAAATTAAAAGCAATTGATTTTCCTGCTCCTAGATTAATGGATATGTGCGACAAGGCAATGCAGTTAAGGATGGATATGATCCAAGGCAATAAGATTAGGGATATTCTTTATAGAGATCCAGTTGCATTAAGCGAGGAAATAGGAAAGAAAATAGGAATATTGCATCAAAATGATATTATTCATGGTGATTTAACAACATCAAACATGATTTTAGAAAAAGAGATCAAATTTATTGATTTTGGATTAAGTTTTTTCTCAACAAAAGTTGAAGACAAGGCAGTTGATCTGCATTTATTAAGGCAGGCTTTAGAATCAAAGCATCATCAAATTTGGGAAAAATGTTTTGAAGCTGCTTTGAAAGGTTACAAACAAGGTTATCCTCAATATAAAGAGGTTATTTCTAGATTAGAAAAGGTTGAATCAAGAGGAAGGAACAAAGGAAAGTTCTAGATAAATTTATATATTAATTCTTTTAATTATAATTGAGGTGATATTCAATGCCATGCGGAAGCAAAACTAAAAAGAAAAAGACAAAAAGATAAATTTTTTTCTTTTATTTATTATGAAACATGCAGATAAAATTCTTAGGATTTTGGCAAAACAGCAGGGTATTTCTATGCTAGGCCAGTTCAGAAAATATCCTGCATGGAAGATCTTGATTTCTACAATCTTAAGTGCAAGAGCAAATGATAAAGCAACGATTCCAGTAACAAAAGAATTGTTCAAAAAATACAAGACACTAAAACAGTTAGCAAATGCTAATCCAAATATTGTTAAAAAGATAATAAAAAGGACTGTCTATTACAATCAAAAAACAAAATATATATTGGAAACAGCAAAGATTATTCTGAAAAAATATAAAGGGAAAGTTCCTGAAAAGATGGAAGAGTTATTAACACTTCCTGGAGTAGGTTATAAGGTTGCTGGATGTGTTGTTGTTTATGCTTTTAACAAGCCGGATGCTATACCTATTGATACTCATGTTGCAGTTATTGCAAATAGATTAGGATGGACAAAAGAAACTAATCCTGACAAGATAATGTTTGACTTGATGAAAAAGATTCCTAAGAAGCATTGGCTTATGGTCAATGAATTATTTGTTGTTCACGGCCAGACTATCTGCATTAAAAGAAAACCTTTGTGCTATAAATGCCCTATTGTTAAATACTGCAAATATAAGAATAAGAATTTAGAAGCCTGAGGCTTCTGAATATTCTTCTGACATGTCTTCTTCCTGTAATATTTCACTCAGAATACTGCGGCCTTGTGCATCTAAGGATTTAATCCTTTCATAAAATTTATGCCCATATGCGTTTGACCAGCTGTTTCCTATATCAGCATATCCTAAGCTGTCAAAGAATGAGTAAGCATCTGAAAAAGCGTCTGTAAGAATGCAGTGAAATCCTTCATCTGACCATGCTTTTGCATGATTAATCATTGTATCATGCAGTTTGGTTCCAATATCAGTTTTCCTGTATTCTGGTCTGACATAAAGTTCATCTAAGTAAACAAATTTTCCTATTCTATTTTCTTCACTTTTATCACAAAATGCAAATGAGATATATCCTAATATTTCTCCTGTTTCATTATCTACAGCTACATATCTTATAGGATCTAAATCAGTCTGCTCTTTTTCTCCGCCAACAACCTCTGCATCAAAAGCTGTCTGCAATGAAGCTATATCATGGTCTCTAACATTATATTCTGAGATCTCAATGTTTGCTTGTTTTGTTCCATTTTCCTGGCTGCATCCATAAACCCATGCTGTGAAATCCTGCAATGCAATATCCTGCTCTGCTAGTATGGATTCAAGGCTTTCTTTTCTTTCCCATACAAAATCAAGCAATTCGTCTGAATTAGAAACAACATCAGAATTATAGCCTAATCTATCTAAAACTTCCTTACCAATATTATCTGAAATTGCATTAAATTCTCCCATTTTTAACCACTATATAGTGACTATTATACTATATAAAGAATGAAGTTCTAGTATTTAAATCTTTCGATTCAATAAGCTTTATAAAGAACTTAAATTTAGCATTATAAGGGATGTATATGATAAACCTATTAACTGATCCTATTTTTTGCCTGCATAAGACAGGGAATGAATGTCCAGAAAGTCCTGCAAGACTGGAAAGATTAGTCGAAGCTGTTTCTGAATCTAATATCCTTGAAAGGATTTATGAAGAGCCTGAAACAAGCAGATTCTTAACAGAAGCTAGAAAGATTGCACATAAATTTCATGACAGCGGATATGCTGGTTCTGTAAGCAGCATATGCAAGGGATTAAAAGAAGGAGAAACTGCTTTTCTTGATAATGATACTGTTGTCAGCAGATGTTCATATGATATTGCTGCTTATGCATTAGGCATGTCAAAGAGATTTGCAGAACAGGTTTTAGAAAGTAGAGAAAGTTATTTCTTGTTGTTAAGGCCTCCTGGACATCATGCAAAATATAATTCCAGTTCAGGATTTTGTGTTTTTAATAATGTGGCACTAGCTGCTTATACAATGCTTCAGAAAAGTAAAAAAGTGCTGATTTTAGATATTGATGTTCATCACGGAGACGGAACTCATGAGTTCGTTTCTTCTAAATTTTATGATAAAACTGATTTATGGGTGCAGAATCCTAAGAATTATTCTTTTATAAGCATCAATCAAGAGGATATCTGGCCTGGTGTAGGTGATTCCTGGGAAGATGAACCAAATGTTTTTGTCAGAAATCTGGCAGCTGGAACTGATGATAAAGAATATATTGACTTTTTAAAACAGGAAGTTGTGCCTTTAATAAACAGACTGCAGCCAGATGCTGCTGTTGTTTCAGCTGGTTTTGATACATCTAAATATGAAAAACAAGGGCCTGATGTTAATGGTGTTAATTTTAACCTGACTGGAAAAAGCTATAGATTTGTTGCAGATATGTTAAAAAATATTCCAACTCTCTATGTTCTTGAAGGCGGCTATAACCCTAAAAGTATAGAAACAGGGGTTAGAGCTATTTGTGAAAGTGAATAAAATATTAGAGATCTGCATAAAAAAATATTATTGTTTAAATGTTCTTATTTTTAAAAGATTTAAATATAACTATTACTTAATAATATTAAAATGGCTTTGCTTGATTTAATGAGGCCAATGGAATATAGTATTGCTAGATGTTCTTATAGGAAATATAATTCAAATCAAAGAGATGCAATTGATCATTATGTTTCTGCAAGATACGGAGAAATAATGAATCTAACAGCAGAGATTGACAGCCTGAAGCCAGATAAAAATGCAAATGAAATAATGAAAAAAATGGAAAGAGCCAGACATTTAGTAAGAGACCTTACAGAAGCAATTAGATATTTTAAAATGTATGATAAATTATTTTCTGAAGAATCTCCTGAATTAAAAGAAGCTATAGTAAGTTCAGTAGAATACAGTATTGCCATATGTTCTTATATGAAAAATAATTCAAATCCAAGAGATGCAATTGATCATTATATCTCTGCAAGATACGAAGAAATCGAGAAATTAGCAGCAAAGATTGGCAGATTAAAGCCAGGTAAAAGAGCAGATAAAATAATGGAAAGAGCAAAACATTTAGTAGAAGATATTACAGAAACAATTAGATATCTTAATATGTATGAAAAATTGTTTCCTGAAGAGTCTCCTAAATTAAAAGAAGAAGCAATACCTGATGTTATTACAGATATGATTATATTTGAAGTAGAAGAAACATTAGAAGATTCTGTAGAATTTGCTATGAATTAATAACTTCTATGATTCTAAAAACACAACGTTTATAAACATCCAACAATTATAATTATTCACGATAAAAATGGCAAGAGATGATTGTATTCATTGTCGGAACGCGTAATTTGGTTTTAATTAGCTGCATCTCTTTAATTCTTTTTGAAAAATTCCATGGGTAGCTTCAGCTGCCTACAATAAATAAATTCTAAACTAAAAAAACTTTTAAGAGTAAAATAATCTCTATTCAGGCTTATTTTCTCTTCGATAAATGAACTAAACCTAAAAAGCTCTGACTTAGCGGGAGCTATAAAAAAACAGCTAAGGGAGGAATAAAATGGAATTCGGAAAAGAAAATTGTTATGCTGCGATAATGTATGGAGTATATGAGTTAGTTATGCCTATTACTCTTAATGCAGCAAACAGATTAATAAAAAGCCAAGGCAATGAAAAAGCCCTTGAAAAAGTTAGACTGGACAAAACATTTGTTGGATTAAGTGAAATTATAGAAATGCTAGAAGTTGAGAAAGCTAGCCCAAAATATGTAGAAATGTTGGGTAGTTTTCTAAATGAAAAGCAACAACCAGTAATTGGAGAAGAAATTAAAGTCTACAGAAATATAACACCTTATGACAATGGAAGATAGGATGAGAAACACAGTATTATCAAGAAAAACAAATGAAACAGAGATAAACATTGAATTGAATATTGATGGAGATGGAAGATATGAAGTTAAGAGTCCTATTGGATTCTTAACACATATGCTAGAGACATTTGCAAAATTTGCAAACATTGACTTAAAAATAGAGATTGAAGGAGATTTAGAAGTTGATCAGCATCACACGATTGAAGATACTGGAATTGTATTAGGCAAAGCCTTCAAAATTGCTTTAGGAAATAAGTTAGGAATCAATAGAAGCAGTTATTTCATCTTTCCAATGGATGAATCATTAGCAACAGTTGCAATAGATATTGGAGGAAGGCCTTATATTCAATACGCAGCTGAATTTAAAAGAAGATTTTGCGGAGATTTAGATACAGATTTGATAGAAGATTTTTTTCAGGCATTTGCAATAAATCTAGAAGCAAATATTGTTATTAAAGCAGAAGGAAGATCAGACCATCACAAGATTGAAGCAATATTCAAGGCTTTTGGAAAAGCAATGAAAACTGCATGCGAGATAGATAAATCTGCAAAAAACAGCATTCCTAGCACAAAAGGAACACTAAACTAACAAAAAATTTATATATTAAATATACATATTAGTATGTATGTTTTATATAAATGAGATTGTAAACATAAACAAAAAATTTGCAAAAGGAATAGTTATGAATAAAAGCAGTTTAGAGTTTGCATTATCTTCAATTAAAACAAAAGCATGGATTGATCAAATAGCATATTTAGTCAGAGCAATATTATTAGACCATGTATTTGAAGATGGAAATAAAAGAACAGCTGCAGTAATAATCATAATTTATTTTACTGAACTTGAAATAGGATTTGATCCTCAAAAAATAGCTGAGATTATATTAAATATTATTACTAAAAACATCAATGATATAAATAAAATCAAGAGGATGATAAAAAATGTTATCAGGTAAAAAATTATTGAAAAATGTAGATTTAGCTATTGCAAAATATCCTGAGTTATTTGATGCCCTAGAAGAATATGACAGAACTCACAGGCTAAAAAAGATCAATTACAAAGAAAGAGCAAATTTTACTATTGACAGTAATTTACTAAAAAGATTTAGAAAATATTGTGAATTGCATGGAATGAAGATGTCAACTAAGATTGAGCAGTTTATTAAAAAAGAGCTTGAAAAAGCGGCAGAATCTTAGTTTAAAAACAAAACAACAAAAATCAGAGATTTTTGAGTTTCTGAAATCTAGGATTTTTCGAAACATTTATATATAATTAATTACAATTAAATTACTATGGTAATGGAAACAATGCAAATTAGGCTGACAAGAGGATTAGTAGAAGAGATAAAAAAACTTGTAAATAGAGGAATCTATCCAAATTCTTCTGAATGTGTTAGAGATGCTGTTAGAAGATTAATCACAGGAGCTGGAGGCAAGATGGAAGTCCCAGAAGCAGAAAAAGTCCAAAAGCAGATTGTTAAAGAGATAAAAGAGAATTTCCAAAAACCAACTGGAACAACTGATTTCTATCCAGAGGATCTATCAATAAGAAACAGAGTATTCAATTCTTTAAGAAAAACAGCAAACAGATATGGATTTAATGAAGTTGAATCACCTGCTTTTGAAGAGCTTGCTTTGATAACAAAGAAGTCAGGAGAAGAGATTAAAAAGCAAGTCTTTACTTTAGAGCAAAAAGGTGATGAGCAGTTCTGTTTAAGGGCTGAGTTAACTCCTCCTATCACAAGAATGTTTGTTGAAAAGCAGAAATCAATTCAAAAACCTGTAAAATGGTTTGGGCTTTCAAGAATGTGGAGATATGAAAGGCCGCAGGCAGGAAGACTAAGAGAATTTTACCAGCTTTCAGTTGAGTTGTTTGGCTGTGATAAAGCAGATGCAGATGCTGAAATCATAAATTTAGCAATCAATTGTTTAACTGATTTAGGATTAACAGAAGATGATTTCTTTGTGAAAATAAACAACAGAAAATTACTGCAGGGATTATTATTGGGAATAGTAAAAGAAGATAAACTGGATGATTTAATAAGAATAATAGATAAAGTAAAGAAGATTACACCAGAAGAATTTGAAAAAGAATTGAAATTATTAAAAATAGATCCAAAAGAAATAAAGAGATTGTTAAAATGCCAGACATTGAAAGATGTAGAACAATTAAAGCTTAATAAACTGGCAAAAGAAGGATATAATGAATTAAAAGAAGTTTTCAACTTTTTAGACGGAAAATTTGTCAAGTTTGATATTTCTGTTGCAAGAGGATTAGCTTATTACACAGGAACTGTTTTTGAAATCTATGATAAAGAAGAAAAATTCAGAGCATTGGCTGGCGGAGGAAGATATGATAATTTAGTTGAATTATATGGAGGAGCTAAATCATCTGCAACAGGTTTTGGAATGGGATATTCTACTATATCTTTATTATTAAAAGAAAAAGATTTACTCCCAAAACCAGATATCAGTGTTGATTATTTTATTGTTATTATTGGAGAAGAAAACAAGCAGGAAGCATTGAAAATAATAAACAAGCTAAGAAAAAAATATTCTGTTGATTATGACCTACAGGGAAGAAACATAAAGAACCAGATGAATTATGCTGATTCTATAAATGCAAAAAAAGTAATTTTCATTGGAGAAAATGAAATCAAATCAGGAATGCTGACTGTTAAAGATATGAAAACAAGGCAACAAAGCAAAGTTAGTATTGATATTTTATAGCATTCTTAGCTGCTACAATCCTGGTCTGATAAAAACTCATTTTTTTTCTTTTTGGGGGTTCATTGCCAAACATTCTCTGAAAAAAATAATCTTCCATACCATTATTAAAATTAACAATTAAATGGCATTCTCCTTTTGAAATTGGAATTATAAATATTCTTTCATCATCTCTTAGCCTATGATAAACATTAGAATAATCACTATCTCCTGGCCTTTGTTTTATAGTCATCTCTTTATCATCAATTCTAGCAAATGAAGATTTTTCTGCTTTCCTAACTCTTGCTTCAAGTATCATAATAAACAGTAAAAGAAGCTTATATTTAAAAATTATGGAAAGATTTATATACAACATATACATTATATAGTATTATTAAGGAGGGGAATTAAAATGCCAAATAGTTTACAAGCACTTGATCATGTTATAGAAGATTTAGAAGAAGGAAAAACCCTAGTAATATATTCTAGTTTTCATGGAGGATGTTCTAAGGAACATGCCCAAGAAGTAGCAGATTATTTATTAGACGGCGGAAACAGATTTGCATTATCAGCTGCTGGAATTTTAAAAGAACAATTAGGACTTGAATTAAATGAAGGAGAAGTAGTTGATCATTATTTAGGAGCATTAGCTATTGGAGATGCTGAAACTGTTCTGCCTTTTTTAAAATTAGTGAAATATGAAGCAGAAAATAAAAAACCAAGCAATAGATATCTGGTTGAAAGAGTCATAAATGCTTTAGAATCAGAAGAAGAAATGGAAGGAGATGTAGAACATGCTGTTTCTCATTTAGCTCAATTCATGTCAGGAGATGGAAAAGATAAAGCAGCAGAAGCTGTTGTCTCTTTGGGTGTTGTAAGAAACCCTAATGAGTACATTGATATGATAAGAAATGGAAGCGGATTAGCAATACCTTTCTTATATGCTCTTAGAGACCAGATACAAGAATAATCTTATTCTTTTTTTGTTAATATTATAAGTTTGTCTTTTACAATCAGTGTATGTTCTGCCTGGCTTATCAAGCCATGATTTCTGTCAACTAATGGAGGATATTCTCTTAAAATTTCCAGATTTTTCAATTCTCTTAAAGCAAAATTTACTTTTGGCAGAGAGAATTTTTCTGTCAGCCATCTTCTGCAGAATGGTAATCCATTATATTTTTCCAATTCTTTTAGAATTTGTCTTGTAAAAATATTTCTTACAGGTTTTTTCCCTATTAATTGAAATACAGTTGCATTTCCAGATTCATAGATTATTCCAGCTCCTTTTGAAGCAAAAGGTTCTATAGCTATCAATTGGTCTTCTTGGAGTTCTGTATTATCTCCGTTATCATAATTAGGGATAGATGGCTTTGTGTGTATATTAAATTGATCCAAGCCATGGCCTGATAAATTTCTAACAGGAGCAAAACCATAGCCACTAATCGTTTCCTGAATAACTTTACCAATCTCAGATATTTTAATTCCAGGCTTAACTATTTTTAAAGCATTATTAAGTGCTTCAAGAGAAGCTTTAACTAGTTCAGCATTCTCTCCTGATAAATCAACAGTCCTGGCAGTATCTCCACCAATATAGCCATCTATATGAACCCCAACATCTAATGAACAAACTTGATCTTCAAAAATAGTTTTATCATCAGCATCAGGATAGAAATGAGCTGCACAGTCATTCAAGCTGATCTGAGGAGGAAATGCCATATTCCCTCCTAATTTAATTACCTTATCTTCAACTTGTTTAGTAACATCTAACAAAGAACTTCCTTTCTTAATCAAAGAAATTCCAAAGTCTCTTGCTTCTGCTGCTATTTGGCCTGCTTTTTTTAATTTGTTTAAAGTTTCTTCATCCATCAGATGTAAAGAAAAAGCCTGGTTATTTAAATTTTTTTAATAAATAATAGCAACCAAAACACCATTTACCTGATCAAATCTTATTTTGTCTGGATCAGGCTGTTCAACATTATCTCCTTTTGCAACTGCATACCATCCTTTATTGTCATTTCCTATATCTACCACTCTATGAACAATTAAGCTGTCCATGTCTCTTGGCCTGTAAGAAATAATATCTCCAACATTTATATCTGATGGTTTTTCTGGTTTTATCTCAATTGTATTTGCTTCTGCATCAAATAAAGGGTCCATGCTGTTTGTATCTGTAAATCTAGCCCACATTGCATCTTCTAAATCAATCTCTATCCTGTCCTGGTAAACTCTAATTTGATCTTCTTTTACATGATCAGAAGGTGAATCTAATTCATCTAGTTTAAAAGTAAATGTAAAAGGCGCTTCATACTGCAGATCAGTCAGATTGCTGTAAACAGTATTTGAAAGCCAACCAGCTAAGAAAACACATATAACAGCTAATAAAAGTGCTCTTTTGGCTATAAAATCAGATATGTTCATACTCTAAAGTAGTTATAAGTTGTTTATAAAGATTATGGTTTAATAGTCTCTTTTTAGTAGTAATAATTAAGTAATAAACTTTATATAAATCTAGAATAAGATTTTATTATGACAATCTATTACTATGGAGATAAAAAACCAGAAGGTGCTCCTTCTTGGGCAAGGCCTATTGATGAGGCATATGAAGGCAAGCCAAAATATAAACCTCAACAACATAAAGCCAAAGCCAAAATAAAGCCTACTAAGTTAGAAAAATCATTATTATTTACTTAATTCTAACAGCATCTAGATTTCTAGGAGCAGTTGTTTCAACTCTGTTTGCTTTATGTATAGAAGAAGCTAAATCCAAGCATCTGGAATTCTCTCCATGATTTACAATAACTTTTTTAGGTCTAGGATTGCATTTATAGACATAATTCATCAATTGTTTCCTGTCTGAATGAGCAGTAATCTCTAATCTATGAACTTCCATTTTCAAAGGAACAATTTCTTGTCTTTGGCCATTTTTGAATAAAAGATCCTTTTCTCCTCTTTGTATTCTCTGGCCTAAAGAACCTTCTCCTTGATAACATGTAAAGATCAATGAATTCTTAGGATTATCAGCTAATTGCCTTAGATATTCAACAGAAGGCCCTCCAACCAACATACCAGATGTTGCTAAGACTACACAAGGGCCTGTTTCTTCTATGACTTGTTTTCTTTCTTTTGCAGAGCCAATTCTTTTAAACATTTTATGCAGAAATGGATTCTGGTCTTTATGGAATATCTGTCTTCTGATATTAGAATTAAGATATTCTGGATAAGCTGTATGGATTGCAGTAACATCCCATACCATTCCATCAATGTAAACAGGAACTTCTTTTAATTCCTTGTTCCTTACCATGCTTTCAAGCATCACCATTACTTCCTGAGCTCTTCCTGATCCTAAAACAGGCATTAATATTTTTCCTCCTCTTTTTATTGTTTCAATTATTATATCTTTTAATTTCTGGTCAGCTTCCTGCTGAGGAGGCAGCACATTTTCTTTTCCTCCGTAAGTACTTTCAATTATCAATGTTTCAACTCTTGGGAATTGTGTATTAGCAGGCTCTAGCAGCATTGTTCTGCCGTATTTCATATCTCCTGTATAAACAATATTATGCAGGCCGTTTGCAATATGCAAATGACAAACACTGCTTCCCATTATATGTCCTGCATTGTATAATGTAATCCTTACATCAGGTGTTATATCAGAAACTTCTTCATAATTAAGACAGATCGTATGTTTGACCATCTCTTTTATATGTTCTGTATCAAATATTGGTTCTTTTCCTTCTGCTTTCATAATTCTAACATAATCCAATAACAACAAGATTCCAACATCTCTTGTAGGAGCTGTCATATAGACAGGGCCTTTAAAACCATATTTGAATAAATATGGAACAAAACCAATATGGTCTAAGTGTGAATGGGTTATAATCATAGCATCAAGCTCTTCTATCTTAAATTCAGGGCATTCAAGCATAGGATAAGCGTCAGTATCTTGAGTAGCTGCAACATTAACTCCACAATCTAAGAGCACCCTGCTTTCAGGTGTTTGCAGGAATAAGCAGCTTCTGCCAACTTGTCTTGCTCCTCCTAAGAAAGACATCCTGATCCATTCCTGCTTTTTTTCTCTTATCCAGCCGTCATATATCCTATGGCCTACTTTATTCAGGAATTTTCTCCTGTAATCTGATTCTTTGTATAAAACAGATCTGATTCCTTCAATCAGCTTGCTTTTAATAGCAGGAGTTCTTCTTATCAATGGAACCCATAGTGTCTTTTTTCTTATTTCTCTTAATAATTCCCCTTGTTTTCCTATTGCTAATCCTGGTTTTTCAGCTTCAATAATAACTCTGCTTCTTTGAGCATCAAAAATAATATTTGCGATTCCTGCTTCCTTTGTGATCAGTTTATTTATGGTTTTTTCTGCTTTTTCCAGTTCCATTGTTATAGATGGATCTGGCCTTAATTCTATTCTTTTCTTGAATTTGTCAACAACTTCCTTGATCAATCCTCTATTATCTAAAAAAAAGTCCTTGTCTTTTGTATAAAGAACAATATTTGCTCCTTCAAAACCAGCATCACTGATTTTTCCTTCTGGAATTTCTTTTAGAATTTCCTTTAATATATCTGCCATTTTATTTCAGAATTTTTTCTTCAATATTTTATAATATAATAAAAAAATTAAGCTTCTAATTTAATATCTAATCTTTTGTCTAATACCTTTTTAACGCCTTTATCGGTTATAGTATAAACAATGACTCCGTTTCCTGAAGCAGCATCTCTTTGTATTGCGCTGTTTATCCCTTTTACTGCTAATTCTATTCCGTCTTTAACAGCCATTCCTTTTTTATAAGCTGCTTCCAGCAATCCATATACCATGACTGATCCTGATCCTGAGCTTACAAAATCTTCTATTTCTTCTATAGCTCCGTCAGGGCTTAGATCATATATATGGAATCCTGTAACATCTCTTCCTCCAACAATAAAATGAGATATTCCTGGAATCAAACTAAATTTTCTTATATTATTATATACTATTCCAGACAATAAGTTAGTTGCTTCTTTTACTGTATTGATTTTTCCTGTTCTGATTGCCTTAAGCTTTAATTCAGCTTTTATTAATTTAACAACTAATTGGATATCAGAAACAGTTCCTGCTATTGTTACTGCAATATCATCTGTTATCTGAAGCACCTTTTCAACTTTTGTTGATGCTATAAAGTGCCCTGCTGTTGCTCTCCTGTCTGCTGCCAATACAACACCATCTTTGCAAATCAAACCTACTGTAGTAGTACCAGTTTTAATTATATCTTTTTCTTCCATTTTATCTAACACCTAGAATTCCTTTTCATTTTCAGAATAAGGTTAATATTACAGATTGATGTTAGTAATATATAAAGGTTTCGGTTTTGCTGAAATATCATCATAAAATATATTTTCAATAATATTATCTGGCTGAGACATTCCAGGCGGTGATGGGGGTGTTGGTTCTTCTGGAGCTTCTTTTTTGCAGCCAGTCAAAATTAACAAACTAATTATTAATATAAACAATAATAAGATTATTTTTTTCATCAAGATATCACCTCTAATATATAGAAATTATTAAAGTATATTAAGTTTTTGGAGTTTGTTCTTCTAACCAACCTTTTTTTCTGCATATATCTAATATATCATTTGTATCATAATCATGTCCTACTTGCATCTCAGGAATATCAGCTGCAACCATTTGATCAAGCTGGTTTGCCATCTTATGATATATATGTTCTGGATCACCACATTCTTTTTCATGGTCACACATTCCACAAATAGAATCAAGACCTTCTATATATTCAAACTTTAAAGTAGGATTCTCAAGAAATTTTCTAAACATATCTCTCATTTTTAGAAGATGTTCATCAGAATAAAAGCCTTTCCAATCAGGGCATTCTCGATTAAACCTTTCCACATATTCATCATCAGAAAGATCAAATAACTCTGGACGCTTATAAAACCATAAAATCTTAATATGATGCCCTCTTAATCTTATTTTTTCTTCTTGATCATTTGTCATTTTTAAGCAACCTCTGCTAAATTATCCATCAAGTTTTTGAAATTGAATTTTGCTAATCCTATTCTGCTGTCTGCACAGCCGTAAAATACATTTAAATTGTCTTCTTCCTGGACAGCTCCTTCTGGAAATACAACATTATCTACAACTCCTTGTTTTTCCCAGTCATGCTCTGGCTGGAACAAAGGTTTTTTCATCCTCATTATAATTTTCATCGGGTTTTTTAGATCTAATAAAGTAATTCCTGCATTATACTGTCTTCCATTATCCATATTTACTCCATGATACAGCAAAAGCCATCCTTTTTCTGTCTTGATTGGTGTTGCGCCTGCTCCGATCTTTGCTTTCTCCCAGTCAAATTTTGGCTTCATCAAAACATAATCATCAATATTTTCAATATAATTATACCAAAATCTTTTTGTCTGCAGTTCATCAAAACTATCAAAATAGATTATCTGAATATCTGAAGCCAGCCTATGAAGCATTGCAAATTTTCCATTTATTTTCTCAGGAAACAGAACAGCATCCTTATCAAACAAAAAAAGATTAAAATCTTTGTCTCTTTTTTCTGCCTCTGCCTGCCATAATATTTTATATTTCTTTGATTTTGTTATCTTAATTGATTCTCTTAATGTAATGCTTGGACTAACAATTCCTTTTTTCTGCCAATTCTTCATGTCTTTTGAAACAGCTAATGCTATTCTTGCATTCTTTCCATCCCATGCAGTGTATAGTAAGTAAAATTTATCTTTAATCTTTACAATCCTTGGATCTTCAACACCTTCTTTTTCATAATCAAATTCAGGCTTAAGAAATGGCTGATTAAATCTTTTTAATTTTCCATTTTTCATTACAGCATAACCTAATGTAGAATAATTTGGAGATCTAACTGCTCTGTAAAACAGATGAACAATATCTTTTTCTTTTATTGCAGTTGGATTTAAAACTGCTAAAGATTCCCATTCATTCTTTGTCGGCTCTAATAAGATTGTTCTTTTCATCTTTCATACCTGCTTCTTTCTCTTCCTTTTACAACAGCATTATCTGGAATGTTTTTTCCATAGATGAATGCACCAAAATTAACTTGAACATTATCTCCTATTGTAGTTGCTGGACCTATAACTGACTCTGAACCTATTTTTACATGATTTCCTATTTTTATCGGGCCCATTAAAAAATTATCAATTCCATAATCATGCGTCCAGAACTTAGCTGCATCTCCTACTAAGCATTTATCTCCTATTTCAATCAATTCAGGATGGAAATAATCAAACTGGACTCTTGGAGCAATTGTCGTATCTTTGCCAATCTTTACACCAATAACTCTGTAGAGATTATTTTTATCTAATCCAGGAAGATAAGGAAGAACTTTTCCTAATTCTATAATTCCTGCGCTGATCATTGGCCTGATCAAACCATTTATCTGGTGCCAGCTTCTTTTTGCAGGTTCTACACCATGAAAGTAAACTGTTTTTGAAACTTTTCCAATATATTTCTTTAGATCTTCATCACTAACTGAAGCTAAATCAACTCCTGAATTATGATTATGTGAATTTGATAATCTTACCCCTCTTAATTTCCCGCTGTTTCTTAATCTTCTGATTGCTTTTACAACCGCTCTTTCTAGTTCTTTCATTTTAATCCTCTTTTATTTTTCAAAAAATCATAGATTGCACATTCAACAACATGAGATTTATTTCTAAAGATCCTTTCATTTCTAATTAATTCTCTGATTTGAACTAGAATATCTTCATTTACTGAAACTGTTATCCTTGTT